>Ga0137375_10011735_pt1 | contig 10370 bp, 11 predicted proteins | sample SagtaG_24_FD_104936 | JGI IMG/M metagenome (GOLD analysis project Ga0137375, IMG submission 104936) | Vadose zone soil microbial communities from Sagehorn Ranch, Mendocino, California, USA - Sage1_R_113_16 metaG | ecosystem: Environmental > Terrestrial > Soil > Vadose zone | place: USA...
TGCGGCGCCGACGGCGCGTGGCAGCCAGTTGCGACGGGCCTGCATCTCTCGTGACCTCCTGGTCCGGCGTTCGATCGATCGGGGTGAACGTTATCGTGCCGCCCGCCGGTCGGGTAGCCGGACTTCCGCGGCGGGCGCACTACTCCTAGGGTGCTTAGTAGGTCGGTCAACCCGGCCATGACCACATGGAGGAGCTCATGCGCACTACCCGTTACACGCGGGTCGGCGTCGGCTTGGTCGCGGCGGTAACGCTCGCCGCGACCACCTTTACCGGTACGGCCTCGGCCCATGATGGTGCCAGCAGCAACGACGGCGCGATCGACAACGCCAAGATCACCCACGAGCACGATCAGCACGGTGGTACCGGGGGTCATCTTCCGGCCGGCCACGCCAACGTCGATCTGGTCAGCAAGCTGCGGCTCAAGAACGTCGAACCAGACAAGATCGCTGATGTCGGCGTCTTCAACGGCTACGCCTACCTCGCCGCGTGGGGTGGCACGACGTGCAAGTACAACGGCATCCACGTCGTCGACATCCATAACCTCGCCGCGCCGACCGAGGTCGCGTTCATCCAGGCGAAGGAGGGCAGCTTCCCCGGCGAGGGTGTGCAGGCCCTGCACGTGACCACGCCGTTCTTCAACGGCGACCTGCTGGTCACCAACAACGAGATCTGCAAGGACAAGGCCGGCTTCGGCGGCATGAACATCTACGACGTCACCAACCCGGCCCATCCGACGCCGCTGGCCGAGGGCGTCGGCGACGAGACGGTGACCGGCCAGGGTAAGAAGGCGGCCAACGAGATCCACAGCGTGTTCGCGTGGGACGCCGGCGACAAGGCGTACGCCGTGATCGTCGACGACGAGGAGGGTCTCGATGTCGACATCATGGACATCACCGACCCGAAGAAGGCCACGCTGATCGCCGAGTACGACATCGACGAGATGTTCCCGCAGGTCGTGCAGCCCGCGCCGCTCACCGAGATCTTCTTCCACGACGTGGTCGTCAAGCAGATGGGCGACCGGCAGGTCATGCTGCTGTCGTACTGGGACGCCGGCTATGTCAAGATCGACGTCACGGACCCGAAGAACATCGCGTACCTGGGTGACACCGACTTCACCAACCCCGACCCTGAGGCGTTGGAGAGCGGGTTCGTGGCGCCGCCGGAGGGTAACGGCCACGAGGCGGAGTTCACCCTCGACAACGCCTACGTCATCGGCGCGGATGAGGACTTCGGACCCGTCGCCATCGACGGCCGCAACCTCACCGACGGCACCGCCATCCATGCCCGCCAGGGCAGCAACACCCGGCAGCTCGCGCCGGGCCAGGTCGTCGAAGGCGGTTCCGTGTTCGTCGGCCGGGCCTGCATCGGCGATGCGGCGGTACCGGCCGGGGACCCGAACGCCGTCGACATCGCGGTGGTCGAGCGCGGCGTCTGCACCTTCACCGAGAAGGTCGCCAACGTCATCGCGGCCGGCGGATACGACGCGGTGCTCGTCTTTAACCGCGTCGGCTCCGACGCCTGCAACCAGACCAGCGGGATGACCGTCGAAGGCGACATCCCGACCTTCGGTGTCGCAGCCCGGCAGCAGGGATTCGCGATCTTCGGGGTCGAAAACCAGTACAACGATGCGGCCTGCCTCGCCGCGCCCGCTGGCTCCGTGCTCGCCCCGATCGCGGTTGGCGCCCACGGCGACAGGCTGCGGTTCACGGCCTACTTCGACGGCTGGGGCTACGTCCACCTGTTCCGCAACAGCAACGGCAAGATGGCCGAGCTCGACACGTACGCCATCCCGGAGGGACACGACCCGGCCTTCATCAGCGGCTTCGGTGACCTCAGCGTGCACGAGGTGGCGACCTCACAGAGCCGAGCCGACCTGGCCTACTTCTCGTACTACGCCGGTGGCTTCCGGGTAGCCAAGATCGTCAACAACACCCTCGTCGAGGTCGGGCACTACATCGACGTAGGTGGCAACAACTTCTGGGGCGTCCAGGTCTTCACGGGACCGGACGGCAAGGAGTACGTCGCCGCGTCCGACCGTGACTTCGGGCTCTACATCTTCCGGTACACCGGCTCCGCGTAAGCAGTAGCCGCATCGACCGCAGGGGCCGTCGAGACCTATCGGCGGCCCCTGCGCTCATCGTCCACCCCGATACTCGGGTGGGCGGAGCCCTGCCGAAGGATGATGGAAACACCCGGCCGGTCGGAAGCGCCGGGATCGTCGGCCACGGCTGGCCTTTCGTGAACCACGATCACTACAGTGCGGCCACGGTCTGGCATACGATGGCCGGTCGTAGTGGTTGGGGGAGCGGTGCAAGGATTCGGCGAGCTCGAAGCAGCGATCATGGAACGACTTTGGTCGCATGGTGAGCCGGCGACGGTCCGCGAGGTGTTGACCGAGCTGCGGCGACGGCGCGAGATCGCCTACACCACGGTGTTGACCGTGATGGACAACCTGTACAAGAAGGGTTGGCTGCACCGTGACGCGGCCGCGCGTGCCTACCGGTACACCCCAGCGCTGACCCGCGAAGAGTACGTCGCACAGGTAATGCGCCAAGCGCTGGACGACAGCGGCGACCGCAGCGAGGCGTTGATGCACTTTGTCGGACGCATGACGCTGGAGGAAGCGGCCGCATTGCGCAGCGCGCTCACTGCCTACGAGCGGAAGATCTCCGGCAGATGACGATCCCGCTGCTGGCCGTGTTCACCGCCGTCGTAGCCTTCGCGGTACCCGGGCCGCTCCGGCGCGCCGCCTGGACCTACCGCGCGCCACGCCTGGCCATCCTCGCCTGGTACACCAGCGCAGCAGCGACGATCATGTCGGTGACGGCGGCGGCTGTGGCGGCTTTGCTGCACTGGAGCCAGACGCATGACGTGATGTGCGCCGCCTGGCACGTATGTCTCGATGCGCTGACCGGAGCGCACGGCGTACTCTGTCAGGTCGTCGCGGTCGCCGGCGTCGCTATCCTGTCTTCCGTGGCGATGCGGCTGGTCATCGCCTGGCGAGGGGTGATCACCCCGGCAGGGCGGGACCGCCGGCGACATCTGGCCCTGCTGCGGCTTGCCGGCACGCTCCATACCGACCTTGGGGCGACCGTGCTGCCCGATCCGGACCCCGCCGCCTACCTGGTACCCGCAGGCCAGCCGCAGGTAGTTGTGACGACCGGTGCACTCGACCGGCTCTCCACCGCCGAGCTCGCGGCCGTCCTGGCACATGAGCGTGCGCACGGACGCGGCCGCCATCATCGCCTGCGCGACGCGGCCCGCCTACTGCATCGGGCGTTTCCACGGGTTCCGGTGTTCGCCCACGCGGTGCGCCAGGTCGACCGGCTGGTCGAACTGTGCGCGGACGACGTCGCGGTGCGCCGGCACTCGGCGCTGACCCTGGCCCGGGCTCTGGTCACCATGGCAGCACCCGAACCGACCGGGCGCGCGATGCACGCCAGTGGCGGAGATACGGGAGAGCGGCTGCGCCGCCTGATCCAGCCGCCCGAACCACTGCCCCGCCCGCTCCAGGTAGTGGTAGCAGCCGCCTGGTTATCGCTACCGGCCACCCCGGCACTGCTCCTCCTGCTGGGCCGGGTCACCCCGTTGGCGACAGGCGGCATCGGAACGTTCTAGACCCGCCATCGCATGGCCGCCCGCAGGAGGGCCTCCTGGGTGGCGTCCTCACACGCGTCGAACTGCCCGTAGCGGCGGATGAGCGCGGCGAGGACCTGCGGCGCCAGCTCGCGCAGCAGGTCCTCGACGCCCCGGTCCAGCCTCACAGCTCGGCCGCGGCCTCGTGCAGGATCGGCCATACCTCGGTCGGGTTCTCGTCGGCCCACGGCATGTCCGCGGCGATCGCGTACGCCCGTTCCTCGCTCTCGCAGTCCACCAGGTAGAAGCTGGCGATGTACTCCTTGGTCTCCAGGTACGGCCCGTCGGTGACGGCCGGCGCCCCGTCCTTGCGCCGCACCAGCCGGGCCGCCGCGGCGTCGGCGAGGCCGTAAGCGCCCAACAGCTCGCCGGTCTGGTAGTACCGCTGGTTTCCACATTCTTCCGCGCCGCAGATGTCGAACCTGGCGGCCCCGCTGCGTCCCCGTGGTGACCGCACCAACCCAACCCCGAAGGAGTCCCACGATGCACACCGCAACTACCGACCTGCCAGCCAGCGTCCTGCGTACCCGGCCGGTGTGGGTGGTCAGCGCGCTCGCTGGAGCCACCGCGGCCGCAGCGACCGAACTCTATGGCCTCGCTGCCCGCGCGGCCGGGATCCCAATGGCGGCGGGCAGTATCGGCGCGCGGCGGTCGTCATCCCTACCGTCACCCGCCGGCTCTCCCCGCGTCCCGGGCCGCCACGGCCGGCGCCGCCTGGGAGCTGCCGCGGCATTGGAGGGCTCGCGGATCGGGTAACTGTCTTGATGAACGACGTCGTGGCGGTGGTCGATCAAGGCAATCCTGGCATGATGTACTCGTGCGTGGACGGTTGCAAACCGATGGTTCAACACCGCGTGACTCGCGGCACGACTGGTGGGGCGTGGTCCTGGAGGCACCCGACGCGCGAGCGCTGGCGCGGTTCTATGCGGGTCTGCTCGGCTGGGAGATCGCGGCGGAGAAGCCGGAACACGCCATCGTCGGGCCGCCGGACGGCGTGGCCTATCTGGGCTTCCAGACCTCACCTGAGTACCAGCGCCCGGTCTGGCCACCGGCCGATGGCCGGCAACAGATGATGATGCACCTCGACTTCGAGGTAAGCGACCTCGATGCGGCGGTGAGCCACGCGCTCGAGCTCGGTGCGCACGAGGCCGAGCACCAGCCGCAAGACAACGTTCGGGTGCTGGTCGATCCGGCGGGCCATCCCTTCTGCCTCTACGTGGACAAGTAGCCCGTCGATTTCCGGTCGCGACGGGTCTCGAGGTCGGGCCAAACTGTGCCGTGCACTACTGCCAACGGTGTGACGTCGCGGTGGCGATGCAGCCGCGGGACTGCTCCGCCGTGTGCCCCGCGTGCGGAGCAAGCCAACGGGCGCTTCGGCTGCCGTTGTTCGTCGTCACGGGTGCGTCGGGCTCGGGCAAGACAACGGTGTACCCGCATCTGGTGAGGGCGCTCCCCGAGTGCGTGGTCTTCGACGTTGACTGGCTGATGGACTCGTTCGGGCAAGCATGCGCGCCCGCACCGCTCAGCTGGCCGGCCTTTCGCGACGCGTGGCTGAGCATCGCGCACGGCGCCGCCCAAGGGGGTCGGCACACGGTGCTGCTGGGTCCGTTCCTGCCCGACCAGCTCGCCTCCCTGCCGGCCCGCCGCTGGGTCACCGACATCCACTTCGCCGTTCTCGACTGCTCCGACGACGTCCGGCGGGCCCGGCTGGCCGCCCGGCCACAGTGGCGAGAACGGGCCATCGGCGAGCACATCGCGTTCGCGGCGCACCTCAGAACCATCGTCCCGATGCTGGTTCGCACCGATGCCAGCCCAGCGGACGCCGCCGAGCGCGTGGCCGGCTGGGTTCGCGAGCATGTCGGCAGGGCGTGATGTCGAGGGGCTAGTCTTCGCCCCGAGACGTCGCGATTTTCGAGGGGACGGCGGTGGACCTCACGGCGGCTGATGCGCTGGCGTTACGGATGACGAGCCTGCTGCTGCACGATCACCCCGGCACCGAACGCCCGACCGACGTGGCAGGTGTGGTCACGTGGTTCGGGGCGATGCAGGCGCAGGACCTGGGCAGCGTCATGTGGTCACTGGGCGTACGCCTGCCCGCGCTGACCACGGCCGACGTGCAGGCCGCGCTGGAACGCCGGGAAGCCCTGCGCACCTGGCCGATGCGGGGCACGGTGCACCTCGTCCCGCCGCGTGACGCGCGCTGGATGCTGGAGGTGATGGGTGTCCGGACGCTGGCCGGCGCCGCGGCGCGCCGGGCGACCCTCGGGCTGACCGAGAAGGTCGCCGACCAGGCGGTCGAGGTGCTTGCCGCGGCGCTCGACGGCGGCGGCCGCCTCACCCGGGCCCAGTGCCTCGCGGCGCTCGCCGAGGCCGGCATCGACTGCTCCGGACAGCGCGGCTACCACCTTCTCTGGTACGCCAGCCAGCAGGGCGTCACCTGTATCGCACCGAACGTGGGCACCGAGCAGACCTTTGCACTGCTCGACGAGTGGGCGCCCGAGCCGTACCGGCCGGACCGTGAGGAGGCGCTGGCCATCATGGCGGTGCGCTACTTCCGTAGCCACGGCCCGACGACGCGGCAGGACTTCGCCGGCTGGACCGGGCTGACGGCAGCCGACGCCAAGCGGGGCATCGCGGCCGCCGGCGACGCCTTGACGACGGTACGGGTTGACGGCGTGGACATGCTCGTCGCCTCGGCGCTGCTCGACGCGCACGCCGCGACGCGCGTCACGTTGAAGGCGACGGACGTCCTTGCCCTGCCCGGGTTCGACGAGTACCTGCTCGGGTTCAAGGACCGGTCGATGATGCTGGCCGCCGAGCACAAGCAGGCGATCATCCCGGGTGGCAACGGCATGTTCCAGTCGACGATCGTGCGCGCCGGAAGGGTGATCGGCACCTGGAAGCGGACGGCCGCCCGCACCCGGACCGTCGTGGACGTACGCCCGCTGGTCACCGTCCGCGCGCCGGATCGGCCGCGCGTGGCGAAGGGCCTGGAGGCGTACGCGCGGTTCATCGGCCGGCCTCTTGAGGTTCACTGGCCGTGACTGCCAGCCGGGTCAGATGAGGACGAGCCGCCATTGCTGGTTGGTGCCGCCGGTGGCGGGCCATTGGATGACGGCGGCGCCGTCCACAGTGGAGCCGCCAGTGACGTCGGCGAGCAGATGGCTGTACGCGTTGGTCAGCGTGAAGTACCCGCCGGTGAAGCTCAACGCCCACTGCTGGTTCGCTCCGCCGTTGACAGTCCATTGGACCAGCTGAGTACCGGCGGTGGTGGAGAAGCCTGGATCGTCGAGCACCTTGCCGCTGCCGACGTTGACCAGCACCGTGAAGCCGCCGGACGGTACGAGGCGCCATTGCTGGCCGGCGCTGCCGTCGTCGGTCCACTGGACGATCGTGGCGCCGTTCGTGGTCGAGCCGCCGTTGACCGCGAGCACCTTGCCGCTCTTCCGGTTGACCAGCTTGTACCTCGGGCTGGTCGAGCCCGGCGTCACCGACAGGTTGTCGAACTGGTCGGTCTGGTACCCCACCACACCGAAGCCGACCTGGCCGGCAGGGTACGTGCTGTCGCGTACCGTCGCCAGCGTCGCGCCGTCGACCTTCGCCGTGATGGCGCTGCCCTGTAGGTCGAGGGTGAGGGTGTGCCACGAGCCGAGGCCCGGTGCCGTGGTGGTGCCGCTGGCCAGGGTGGTGAGGGTCGCGGCGGTGTCCCGCTTCGCCAGCGCCCAGGCACCGGTGTCCCTGATCCGCAGCTCGTAGCCGGCCTGTTTGCTCTGCGGCCGGGCTTGGGTGTTGGCGCGGCCGATCAGCTTGGCGATGCCGGCCTGGCGCAGGTTGACATCGACGGAGACGGTATAGTTGGTCCAGGCAACATCGCCGACGAGCGCGAAGGAGTCGCTGTCGCCCTGCCACTCGATCGGCTTGACCGGCGCCACCTGCTGCAGGCAGCTGCCGGTGCGCCCGCCCAGGCAGCCGCGTACCTCGAAGGCGCCCTGCATGTCGGCGACGTAGCTGGCCTCGGCGTTGACCGGGTAGCTGTCGAACGTGTCGGTGTAGGGCAGTGCCAGGTTGTGCACCGGCGGGCTGGTGGCCGTACCTTTGCCCTGGCCGGTGGTGGTGGTCAGCGAGTAGACGCGGCCCGGTTGCAGGGTGAGCGTGTAGCTGCCGCCCGACGGGGTTACGTCGGCCTGCCTGACGAAGTGGTCGGTGGGCTTGGTGGAGCTGAGGTTGGTGGCCCAGACGTGGACGGTACCCGTGGACAGTCCGCCGGAGACGGCGACGGTGACCGTCTGCGCAGCGGTCGCGGTGGTCGTCTCGATGATGGTGCTGTAGTCGGTGCCGTTGGTGGACTTCAGGCTGACGTAGCTGCCGTTGGCCCGGTCGCCGCCGAGGTACCCGCTGGCCGAGTCGATGAACTTCCACCCGGGCTTGGCGAACTGGCTGACCTGTGCCATGGCCCAGGTCTCCTTGCCCAGCCGGTAGAAGCCGGACCACGGTGACGGCGCCACGGCCAGCCCCACGGTGGGAAACGGCAGGTTCGGGGTGATCGCGGCGACCAGCGGCCAGTTGAGGTAGGCGGTCATCCGGCCGTCGATGTACCCGCGTGTGATCGAGCGGATCAGCGCCGGGGCGCCGCTGTCCACGTCGAGCGAGCCGTTCTCACTGGCCCACAACGGCCGGCCGGTGGCGATCGCGTTGGCGGTGGAGTTGCAGGTGGTTGAGGCGGACAGGTACCCGCACGGATAATGGACGCCGACGATGTCGACAGCGGCCATGAAGGCGGGGTCGGCCACCATGTCGTCGGCGACCTTCCAACCGACGCTGTCGTCACCGACGATCTTGACCGAACCGTAGCCCCGGCTGGCCAGCGCGCTGTTCAGGTTCTCGTACCACGTCTTGTCGTGGCCCTTCTCGTTGCGGCCACCCAGGTAGTCGATGGTCAACCCGTGGCTCTTCGCGCAGTCGAGCCACGTGATGAGGTAGTCGATGCTGTCCTGCGTCCAGTAGTTCCCGCCGCCGATCCATCCCGGTGCGGCCCAGGCCAGCCCGTACAGCTTGATGCTGGGGTTGCGGGCCTTGGCCTGGCCGGCGAGCCAGAGCTCGTAGCCGACGTCGCAGTTCACCGTGCCCCTGACGTGCTCCACGCTGGGCTCGGCGCCGTCCGTGGAGTTCGCGTCCCCGCCGACCTCGATCTTCAGCAGCTGTACGTTCGCGCCGTACGCCGGCTTGAACAGGTAGTCCAGCACCTGTGAGCGCTGCGGCTCCGGATAGTCGATGAGCAGCCGGCTGTTCCCGCCACCGCCGCTGATCGCGCCGACGCCGTCGAACGTGCGGCCGCCCGCTGTGCCGTTGATGGTGATGGTGGTACTGGTGGCCGCCGACGCGGTGACTGCGGTCAGGCCGCCGACCGCGACGACCGTCAACACCACGCTGCTCGCTGCCCACCAGACACGGAAGGGTGCTTTTCTCGGAGCGGAGAGATGCACGGTCGGTCCCCTTCGGCGGTCGAGGCGCCCGTGACGCCCAGGCACTCGCCGCTTCGGGACGAGGCGGCGGGCCATCGGTTTGAAGGTGAACGATAAAGAAACCTTCGAGTAAAGGCAATGCTGTCGGGCTAGAGATCCGACCTTTCTCGGACCAGCCGTCTGCTCGAACGTGCACGCCTGCGGCGTCCGGTCTGGACGCCGCAGCACGAGCTCGGTCCGGTTAGCGTGCGCCGGTGATCTGTTCGGCGAGCTCGACCACGGCGTTGACCGTTTGGACGCCGTCGACCAGAGCGGGGTCGTTGTGGTCAGCACCGTCCACTGTGACCACCCGCACCGGTCCGGCAGCCAGCTCGGCGACCCTGCGGCTCTGGCTCGCCGGTACGACCGAGTCGGCGGTGCCATAGACCACCACGGTCGGCACGGTAACCCGCGCGACGTGCCGGGCGAGTGGATACCGGTCGCGTAGCATCAGGCCCACCGGCAGCCACGGGTAGTGCGCGCGGCCGACCGCGGCCAGATCGACGAACGGGGAGCGCAATACCAGCCCGGCTGGCGGGTGCTTCGTGGCGAGCTCGGCGACCACCGCCGCACCGAGGCTCTCTCCAAAGTAAAGGATCCGATCGGACGGGAACCCGCCGCGACCCGTTACGTAGGCCAGGCCGGCGCGCACGTCGTGCGCCAACCCCACCTCGCTCGGCCGGCCGGGGTTCCCTCCGTAGCCGCGGTAGTCCAGCAACAACACGGTCAACCCGGCATCGGCCAGCGAGGACGCGAGCGGGAGCCGGTCCCGCCGGTTGCCCGCGTTGCCGGGGGCGACCAGCACCGCCACGCTTCGGCCGCCGCCGGGCGGGGCCACCAGCCAAGCGGTCAGCCGCAGCCCGTCCGTCGTGTGCAGCGTTACCTCCTGTGCAAGTCCGGAGGGTCGCGGCGGGTAACGGTCCGGAAAGTAGATCAGCCGTCGCTGGCCTACCCAGAAGGAGGTGACGAGCACCGCGAGCACGACGAGTGCGACGAGCACCACGCGCAGCATCGCAACCCTGGTCACGCTACCCATTCCACGAACCTAACCCAGGCTGGAGGTATCTGCCGTTGCCGCGGCCTCGCCCGCAGGGGTCGCGGAGTTCGCCCGCATCGTGCGCGCATGGGCGGCGAGCCGGGCGAATCGGCTGGCCAGCAGACCGGAGCGAAGTCGTCGGCATCGGTCGGACCGCATCGGGCCGGCCCAACAAGATCACCAAAGCTGACATAAA
>Ga0137375_10011737_pt1 | contig 10369 bp, 7 predicted proteins | sample SagtaG_24_FD_104936 | JGI IMG/M metagenome (GOLD analysis project Ga0137375, IMG submission 104936) | Vadose zone soil microbial communities from Sagehorn Ranch, Mendocino, California, USA - Sage1_R_113_16 metaG | ecosystem: Environmental > Terrestrial > Soil > Vadose zone | place: USA...
GGAGCACTGAAAGGGTGCCGGTGTCCGCCACGCCATTCGTGATCGCCAGGTCGGGTTTGCCATCGCTGTTCAGGTCGCCGCTCGCGACCTTTTCGGGGCTTTCTCCGGCTCCGTAGTTGCGTCGTGCCGCGAACGTGCCGTCGCCGCGGCTCGCCAGTACAGAGACGCTCGCCCCGTCAGAATTTGCCGTCGCCAGGTCTGGCTTGCGATCGCCGTTCAGGTCGGCGATCGCGACCGCTACGGGACTCGCTCCAGCTCGGTAGTCGCGCCGGTCTCGCAACGTGCCGTCGCCTCCATTCGCGAGGACGGAGACGGTTTCGCCTGTCTGATTCGCGGTCACGACGTCCGGCTTGGAGTCGCCATTCAGGTCGCCGATCGCAACCGATTCGGGCTGCTCGCCAGTGCCGTAGTCACGTCTAGCCTCGAAGCCGGCGTCGCCGCTGTTCAGAAGCACGGAGACGATATCCGCGTCGTCGTCGGTGATCGCCAGGTCCGGCTTCGCGTCGCCGTTCAGGTCGCCGATCGCGATCGATGCAGGGGTGGCGCCGCCTTGCCAATCCTGCTGGGCCCCGAAGCTGCCGTTGCCGGTGTTGAGCAGAACGGAGACGCTATTGGCGCCCGCGGTCACGAGGTCTGGTTTTCGGTCACCATTCAGGTCGCCGATCGCGATCGAGTGAGGAAGCGGTCCGGTCTCGTAGTCGCGCCGAAGTGCGAAGGTGCCGGCCCCTCGATTGAGAAGGACAGAGACGGTCTTTCCATCTCCATCGCCCCTGTTCGCGGTCACCAGGTCTGGCTTCGCGTCGCCGTTCAGGTCGCCGATCGCCATCGCTGCAGGGTCGGCTCCGGTTCGGTAGCTGCGCCGACCCCTGAACTTGCCCTGGCCGGAGTTGAGCAGAACGTAGACGCTGCTGATCTCATTCGTGACCGCGAGGTCGAGCTTCCTGTCGCCGTTTAGGTCGGCGATCGCGACGTCTTCAAAGGAGGCGCCGCCCAATTCATATGGCGTCGGGCGCGCGAACGAGGGCGCGGAGCCCGCAGCCTGCCCCACGACACCGAGCGCCAGCGCGACGCCGATGCAGGCGAGAAGGGCGGTGCAGACACGAGCGCCGTGTGCTCCGGGGCTTCTGCGATTGGAACGCGCGTGTACGAGGAGCTTCTTCATCTCTGCCTTCTTAGACGACGTGGAGGACTGCTAGACGGTACTAGCCATTGAATGATTAGTCAAGCTTAGCCTTAATTTGGCTAGCGTGTGAGTAGCCGTTGTCGCCTCGCCCGGGGCCTTCGGGTTGGTGACGACACGCGCCTTGACCTGTAGCCCCTCCCCGTCGAAGTTGGAACAGCTCGGAGAGCGCCGCCTGGTTGGGCGGCGTTTTCTGTTGTCGAGTTTCTGATGCTCGACCGTTTAATTACTACGAGTAGAAAAACTTCTACTTCCCGCTGAAGCTGGCGGCAACTTAGACGAGGTGAGCAGCATCGACACGACGAGGCAGATCGCCGACGGGCTTGAGCGGACCCGCGGTTTCCTCAACGACCACGGGGATGAGCAGTTCTTCTTCGACAAGAAGCAGTTCATTCCGCAGCGACTAGCCGTCGCGGTGAGCGACGTGGTCCCCCTGCGGGTCACGAGCGACGGGCTGCTGCGCTGGTACGACGACGGCGTGTACCGCGAGGGCGGCGACAAGGTTGCGGCGGCGATCGCGCAGGAGTTTCTCCAGGAGATGACCACCACCAGCCGAGTCAACGAGGCGGTGGCGTACGTCCAGCGCGACCAGGCCACACGGCCACTCAGCATTGACCCGGATCCGACGGATGTCATCCGCGCGCGCGACGGGATCATCGACCTGACCTCGGGCGACTTGACGCCTTACACGCCCGAGAACGCGACAACGGTGCAGCTGCCGTGGCGGTGGCGTACGGGCAGCAGCGAACACCCCAAGATCCGCGCCTTTCTCCTCGAGGTGTTCGGCGACGACGAGGAGATGGTGAGCATGGTCTACGAGATCGCGGGCTACCTGTGCCTGTCGCGCAACTTCCTGCGCAAGGCGATCCTGCTCTACGGCCACGGCAACAACGGAAAGTCCATCCTCCTACACCTGCTGGCGTGTCTGCTTGGCGCTGACAACATCGCGGCGGTACCGCTTCAGCGCTTGGGCGGCGACGACCGCTTTGCGCCCTCAGTGCTGGTGGGGAAGCTGGCGAACATCTGCGGCGACGTCGGACCGAACTCCGCGCGCGACATGTCACTGTTCAAGCAGCTGACCGGCGGTGACCCGATCTACGCGGAGCGGAAGGGCCAGCAGGGCTTCACGTTTCTGTGCGGGGCGGTTCCGGTGTTCTCGGCCAACGAGTACCCGAGGTCTCCGGACACCGAGCGCTCGTACATATCCACAGCCATGTCCGTTTCAGCGAGAGATAGCGGTTGCCCGCCGACCACGGCTTTGCCGGCGTCGGCTCATGTGCGGCCGGTCGATAGAACAAGAGTCGATCGAAGTCGTCATGGCTCCGCGCCAGCGGAGCCGGACTTCGATCGACGATGGAGGCGGCGGGAATCGAACCCGCGCAAGATTTCAATCAGGACCTGGTTGGCGATCTCGATGTCGCAGCTTGCCGCGTACCGACTTCGGGCGAGCTCAGGCCAGCGGGTCCGACGAGGTAGATCCGCCCGATCCCGGGGCGGTAGCCGAAGCGTCCGTTCAGACGCCTGATCGGCTCGTTGCGCGTCTCGTTACGCGCGTGGAGCTCCGTGTAGCCGTTCTCCGCCGCCCAGTTGACCTGCGCCGCCTTGAGCGCACGGGCAACTCCGCGCCCGCGCCAGGTTCGCTTCACCGCGGTCAGGTCGTGTTGGACCGTCGTCGGCTGCGCGGCCGTGAGCGAGAATTTCGCGTACCCGACCACCTCGTCGGCGGCTAGCGCGATGAAGGTCGCCTCCGGGCGGTCGCCGGGGCCTTGCATGTCGTGGACGAGCCAGTCCTCGAAGGGCTCGACATCGTCGTCTTCGAAACCCGGGATGTCCGGTTCCGCCTCGAGCAGGACCTCGTAGATGTCGCGTGCGAGCTCTGGCCGCTCCGCCCAGGTGATGATCTCGACGCCGTCGGGCGGCTCGACGGGCGGTGGCGTGATCTCTCGGCGAGGTGGAGCACGAGGCCCAACTCACGCCGCTCCTCGACGAAGCCCGCTGCTGCGCGAAGGCAAGGCTCTCGGGGTCGTTGTCGAGCACCGGTACCTCGATCTCCTTCAGGCCGCGCTCGGCGGTCCACGCGGAGATCGCGCCGTAGAGCGCGGCGCCGGCACCGCGGCGGCGCCGCTCTGGCAGCACCCTGACCATCGCGAAGACACGACCGGCTCGCTGCGACAAGATGACGCCGATCGCAGAGCCGACAGCGGTACCGTCCAGCCGGGCCAAGAAGTCGACGTGGTCGCGAGCGCTTGACTTGAACGAGCGCATTTCGTCCATCGTCAGCGCCTCGTCCGGCCGGACCGCGTTGAAGACATCGAGCGAGACCTGCTCCTCGGCCTCTCTTCCGCGCACCGGGAGACCTCGATCATGCGCCTAACACTACGAGCGCAGACACCGAGGCCTCCCATGAGCTGGAAACCCCTAGGTGGAGGCAGGCAGGAATCGAGCCCGCGCAAGATTTCAATCGCTGGCGGCAGGTGTTCTAAGGAGAAGCGGATCCACCTAATGAAGCTCAGCGAGGCGCTCTGCGACTACGTCCACGTCCGGCAAGTCCGCTTCCGCACCCTTGTTGAGGAGGGCGAGGACGGAGGCGGCGAGTGCTCTGCGTAGTGCGTCGGGCTCGACCGACCCGAGGTGTGTGCGGTCGAAGCCCGCGAGAGCCTCAGGCGAAAGCTGGTCGTAGCCACGCGCCTGCACGGCCGGTAGCCCGCGATGGAGGCACGCGAGAGAGAGGGCATGATCACGCACCGCGCCGACGTAATGTTCCGCCTGCCACACGCGGCCACGCTCGATGCACGCCCGTGCGTGCAGCGCATAGATGACGCCCCACCCGAAGATGTCCCGTACGACCGGGGGCGTGCGAATGAAGAGGCCCCCCTGCGGCCGGCGGCGAACCTCGGACTCGTTCGCAGCCGTCTCGCCAAAGAGAAGCTGGAATCGCGGCCCTGTGGGGCGGAACTCCGTCGCCGATGTCATGGAGAGGTCGAACTGCAGTGCGTCTGGCAGCAGGAATACGCGGTAGATGGTCGGCCCCGCTTTGAGGTCGGCGAGCTGTACCGCGTCTAGCTCCTCCGTGAGCGAGCGCGTCCAGCCGCCGAGAACGTGCGCGACCGGCACATCGTCAGCGATCCCGAACGTCAGGTCCAAGTCGGAGAAGCGATCGCCCCTTCCGACAGCGAGCGAGCCAACCGCGGCTCCGGCGACGACGCGCTCGTCTTCCTCCGCGAGCTGGAGCATTCGCGCTCGCAGCGCGTTTCGCTGTTCGACGGTGAACACAGCTCGGCGATCCTAGCTCCGCCGAACTCGCGGGCCAGGGTCCGTTCCAGGTCAGCATTTATGGCCACTACGACCTCAGCGACCTTGAGCGGCCGATGGAGGCTCTGGCGAAGGTTCGTCGTGTAGACGAGGCAGAGCCACGGCGAAGGCGACGGTACGTCTCCACGTATGACCATTACTCGGCGGAGGCGCTCCGGCACGCGAACGAGGTTCTCGATCGGCTGCTCGCGGAGCAGCAAGGGCTCAAGCCGTTCGAGGGACGCTGCCCTGGCTGCGGCAAGGTCATCTCAAGTAGGCGCCCAACTGCGGCCGGGGCTGGTGCGCGGCGGTCTACCCGAAGTGGTCGAAGGACCAGCGGCGGGTGACCGCGGTTGCGCTGCGCGAGTACGGAGGGCTACTGCTCTTGACCGACGTGACGCTGCCGGGAACGCCGGAACAGGAGCGGCACCGCCGCAAGGTTGCGATTCCTGGGGAGCTGATCGGCGCGGCGAGCCGAAGGCCCTCTACAAGGCCAACCGGCGCTTCAAGCGGCGGATGCGCTGGCTCAAGCGCAAGGCCTACAACGTTGCCCGCTCGGTGCTGCGGAAGGCGGCTACGAGTTCGACCTGTGGGAGTAAGGTCGGTGACACCAGCGGTGTTTCGCCGGTACTCGCTGGTACGCCGGAATCGACGAAGATCAGCCACGAGACCGCCGTCGTCACAGCGCCCGTGATGGCCGGCAACAACAGTCCGCCGCCGCAGTGGCCGACAAGGACGACCGGGGTTTGACAGCGTGCTCGTTGCAGACCGGACGGCATCGATGCAGTACCGCCACTGAGGTGGCGGCGCAGTAGCAGCGCCGAGAAGCGACGGGACAACTACCTGTCGTCCTCGCCGCTCGAGCTCGCGCGCGACCGGCGTCCACACGTCCTGGGGCCGACGAGCGGGCTGTGGATGAGGACGAAGACGGGCGCAGCGGCGCCTGCCATCACCTACGGAGCATGACACCGCGCTTGGGCTCCGGTCGCCTACCAGATCTTGCGAAGCCTGAGCGCGCTCGTGGAGTACGGCTTAGAGGACGGCGCCGAGAGGAGCGCGCATCGAGTGTTGACCGACACTCGCCGCGGTTTCGCCAGGTACGCTCGCCCGGTCGAGCCGCTCAGTCCGGAACTGGCGCTCGTCGATCCGAATCTGGCGGAACGAGCGCGCGCGAAACTTGTCGACGCCGGTGAGGCGGCGCCGCCACCGGCCCCTGCAAGGGAGCCGGAGCAGGCGCCGCCACCGCTGCGTCCTTCGCCGATGCCCCAACACACGCATTCGGTAGCACCGGTCGAAGCAGCGACGTGTCGCCGGCGAAGCAATGGGCGGCGGGCGATAGTGGTGGTGGTTGCGATCGCGGCCGGGCTGGGCGGGGCAGCTGCGATTTGGGCTCGCTATGACGACAGCGGCTCGAGCTCTGGAGGACTGGATCAACCCGCGACACGGGCGCAGCGCGAGGAGTCGCCGACGACTGCCACGAGCGGGCACGGCGAAACGACGGCGGCGAGAGCATCGAAGCAAGCTCTGGGCGGCCAGCGCCACGTGAGGGCTGCGACGCGCTCCCGCCGGAAAGGGACTGGCGTCCTGGGTAGGCGAAGCGGCGTCCCAAGGCAGGCTTTCAGGCCGCCGCGAACGACCGCCTTCCACGTGCCCGGCGCGCCGGAGGAGCCGCTCGACGAGATCACCCTCCCCGCACGCGCCAGTCGCCTCGATGCCTGGCTCAGCTCGGCCCGCGGCCCCACCGCCGCCAACCAGCGCCATTGGCTCTACCAGCACGCCTGGATCGTCACCGGCGCGAAGTTCGGCTGGTGGCACGGCGCTGAAGCGCTCCGCGTCCTCATCCGCGTCGACCGCCGAGTCGAGTCCCAGTGGGGCATCGGCTATCGCAGTGAAGCAGCCGCGCGCCGAGCGCTCGCCGCAGTCGAGGCGAGGGCGAAGTGAGGCGCGAGCGGGAGCTGAACTCCCGCTCGCGCCCCTCCAAGGCGAGTTCCAAAAACCCAGAGACAGGCGCCGACGACACGCGCAAAGAGACAGATGCGAAACCGCGCGGAACGCCGTCCGGCTCTGCTCAGAAGCGCGGGTGGTGGGCGTCGCCTTTTGGGATCGCCCGCACCAGGTCACCGGCAGAGCTCCGAATGCGATCGAGCTCCACCCGATTCTCGACTTCGCCTGCCTTTCGGGGCAGCGCAAGAGTTTTGGGTGGCAGAGAAGGCGAACCTGTCGAGGCGCGACGCCGCCGAGGCCGGCGAGAGCGCCCCGCCCCGTCGACGAACTGAGGCCTCGATGTACGGGCGGAGAATTCGGCAGGCATGGTGGAGAAGCGGTGGGTTCCGCGCTATGTTTGGTGAAGTCGCGCTCGCCCTCAGCGAACGGCCCACACTTGCCGATTACTCGAACATGAAGCCGGCGTTCGCTCAACTCTCGCCGACAGTCCCCGCCACGTTCGCTGCGGCGATCGGGATCTCGCTCTCAGTCTTCCTGCTCCCCGGCCTGGGGGTCCAGGGAGAGCCGACGCCGCTGTTGCCCGGGATCGGGGGGGCCGCCGGGCGCGTGGCCGCGGATCTCCGAGCTACCGCTAACGAGCGCGCTTCGGAGCCAGTCGGGAAGGCTGCCTCCTCCGCGCAGCTCGTCGCTACCCGGACCGAGCATTTCGTGCCGCAGCGGCGACAGGCAGCGACCAAGGCGCACCGGGTACACCGCCGCGCTCGGACCGGGGTCGTGCGGCGCGCGCCGTCAGCCCCCGTGCAGGTGGCTGCGCCCGCCGCTCCCGCAACGCCGGTCACGACGCGCCGGTTCTTCAGCACTCCGACGACGGCAAAAGGCAAGGCGCGCGGCCACGGCCACGGCCATACGCTGAAGCCGACTGCCAGAGCGTCGGCGCCCCGTGCGCTCGAGCGCTCGAGCGAGCACCACCACGGACTCCCACCCGGAAACACCAAGAAGGCGCCGACCGCTTCGTCGCCTGCGCCCGCTACTTCTCCGAAGGCCAACGGCGGCGGGAACGGGCACAAAGGGGGCAAGAAATAGGGCGCGTCGCCAGCGGCCGTCTGCGGCTCGCCACGGGGTTGCTGCTCCTGGCTCTCCCGCTCGCGGTCGCCGTCTGGGCGTTCGGCGGATTCGCGGCCAAGCGCGAGCGGAACAACGCTGACCAAGAGCTCGTCCGGGACCTGAACTCGGGTGCTTCGGTGTACGCGAGGCTTTTACGCGACGCGCGTCACACCGCCGACCGTCTCGCAGGCTCCAGACGGGTCGGGCGCGCGTTCGCTCAGAGTGACAAGCATACGCTCCGGGCAATCGAGCAAGCGCACCCGTGGATCATCCTCCTTCACGGCGCGGCGGGGGGATTGCAAGGACGGGCGGTCGAAGCGCGCGTCGACGTCATCGGCCGTGAAAGGACGATCGGGCGTGTCTTTGTCGTGCCCCCTTTCGGCCGGCGCCTCGTCAGGAATATTGGTGACGAAGCAGATCTCCCCGGCGGCCGTCTTGGTTTCCTACTCGACCATCGGCTCGTTCGCGCGGACGGTGTTGGGCGCATCGACTCGCGCCCAACGGCGGGAAAGCCAGCCGACGTTCGGATGCAGGCGCTCGAATACCGAGCGGTCGCCCTACCCCTCCGAGAGCAGCGAGATGCGCCGGTTCTGATCACGGTGCGCAAACGATCTGAGATCGCGGCTGCGGCCAACGACGTCCGTTGGCGGGTGATCGGCCTCGGCCTCGGCCTCATCGGCGCGTTCCTCGTGACGGCGTACGCCGTGGCTCCTGCGATCGCCCGCAGCCGGCTCTCGAGGCTGCAGCGAGACCAGGCCCAGCGCGTGCTCGCGCGACTCGGTGACGGCGTCCTCGTCGTCGACCATGACGGGGTGGTGCAGCTCTGGAACCAGGCGGCCGAGACGATCACGGGCCTCCGGGCGGCGGAGGTGCGCGGTCGCCGGGCGGAGGAGGCGATTCCGGGTTGGACGACGATCGCGACGTTCGTGCCGGTGGCGGATCGACCTGGGGAAGCGGACGGCCCCTCGAGCTCGGAGACGGTTCCGGTCGACGTCGCAGGCCGCGAGCTCTGGCTCTCGATCGTGGCCGTGGCGCTGGACGACGACACCGTCTACGCCTTCCGCGACGCGACGCACGACCGCCGACTCGAGGACCTCCGCTCGCAATTCGTGGCGACGATCTCGCACGAGCTCAGGACGCCGCTCGCCTCGTTGCACGGCGCGGCCCTGACGCTCAGAGAGCACGACCTGCCGGCGCAGACTCAGGACGATCTCCTCGAGATGATCGCCGAGCAGTCAAACCGTCTCGCCAACCTCGTCGAGGAGATCCTGGTGGCGGGCCAGCTCGACAGCGGGTCGCTCCGCGTCGTCGCCGACACCTTTGATCCCGAGGAGCTGGTGCGCGGAGTCGTGACGGTTGCCCGGTCCCGGGTGGGGGAGGACACGATGATCGAGGTCGTGGTGCCTCCGGTCGTGCCGAAGGCGCACGGCGACGGCGAGCGCACGCGCCAGGTGCTGCTCAACCTTCTCGACAACGCGATCAAGTACGCGCCGTCCGAGGGACGAATCGAGGTGGGACTCGCAGCGGTGGGCGACCGGCTCCGCTTTAGCGTCCAGGACCAAGGCCTCGGCATCCCGGTGGGCGAGCAGGAGCGGATCTTCGACAAGTTCTACCGCCTCGACCCCGACCAGCGGCGCGGCATCGGCGGAACCGGCCTCGGCCTCTACATCTGCCGCGAGCTCGTCCGGTCGATGCACGGGCGCATCTGGGTCGAGTCGGAGCGTGGGAAGGGTACGACCTTCGCGTTCGAGTTGCCCGCGGAGCCGCTGCCGGTTCCGGTCTAGCGCGGAGATCCACCTCGAAAGACCCTGGAAACCGAGTCTTTTCTCCAGTACGTTTGTGAAGCACCGCGGGCGATGTGGCGTTCTTGCCCACTGAGAGCGGTACCACCACTCCAGGCCTTCCAGCACTCCATGTCCGGCATCACGCAGAGGCTAGGCCGTGGACACAGCGATCTCGCTTGGGCCAGCGATGCTTCTATGTTTGTCAAGTCGTAAGCGGTTGGTTCTCGAGCAGCCGGTAGAGGTGGCGGGCGAGGTAGCGCTTGAGGCAGCGGCTTGCTTCGCAGCGACTCTTGCCTTCTTGGATGCGACGGTTGATGTAGGCGATCGTCGGCGGGTGCGCGCGGCGTCTGGTGACGAGGATCATGTGCAGTGCTCGGTTGAGTCGGCGGTCGCCGCTGCGGTCGAGGCGGTAGCGGATCGTTTGTCCGGACGAGGCGGGGATCGGGGCGCAGCCGGCGAGTCGCGCGAAGGCGGCTTCGCTTCTGATCCGGCCGCGGTGCGACCAGGAGATCAGGATCTGCGCGGCCGCGAGCGGACCGACACCGGGCTGGTCGAGCAGCTGCGGTGCCAGCTTGCGCGTGAGCGTCTCGATCTCGCCTGCGAGCTCGCGCTCTTCAGCGGTCAGCTGTCGGACGCGGCCCGCGACCGCGCGCAGCGCCTGCAACGCCCCGCGCAGCTCGACGTCACGCTGCCGTTGCGGTCGCATCGCCGTCAGCCGACGCAGCAGCTGCGCACGTGTAAGCGGTCGCAGCTCACTCCGCAACGGCTCCGCTGTTGTGATCAGCAGGTCCCGCAGCTGGCAGAGCCCCGCTCGTCGCGCGTTGACTGCGCCCTCGCGCGCCGTCATCAACGCGCGCAAAGCCTCTCGCTCGCCGCCGGCGCGCGGCTCCGCTGGCCGGGTCTGCGCAAGCACGCTCCGGGCGGCCCGGATCGCGTCGAGCGCGTCGGTCTTGCCGCCCGAGCGGGGCTCGCGCCGCAGGTGCCCGACCTCGAGCACCCGCTCGTCATGGCCGGCGAGGAAGCGAGTGAGGCCGGCGCCGAACGAGCCGCTTGCCTTTAACCGCGA
>Ga0137375_10011749_pt1 | contig 10363 bp, 7 predicted proteins | sample SagtaG_24_FD_104936 | JGI IMG/M metagenome (GOLD analysis project Ga0137375, IMG submission 104936) | Vadose zone soil microbial communities from Sagehorn Ranch, Mendocino, California, USA - Sage1_R_113_16 metaG | ecosystem: Environmental > Terrestrial > Soil > Vadose zone | place: USA...
CCACTTGATGGTTGCCTTCAAGGTCCGTGCCCTCAATTTGAATGTCGACCGGTGCCGGCAGGCCGAAGTTCAGAATCTGCGTGACCATATCCGCGGGTAAGAAATACAAGGTGACCCCAGGGAAGGCCCGCGGCAGGCTCTGCCGCAGCTCCCGGACATAGGCGGCCGTGGGATGATGATGCTCCTTCAGGGAGACGAGGATATCCGCATCGGCCGCGCCGAGCACGGCGGTGGCCTGTATGGAGCGCGGCGCGGGCAGGCTTCGGCAGGCATTACACAATCCTTTTTGGCCGGTGCTTGGTGAGCGTTTCATAGACCATGAGATGCGGTGATAAGGTGGCAAACTGGTCCCGAATATACGCCTCTTTGGCGTGGAAATCTTTGTCGTCCTGGGCCAGCAAAATGCCAATACAGGGACCGCTGTGCGTAATGACGACGCCCAGTCCTTGCGCCTTACGGCAGATCTCCAGCACGGCAGGATAGAAACGCTTAGGGCAACGCTTTTGATTGAGAGTGGCACTCCGGGTGCTCACCTCTCCTAGCGTAACGAGGTCTTGCTCCCGGAAGGCACGCATTATTTTGTCCAGACAGCATCGGTATTCCCGCTTTTCCGCGTGGCTGAAAGGCGCCAGGTTTTGGTTGTACTCAATTGTGTCGATCACACCGCCTTCATCCAGAGCCAGGATCGTCAGTGGCGGGAGGTCTCCCAGGATGAGGCCCAGGCGCACCTGGCGATGATAGAAGAGCGTGTGCGTCGGATACATGATCCCATCCGAGGGTTCCAAATCGCGGAGCAGACTGAGCAAGATGTCCTGAGAAAGCGGCCGTTGGAAGTGGGAGGCTAGCGCCCGCCCCGTGGCGACGAGGTCGGCCGTGGAGCTCGCCAGGCCTTTGCCCTCAGGTAAGTCGCTCGTGATGAAGAGCTGACCTCCGCTCTTGAGCCCGAATAGTTGCATGAACCTGCGGGCTAGCGCGAGGGATTTAGTTTTACTAGAAGGCACTACTTCGACATCCAACCAGCCCTCCACAGGGACAAACTTGGCGAGCGAGTAACACTTGATCGGGAGGGTCACCAGAAAATGTTCTATCGCATCATTGAGCGCCCCCTGGAGTAACTCTCCAAACGAACCAGGCGCCCTACCTACGCCCTGTTCCGCAGCCCACGTCACAAGTTCGGTATCCATTACCTCAGCGTTCCCAGGGGTCGATCTTTCATGATGATGCAGATAATGTTCGCTCACAGCCTGGCATTTTTGGGGCAGTGTTCATCCCCCCACCGCCACCACTCGCATATATCGCACAACTCTTGTGACAGAGCGCACAGAAAACGGTGCAGCAACTATATCATAAATCTGGTCAGGGGAACCCACAGGGTGGCTGGACAGAGAGGTGTCAGGGTATTGACGCCTCCCGTCAGAAGCGCGACATCGCAGGTGAGGGGAATCATGTGTGGGATGGCCAACGGGAGGAAATATTCAGTGATCTAGCGCTGTTGCATCTGATGTATATATGCAACATTGCCGCGCTCTCCAGGCATGGAATTTGCACGAAAATCCTAACATTGGATACATCGCATCCTAACGGTGCGCGGGCAGACTCCAGACGCAGGAAGGGCGGACATCATGACTGTGCGTAGACGAGAAGGATATAGGTGGACTATGCTTGCAGAGGACCATCGTTCCGTGGCGTTTGGGCACGAGGAGGATCGGTGGGCGGCGCCAGAGGAGGATGCGGCGTTTGGACTCGACACCGACCCTGAGGAGTCCCCTCACGAGCTGGAAGAGAATTTTGATAATTTGGTGGCCCGCTATTTTGGTGATGTACGCCAATTTGCGTTGCTCAATCGTGCTGAAGAGCAGGCGCTCTGGTCTCGCATCGAGAGTGCGCAGAAACGCGAACGTCGAGCCCTGTATACGTCACCCGTGGCCCTCCCTACCCTCATACACCTATGGCATCAGGTGGAGCGCGAAGCAATCTCTCTGGCTCACGTGTTGCGCGACGCCGAGGCATCGCCCTCACGGCTGGCAGACCTGCGGGGGCAGTTTGGGGATGCCGTACTCGAGCTGCAAGATATTGCCACACGCCTGCAGGCACTACGCCCCTATAGACAGACGGCTGCACAGACGGCTTCCAAACGGCGGGCCATACGTCGGGCCTATACTGAGCTGTGGCAACAGTGGTGTAAAACCTGGGAAGCGCTCGCCTTACATCCGCAGGTGTATGACACCCTGCGCGGCGCTCTCGAGGCGGAGCACGCGGCGCAGCCACACAAACCAGTACTGCACGCTGCACGCTGTGTCTGGCAGCGCACGCATGAGCGTCTCACGCAGGTGAAAGCCGAGATGATCCGTGCCAACTTACGTCTCGTCATCCATGTGGCCAATCGCTACCGGGGTCGGGGTGTACCGTTTCTTGACTTGATTCAAGAAGGCAACATTGGTCTGATGCGGGCCCTCGAAAAGTTTGAGCCAAGTCGTGGGCTCAAATTTGTTACATACGCGCACTGGTGGGTGCGCCAAGCGATTAGCCGCGCTATTACGGAGCAATACCGCACGGTCCGCCTCCCCAATCACATCGGCGAGCGGAAAAACAAACTCCGGGGTGCAGTTGAGCGTCTCTGGGGACAGCATGGCCGGCCGCCTACCAGCGACGAATTGAGTGTCGCTTTGGGTTGGACACGCGAGGAAGTGGAAGAGCTACAAGCGGCGGTGCAACCTGTTATCCGCCTCCAACAGCCGTTGGCAGAAGATGGCGGGAGTCTGGCGGACATTCTGGAAGATGACCAGGCGCCACGGCCTGATGAGCTGTTGGCTGAGGACCAGTTGCAGCGCTGCCTGTCGGACTGCTTGGCGAGTCTGACGGAGCGCGAAGCGTTTATATTGCGCCTGCGCTATGGCCTGGAATCCGAACAGCCTCACACGTTGCAAGAAATCGCGGATATGCTTAGATTAAGTCGTGAGCGCGTACGCCAGCTGGAGCGGCAAGCCTTCGAGAAGCTGCGCCAACCGCATCGTAGTGCCATGCTGGCCGATTTTGCGATGCTCTAGGAGAACGCTCCGGGGCGCTATCTCGCCACCTATATGACTTGCGATACCCAGTGCCAGAGCACACTCCCTCTGGGCTGGGAGGAGGTCTTTGGTTATGGCACCATTGCACACTATTTACCCTGTGCTCCCTCTGAAAAGCACGGTGCTGTTTCCGCATATCCTCATGCCTGTGGCTGTCGGACGCTCCCAGTCTGTAGCGGCTGCTGAGGCCGCCCTGGTGCTGGAGGACAAGATGCTGGTGGCCGCGGTGCAGCGGGAACCGCAGACGCAGGCACCCGACTTGCCTGATCTCTATCCGACGGCCACCCTGGCGGTCATCAAGCGGGTCATTCAACGCCAGGACAATGTGCTGCAATTGTTGCTGCAAGGTGTCGAGCGCGTGGAGCTGCAGCAGGCGGTCGAGACCACGCCCTATTTGCGCGTCGCCGTCGCGTCGCTGCCTGAACCGCGGGAAGACTCCCCAGAAGCCACGGCGTTGTTTCGCAATGTCCAGGAATTGGTCCGCACAGCGGTCAAGCATCTGGAGACCATTCCTGAGGACATGGCGAACTTGCTGATCAATACTGCGGAACCTGTCAAGCTGGCCTATCTCATCGCCACGGTGCTGAATATCGATACCGTGCAGGAGATGCAGTTGTTGATGACCGACAATTTGCCGTTCCTCCTGCAGCGGATCTACGAGCACCTGTCGCGTGAAGTGCAGATTCTTGAATTACGTCAGAAGATTGCCGGGGAGACCCAGGTCGAGCTGGACAAGGCACAGCGTGACTATGTGTTGCGGCAACAGCTCAGGCAGATCAAGAAGGAGCTGGGTGAGGATGACGAGCAGGATGACACCGATCTCTTGCGTCAGCATCTGGCTGAAACGGCTCTGCCGGATGAGGTGCGCAAGGAACTCGAGCGTGAGTTGTCACGTCTGCAACGCTTAGCCCCCGCGGCGCCTGACCATCAGGTGCTGCGTAGTTATCTTGAGTTTGCGCTGGAGCTGCCATGGACCACCACCACTACAGACCAGCTGGACCTGACACGGGCGCAGCAAGTCCTCAATGAGGATCACTTTGGCCTTGAGGACATCAAGGACCGCATCATCGAGCACCTAGCAGTGATGCAGCTCAAACCCGAAGCAAAAAGTCCCATTTTGTGTTTCGTGGGGCCACCAGGCGTCGGCAAGACCAGCTTAGGGCATTCCATTGCCCGGGCGTTAGGGCGGCGTTTCGAGCGTTTTTCTCTTGGGGGCATGCACGACGAGGCGGAGCTGCGTGGCCACCGGCGTACGTATATTGGCGCGCTGCCAGGGCGTATTCTGCAAGCCATACGGCGAGTGGGGGTGCGCAATCCGGTGCTGATGTTGGACGAGGTGGACAAACTGGGGCACGATTTCCGTGGCGACCCAGCTGCAGCACTGCTCGAAATTCTCGATCCAGCGCAAAACCATACATTCCGGGATCACTATCTCGACCTCCCCTTTGATCTCTCGAAGGTGTTTTTTCTCTGTACGGCGAATGCCCTCGAGACCGTTCCTAGCCCATTGCTTGACCGCTTGGAAATCATGACGCTGGCTGGATACAGCGAAGAAGAGAAATTAGAAATTGCCAAGCGTTATCTCCTGCCACGGCAGGTAGAGAATACTGGCCTGACGTCTGCACAGTTGCCGCTCTCTGAGCCAGCGCTGCGGACGATGATCAGCCGCTATACCCGTGAAGCAGGAGTACGTCAGCTCGAACGTACGATCGGTCAGGTGGCGCGCAAAATTGCGCGTCGCGTGGCGATGCAAGAAACGCTGCTCGCGCACCTCGATCCTGCAGACCTCGATGATCTCTTAGGACCTGAGATGTATCCCTGGGAGGAAGCGCGACAGAACTTGCCAGCCGGCGTGGCTGCTGGCCTCGCCGTGACGCCTACTGGGGGCGATGTGCTCTACATCGAGGCGCAGATCCTGCCAGGTGGCAAAGATTTGACCCTGACTGGTCAACTTGGTGACGTCATGCGCGAGTCGGCTAAAATTGCCCGTGACTTACTCTGGGCTGAGGCGTCGCAGCTTGATATTGACGTGAAAACGTTTGAGAGCAATGGTATGCACGTACACGTACCGGCCGGCGCTATTCCCAAGGATGGCCCGTCGGCTGGTATTGCCCTGGCGACAGCGCTCACCTCGCTCCTGACACACAAGCCCGTGCGTTCTGATACAGCGATGACCGGCGAGATTACGCTTGCGGGTCTGGTGCTTCCAGTGGGTGGTATCAAAGAAAAAGTGCTGGCAGCACGCCGTGCCGGTTTACAGCGAGTCATCTTACCGAAGGCGAATGCCAAGGATTTACGCAAGCTCCCGGACCCGGTGCGCAATGCGATGGAGTTCATCCTGGTCGAGCGTTTCGTGGAGGTGATCCACAATGCCATCCCTGACCTCGACCTGGTCTATACGACCACCGAGGTTGGTGTGTAGCGCCGCACACACCAACTTCACCCGCCCTTTAGCCCACCAGGACATCGAAGAGCGCCTGCATGGTTGGCAGGCGCTCCACCGACCAGAGCAATTCTAGGGCCGTAGTACATTGCTGCTCTGTCAAAATCTCACCAGCAAAGCGTCGGAATTTTGCCTCCACGTCCGCATCGGAGAGCGGGTTGTGTCGGTGACCTTTGGGATAAGCCGTGTGGGCCACCAGGTGTTGCCCAGACACCGTGGTCACCTCCATGCGACAGTTGCCTTCCTGCGGGAAGCGCTGCGTGAAATCTTGATCTTCGTCGATACTCATCTTCGCAATCAGGGGACGCAGCGCCGGGTCCCGGACCCGCTCAGTGGTGAAGCTGGCAGGCGTAACCGCGCCATCGTGGAACGCTACTGCCACTAAATACGGAATGCTGTGGTCGGCTGTCTCCCGTGTCCGCGGGTCCCATTTTTCAGGCTCAGTGGCGGCGCTACTCACAGCGGCGCGATAGCCGTGAATACGCAGCGCCGCAATGTCTGACACGGCCACTTTGGAACGCAGCTCGAGCGCCAAACCAATGGGCCCCTGTGTGTGGATCTGCGAGGGGAAAAATTTGAACGTGGTGGCAGTAATACGAAATGGCTCATCGTTCCCACCAAATTTCTCCAGGCTCACGGGCTTACCCACGGCCTGTTCCCAGAGCCCTCGGCGCCCCTCAAACGGCTCCGCCGGGCCAGTCATGCCTTGCTGGGCCAACTGGGCAGCGAAGATCGCAGCGCGTGTGGCACTGGCCGTGGCACAGCCTTTCCACATCGGCAGTTCACCCACCCGTGTAACCCCCCAGAGGCAGGTTGGGGACCACGGCCAGCGAGATAGCGTGGCGCATCTGGGCCTGACTGAGGCCCAACACCTTTCCTGCTGCACACGCTGCGCCGATGACACTAAAAATCCCCTGGTCCCAGCCCAACTCCCCCGCTACGACCTGATCAGAGAGACGACTAAAGACTTCATACGCCAGGACAATGGCGGTAATCATTGTACGACCGTCACACCCAAGGGGGTCAGCCAGGGCCAGGGCTGCGGGAATCATATCGCTCGGATGCCCACCGCCCGGAGAGAAATAGGAATCATTACAGTCGAGATAGCGCACCATCACCCCATTAGCGAACCCTGCCATATCGGGAGAACTGGTATGACGAGTGCCCAGCAGGCGCGCCGGTAGGCGACTGGTGACGCTCTCTGCCAGACCCCGGGCAATGCGGGACGGCTCAGCATGAAACGCCCCCATGGCACAGCCCAGGGTATCGATCAGGGTCCGCTTGATCTGATGTACCACCTCAGCAGGTAAAGCCTCATAGGTGAGTCCACAGGCATACGTGCTCAATAATTCTAGGGTGCGATCCATGCTGCTCTCTCCTCATACGCCGGTATGGGCACGGGGATACCAATGTGCATGACAAGACCCCGTGTGTAGACTAGGAGGTACCATGGTTGCGTGTGTTGTCCTGATCATAGGGGAGATGTGCCACTAAGGCAAGAGGAGCCGGTACGTCACGACGGCGAGTTGTGTCGGATGGTAAAAGCCCCTATTATTGACTACACAACACTACACATGTGATTGCAAAAGGAGACATACGCATGGCTATACCCCACGAGACCCTGCAAGCCATGATCCGTGATTACCAGGGCTTCCCCTTGTCCAACGACGAACTGGGCCTCATCCAGCCCGAACTCGATAACTACCTCCAGGCCATCGACCAGCTCCAGGACCTCGACCTGGCTACGGTATTCTCCAGCCGTCTGCTGCGGGTCCAAGAAGGAGGACAATCCTAATGGCCGCCACAGAATTGCTCACGCTCACCATTACAGAGCTCGCTCCTAAAATCCGTGCCCGCGAAGTCTCACCGGTGGAACTGACCGAGGCTGCCCTGGCGCAGGCCGAGCGGCTCCAGCCGACCCTGGGTTCATTCATCACCCTCTTACACGACGCAGCGAGAAAGCAGGCTAAAGAGCAAGAAGCCGCTATCATGCGGGGCGAGTATCGCGGACCACTCCACGGCATCCCCATCGGCATCAAGGACAATATTGCCACAGCTGGCATTCGAACCACGGTGGGCTCCAAGGTTCTGACTGACAACATCCCTACCGAAGACGCTGAGGTGGTACGCCGCTGCAAGGACGCTGGAGCGATCATTGTTGGCAAAGAAAATCTGGAGGAATTCGCTGCCGGGGCGACCTCAAATAATCCTCACTACGGCGCGGTGCATAATCCGTGGAAGCTTGACTGTGTGCCGGGCGGCTCGAGCGGCGGTAGCGGTGCGAACGTCGCGGCCTGCGTCACCTTCGCATCGCTGGGCACCGACCTGGGGGGCTCTGTACGTTTACCTGGGACCTTTTGCGGTGTCGTAGGCCTCAAGCAGACGTTCGGTCGCGTGAGCCAGCGCGGGCTCTTAGTGACCAGTTTTAACGGCGACCACATCGGTCCTTTGACGCGTTCAGTGCATGACAGTGCCCTAATGTTGCAGGTCATTGCCGGCTATGATCCTCTCGACCCCAGCACGGTGCCAATACCGGTGACCGACTACACGGCGCGGTTAGGCCAGGCGGTCCGTGGGCTGAAGATGGGGATGCCGACCAACCACTACTTCGAACTCCTCGATCCTGAAGTGGAAACAGCCGTACGCCAGGCTATGGTCGCACTGGAACAACTGGGGATGGAATTGCGTGAAGTACCGCTGCCGATGATGCAATATGTTGGCGCCCTACGCCTTACCGGCATGGCTGACAGTGTGGTGACGCACGAGCCATTCCTCGCCAAGCACCGGCAGGACTATGGGCCTGACGTCCTGTATCGCACTCTAGCTGGCCAGTTCGTGCTCGGGCGGGATTACTCGAAAGCCATGAAAGTGCAGCGCCTCATCAAAGAAGAACACGCCCGCGTGCTGCAAGAGGTGGATATATTGGTTACGCCCACGGCGCCCGTCCCTGCGCCACCTATTGAAGCCAAGACCGTGACTGTAGGTGGCACTGCCCATCAGGTACGCGGACCTGGCTCGGGGGTCATCTCCAGAAACACCAGCCCCAGCAACGCTACGGGCCTGCCGGCTGTCACCGTGCCCTGTGGCTTCACTGCTGCAGGATTGCCTATTGGCTTCCAGCTCATTGGTCGGCCGTTCGAGGAGGCACTGCTGCTGCAAGTCGCCCACGCTTACGAAGCGCTGTCACCAGCCCACGGACAGCATCCAGATTGCGTGTCTCTATGATGAGAAAGTCACTGGCATCTTCTGCAAATCAATCTGCGCAGTTGCGGGCCGAGCTCGAACGGTTGCGTAGCCAGGCACAGTGAACGAAGAATTCGATACCTATATCAAACGACGCTTAGTATGTTCCCAAGTCTGCCACAACTGGGCGCGCAGAGTGTCAATATCCCAAGGTTTGGGTAGGACGCCTACTGCACCCAACAATTTCGCGCGAGCGCCTATGGCCGGATCGGGATCCCCCGTGAGGATGAAAACGGTAATCTGGGGATCAAGGGCCCTGATACGCTGGAGAACTTCAAAGCCATCCAGGTCGGGCAAGTGGAGATCAAGTAGCACTATTGAGATCGGGTCATGCTGCAACCGTGTGAGCCCCTCACCCCCAGTCGCAGCAGTCACCACCTGAAAGAGATCTTCTAGAACCAGGAAGAGTACAGTGCGTAGGCTGGGTTCATCATCGATCACCAGCACACGCGCGGAGGGCTGAGGGACCTGCCCACTCTGATTGGGACTGACGGACTGGAGGATGTCTGGCGGAACGTTGGGTGCTCGTGCGGTCGGTACGGTCTCAGCAGGAGGTGATTCTGCGAGAATTTGCCACAGGGAGGCCGGAGTATTCAAAGTGGCCAAGGCGTCTCTCCTCTAGAGAACAACCGTGTCTACAGACAGGATCAGAGTATACTGTATGTTCGTGGGATTCTCTCATCTTTTTCCTTCTTGGCCGCATTGGCCGCTGCCTCACCCAACCGAAGTGGCCCTACACTGGCTGCCCTCTCCCTGCGAGTGTGGGACCAGAAGGCAGCCGTAGACGGGGTAGGCGGGGTTGTGCTATCTTCGTGCTCTATAGTTGGCTTTATGGAGGCACACATGGAACGTCCCATCTTCAAGCCTGTTGGTACCCCGGTGGCCCAGCTCGATACCCCGGTCCTAGTGGTCGATCTGACCCTGGTGGAGCAGAATATCTCGACCCTGCATGCCTTCTTTGAGCATGGTGAGGCAAAGGTGCGACCGCATGTGACCGCTCACCGCTGTCCGGCTCTGGCATACAAGCAACTGGCGGCGGGAGGCACCGTAGGCGGCATCAGCGTCGTCACGGTGGGCGAGGCCGAAGTGTTTGCCGACCACGGTTTTGACAACATCTTTGTGGCCAATGAAGTCGTGACCTCACAAAAGATCCGCCGCTTGTGCGCGCTCGCACGACGTGCCAGCATGATTGTGGCGGTCGACAACCCGGCAAATATTCGTGACTTGTCTGAAGCCGCTGGGGCACACAGCGTGACGCTCCAGGTGGTCGTGGATATTCATACGCGCCTGCAGCGCAGCGGCGTGGCGCCGGGACAGCCAGCCGTAGAACTCGCTCGCGCGGTGCATGCGGCGCCACACCTGGAATTTGCTGGCCTGATGACCTATGAAGGCCCCCTCCTGACCACTGACCCTGAAGCCTTGGCCGCGGAGTCGCGTCAGGACATCCAGCAGGTGTTGGATACGCGCGAGCTGGTAGAGCGCGCCGGTCTGCCGGTCCGTATAGTGAGTGTGGGCAACACCTCGAATTACGAGGTCGCTGGGGCCATAGCTGGCGTGACGGAAGTCCCTGCCGGGGCCTATGCGCTTCTAGATGCCCGCTATGGTCAGC
>Ga0137375_10011750_pt1 | contig 10362 bp, 7 predicted proteins | sample SagtaG_24_FD_104936 | JGI IMG/M metagenome (GOLD analysis project Ga0137375, IMG submission 104936) | Vadose zone soil microbial communities from Sagehorn Ranch, Mendocino, California, USA - Sage1_R_113_16 metaG | ecosystem: Environmental > Terrestrial > Soil > Vadose zone | place: USA...
CATCCGCGTCACCTCAGTCCCGTTCACCCGGCAGTCCGCCGGGAACCCTTGGTCGCCCGGTCGGGCCGTCGGTTTTCGGGGCGCTCGTCGCCGCGCCATCATGGCACGTCCGCGGGAGCGCCTGGCCTGCTCGGACCGCCAGGGGACCTGGAACGGCCACCGCCGCTCGAGCACGCGCTCGATCCGCCCGGGCAGGAGACGGTGATGCCGCTGGGAGGAGGCGACTACCCTGGAGCCGACGCGGACGCCGGAGCCGGCACGTCGGCCCGGCGGCGCACCGCCGAGCAGCCCGAGGAGGACCCGATGCCCTGGCCAGCCGGAACCACCACCGCGACCGCGCGCGTTCCCGACCCGGTCAACGAGCCCGTGCGGACCTACGCGCCCGGCACGCCCGAACGGGCCCGGCTCGAGCAGCGCCTGGCCGCCATGGGCAAGGAGCGCATCGAGGCGCCCATGGTCATCGGCGGGGCCGCGGTGTCCGGCCGGTCGACCTTCCCGGTCACCGCGCCGCACCGCCACGACCTGGTCCTCGCCGACGTGCATGCGGCAACACCGGAGCATGTGCACCGGGCGATCGACGCCGCGCTGGCCGTGGCGGCCGACTGGGCGGCGCTGCCCTGGGAGGAACGCGCCGGGGTGTTCCTGCGCGCGGCCGACCTGCTGGCTGGGCCGTGGCGGGACACGGTCAACGCGGCCACGATGCTCGGGCAGTCGAAGTCGGCGCACCAGGCGGAGATCGACGCCGTCTGCGAGCTGGCGGACTTCTGGCGCTTCAACACGCACTTCGCGGCCGAGATCCACGCGCAGCAGCCGATCTCGGCCGCGGGCGTGTGGAACCGGACGGACTACCGGCCGCTCGAGGGGTTCGTGCTCGCCATGACCCCGTTCAACTTCACCTCGATCGCGGGCAACCTGCCGACCGCGCCCGCGCTCATGGGCAACGTCGCGGTCTGGAAGCCGTCCGAGAAGCAGGCGCTCTCGGCCCACTACCTCATGGAGCTGCTGCGGGCAGCGGGGCTTCCCGATGGGGTCGTCAACCTCGTCCACGGCGACGGCGCCCTGGTCAGCGACGTCGCCATGGCCCACCCGGCGTTCGCGGGGCTGCACTTCACCGGGTCGACCGCGGTGTTCCGGGGGCTGTGGCGCAAGGCCGCGGAGCGGCTCGACGGCTACCGGAACTACCCGCGGCTGGTGGGCGAGACGGGCGGCAAGGACTTCGTGGTCGCGCACGCCTCGGCCGACGTGGAGCGGCTGGTGGTCGCCCTCGGCCAGGGCGCGTTCGAGTACCAGGGCCAGAAGTGCTCGGCCGCCTCGCGCGCCTACATTCCCCGCTCACTCTGGCCGGCCGTGCGGGAGGGCATCGCCGACCTGGCCGGCTCCCTGCCCATGGGCGATGTCGCCGACCTGTCGAACTTCCTCGGCGCGGTCATCGAGGAGCGCGCGTTCCGCCGCCACGTCGAGGCCATCGAGCAGGCCAGGACGGCCGGGGCCGAGGTGGTGGCCGGTGGCGCGGGCGACGACCGCGAGGGCTGGTTCGTCCAGCCCACGGTGCTCCGCACCGACGACCCCCGCTCCGACACCATGGTTCGGGAGCTGTTCGGCCCGATCCTCACCGTCTACGTCTACGACGACGCCGACTGGGAGGCGACCCTGGGCCTGGTGGACGAGTCCGCCTACGGCCTGACCGGGTCGGTGTTCGCGACCGACCGCCGGGCGGTCCTGGACGCCATAGGCCGGCTCCGCTTCGCCGCCGGGAACTTCTACGTCAACGACAAGCCGACCGGCGCCATCGTCGGCCAGCAGCCGTTCGGGGGCGCCCGCGCCTCGGGCACCGACGACAAGGCCGGGTCGGCGCTGAACCTGGTCCGCTGGGTGGCGTCCCGAGCGATCAAGGAGACCTCGTCCGCGGCCAGGGACTGGCGCTACCCCCATCTCGGCTGACGACCGCCCTCAGTTCCGACCTGCGGCGAATCGAGCAAGGAGCGCCGGACACGATGACCGGGAGCCAACCCCGCCAGGGGCGGCCCGTCAGGTTGGCGACCGACCCGACGTGACCTCCACCGGCACCCCCGGCCCGCCCACGGCGGGCGGGCCTCCCGCTGCCCCGCCCGAGCGGCTGCGGCTCTACGGCTGGCGCCACCCGGCGATCCTCACGGCGGCGGGGCTCTCGGTCGCGGCCGGCTTCGCCCAGTTCGGGGTCACCACCGCGCTCGCCGACGTCGCCAAGGCGTTCGGCGAGCCGACCGACGGCACGTCGGTCGTGGCCAGGGTCGGGCTGTCGTTCACCACCCTCGGGGTGGGCCTCGCGATCATCCGGCTGGCCGCGCTCGGCAGCCTCCCCCTGGCCGGGCTGGCGGACCGGCTCGGCCGGAGGCGGGTGCTGCTCGGCTGCTCGGCGCTCGGGCTCGCGATCTCCGCAGCCGCCGCTCTCAGCCCCAGCTACTGGTGGTTCGTGGCCCTGTTCGCGGCGGGCCGGCCGTTGCTCTCGGCCACCAATGCCGTCAACGGGGTGATCGCGGCCGAGGAGACCCGCAGCCCCGACCGGGCCAAGGCGATCGCCCTGGTCACGGCCGGCTACGGCATCGGCGCCGGGCTCACCGCCATCGTGCGCGGCGTGGCCGGCGACGCGCTCAGCTTCCGGGGCCTGTTCGCCCTCCTGCTGATCCCGCTGGCGGCCATCCCGCTGCTGAGCCGCTGGATCGAGGAGCCCGAACGGTTCGAGCAGGCACGGCGGGCCGCGGCCGGCGCGCTGGCACGCCGGGGCCGGGTCCTGGTCCGCCCGCCCGCTGGGCTGCGGCCACGCCTGTGGCTGCTCACGGTGCTGGCCGGCAGTCTCGGCTTCGTGACCGGCCCCGCCAACAGCCTGCTGTTCGTCTACGTGGAGAGCGTGCTGGGCCTGACCCGCTCCACGACCGCGGTCATGGTGGCGGCGGCCGGCCCGATCGGGCTCGGTGGGCTCCTGGCCGGACGGTGGGCAGCCGACCGGTTGGGCCGGCGCATCACCGCCGCGACCATGACCGTGGTGGCCGCACTGGCCTGCGTGCTCACCTACAGCGGGTCGGCAGCGGGCGCGATCGCCGGCTACCTGCTCGCCATCCTCGCGTCTTCCGCGTTCGCCCCGGCGCTCGGTGCGCTGGCCAGCGAGCTGTTCCCCACCAGGGTGCGCGCCACCGTGGCCGGCTGGCTGGCCGCCGGTGGCGTCCTCGGGGCGGTGAGCGGCCTGGTCGTGTTCGGCCTGCTCGTCACCGTGCTGGACAGCTTCCCGGCAACGGCGGTCCTGATCGCGCTCCCACTGGCCCTGCTGTCGCCGCTGTACGCCCGCCTCCCCGAGACCAAGGGCCTGGAGCTCGAGCAGTCGGCCCCGGAGTGAGGCCCCGGCAGCTCCGTCGTCGCGGGGGGACCGTCCAGGTCCGGCGGAACCGCGGTCGACGAAGCACCTCGGTCGCCCCGAGGCGAGCCCGGCAACGGGCCTTGGGTGTTGGGCTGACAGCGTGTTGGTCGGGTCGGAGCTGATCGGCTGGCCGGCGGGATGAGGGCCGTGCGCTCACCTATCTGAGGGTGGTGTGGCGAGGCTCGCTTTGGGTGTTGCGGCTGAGCCACCGATCCCAGAGGAATTCATGGTGACCGACGGCAGCTTCGATGTCCGTGGCCAGCCATCCCCGTCTGATCTGCCGGCTCGTGGTGGTCACGGGTCAGCTGCAACTCACATGAGCAGCGGTGCAAGCAAGGGTCGAGCCGAGGCCGGCACCGTCGACACCGGTCGCACCGGCCCAGCCGGAACCGTCAGCTCGCAGGCAAGCAAGGGTCAAGCCGAGGCCGGCACCGTCGACACCGGTCCGGTCCCTCTGCCGGGGTCGGGACGGGCGTAGAGGACGAGTGTGCCGCTGAGGTCGGTGGTGAAGTCACGGGTCAGGACCGGCCGGTACCCGGCCGCGCCGGCGATCGCCTCCAAGCGGGCGACCATCACTGGCCGGACGCCTTGCGAGTAATAGGCGAGCAGCCGGGTCGGTCCAGGATGCGCTGCGAGGAACCCGCGCAGCGCCTCGGGGTTGGCTTCGTCGAGGAAGAGGGTGTCGGCAGCGGGGATCCGTGGCGCGCTCCCCGTCTGCCGACTGGGCTCCTCGTACCGCTCCATGTAGTAGCGCCAGCCTTTGCCCTGCGGGCCAAAGCCGTGGTGGCCCTCGAGGTCGACAACGGCCAGTGTCCCCGGCTGCGCCAGCTGCCCGGCGGTGGCGACTACCGCCCGCAGGTTGCCGTTGAAGCGCGGCACCGTCCGGGCGCGATACGCCACCGTGCCAGCCGCGCGCAGGTCGTAAGGCACCATGACAAGCAGCACAACGAGCAGCACGGCGCCGGCGAGGCGGGCCAGAGGCCAGGCGCGGCGGCCCACCACGCGGGCGGCGGCGGCGACCCCCAGCCCGAGCAGCAGGTACCACAGCGGGACAAGGAAGATGTTGACGCGGACGAAGCCGAACGGCCACAGCTGAAGCCAGGAGGTGCCGAGCTGGATCACCAGGGTCCCGGCCACCGCTGCGAGCAGCCCGCGACCGGCGCGCGTCGCCAGGGCGACCCGCGCGCCCAAGCCGGCGGCGACCAGCTGGGCGACAGCCGCACCCCAGGTCAGCAGGGGCGGCAGCAGCGACTCGAAGTGCTTGGCGACATCGGAATCCGGGTTCCCTGCCGCGCCGGTGAGCAACTCTGGAAAGAAGCCGGCAAGCTCCCGGGCGGCCACCTGCGCGGCAGCCGCTGGGTGATGCGGCAGGTACCAAGGATCCCAGAACGACGGGTAGTGCAGCAGGAAGGTCTGCAGGCGAATCACAGTGGCTGCGTGGAGGAGCACGATCGCGCCGGCGACGGTGACGTCGATGGCGGTTCGGCCAGCCTGGCCGCGACGGACGGCCGTGAGCAGGTCCAGGGTGAGCAGCGCGGCAAGGACGAACGCGCCGGCGATCGAGCAGGTGGCGAGCGCGCCCAGGGCAACGGCGCGCAGCAGCCGCCACCACGGCGTCGAAACGGGCAGTCGGATCCAGGCCAGCAAGATCACGACGGCGAACAGCGCGTCGGTGCCCATCGGCTTGAGCTGGAAGCCGTAGGCCAGCAGCGCCGGGTTGATCAGCAGGGCGCCTGCGACCAGGCCGCTCGGCAGGGGACGCAGCCAGCTGCGGGCGGTGGCATAGGTCGCGACCACCATGGCCACGACCGCGAAGGCAGACGGCGCACGGAGGGCCCAGTCGTGGTTGCCGAGGACAGCAACCGACGATTTTTCGGCCAGCAGCCACCCAAGTGTGGCCGGGGAGTACATGCTCCGCAGGTCGAGACTGGGGCCTGTGAGGTGCCAGGCGCGCCAGGACTCGTCAAACCATAGGGGCCGGACGATCAGGCCCCGCATGCGCACCGCGGTCAGGGCACAGGCGGTCAGCAGCCCGGCAAGCGCGATGGCGTCACGGCGCCAGGCGCGGCGCGGGAGGCGGCGATGCCCCGGCGCGGGCTGCTCGCCATCGACTGCCTGGGCGACTCGACCGGGTCGCCGGGGAGACCGAGCTGGTCCTGCCGGCGCGGGCTGCTCGCCATCGACTGCCTGGGCGACGCTTGCCTTGTGCAGGTTGGGCATGCCGCGCATGCTAACGGAAGTGAGGCCTTTCTACTGTAAGAGGGTCTTGAGGGTTGGGGCTGACAGGCTGTGCGGGTCGAGTTGGACCTGATGATCCTTCGATGGGACCACCGCGAGATGGGACCACCGCGAGATGGGACCACCGCGACGCCTGGCTGGTCCTCGGCCGCTACAGGCGGCGCACGGCGGCGGCTGCAAGCTGGCGCAGGGCGTCGGGCTTGCCCGAGCCGGCAGCCCGACCCTGGAGCCGGATGGTGACGGCCACCTCGCCACGCGACGCCACGATGGAGTCCTGGCGCAGGTAGGCGCCGTCGCCGATGCCCGGCTGGGGGTCGCCGAGCCGCCGCGCCGCCTGCATGACCACCCTGACCACGCCGCCGGAGGCGGTGAAGACCGCCACCGACGACCCGCTGCCCGAGGCGGCGACGTACTGGCAGCCTCGCATCCCCATCACCGCGTCGGACCGCCCGCCGAGCACCGTGGTCGCCGGCCCGACCGGCTCCCCCAGGACCCGGCTCGCCTCGTCGGCGGTCACCAGCGTGCTCGGGTCGACGTTGGGCCCGGCGGCCAGCAGGCCGCCGAGCAGGGCCGGGAACGACGCGGCGAGCTGACCCGCGGCCATGGCCTCGACCGGCACCGCGCCGGCGGCCATGGCCTCGACCGGCACCGCGCCGGCGGCGGTGGCCGCCGAGGGAGCCGGCCCGGAGGGGGTGGGCGCCGAGGGAGCCGGCCCGGAGGGGGTGGGCGCCGCCGGGACCGTGGACGGCGCCGGTGACCCGGCCGTGTCCGGCGTGGCCGCATGGACCCGCTCGATCCGGAAGACGTGACCGAGCCTCGGCCCGACGTCCATGTCGACCAGGCTGCCCGTGCGGAGCTGGGAGTACACCGCCTGTGGCACGAACCACGCCTTGACCTTGGTCGCCTTGCCGTCGTCCACTGCGGCGAGGTAGCGGACCTTGTTGTCCTCGTCGCTCCACGACCGGAGCCGGAGCACCTGGCCCTTGAACCGCCGGTGCGACGCGGCGTCGAGCAGCGCCCGCACCGCGGCGGAGATCGCCCAGACCAGCAGCGCCACCGCGGCGACCAGGAGCAGGGTGGCGATCAGGCGGACCCAGGACGCCACCGAGCCGGTGTAGCCGTCGGTCGCACCGCGAAGGCCGAGCATCAGGCGGGTGGCGCCGTAGCCGACGGCGGCGATCACCACCGCGATCAGGAAGCCCACGACCGGGTGCCTGCCCCAGAGGATGCGGGCCCGGGGGTAGTTGACCTCCACCGCCCGCCACGTCCCTCCATAGGCCGACCAGGCCCGGTTCTCGTCCTCGGCGCCCATCGGCAGGGCGCGCACAGCCGCGGTGGCGACACCCATGGCGGCGCCGTAGCCGAGGTACCGGTCCCAGATCGCGACCGCGGCAGGCGGCAGGGTCCGGAAGAGCTCGTTGTTGGCGAGATAGGTGCGGACCCCGAGCCAGCGGGCGGCGGCCTCACGTCCGGCCGGCGTGTCGCGCTCGGCCGCGAACTTCGCCGGCGCCCCGGCCAGCGCGGTGAAGGCGATGAAGCCCACGACCGCCGCGCCGAACCCGATGTCGGTGGCCACCAGCAGCCAGACCGCGCCGAGCACGGCCGGAGGGAGCGCGGCCCCCCGCACTGCCGCCTTCGCGCCCTGGCTCCAGCGGTCGCGGGCGAGCCCGCGCTGCCGGGCGTCGGCCACCACCGCTCCGGTGAACGCCTTCCACCAGCGCTTGGACTGGTCCTGGGGGCCGGTGGTGAGCGCCTGGGCTGGCACCACCCCGTCCACCGCCAGGCCGGCCACGTGGTCGAGGACGAGCCGCTCGTACGGGGCCAGGCTGGCGTCGCCGGCGCGCCGCACCCGGACGATCGTGTCCTCCGGACCGAGCTGGTCGATGTCGACCAGGTCGCGGCCGGCGAGGTCGAGCAGGGTGGCGGGCACGGCGTCGGCGGTGACCCGCCAGTCGTTGGCGAGCAGGTTCACCACCGCGGGCGGCTCGTCGCCCAGCTCCATCGTTGCCGGTCCGGGGTCGACCTCCCGCGACCGGGTGGCCACGACGGCCAGCAGCAGCACCGCACCCCAGACGAGCAACGTGGCGGCCGCCGCGGCCAGCAGCAGGCGCTCGGCCTGCTCCCGTGCCGAGCCGCCCGCCGGCAGCAGCGGGGCTGCGCTCGCGGCGGCGAGGACGAGGTGGTGCATGGTGGCCGCGTCAGCCGGTCACGCCGGTCAGAACTGGACCCGGACGGCGCCCCGCTCCTCGCCGCCGGCCTCGAAGTAGGCGCGCGGCGTGAAGCCGAACATCCCGGCGAAGATGCTGCTCGGGATCGTCCCGACCGTGTTGTTGTAGGCGAGCACGGCGTCGTTGTAGTACTGCCTCGCGTAGGCGGCCCGGTCCTCGGTGGTGGCCAGCTCCTCCTGGAGCTCCAGGAAGTTCTGGTTCGCCTTGAGGTCGGGGTACTGCTCCGCCACTGCGAACAGGCTCTTGAGCGCGCCGGTGAGCACGTTCTCGGCCGCGGCCTGGTTGCCAGGGCCCTGCGCGTTGATGGCCTCGGCCCGCGCCCTGGTGACCGCCTCGAGCGTGCCCCGCTCGTGGGCGGCGTAGCCCTTGACCGTCTCGACCAGGTTCGGGATGAGGTCGTAGCGGCGCTTGAGCTGCACGTCGATCTGGCTCCAGGCGTTGTCGACCTGGTTCCGCCGGCGCACCAAGCCGTTGTAGATCACGACGACGGCGAGCAACAGCAGCAGCACCAACAGCACCACGACGATCACGATCAGGGCGGTCCCCACAGTCGTCCTTCCTCTCCCTCGCTCCACCGCGTGACCCGGGCGGCGCGGACGCGCCACCCCGTCCGACCTGGCCGGATCCACCCGGACCGGTGCACGGAGGCTATCGCAGGGCAAGCATCCGCGGAAGGGAACCCACCGGCGCCGTTCAGGGCGAGGGCCAGGTCGGTCTTCGTCAGCATCGAGCTGCTGCCTTCGCGCGGGCCGGGCTGCGCGGTGATCCGCTCACCTGATCAGCACGGTCTGTAGCTCGGCCACCGGGTAGGCGGCCTGGGCCGTCGATGCGAGCCCGTCGACCTCGCCGATCCTGCTGCCTTCGAGGAACGCCTCGGCCCTCCAGGCGACCTCGACGCTGACCGCGTAGTGGCCCCGCCTCCGGTAGGTCGCGTGCACCTCGCTGTCCTGCCCTGCCGTGCCGGGCCCAGCCGTCACCAACGCCTGACCGTTGCCGAAGCTCCACCGGTACTCGACCACCTCGAACCGCGCTCGCACGGTCGAGCCACGCACGCTCAGCTCGACCGGCGGCTGGGCCACACCCTCCAAGAAGAAGAACGACGGCAGATTGGCAAGCCCACGAGCCCCCGGCGTCGCCCTGATCGCCCCACCCGGCAACCTGACCCTGCGCACCGCCGCAAACACCTCCGCAGCAGTCACCCCAGGTCCCACGCTCGCCTGATCGAGACTCACGCACGCAAACCCAGCATCCGCCTGGGTACCATCCGGGTTATGGATGGTTCTAAGAGCGAAAGCCAAGCCATTAGTGCACGGAGTGCTACTGCAGAACCCGTCCAACGGATAGGCTGGGTTTGGTGAACAGGTCACTTCATACGTGTAGTAGGGCTGAGGAGAAGGGTAGGCGACTGGCCGATTGCCCTCGCTCACGCAGCCAGATGAACCCCCCAGGACCAGTTTGGCTGTGTCGGTTGCCGCGGCAACAACACCAGCAATAAGAACCCGGGGGCCACAGCTTTCGGCGTTCGCGGGGGCAGGGCCTGCAAGGAATATGGCAGTCATTGCCAGAAGGACCACCAACGCAATCCACGCCTGAAGTCCGTGTGCGTTAGTCGACCGCATGCTAGCCGACACCTCGTATGAATGAGCCTTTTCCCAGAAGCCAATCCTGGTGCCCAGAAGGCTTGGTTAGTATGAACCGGACGAGATCACTGCCCTTGCCAACTTCTCGAATTAGCTGGCCGCTCTCTTTCTCAATCCTGAATGGCGCCCCAGTGACAATCGTCGTGAGAATCCATAGCCGTGCATTAACACGCTCAGCCTTCTGAACCTCGATTGAGGTCGATACTCCTTCCCATATGACACCCATCGTCTTCATCTGTTGGATGATCTGCATGTCGCTCTTGAGACAGGGACAATCACTCGCATAGATTTGAGTAAGGGGAATGACGTTACGGCCTGCATACGCCTCATCGCGAATCCTGAAGATTTCCCGGAGGCGAGCGACGACCTCGGCGCGCTCGTCGATGGAGGTTGGGGGGGCGGTCGCGGTTGGGGGACCCGTAGGTGGTGGGGCTGATTGGGGGGGCGTTTCGTCGGACCCTCGGGTTGCCAGGAAGGTGCCGATGCCGCCGGTGAGGAGGAGGGCAAGCACGAGGGCGATTAGGAGCGGGCGGCGGTGGGCGCCACGGGATGGGGGCGGTGGGCTGGTTGGTTGCTGGGCTAGCATCCTGGCCACCTCGGGAGACGAGGGTGATTGGTACCTACGAGAACTACTCAATCGCCCCCTTGGTTCCGCTCGCGGTACTCGGCCAGGTAGTGCTCGACCGGGTGGGCCGTGCCGGCGACCCGGAGGGCGCCGGTCGCCTTCTCGACGATGAGGGGCCCGTTGCCGACCAGGGACTCGCGTAGCTCGCCGGTCTGGTAGAAGGCGCGCGTGTTGTAGAAGAAGGCCCAGCACCAGTCCTCTTCGAGGACGTCCGACTCGTCGACGACGACATCCTCGGCG
>Ga0137375_10011752_pt1 | contig 10361 bp, 2 predicted proteins | sample SagtaG_24_FD_104936 | JGI IMG/M metagenome (GOLD analysis project Ga0137375, IMG submission 104936) | Vadose zone soil microbial communities from Sagehorn Ranch, Mendocino, California, USA - Sage1_R_113_16 metaG | ecosystem: Environmental > Terrestrial > Soil > Vadose zone | place: USA...
TGTCATTGTCGCGAAGCTCAACCCGGCGCTGTCGGGCACTGGCTCGCTACTGTACTCGACCTACCTGGGCACGACGGGCGACGACCGCGGCTTCGGCATCGCATTCTCGGGCAGCAGCGTGACGCTGACCGGCTATACCAATTCGAGCGCGTTCCCAATCGCGAACGCGACGCAGCCGACCTTCGGCGGTGGCACCTGCGGGACCTCGCCCTGCCCGGACGCGTTCGTGACGCAACTGGACCTGACCAGCAGCTCGTCCAGCTTCAGCACGTTCCTGGGCGGCAATAACGATGATCAGGGCTATGGAGTGGCGGTGGACGCGGCAGGCGCAATCTATGTCACCGGCACGACCTATTCGACTGGCTTCCCGACGACCAGCGGAGCGCTGGCGCCGGTGTACCGAGGCGGCACGAAGGACGGGTTCGTGACGAAAATCGCCCTGCCCGCGATTACGATCGATGATGTGAGCGTACCGGAAGGGAATGCCGGGACGACGACCGCGGTCTTCACACTGCACCTGTCCGTGGCCAGCCCGCAGGATGTGACCGTCAACTATGCCACGGCTGATGGCACAGCTACGGCGGGCAGCGATTACACGAGCAGTTCGGGCACCGTCACCTTCGCGGCAGGTACGATCACACAAACCATCACAATCACTGTCAGCGGTGATCTGGCATATGAGCCGGACGAAACCTTCGTCGTCAACCTGAGCGCGCCGACCAACGCCACGCTGGCCGACAGCCAGGGACAGGGCACCATTACTAACGACGACCCGGCGCCGGATACCCAGGCCCCGACCGCGCCAGCGAACCTGCGAACGATCGATGTGACCGACACCACGGTCAGCCTGGCCTGGGATGCGGCGACCGATAACGTGGGGGTCACGAGCTACATCATCTTCAATGGCACTACACAAGCCGGCACGACGGCCGGAACGACGTTCAGCGTGGGCGGTCTGACGCCGCAGACAAGCTACACCTTTACGGTCAAGGCCCGTGACGCGGCCGAGAATATCTCGCCCGCCAGCAACGCCGTGACAATCACAACGACGGCCGCGGATGGCCTGCCGCCCGATCCCGCCACCATCGCGCCGCCCACCGACCAGACTGTGGCGACCGATCTGGCCAGCGCGACGACGTTCCTCTATACCGGCGCCGATCCCATTCAGACGGGCGTGGTGACTGGGACGATTGAGATTACGCGGGCGGCGGTGCTGCGTGGGCGGGTGCTCACGCGCGATGGCGCGCCGCTGCCGGGGGTGACGATTTCTATCCTGGATCATCCGGAATACGGCCAGACTCTCAGCCGTACAGACGGAATGTTCGACCTGGCGGTCAACGGCGGCGGGCTGCTGACCGTGAACTACACCAGGGATGGCTATCTACCGGCCCAGCGGCAGGTGACGGCGCCATGGCGCGATTACGCCTGGCTGCCCGATGTGGCGCTCATGCCCGTTGATTCGAGCGTCACGACGATGACACTGGACGGCACAAGCCCCATGCAGGTTGCTGTCAGCAGTGTCGTGTCGGACACCGATGGCGTGCGGCAGTCGGTGCTGCTGTTTCCGGAGAACGTCACTGGGACGATGGTGCTGGCAGACGGCACCGAGCAGCCCTTGACGAGTTTGCATGTGCGGGCCACCGAGTATACCGTGGGGGAGAATGGCCCCGAGGCGATGCCCGGCGCGCTGCCGGCCAACAGCGGCTACACCTACGCGATCGAGTTCAGCGTGGACGAGGCGCTGCAAGCTGGCGCGACCGACGTGCGCTTCAGTCAGCCGATTATCCACTACGTCGAGAACTTCATCGGCTTCCCGGTCGGCGGGATCGTGCCGGCCGGCTACTACGACAGAGAGAAAGCCGCCTGGATTCCCTCCGAGAACGGGCGGATCATCAAGATCATCAGCGTGAGTGGCGGGCTGGCCAATCTGGATATCACCGGCGACGGCGTGGCGGATGACGCCTCGGGATTGGGCGTGACTGACGCGGAGCGCCAGCAGCTGGCCGGACGCTACACGATTGGGCAGGAACTGTGGCGGGTGCCGATCCCGCACTTCACACCCTGGGATTGCAACTGGCCGTTTGGACCGCCGAATGATGCGATAGGCCCCAACGGCGACTCCCCGAGTGGTGATACGCGACTGGATGACCCCTGTATCCGCGATGGCTCGATCGTCGAGTGCCAGAATCAGACACTGGGCGAAGCGGTGGAGGTTACAGGCACGCCCTTCCACCTTTACTACGGAAGCGATCGGGTGAGCGGCCGTACGGCAGCGCGGTTGCTACAGATACCACTCACTGGAGCCAGTGTGCCGGCGAGTCTCAAGCGGGTTGAGTTGGAGATCACCATCGTCGGCCGGCGCTTTGCTCAAACGTTCTTACCGGCGGCGAACCAGACGTATACGTTTAGTTGGGATGGATTAGATGCCTATGGTCGCGATGTGCAAGGCCAGCAGCCAGTTGCAGTACGGATCGGCTATGTGTATCCAGCGACCTACCAGGGGCCGGAGAACGTTGCGCAGAGCTTTGCCCGCTTTGGGAGTGGAACCCCAATTTCTGGAAGTCGGGCCAGCGCCGAGGTCACAATCTGGAAGGACTGGACAAGCACCATTGGTTCTGCTGACCAATTCGATGCACATGGTCAGGGCTTCGGCAGCTGGAGCCTGAATGTCCATCACATCTACGATATCTCAGGGAAGATTCTGTACTTTGGGGATGGCGCGCGACGCAGCGCAACAGCGCTCGGCGATATCATTACTACAATAGCAGGAAGTGGGACAAGCGGCTCCAACGGTGACGACGGCCCAGCGACACAAGCGCAACTCTACTCTCCTGCGGATGTCGCAGTGGGACCGGATGGTAGCGTTTACATTGCGGACACCTCCAATAATCGCATCCGTCGAATCGGGTCGGATGGCAGAATCACGACGATCGCCGGAACTGGTGAGTTCGGCTACAGCGGCGACGGTGGCCCGGCAACTCAGGCAACCCTCTGGGATCCTACCGGTATCGCATTGGGGCCGGATGGCTCACTATATATTGCCGATCACACGAACAGCCGTATTCGCCGAATCGGGCCCAACGGCATCATTACTACGGTGGCTGGCGACGGCGGCGGGCTGCGGTACCCGTCCGGCGTTGCGGTAGGCCCTGACGGTACTCTGTATATAGCGGGCAACTACACAAACCGCGTTTACCGGGTCGGACCAGATGGGACGCTCTCTACGCTGGCAGGTACAAGTCCATCGGGATGGTACTCTGGGGGCTACGGTGGTGATGGCGGCCCCGCAAGCGCAGCTCAGGTTAACCGTCCCTGGGGTGTTACAGTAGGGCTAGACGGTAGCCTCTATATTGCCGATACATGGAACCACCGGATACGCCGAGTGGCACCGAACGGCATTATCACTACTGTCGCTGGTACTGGACAGAACGGTTACAGCGGCGACGGCGGCCCGGCAACCCAGGCGAAATTATCGTACCCCGCTCGTATCGCAGTAGGGCGAGATGGCACGCTGTACATCGCGTCGAACAATCGTATTCGCGCAGTCGGGTCAGATGGCATTATCGTCACCCTCGCAGGAACAGGTACGACGGGCTACAGCGGCGATGACGGTCCGGCCATTCAGGCAAACCTGAATGGGCCATATGGAATCGCGCTCAGGTCAGACGGGAAGATGGTTTTCGCGGATAGAAGCAATCATCGTATCCGCCAACTGGCCAGCCTATTGCCGGATCGCTCGGTCAGCGATATCGTCATCGCTGGCGAGGACGGAAGCCAGCTCTACATCTTCGACAGCAGCGGCCGTCACCTGCGCACGCTCGACGCTCTGACCGGCGTCACCATTTACACCTTCGCCTACGATAGCAGCGGCCGGCTGGCCCAGGTCACCGATCGCGATGGGCTGATCACAACCATCGAGCGGGATGCCAGCGGCAATCCAACCGCGATCGTCAGCCCCTACGACCAGCGCACCACGCTGACCCTGAACAGTGACGGCTATCTCGCCAGTATCACTAATCCGGCGACGGAGACGACCCAATTCGAGTACACCGGCGATGGGCTGCTCACACGCCTGACCACGCCACGCACTGGTGTTCACACGTTTAGCTATGACGAGGTCGGCCGGCTGACGCGCGATACCAATCCAATCGGCGGCTTCACTGCCCTGGCCCGCATCGATCACACGCGCGGTTACACGGTCACCATCACCAACGCTCTGAGCGACACCACGATCATGGGCGTAGAGGAACTGCCAACCGGTGATCAGCGCCGTGTGAGCATTGGTCCGAATGGTGCAACCAGCACCGTGCTGATTAAGCCCGATGGCAGCCAGACGATCACCCGCCCCGATGGCACCGTCACGACGGTGGTCCAGGGCCCCGACCCGCGCTGGGGCATGCAGGCACCCATCGAGAAATCCGTGACCATCAAGGGTTCGGACGGCCAGACTTTCTACACCAAGACCGCCAATCGCACCGTCACGTTGGCCGATCCAACTGATCTCTTGAGCCTGCAAACCCAGACCGATACGGTGACCGTCAATGGGCGCACTACCACCACCGTCTACAACGCGGTCAATCGGACGACCACCACGACTGATCCGGCTGGCAAGCAGACGGTAGTCACGCTCGATGCGCAAGGCCGCCCGGTCCAGGAGCAGACCACCAACCTCGCGCCGCTCCAGTATGACTACGATTCGCAAGGGCAACTCCGCCATGTCATCCAGGGCACGGGCGCGACCGCGCGCACGACCACGCTGGCCTATAACCCGCAGGGCTACCTGGCCAGTTCGACCGATCCGCTCAGTGGGACGACCAGTTACACCTATGACCCGGTCGGACGGGTGCTGACGCAGACGCTCCCTACAGGCCATGTGCTCACGTTCACCTACGATGCCGACGGCAACCGCGAGAGCAGTATCGATCCGCAAGGGATTGGCACAACCTACGAGTACGACCTGCACAACCGCCTGACGGCGATGACGCGCGACCCCAACGGGCGGGTCGTGCGCACGGAGTATAGCTACGACAAGGCCGATAACCTGCTCACCCAGGTCGAGGATGCGGGCAGCGGCCGGCTGAATGTGACCACCCAGTACCGCTACACGCCAATCGGCAGCGGGGGCCAGTACGCGCGTAGCCGCGTGATCGACCCGTTGAACCACGAGACGAGCTTCACCTATACGCCGGCTGGCCAACTTAGCAGCAGCACCGACCCGCTGAGTCACACGACGACGCTGGCGTATACGCCCCAGGGATGGCCCCGCACGGTCACGACGTCCGGCAACCGGACGACCACGACCACCTATAACAACGACGGCCAGCCGCTGAGCGTAACCGACCCGCGCGGCGTCAAGACGACTTACACCTACGACTCCACCGGGCGGCTCAGGACAGTCACAATTGGGGCGCAGGCGGTCGATGGGCAGCCGGCGCTGAATCAGACGACCACTTACGACTACGATGTCAATAGCCGGGTCATTCACGTGACCGACCCACGCGGCAAGATCAGCACCTCGCGCTACGACTCCTTCGACCGACTGGTCGAATCGAGCGACCCGCTGAGCAACACGGCCATACTGGAATACGATGCGCTCGACCGCCTCACCCTGCGCACGGTCGGGAGCAACGTCGCCGGCGAGGCGCAGCAGATCGCCTACACCTACGACGCCGCCGGACGTAAGCTGACCGAGCGGATCGACCCGAACGGGCTGAACCTGCTGACCCAGTACCGCTACACGCGCGCCGGCAGTAGCGATACCTGGAATTTGCAGGAGGTGGTGGACGCGCGTACCCATAGCTCGTTCTTCAGCTACAACACGCTAGGATTGCTGGCGAGCACCACCGACGCGGACAGCAAGACCTGGAGCTATGTCTACGACAATCTGGGACGGCTGACGAGCCAGGTCGATCCGCTGAACCACAGCGTCAGCTACGGCCTGGACGCGCTGGGACGCACCACCAGCCTGACTCAGGATGGGCGCACCGAGCGCTGGAATTACAACTCCGACAACACGCTGGCGAGCTATACCGACTTCGCCGGCCGCGTCACCAGCTATGGCTACGACGCCGACCAGCGCCAGACTGGCATCGACTATCCCGCCGGCACGGCTGACGTGAGCTTCGCCCACGACGCCTCCGACAATGTCACCAGCATGACCGACGGGCTGGGGACGACCAGCTACGCCTATGATGCCGCCAACCGCCTGCGCGAACGCACTCGCGGCGGTCGCACGGTCAGCTACACCTATACGGCAACCCACCAGGTCGCGCAGATCGGCTACTGGGGCCGCGGCAACGTGCAGTACGGCTACGACGACGCCGGGCGGCTCAATAGCCTGACGCCGTGGGGCGCCAGCGCGACCAACTACACCTACCGCTCAACTGGACTACTGGCCAGCCAGGCCCGCGGCAACGGGGTGACGACGAGCTACGGCTACGACACGGCCAGCCGCCTGACGCGCCTGCTGCACCAGCAGGGCACGAATACGCTCCAGGACCTCCGGTATCTGCTCGACGCCAACGGCAACCGGACCCAACTCACCGACAATGACGGCGTCACGACCTATGGTTACGATGTGCTGAACCGCCTGGCCAACGCCAGCTACCCGGCGATCGCGGGCGGGCCGGCGGCGAGCACGGTGCCCTACACCTTCGACGCGGCGGGCAACCAGCTCACGGCGGGCGGCACGAGCTACAGCTACGACGGGAGCGACCGCATCACCAATGCGGGCTACAGCTACGACGACAATGGCAACCTGTTGAACGACGGGACCACGACCTACACCTACGACGCGGCCAACCGGCTGATCCAGACGGTCAAGGGCGGGGTGACGACCACCTACGGCTACGACGGCTGGGGCAACCTGGTGCGCGAGAGTGTGGGCGGCATTACGACTGACTTTGTGCTAGACGAGCGCGGGGCACTACCGACGATCCTGGGCGAGGTGCGCTCGGACGGGACTGAGCGGCTGTACGCCTATGGGCCGGAGGGAGTCAGCGCGCAGCAGCATTTCATCGGCGGGACCGGCCAGGGGGTAGAGCACCCGCTGCTGGACGCGCTGGGGAGCGTGCGGCACCTGACCGACAGCAGCGGCGCGGTGGTGCTGAGCCGCAGCTACGACGCCTACGGGAACATCCGGCATACGACGGGGAGTGCGGTCACGCGGCTGGGCTACACTGGCGAGCTGACCGGCGTGGCCGACGGAACGGTGTACCTGCGCGCGCGCCACTACAACCCCGCGCTCGGGCGCTTCCTGCAGCGAGACAGCGTTGCTGGCACGCTGAACCGGCCGCAATCACTCAACCGCTACAGCTACACCGAGAACAACCCGGCCACCCAGACTGACCCAAGCGGGCACTGCATCGGCATCCTCGGCGGGGCCGATACGGTGCTGTGTGCGATCATCATCGGCGCCCTAGTTGGTGGCGCGATCGACTACGGCGTGCAGGTCTACCAGAACTACCACAGCGGCCGCAGCAACCCCTGGACCAATATCTGCTGGAGCGACGTGGGCATCGCCGCGCTCCAGGGCGCGGCGGCCGGCGGGCTGGGCTTCTACGCCGGCCCGGCGATCGGCGGAATGCTCAAGATCAAGCCGGCGCTGCTGCGCGCGATCGTCGGCGGTGGGCTAGAGGGGATCGTTACTGGTGGCGCCAGCCAGGTGGTTGGCAATGTTGCCAGAGGACGCACATGGTATGATGGCCTGGGCGGTGCGGTGGTCGGCGGCGGCGTGGCTGGGGCGGTTGGCGGTGGGCTGGGGTGGGCGGCTCGGCGTGCGCGCCAGGCCTGGCAGGGTGCGGACGAGGCCGCGGGTGCTTCGAGCAGCCTGCCAGGTGACTGTGGCGCCAACAGCTTTAGCGCCGACACGCCGGTGGCCACTCCCGAGGGCGCGAAGCCGATTAGCGCAATCAGGGCCGGCGACCAGGTGCTGGCCTATGATGAGACGACCGGGGCCACCGGCAGCTACACCGTCACCACTGTGCTAGTCCACCTCGATCCCACGCTGATCGATCTGACCATCGACGGCGAGCAGATCGAGACTACACCCGAGCACCCGTTCTTCACGCAGGAGCGCGGCTGGGTCAATGCCGGCGACTTGCAGCGCGGGGAGCACGTGCGGAAGGCCGACGGCGGCTATAGGATCGTGCAGGCGGTGGTCGTTGTGCAGCACTCACGGGTGATGTACAATCTTACCGTCGCCGAGGCTCATACATTCTTTGTCGGGGATGGGCAGTGGTTAGTTCATAATACAGCATGTCCACAGCCATCGCAGATTTGGTCGCTCGATTCGAAGGCGCGCGGTACTGCGATAGAAGACATGTTTGGACAAAATACTGGGCGCAACTTCAAGGCGTATGATTACTGGGATTCCCAGAATCAACGTGCGGTCAGTATTAAAAGCCTTGATCTAAACTTGCCAACGTACACTAATAACGTTGGCAACATAAACAGGACGTTAAGCAAAGACCTCGATGATATGCTATCATTCCAGTCGGATAAATTGCCCAACGGCTCAATCCTAAGCCAGCAAGCTATCAAGCAGAAAGAGCTATGGGTGGCTATACCACCAAGCTCTGGTCCTGTATACGATCGACAAATCAACGCTTTGCTTCGATTTCAAACAAAGGCGGCACGAAAGGGGGTGGATGTATTTATCTTTACACTACCCTGATTTCGGATAACCATAGCGAACGCAATTAACTCAATTGCACCTCAGAGAGTAATCTCGGAATGTGGAGAGCGGACGAGCTTGAGTTGTCTAGTAAGATAGCGCATATCAAACTGATCATACTGGGAACTCATGTCCGCTTTCCACTTCGTAACATCTATGCTCTTGTTCTGCATATGTGCTTTTTTCGCAGTGTAGCGATGTTATATATCTTCGTGGATTTCAATTGCACACAGTTCCAGAATAATCGTTTCTGTGATCAGACCGTTAGATCCTTATCTATAACATGTCATGGATAAAAAGAATAACGTTTTTCGTTGCAATGGTTTTTAAAATACTGTGGATGAAATAATTTCCACTAAGATAGAGAGGAAGAAAGATGGATTGGGAATTTTTTAGTAATCAAATAGAAGAGCTTGGCTATTTTCGGTACGTTAAAGAATCTAAAAAGAAGCATATTCCGAGAATGCTACAGAAGATGAAGAAGACGCACAGCTTATTTAGTGTGATGGTTAATCGTGATTATCCGGCCGACGAAGAGAGGCTCGCAGAATGCGGAGTGAAAAATTTTATGATGGACATCATGTCTATACTTCGGATAAACAATGTGATCATTGATAACATCGATGAGAGATGTTCTCGTGATGGATATAACCTTAATATAAATGGGAAAGAATTTGTGATGTATTCTGGTGAGGAAGTCGATAAAGTTGGTGTAAATATATGGAACCTCACTAAGGAGAGAGCTTTCTCGATGATTAATAAAATGCTCAGAGTGGCGGGTTCGGATGAGCGTATATTTTCACTGTATGGAGGTAACGATCATTGGTGTGTGTTTCTAACCTTAGCATTACATGATATCATAGTAAGAAGCAACCTCATAGCAGAAGCAACGGATCTTAAGTTGTATGAAGATGAGTAGTAGATAGAATCAGAAAGGCGTAATCATTCACAAGGGGATTGAAAGGGGTTTGTCGATAAGTTGCGCGCTCCCTCATCTTCCGTGCTTCGGCAAGACGGGCCAGGCGGCAGCGAGTACCCGCCGTCGCAATAGCTCGAAGCTTGCCCGCCCGTAGGCTGTACACCTGATCATCTTGAGGCGGTTCACATGACCCTCGGTTACGCCATTGCTGTAAGGCAATTCCAGTGCCATCCGGATGCTTGTGTCTTCACACTGGAGCCCTTCAGCAAAGGTCATCAATTCCCTGATGCTACTTGCTCGACAAGCCTCCAGTCATGGCGAGAGTGCTTCCGGTGTCTGCTCGCGGATGATGTCTCGAAACTGCTGGGTCGGACGATGCGCCACAGCCAGTTCCCCCCATCTGACAGAGATGGGCGCACAAGCCCTTAGCATCTTCGTTGAGTCGCTCGTCGCTATGCAGGCAGGGGCGGAGCGCATGAGTACTCACTTCCCATCTGCTCCGGACGCACAAACACCGCAACCTGGCGTGCTGGGTGCCGACCTGCTGGCGGGCGATAGTCGGTGCGCGCGTAATTGTAAGCCTACTTTAGCCGGTGAGAATGTCGAAAACTACTATCCGAAGTAGACAATGCATCCCAAATTGACCTCGTTGGTTCGTGTTCACCAATGAGAATGGATGGTATTCTGGAAGACCTTAGCTTCCAGAATACCATCCTAATGATTTCACGTAATGAGGATGTGTAAGGTGGTACATGAGCGAACTAACAA
>Ga0137375_10011756_pt1 | contig 10361 bp, 11 predicted proteins | sample SagtaG_24_FD_104936 | JGI IMG/M metagenome (GOLD analysis project Ga0137375, IMG submission 104936) | Vadose zone soil microbial communities from Sagehorn Ranch, Mendocino, California, USA - Sage1_R_113_16 metaG | ecosystem: Environmental > Terrestrial > Soil > Vadose zone | place: USA...
ACCGGCTACTTCCTTCGCGTAGTTCCGAGTTTGGTATTGCCAGATGATCCATGCCAAGCCGGCTACAACGACCCCTGCGGCCAGCCCGATGAGAGCCAGTGGCAGCCTTCGTTTTCGGGCTTCTGATTTTGGTTCTGAGGGGGTCATCAAGTGCTGGTTCCTATTTGTTGCCATAAGTATATAACAAAAGGCCCCCTCGGCAACCTTGCTGTACGAATAAGCGCATTGTATAGCCATTGAATTAATGTTATAGATGATCTTACGTGCCGGGAGTCTCGTTGACTCCCGGCATGAACTTTCCAATCATTCTCTCAGAAGGGGAGATGCGCCATGCGCGCAAACCGAATGGCAAGATGGCGAGTCGTCATAGCCTGTATGGCTATGCTCGCCAGCACCACGGCTCTCGCTCTGGCAACAGCCAGCCCGGCTCACGCCGATCCCGGCTGTCAGAACGGCGGCGCCTACATCTTGTGGGCCCGCGGCTCAGGACAGGCAATTGGCGACGTAGAAGCCCAACGCTTCCAGTGGAATGTCGAAACCTCCCTGAACGCGGCGGGCATCGGGACGCATGCCTGGGCAGAGCTCGGGAACCTTGACGGCAGCGTGCAGGGCCCGAATCAGTATCCTGACGATCCTGCGAACGAGTACCCCGCCGTCGGCGTGGGGTGGGCTCAGGTCAACGGCGACTACGACAACAGCGTGTTCATCGGTGTCGAGGAGCTCATCGCCAATCTGAATCACCGCTACACCCTGGGGCCTGTCGGCATGGGGTGCAGCACCGAAACCGCCGTCCTTGGTGGCTACTCTCAGGGGGCTGACCTCCTTGGTTGGGCCCTTGCGCTCACCGATGGTGGTTCGCTTTTTGGGCATCCGATGCCGGCGCTCACTCCAGCCGCTCGAAGCCACATCGGCTTCGTGGCTGGGTATGGTGATCCAAGATTGGACGCTTGGTCCTGCCCTAGGCCGCAATGGGTCCGTGGTAGCGTTCAGTGCCAAACTATCGGCGTCCTAGGCCAACGCGCACCTCAACCCGACATGGTAGGTCGCACGGGTAGCTGGTGCGACCAAGCCGACGGCATCTGCAATCAGAGCGTTCCCTTGCCAGGCACCCACACCACTGCCTACCGGGGCAATCAGGCCAATGGCAGCGATGGCTGGATTGCACAGTCAGCGGCCGAGATTGCAAACAACATTCGCACGAAGGTATGCACCTTTGTTCAGTGTCACACCGACCTGATGTTCCTGCACAAGTTGGCCGACAACGGCGCCAACATGTACATCTACAACCAGGCCAACGGCTTCGGAAGCCCCGGCCTCATGCGGATCTTCCCGGGCTCGTCAGGGTGGAACTGGAACCTCATGAAGATCGCCATGGGTGACGTCAACAACGACGGCGCTTCCGATCTGATGATGCTCCACAAGACCGGCGACGGTGGTGCGAACTTCTACGTCTTCTACGGCGGGGCCGCCCAGTACGCCGACAGCAGCCCGGTCAAGAACTTCCCGGGCTCGGCAGGCTGGAGCTTCGACTCGATGAAGATGGTGGTTGGCGATTTCGATGTTGACCACCGCACCGACCTGATGTTCCTGCATAAGACGGGGGACAACGGCGCGAACCTGTACATCTACAACCAGGCAGGTGGCTTCACCGGCCCCGGCCTGGTGCGTCAGTTCCCTGGGTCGTCGGGGTGGAACTGGAACCTAATGAAGCTGGCCACCGGCGACGTCAACAACGACGGCGTCTCCGATCTGCTCCTGCTCCATAAGACCGGCGACGGTGGTGCCAACTTCTACACCATCCTCGGCGGTTCCGGTCAGTTCATCCCGGGTAGTCCGGCCCGGCAGTTCCCTGCTTCCGCCGGTTGGAGCTGGGACAGCATGAAGATGGTGGCGGGCGACTTCGACGGCGACCACCATGCTGACCTGATGTTCATGCACAAGTTGGCCGACAACGGCGCCAACCTGTACATCTACAACCAGGCTACCGGGTTCACCGGTCCCGGCCTTACCCGGGCCTACCCGGCCTCGGCAGGCTGGAACTGGAACCTAATGAAGCTGGCTACCGGCGACATCAACAACGGTGTCTCTTGCCTGCTCATGCTCCACAAGACCGGCGACGGAGGAGCCAACTTCTACGCCTTCTACGGCGGCACCGGCCAATTCGCAGACGGCAGCCCCGTCAAGAACTTCCCTGCCTCTGGCGGATGGAGCTTCGACTCCATGTTGTCACCGCTCAATTAACCAATTCGTTCGACTCAAGACAGTCCTTTGATGTCTCGGGTTGTGCGCCCAGAGTTTGATTAGGCTCGCAATCCGCGATGTCAAATACAGCCTCTAGCGGGAGAGCCTTTGGCCTCGCGCCGGAGGCTTTCTCGTATTAGTAGGCACGCAGTATCCGCTCTATTCTCGATACTTGGCCTAAAACGCTAGCGGCAAAGGCTCTTCCCGGTGGTCTCACAAGTACAGCCGCCCGGCCTCCATAGGAGACCGGGCGATTGGCTGATCGAATACTCGGGGTTTGGATTCGTTCAGCGGGCGGACTCGGATGCTCGCCAGTCGGCGTGCATCTGGTGGAAGTTGGCCTCAGCTAGGAACTCCCAGTACGTCAGATCCTCGTCTTCCTCTGGCACCCTCACTTGGAGGATGGCGTGTTCATCAGGATCGTTCATCTCGCTGATGAGGTACCGTCGAACCCTGGGATTGACGACGCACCGGGAGAGGAAGACGAGCATGATGGCAACTGCGTCGGTGTAGTTGTCCCCGATGGTTTCGAAGCCATCGGCCCATAGCCACTGACGATACGCCTCCTGCAGGGAGTAGAACTGTTGGTTCCTGGTATGACTCATCCAGCTCGTGAACGACTCGACAAGCATGCCGATGTGATCGCTATAGGGGTCATCGTCTTCTGACACGGGTTCCTCCGTGGCTAAGACCCGTGTCCTTCACGAGTCCGCCCGCCTGGATTCCCTGCTTTGCTGCGGCAACGAATCAAGCGGTCGGACTCATGCGGGTGCGACTATACGCTTTGCGGAACCACTAATCAACGTAGCTTGCGACTGGAGGGATATTGTCTGGATCTCTCCAATCCGTTTGGGTCTGGGCGAGCCTCAACCAGCCTAGTTGAATGAGGTCATTGAGCGTTTTTGCATGAGCCCCTAATGTATGGAACATGCAACGGTCGGCGGTCGCGTCAACGAGGCACCTACAGGTGTCAGTGAGGGCCGCGAACCGTGAGTACACCACTCGCCCGTACGGCTCAGCGTCAAGGGCATCGATAAATGCCGAGCCCGAATTGGCGCTACGTTCGGGGTCGTGGGTTACCCGGTCGAGCGTTAGATCGACCCAGTCCTCTTCCGGCGGGGTGAAGGCGAACATGCTCTGAAATTCCGTCAGGAGGTCGGACAATAAGATCTTGGGATCAAAGTGTATGGTCCTAAATTCGCCTGACTCGGCCCAATCCTGAGGCCAGCCTTCATAGCGGATGAAGCGCCAGATAATTGCCACATAGTACAACGCGTATTTTAGATAAAAATGTGCGTACCGCTTCTCCGTATGTACTCGGGGCTCGTACTCGCGATCAAATATGATGGCGGGGGGTATAGGCACCATGTCTCGAAGCGAGAGCCCATCTCTCACTCTGATGAAGTACTCGGCGTTCCAGGCAACCTGCTGCAACAACCCCCCGAGCCTGAAATACCACCAGTACGTCTCGGTCCACATCGTGCCAATTTCGACAGCCGATGCGGTGACGCCAGCGAGGGTGTTCTGTTGCTGCTCACGTAGTTCAACTTCGTGGCTAAAGAGTTGTTCGGCGATGGGCGGAAGGAGTTCATTATCAGATATCCGACTTCGGAAGTTGTCGGGCTTCGCTGGAAAACGGCGCCTCTTGTGGTTTAGGTGCTCGTTGTAGTAGTCCAACGCTTTTTGTCGGCGGTCTCCAGGCCCTTTGGAAGGGGTTCTGGGAGAGAATCCGAACAACCGCATACGAACTTCAAAGTAATGTTCAGCATCCTCTGGATCATCAAGGACCGCCATGCTGGTCTTATCGTTTGACCGCACGTTGTCCTGGGCAATTGAGACCGCTTTTGCACGTTGAATTGCCTTGCGGACGGCATTATGGACGCTGTACGCGCTGGGTACCGGAGGCTTCTCCCCAAGGGGAGTGGTTGCCCGGCGATCTCGGACCGGATCGTTGCTGGCAGATGCGAGAACCCGCTCAAGGTACGGGAATACCAGAAGCTTACGGCAGTGGCGCTGATCGAGATTTATGCCCGCATAGATGACGCGACGAAGATCGCGAATCATGCCCTCCGTGAGCTGGGCGCTGATTGCCTCGGTGTTCTGATCTTGTTCTGCTTCCATCTCTCACCGTTCCGCCTTCGTCACAACCCGGGTGTCAGCGTAGGTCGTGGACTGTCCCACGACGAAGGACGAGGAGGTCAGCATGGAAGGTGAAGTGGTGAGGCGAAACTACGCCTACGATCCGGTGCCGGTGAGCCGAGCTGCGGCGAAGCGGCTTGCGCACATCCAGGAAGAGGCAGCCATCACCCAGGCCGTGATTGCGGCGCGGGCCCAGGAGGGCCGGGCGCTTCTTGACGCTGGGGAGCGGGACAGGTACCGCCAGGCAGAGCAGCGGATCGTTGGCGGCTATGACCTGGCGGATCATGCCATCGACCGGGCGACCTACCTCAACTACACCGTCAATCAGGTGAGCCGGGACAACCCAGGGCTGGAGATGCAGCTGAGGGGCATCGAGGAGACGGCGGCGCTCGGTGCTCGCCTGGTCATCTACCACTACATCACCGGCCGATGAGCTGGCACTGGAGCGCGCACTGGACCGTGGACCCCGACTCGGTCTCGATGTGGGCGCTAGGAGTCGCGCTCGTGCTCACCGCTCTGTTGATTTTGGCCGCCCTGGTCGTCAGCCTCATCGGTTGGTGGCTGGACGAGCCGGGGCCTGCGGCCTCGCATCAGCCCCGGACCGAGGTAGCCCGGCTGGGCGAGTACAGGAGCGCGATTGACGAGGTGTACGACCGCGCCGAGCAGGAAGTACATCGGGTCATCGAGCGGGGCGACGGTGGCTGAGAAAGAAGTCCGCAAGTGGCCGGCCAAGGCGATGAGTGCCGTGGTCGTGGTACTTGCTGTGGCGGTAGGGGCGCGGGTGGCATGGGAGCTGCTTGCGCCCCTGGTGCCGGTACTTCTTGTACTGGTTGGGCTTGGTGTGGTGTATGCCGTGGTGTTCGGAAGATTCCGACGATAAGGAGGACATGGTGAATTGTGCCCAGGAAGGGCCATATTCGAATGGTCGGCAAGTTCGCCGCCCGCGACATCGCGGAGCGTGCGCATGAACTGAAGGAGTTTGAACGCCAGCTGCGGCGAGAGCGCCGGGGACGCCCGGCAGGCCAGTACAACGGTGCGGCGGTCAGGCGTAGCCGTTCCAGGAGGTCATGACTGACGCGAGCCGGCCGACACTGCACCGTGATTGGTGGGTGTCGGCCGGCATCGCCGTGTCGGCGACGTCGGCGGCGGTGTCGAGCTTCTCGGGCTTGCGGTCGCTCGCGATCGTGACCGGGTGGCCAGAGGCACTATCGCCGCTACTGCCGTTGACGGTGGACGCCTACGCCATGACGGCAACGCGGGTGTGGCTGGCGGCCTCGACGGGTTCGGAGCGGGCGCGGCGGTTTGCCCGCTGGAACGCGATCGGGGCCATCTTGCTGTCCGTGGCCGGCAACGCGACGTGGCATCTCATCGCGGTGCACCTGCTCGTTGTCTCTTGGGGCATAGTGCTCGTGGTCGGGTCGATACCGGCGCTGGTACTCGGACTGGTGTCGCACCTAGCAGTCTTGCGCGGCCAGGTCAACTCGGTCTCGGCGGCCCGGGTGGTTCGGACTGAGGCCGTACCCGGTACTCCGGTCCTTGGATCAGGCCAGGCGGCAGTCCGGCCCGAGGACGGCCCCCGGTACGCCAGCGAGGAGGAGTTGGTAACGGCCGCGCGGGCGGCCGACCGGGCGCACCGGGCGCGGAACGGCGACAAGCCGTTGACGCGGGACGCTTTGCGACGGGAGCTGCGGATCGGCGGAGCGCGGGCCACGGCTGTTGCACGGCGACTGAAACAGGAGCGTGAGGCGGCGCTGGCGGACGGTACCTGAGCTTTACTTTGGTAGCGCCAATGTGACGAGTGCCTGTGACGATTTCCCAGGTGCTGCGGTTGAGTGTTCGGTGTTTATTCGGGTGAATGCCTACAGAAGTTAGGCACCTGCGATCCGCATACTAGCTTCAGACGAGTGGTGTTTGGGCCTGTGGCAAGGCTAATTCGGCGAAAAGGCCGCATGGCTTGTTGTTGTCAAATTCGGGTCGCCGCTGTCCAGAGGACGTATTAAGAGAGGGGGTAAGACATGAAGCATCAACACGTAGAGGCAAGCAGACAGGCGACCGCGGGATACCAGAATCGGGTGGCGCATGTCGCCTCGGAGACGGAGGTATGAGGGCGGCTCCGCGTAACACCATCCTGACCGGCGACGCGGTGATGCGGCTGCGTGAACTCCCAGCGTCGAGTGTCGACTGTGTAGTGACGAGCCCGCCGTATTTTCAGCTACGTAATTATGGGGTACGCGGGCAGCTCGGGCTGGAACCAACGGTAGCCGAGTGGGTAGCGAATCTTAGGCAGGTCTGCCGTGAGGTTGCTCGGGTGCTTGTGCCGACCGGGGCGCTATGGCTGAACCTCGGGGACAGCTTCAGCCGGCACCCGAAGTACGGAGCACCGACCAAGAGCCTCATCCTCGCACCGGAGCGGCTACTGCTGGCGCTGGCCGATGACGGCTGGTTGGTGCGTACAAAGGTGATCTGGAGCAAGACCAACCCGATGCCGTCCAGCGTGACGGACCGGCTCAGTCTGAGCTACGAAGTGATCTTTTTCTTGGTCCGGCAGCCGACGTACTTCTTTGACCTGGACGCGATTCGGGAGCCGCACCGGTCGTCCGCTGCCAAGCGGGCCCGGGTGCCGCAGCAACAGCTCCCAGTCTGGGCCGGTCCGTTGGCCGCGTCCCGTAACGGCTTGCGGCGGGCTCGCGCTACCGGCGAGCCGGGCCACCCGCTGGGAAAGAACCCCACGGATGTCTGGAGCGTGGCGACGCGGGGCTTTCGCGGAGCGCACTTCGCCACCTTCCCGCCGGAGTTGGTTCGCCGCCCGATCCTGGCGACCTGCCCGGCGGTGGTGTGTACGGCCTGCGGCCAGGGACAGAAGTCCAGTACCGGGACGCTGCCATGCCGTTGTAAGGCGCCTGCGCGGCGCGGCCTCACCTTGGACCCATTTCTAGGCAGTGGCACTACGGCGCTGGTGGCACGGGAGTTGGGCCGCGACTGGTTGGGCGTTGAGCTAAACCCGAGTTACGTAGCGTTGGCCCAAGAGCGGCTTGGTCTGGTACCTGAGCCCGCCTCATCGGACACGACCGAGGAGCTGGCGGCATGACGGGCCTCGTCGGTGTCGTGCGGCTGCCATACCTATCCCAACCGGGGATGGGCGGCCGCACTAGCACCGAAGAGGTGAGCACCATGACCGAAGTCAGTCCGAGCGGCACCAAGACGCTCGGTATCAAGCTCCCGGACGCGCTGCACGCGCAGCTCGTCCTGATCTCCAGCCTCGAAGGGTTGTCGCTGACCGACGCCATCCGGCAGGCCATCGACGGCTACATCGAGAAGAAGCGAGGAGAGGGCGATCTAGCGGCCCGGGCTGCCCAGGCGTCCGAGGAGATAGAGCGAGAAGCAACCCTGCGCCGCGAGGCCTTGAACGCCCTGTTCGGGTCCCCGACGCCGGCCGTGACCGAGCCCACCGAGCCCGCCAAGCCGGCGGGTCGGCGAGGCCGAGAGCAAACGCCGTAAGGCGACAGGGGGAGGAAGCGGCGAGTCTGCTGCTTCCTCCCCTACCCACATAGAAGCCGGACCCAAGAAGGGTCTCGCGCAATTAGAGGAGGCACCATGGCATGGCTAAGGAGTACCGGATTCATATACGAGGCGAGCAGCGAGAGGTTATAGACGCCGACCTGATGGCTCAGTTGGTGGTCATGCTTGGCCGACAACTGGCGAAGGACGCGAAAGAGGCGGCGGAAGCCGCACATGACAGGCAAGAAGCGGAAGACGCCCAGGAACACGAGGAGAACCAGGCGCCGGACCGTGAGACGGGTGGTCCGGCGTGATAACGGCTGCACTCCTCCTGGCCCTGGGTGGGCTGGCCATCTTGGGACTTGTGATCGCCTCGCGATGGCTCGACGGGTACAGCTGGCGCCGGTCGCTCGTGGCCTTCCGGCTGGGTCTGCCGCTGGGCCTGGGCCATGACGACGTTGCAGCCTGGCTGGCTCACGTGGTGGCGAGTACGCACGTGCCGCGGTTCGGCTTTGTCACGCCGCCACCCGTCGCGCTGGAAGTGACGGCGACGGCGGCCGGGATCTCACACACACTGCTCGTGCCGTCCGGTATGCAAGGGGCGATCCTATCGGCCTTGCGCGCGGCCCTGCCCGGCGTGCGATTGGAAGCGGTGCCCGACTACCTACGTATGCGGCCACGGACGAGCGTCGCGGCCGAGGGCAGGCTCACGAGCCTGAGCCGGCCGCTGGCGCACGACCGGGCCGAGCGAGCCAGTGCGGCGCTACTAGCGGCGCTTCAGCCACTGGAGGCGCGGGAGCTCGTAATCCTGCAATGGATTTTCGTCGGGGCGACGACACCAGCGCCCGTCTCGTCGCGGGGAAGCGCGGGTACGGTGCTCGACCTTTTGCGAGGCGAGGGACCGACCGCCGATAGCGAGGCCCTGCGCGCGGCCCGACTCAAGCAACAAGCACCCCTCCTCCAAGCGGTCGTGCGCCTGGGTGTGACCGCCCCGAGCCGGGCCAGGGTGTGGCAGGTCTTCGGCTGGGTGTGGGGATGCTTGCGAGGGCTGAACGCGCCTGGGGTCCGGCTGGCACGGCGGGCGCTGCCGTCATGGATCGTGGTCGACCGACTGTCGAGCTTGACGCTGCCGCTGACCGCCTGGCCGCTCATCTTGAACACGCGAGAGCTGGCGGGGCTGTTGGGGCTGCCATTGAGCGAGCTGGCGTTGCCGGGTTTGCCTCGGAGTACGGCGCGGCAACTGCCGCCGCCGATCTCGCTGCCCGCGAGCGGCACGGTGGTCGCGATGAGCACCTACCCGGGCATGACGGAGCGGCTGTTGACTCTGTCGACCGATGACCGGCTACGGCACACCTGGTGCATTGGACCCACCGGCGTCGGGAAGTCGACGCTGCTGGCTGGGCTGATTGGGCAAGACATCGCGGCCGGGCGGGGCGTGGTGGTGCTCGACCCGAAGGGCGGCGACCTGATCGCCGAGATACTCGACCGGGTGCCCGAGGCCCGCCGGGAGGACGTGCTGCTGCTTGATCCGAGCGCGACGGACTTCCCAGTGGGTCTCAACGTGCTCGATATCGCGCGGGGTGAGCACGCGCGGGAGCTGGCCGTAGACCACCTGGTGCATCTCATGGCGAGCCTGTGGCACAGCTCGTGGGGGCCGCGGACGAGTGACGTCCTGCGGGCGGCGCTGCTCACGCTCACCCACGCAACGGCGGCCGATGGGTCGCGGTTCACGTTGGTCGAGCTGCCAGAACTGTTGCTCGACCCGGCGTTTCGGGGCTTCGTGACGGCGCAGCCGACCGTACCCGAGACGGTGCGCGGGTTCTGGACGGGCTTCGAGTTCATGAGCGATGCGGAACGCGCCCAGGTGATAGGTCCGAGCCTGAATAAGCTGCGCTCGTTCACCACCCGGACGGCCCTACGCCTGATGCTCGGCCAGAGCGAAGGCGTGCGCCTGGACGAGGTGTTCACCAAGCGGCGCATCATTCTCGTCTCGCTACCCAAGGGCGCGCTCGGCACTGAGACAACGGCCCTGGTCGGATCGCTGGTGATGGCGGGGCTATGGCAGGCCACGCTCGCACGGGCGGGGGTGGCGGCCTCACGGCGGCACCCGGTCATGGTCTACCTCGATGAGTTTCAAGACTTCCTGCGACTGCCGCTCGATCTCGCTGACATGCTGGCCCAGGCGCGCGGGCTCGGCGTCGGACTGGTGCTGGCACACCAATACCTCGGCCAGCTCACCGACACCGTCCGGACGGCGGTGCTGGGGACGGCGCGGACACAGATCGCCTTCCAAGTCGAGTACGACGACGCGAAGACGCTCGCGCACCGCTTCGCACCATTGACGCAGGCCGACCTGTCCGGGCTGGCGGCCTACGAGGTCGCGATGCGGCCCTGCGTGAACGGGGCGACCCTCGCGCCCGTAACGGGCCGAACGCTGCCGCTCGGGCCGGCGACGACGGACGGGGCGGCGCTGGCTCACGCCA
>Ga0137375_10011759_pt1 | contig 10358 bp, 12 predicted proteins | sample SagtaG_24_FD_104936 | JGI IMG/M metagenome (GOLD analysis project Ga0137375, IMG submission 104936) | Vadose zone soil microbial communities from Sagehorn Ranch, Mendocino, California, USA - Sage1_R_113_16 metaG | ecosystem: Environmental > Terrestrial > Soil > Vadose zone | place: USA...
AACATCGATTATGCCCGGATGTTTACCATGGTCAAAAGGAAACTGGTGCAGGAACGTGGTCTGATTCTGTAAAGGAGGAGCACATGAGTTTGTCGCGCGAAAAGATCAATCATCTGTCACAAATTCTCACCAAAGGACTGGCAGAATTGCCCGGAGGAGCCTTAGGTGCTCCTGAGAACACGGTCCGCCTGGAAATCGTCCGTGCCATGCAAGACGCCCTCAAACTCGAGGAAGAAATTGAGGCGGCTGTACGACGTACCCTGTATTCCTATGCGCGCAAAATTGTCTAAGGGAGTCGCGAGTGGGATGTGATGTACCAGAAGCTCTACGACGAGGAACTGGCTAAGCGCTAAGCCACTCCTTGCTGCCGTCCCCTCCCCCTGTTTAGTAGAGCCGATCGAGCTGTTCCTGATACATCTGGGTCACGACCTTCCGTTTGACTTTCAGCGTTGGCGTGAGCTCGCCGCTCTCTGGCGTAAAATCGGTTGGCGCAATAATAAATTTTTTGATGGTTTCATAGGCGGCCAGCTGCTGGTTGATCTGCGCCACACGTGCGGCGATCAGCTGGTGAATCTGGGGGTGTGCTGCCAATGCCGGCGCGGTGTCTGCCGCGATGCCGTGCGCTCGGGCGTAGCGACACGTTTCGTCCAGGTCGAGCGTGAGGAGGGCTGTGAGATAAGGGCGACGATCCCCGTAGACCATTGCTTGGCTAATATAGGGGTCGGCCTTTAAGAGATTTTCCAGGTTCTGCGGCGCGATGTTCTTGCCACCAGCAGTGACCAGTAAATCCTTCTTACGGTCGGTAATGCGCAGAAAACCCTCCGGGTCGATTTCGCCAATGTCACCAGTGGCAAACCACCCAGCCTCCAAAAACACTTCCGCGGTGGCTTCCGGGCGCTTGTAATAACCTTTCGCGATGTTGGGACCACGTGCCACAATCTCGCCGTCCGCGGCAAGGCGCAGCTCCACGCCAGGTATGGCCGTCCCCACAGTGCCAAACTTATACTGGTCATAGCGGTTGGCCGTCAGCGCCGGGCAGGTCTCCGTCAGCCCATACCCTTCGAGGATGAGCATGCCAGCCGCGTGAAAAAATTCTGTAATGTCCTGAGCGAGGGGCGCACCGCCAGAGACGAAATACCGCAGGCGTCCACCGACAGTCTGGTGCAATTTCTTAAAGACTAACTGATGCGCCAATCGCTGCCGCAGACGCAGCCCTGCTGGGATGGGTTGCCGACGCTGTTGCAAGGTGCTCACCTGCCGTCCAATGCCCACACACCACTGAAAAAGAGCGCGTTTCAGCGGGGCGCCGCTGTTGCCAGCGGCCTGTACGCGGGCATAAATCTTTTCATACACCCGCGGCACACTAAACACCAGCATAGGACGGACTTCGCGCATGTTCTCAGCCAGGGCGTCAATGCTCTCGGCAAACGCCGTGGTCAAACCAACATACAGGCCCAGAAACGCCTCGAGACGTGCGAACGAATGTGCCAGGGGTAAGAACAACAGGTTCACGTCGCCTTCCTGGGCTGCGATGATCGCACCGCAGCTTTGCACCATGAAGAGATGATTCCCGTGTGTTTGGACAACGCCCTTGGGTGGCCCTGTCGTCCCTGACGTGTAGACATACGTTGCTTCATGGTCTGGCGTCAAGCCACGCAGGCGCTCATCGAGCTGGGCAGTGTGCGGAGGCGCGGCAGCGCCTTGGGTCATCAGCTCCTGGAGTGAGACAATGCCAGGATCAGCGTGGGGCGGCTGGCCTTCCATCAGCACGATATGTCGGAGGGCTGGTAATTCGGCACGCACCTGTAACAGTTTCTCCAGTTGCGCTGGCGTATCGACACAGGCCAGTGTAGCCTCAGCGTTGTGCAGGATATACGCCACTTGCTCAGGGAGCAAAGACGGATACACCGGCACCGTGATCCCAGCTGCAGCCATAATACCCAGATCACACTGCACCCATTCGGCACGGCTATGCGCCAGTAGGGCAACGCGATCACCCGCCTGCAACCCGAGTGTGAGCAGGCCCTTGGCGATGTTGCGCACGTTGTCGCTCATGGCTTGCCAGGAGAGCGCCTGCCACACCCCCCCTTGCTTAACCAATTGGGCTGGCCGTTGCCCGCGGCTGGCAGCACGGGCAAAAAACATCTGGGGAATATTTTGCATATCCATCCGGACACCTCCCGTTAATCTGCTGGGGGTGGGCTTTCGAGCCATATGGTGGCTGGGCCATCGTTCACCAGGCTCACCGCCATATGCTCGCCAAACACGCCCTGCGCCACTGGCACACCATACCGCGCTACGGTGGTAAGGAATGTCTCGTAGAGTTGCTGCGCTAGTGGTGCACGTGCCGCCTGGGTGAAAGAGGGACGTCGTCCTTTACGGCTGTCAGCATACAACGTAAACTGTGATACGACCAGTACAGCGCCATGGATGTCCTGCACGTCGTGATTCATCTTCCCCTGTGCGTCTTCAAAAAGGCGCATCGTCACCACCTTGGACACCACATACTCGACATCGCGGACCGTGTCTCCCTCCCCTATCCCGAGAAGCACCAGGAGCCCTCTATCGATCGCCCCCACGATGGTATCCGCCACACGCACTTCGGCGCGTGTCACACGTTGTATCAAGGCCCGCATTGGCCATGTTCCTCTCACATACAAACTACAGCACTCAGCTGTCGGCGATGAGTGATATGGGCTGACTGCTGTGTGAGATGCTAGCAGGCACGAGGCGAGAACGCAAATTGCCGCACATATCTTGATCGCCCCTTCATCACAGCTTGACATCACGCCAGTATCATTATCGAGGCAGCATTGCTTGCGTCTTTTTGTGATCATTCTATAACATGCCTGAGGAGACTCATCCATAGAGCGAGTGCAGCAAACAGACGGCAGTCATAGTGAAGTTGTAGAGAGGAGAGCAGAGTCCATGATGAAGCGTTTGGCACAGGTAGTATTTATGGGTATTCTGATGCTGGTGCTGGCGTCAGTGACCACCGCCCAACAGGTACCGCAGCCGATGGTGCGGACCGGGAACTTTATCGAAGTCGGTAACGATGTGTTCATGCACATTATCGCGAGTGCCGATATCCGGTACAAGACCGTACATAACTATGATTTTGACGACAAGGTGCGCGACCGGACTCCAGATCGGAGTCCGTCGAGTACGGGAAGCCAGGAAGGTGAGAGCGACCTGTCTTACGCGGAGTTGCGTTTGGGAGTAGAGGCCAGATACCAGAAAAACCTCACGCTCTACCTGCTGTTCGAACACCAGCAGATCTTTGACGGCAACCTTATTGACGACCGCTCAAACTCCACGAACCCGGGCGGGACGGATGTGTTTGGCCGGGCGGCCAGCACGGAAAATCCAGGCTTCCACATCGAGCGCTACTGGATCGACTACAAGTTTGCGGGCACGCCACTGCGCATGCGCGTGGGCGCTGACCTCTGGGCGCAGGACCAGGCCTCGCTCGTGAGCGATGACGATCCGCGCTTTGCCCTGTTTGGGGATTTTGGCAACATTGGCGTGATGGCAGCGGCGGTGATTCAGTACGAATCACAACGGCTCGGGTTGGAAAATGACAACGACTTTATCTATTACACCTTCAGTGGCTGGTATGATCTGAAGCCGCATAAATTCCAACTCGACGTGACCTATTTCCGGGATCGTTTTACCGGGGCGGACACGCAGTTGGCCGGGCGCCCCAGCACGGCATCGGGGTTTGGCTTCCAGGGGCAGAAGTTCGACAGTGTGTTGCTCATGGCCAGTTGGAGTGGGGTGGTGGGCCCGGTGCGAGCGTTGGTGCAAGGGAATATTTTGACCGGGACGGCCCATAATGGTATAGCTGGGCTGCCGACTGGTGCTGTACCAGGGCGCAAGTATGACATTTTTGCGGGAGCGGTGTTCGCATATGCCGAAGTAGATCTTGGAATGGTGCGGCCGTTTGTAGGATTGGTCTATGGCTCCGGGGATGGGGACCCGAGCGACAACAAGCTACACGGCTTCACGACCCTGCCGGTGCGCGACAACACCGAGATAAAAGATAACCCATTTGTTGGCTACCTTCAGACAAGCGCAGCGTTTTATGGAGGCGACAGGCGAGATTATACCTGTCCAGCGCGAGCTCAAGGAGTCCGGGCGTCAGCGCCAGCGGGCAACCCATTGGCCGTGGGAGCAGCGGTCTTGGGAGGGAGTGCAGGTGCGGGCTTCGAGTGTGCCCATACCTCGCAAAACCTCTTTAATGATCGGCTGGGGAATACGTCTCATCTCGGGATCAACACGACCTACTCCAATCCGGGGGCGTTTGTCATTCCGATCGGGGTGCGGGTCTTCCCGCTCAAGGGGCATGAGATCACGGGGTGGTTCGTGCATCGGCGGGTGGAGAAGAGTGCCCTGCTTGATCGGGCCTTTATTGTGGGGACCGACCCGGGGTTTCACGGCCATATTCGGAAGGCGCTGTACAACGAAGTCGGGGGGTTCTACCAGTGGACCCTCAATCCCTACTTTGATATCCGCCTGTCGGGTAACATCGCGATCCCGGATGGAGGGTATCGAGACCTGGGGCGCTTAGCCAACTGTAACCCCAGTGGACCCTCGCGACAGGGGTGTGACGGCAACGATGCGGCGCTATCCGCCGAAGCGCGCTTCCGGGCACGCTTCTAGCCGTGGACTTGCAAACACGCAGCCAGGGCGTTAGAATAGGCCCAATAAACAGAGAGTTTCAACCAAGGGAGGTGACTTGTGGCGGAGAGAGCGCAACGCGCGCGTAGACCTCGGCCAAAAGCCTGGATTGATGTCGACGGGTGCACGGGGTGCGAATGGTGTGTGGACTTTTGTCCCGTCGATTGTATCGATAAGATCGATGATCCCTATTATGCCGGTGACGGCACGCATCAGGTGGTCATTGTCGACTGGGATGTCTGCACTGGCTGTACCATTTGTGCCAAAGAGTGCCCCTGGGACACTATCACCATGATCTCGGGCGTCGAGGTCGAGGAACTCTTGAGCGAAGAGATAGAATAGAGCGTTAGCGGCCCCTGTCGTCGTTGGAGGGCAGGGTTTTTGCCATGTTGAAATGCGCCAGCACGTGGGCGACAATCTCCTCTGGTTCGGCAAGGCGTCCGACCCCTTGGCCCTCCAACGTACTGGCCAGTCGCCCATATTGGGGTGCAATCACTTCGATATGCCGCTGGCGTAGCGTGGTGAGATGCTGCTGGACAATGACATTGGTGTACATGTGCGTGTTCATGGCAGGGGCTAAAAAGATGGGGACACGGGTAGCGAGGACCACGAACAACGTGCTGAGCAGGTCATCGGCAATACCGAGGGCAAGTTTGGCGATGAGGTTAGCTGTTGCTGGTACCACGAGCACCAGTTCTGTCTCGTGTGCTAGGGCAATGTGCTCCATTTCCCATGTCTTAAGCGGTGCGAACAGATCGACCGAGACAGGATGGCCGGAGACTATCTCACAACTGGCCGGCGCGAGGAAATGCGTAGCATGTTCCGTCATCACCACATACACATCAGCCCCCTGCCGTCGCAGCAAGCGGAGGACACCGAGCGCTTTGAAAGCCGCAATGCCACCGGTAATGGCCAGAATCGTCTTGGCACCCTGTAGTGACATAATCCCTCGCCGCCTCTACGCTCACCCCTATCAGCCACTCAGGACACAACGATACCACGTTTTCTGATGCCCCTGGCGTGAAAAAATGAGCAAAAATTCCTCCAGACCCTCTTGCAAAATGCTACCGGCTTCTATAAGTTTATTAGCACTCAACAGCGTCGAGTGCTAATAATGCCTGAAGACTTTTGTGGGTGTCTGCAATGCGTGACATGTATACAGAGGAGGAGCGGTATGGCTTTACGTCCACTACATGATCGCCTCTTGGTGAAACGCCAAGAGGAAAAGGAGCAGGTAGTTGGGAGTATCATTATCCCTGACACTGCCAAAGAAAAACCGCAGGAGGCCAAAGTGTTGGCCGTCGGCCCTGGGCGGGTGACGGACGACGGCAAGATCCAGCCGATCGATGCCAAGGTTGGGGATACGGTGGTCTTTGGCAAGTACTCTGGTACTGAGGTCAAGATTGATGGTGACGACTTGTTGATCATCCGGGAAGATGATGTGTTGGGTGTTCTGGAAAGCTAGTCTCATAAACGAAGGAGAGTGATTCTATGCCAGCCAAGCAGATTCTTTACAGCACCGATGCACGCAGTGCCATCATGCGCGGCGTCGATCAGTTGGCCGAAGCTGTAAAAGCCACGTTGGGCCCGAAAGGGCGGAATGTGGTCATTGATAAGAAATTTGGGTCGCCAGTTTCCACGAAAGACGGTGTCACCGTCGCCAAGGAAATCGAGCTCAAAGACCCCTTCGAAAATATGGGCGCGCAGATGCTGCGTGAAGTCGCCAGCAAGACCAGTGATGTGGCAGGGGATGGGACGACCACGGCGACCGTCCTGGCACAAGCGATTTTTCGTGAAGGCGTGAAGAACGTCACCGCGGGCGGTAATCCGATGGATCTCAAGCGCGGTATCGATCGCGCCGTCGAGACAGTGGTGGAGGAAGTCAAAAAGCTCAGTCGCCCCACCAAAGACAAGAAGGAAATCGCCCAGGTCGGCACCATTTCGGCCAATAACGACCCGACCATCGGCGACCTGATTGCCGAGGCTATGGAGAAGGTCGGCAAAGACGGCGTCATCACGGTGGAAGAAGCGAAAAGCATGGATACCTCACTGGACATCGTCGAGGGCATGCAGTTCGACCGTGGCTATCTGTCGCCGTATTTCGTCACCGATGCCGAGCGTATGGAAGCCAACTTGCAGGACGCCTACATCCTGCTACACGAGAAGAAGATCAGCAATATGCGTGACTTGCTGCCCATCCTTGAGCAAATCGCCAAGATGAGCAAGCCTCTGGTCATCATCTCTGAGGATGTCGAAGGCGAAGCCCTGGCGACGCTGGTGGTTAACAAGCTGCGCGGCACGCTGCAGTGTGCGGCGGTGAAGGCGCCTGGCTTTGGTGACCGGCGGAAAGATATGCTGCGGGACATCGCGGTGCTGACGGGTGGCAACGTGATCTCCGATGATCTGGGGATCAAGCTGGAAAACATTACGCTCAACGACCTCGGCCGCGCCAAGCGCGTAACGATTGACAAGGACAACACGACGATCGTCGAAGGTGCTGGGGATACTGAGGACATCGGAGGGCGGGTGAAACAGATCCGTACGCAGGTCGAGGAAACGACCTCCGACTACGACCGTGAGAAGTTGCAAGAGCGTCTGGCGAAGCTCGTCGGTGGGGTAGCGGTGATCAACGTGGGGGCCGCGACCGAAACGGAGATGAAAGAGAAGAAAGCGCGCGTTGAGGATGCCCTGAATGCCACGCGTGCGGCAGTCGAAGAGGGTGTCGTCCCCGGTGGTGGGGTAGCGTACCTGCGGGCTCTGCCAGCGCTGGAGAAGCTGGAAGCGGAACTCGAAGGTGACCAGCGCATTGGCGTGCGTATTGTGAAGCGGGCACTGGAAGAGCCGCTGCGCTACATCTCCGCGAACGCCGGTGCCGAAGGCTCCATCGTGGTGCAGCGGGTGCGCGGCCTGAAGACCAACGAAGGCTATGACGCCGCGTCTGATACATACGGCGATATGCTGGAAAAGGGCATCATCGACCCGACCAAGGTGACCCGCAGTGCGTTGCAGAACGCCGCGAGTATTGCCGGGTTGCTGATGACCACCGAAGCTTTGGTCACTGAACTGCCGGAGAAAGATGCCGCGCCGGCCATGCCAGGTGGCGGCGGGATGGGTGGTATGGGCGGTATGGAAGGCATGTACTAAGCTGCACTGCAGACAGACAGCCCTCGCCGATGTGGCGAGGGCTGTTGTGTTTATGGAGACATGCAGCGCTACGCGGCGGCAATCATATCCAAAAAGTACCGATGCACGCGGCGGTCGGCGGTGAGCTCAGGATGAAACGAGGAGACGAGCACGCTCCCTTGACGTGCTAACACGATTTCGTCCTTGCAAATGGCGAGCGCCATGACGCCAGCACGGAGCTCTGCAATTTTGGGGGCACGAATAAATACCATCTCGAGAGGTGTAGGCCCCAAGTCCTCCACTAACGGCGTACCCAACTCAATAAAACTATCAATCTGGCGCCCGTAGGCATTACGCTCGGCCACAATGTTGATGAAGCCCAGGCTTTCCTGGTGTGGGCGAATGGTCTCCTGCGCCAGCAGGATCAAACCGGCGCAGGTTCCAAAGATTGGGCCTCCCTGTATATGGAACTGCTCGAGAGCGGGCCGCATGGCAATAGGTGCCATGAGTTTAAGCAGCGTCGTGCTCTCTCCCCCAGGGATAATCAACCCCTGCACCTGTGCGAGTTCCATAGGAGTTTTAACCAATTGCCACTCCACGGCGAGCTCGTCAAGCGCCTTCCCATGCGCGGCAAAATCGCCCTGGAGCGCCAGGACACCCACACGTGGCATCTACCAACCCCTTGTCTGCAACAGCTCACTGGCATCCAGGGTGCTAATGTTAATACCCACCATCGGTTCACCCAGATTCTCGGAGACACGCGCCAGCAGGTCGGCATCCAGATAATGCGTGGCCGCCTGCACAATGGCCCTGGCGCGAGGTGCGGGATCAGCAGACTTAAAGATACCCGACCCCACAAACACCGACTCCGCCCCAAGTTGCATCATCAACGACGCATCCGCCGGCGTCGCAATACCACCAGCGGCGAAATTGGGCACCGGCAGCTTGCCAGTTTTCGCGACTAATTTCACCAGCTCGTATGGCGCCCCCAGTTCCTTGGCCTCCGCCATCAATTCCTCATCCCCTAGGACGGTCAGGCGCTTCATGGCGCCCTGCACCGCCCGCATATGCCGCACGGCCTCGACGACGTTGCCAGAGCCCGCTTCGCCCTTGGTGCGAATCATCGCCGCACCCTCACCGATACGCCGCAGGGCCTCACCCAGATTGCGCGCGCCACACACAAACGGTACCTTGAAGGCAAATTTGTGGATATGATGCGCCTCGTCTGCTGGGGTGAGCACTTCACTCTCGTCGATATAATCCACCCCGAGCGCCTCCAAAATCTGCGCCTCGGCAAAATGCCCAATGCGCACTTTGGCCATGACTGGAATGGACACGGCCTTCATGATTTCTTTGATCTTCGTGGGGTCGGCCATGCGTGCGACGCCACCCTGGGCGCGAATATCGGCTGGGACGCGTTCTAGTGCCATCACGGCCACCGCTCCTGCGTCTTCAGCAATCTTGGCCTGGTCCGCAGTGGTGACATCCATAATCACGCCACCTTTGAGCATCTCCGCCAAGCCGGTCTTTAACGTGAACCCTGTTTCTGCCATGTCCGACGCCTCCTTCGGTCGTACAACGTCTATTGCACGCTACCACCCTGCTGCAGATACGCACAAAAAAACAGCTACCCTTACCCGTCTGCCGGACAAAGGCGCACTGCCATTCTAAAGAACCAGAGAGCGCCCTCTCAAGGAACGCTAAAGTCTACTGTTTTTTCTCTCTTCATGCGAGTGGGTAAAGGTCAATTTAGAGGTAACGGTTCATCGCTGTCAAGGACATTTTAGCACCGCTGCCAGTGTTCTGCCGCGGAAAGATAGGTATAGTGTTGAGCCAGCGCTGCCATAAGACCTATAGTCGGAAATTGGCCTTTGCCCAAACATGAGGAACAGTCTATGAAAACGATAATCCAGATGTCAGAGGCCGAGGAAGCCAAGGCTTTACCCATACTATTGCGTCATTCCTCCAGCACAGTTCTGCCGCATCGCCTCTATGTGGTCAGCGAAGAAGTTGCGTGAAGCTAGGCATGCAGGTTACGGAATTGAGCTGTGGGTCTAACGCTCCAAGGTGCGAAGAAGTTGGCTCCGGTGAAAGAATATGGCCTCTTCATTCCTCTCTACTATAATGACGATACGCAGATTGAGCCACAGAAGTTTCAAGAGCTACAGAAGCAACTCCTCGATCAGTTCGGCGGCATCACCTTCTTTCCGCAACCCAACGCAGGCTTTTGGACGGTGGCTGGCATCACCTATCGCGATGAAATTGTCATCTACCGTGTGATTACGTCCGATGCACAGGAAGCACGCCGGTTCTTGGCGAATCTCAAAGAATGGCTGAAAGAGACATTACGCCAGGAAGAAATCCTCGTCGTCGAGCGTGATGTGGAAACGCTGTAAGTAGGAAAATATGCCCTAGAGCTCAGTAGTCAGTCTACATTTTGTTAGATATTCCGTGTCCCTCTACAATCGGGAAATCAAGGACAACCCAAAAACGGTCTGCGTGAGACATCTCGGGGAAATTTGACGGTCATGTACTGATCACAGGCTCTTCCAGGC
>Ga0137375_10011761_pt1 | contig 10358 bp, 9 predicted proteins | sample SagtaG_24_FD_104936 | JGI IMG/M metagenome (GOLD analysis project Ga0137375, IMG submission 104936) | Vadose zone soil microbial communities from Sagehorn Ranch, Mendocino, California, USA - Sage1_R_113_16 metaG | ecosystem: Environmental > Terrestrial > Soil > Vadose zone | place: USA...
CTCGGCCGGCGACCATTCCCGCTCGACCAGGCACTCGGCGAACCCGAGGAACCCCCACCACTCCTGGCCTGCGAACAGCGGTACGACCGCGACGGAGCGGATGTCCTGGGCCTCGAGGAGGTGACGCTCCGGTTCGGGGAGCTCGCGGACGTGCCCGAGCACCGCTCCCCCGGCGGAGAGCGCATCGCGCCAGCGGGCGAAGTCGGGGTCGTAGGGCACCAGCTCGAGGTCCGGGTTGAGGATCTGGGGCGTGATGCCCGGCGCGGCCCACTCGGCCCGTTGCGCGCACGCCACCACCCGCCCGTCCTCGCTCCGGTTCTCGAAGACATGGGCCCGGCTGACCCCCGCGGCTCCGCCCAGGTCCGTCAGGATCCCGTCGATCACCTCACGCCAGCCCGAGGCGACCAGCAGCCGCTCCGCGGCGGCGGCCACGGCCTCGAGGATGGCCCCGGCCCCCGCAGCGGCACCGGCACCGGCGCCGGGTCCCGCGGTGGATCCACCGCCGGCTCCAGCGCCGGCACGGGGCATCGGTCCCGGCGGCGCGTCCGGCCCTGGCCCGTTCTCGCGACGGGCCGGTCCGGGAGTGGCGGGATCGTGCTGGGCACGCAGACCCACGCCCTCCCCCTGGTGAGAGCTCACGGCAGCAGTATCGACTGTTTGGCACGCCGGGTGGAGGGTTTCCCGGGTCACGAGCGTCGGGCAAGGTGAGGTTGTTCGCCCAGAGGGGCCCGGCGGCGGGGAAGGTGGACGGGATCGTCGTGATCGGCTCGGCCGGCGGCGGGTCGCCACCGGCGACCGGGAGGGCCTCCCGGGGGCTGCGCTGACCCGCTACCCGCCGCCCTGGAGGTGCGCGATCAGAGCGGCGTAGTCCTGGTCCGCGCGGCCCGCCGTGGCCGCCTCCTCGAACATCTCCCGGGCCAGCGTGACACCGCGCAGCTCGGTGCCGGCCCGGGCGGCGGCGTCCTCCACCAGCCGGAGGTCCTTCGCGGCGAGCGAGAGCCGGAACTGCGTCGGGTACTCCCCGGACTCCACCATGGGCCGCTTCAGCTTCAGCAGCGGTCCCAGGTAGGAGCTCTCCAGCGCGTCCAGCACCGTGGTCCGGTCCAGGCCGAGGGCTGTCCCCAGCGCCAGGGACTCCCCGAGCGCCACGACCAGGGCGCCCAGTGTGGAGTTCATGACGAGCTTCATGGCGGCCCCGGCTCCCTGCTTGCCGACGTGCCGGGGTGTCCCCAGGACCTCCAAGACGGGCCGGGCCCGTTCGAAGGCCTCGTCGGATCCGCCCACCAGGATGCCCAGGCCGCCGGCCTCGGCGCGAGGCGTGCTCCCGACCACCGGCGCATCGACGAGCTCGACCCCGGCGGGGAGCCGCTCGGCGGCGTCCAGGACGGCGTCCCGGCCCACCGTGGACATGTCGACCAGGAGCGCCCCAGGCTCCAGCCCGGCCCCCACGCCCTGATCGTCGAACAGGACCTGTTCGAGGGCGGGACCGTCGGCCACCATCGTGATCACGATGTCCCGGCCCCGCGCGGCCTCGGCGGGCGTGGCGGCCACCTCCGCGCCGGCTTCCCGCAGCAGTTCGGCCTTCTCTGCCGTCCGGTTCCACACCGCCAGGTCGTGCCCGGAGTCGACGAGCCGCCGGGCCATGGCGGTTCCCATCAGCCCCAGCCCGCAGAACCCGATCCTCGCCACGGTCTCGCTCCCTTCGCGCCGCGTTCGTCCGCTCCTCCCGTGTCCAGTATCCCCGCAGGGCCCGCTACCCTGTCCGATCGAATGGCGGAGCGATGGGACGCGATCGTGGTGGGCGGCGGGGCCATGGGCACGGCCGCGGCCCGGTCGCTGGCCGCCCGGGGCCGCCGGACCCTGCTCCTGGAGCGATTCCGGATCGGCCACGCGAACGGCTCCTCCCACGGACCGAACCGGATCTTCCGCCTGGCCTACCACCATCCCGACTACGTCCGGATGGCCCGGCTGGCCCTGGAGGAGTGGCGGGCCCTGGAGGCCGAGGCCGGCCAGGAACTGCTGGTCACCACGGGCGGCCTGGACGCCGGGATCGGGGCGCCGATCGCGTCCGAGGCCCTATCGTTCGCCGGCGAGCCGTTCGAGTGGCTCGATCCAGAGGCCGTCGCCGAGCGGTGGCCTGCGCTGGCGCCGCCGGAGGGAGGTCCGCTGCTGTTCCAGGGAGACGCCGGCGTGTGCCGGGCGGCTCCGGCGGTGGCCGCCCAGGCCCGCCTGGCCCGCGAGCTCGGCGCCACGATCCTGGAGGAGACGCCGGTCCGCTCGATCGCGGCGGCCGGGGGCGGCGTGGAGGTGGTCACGGCCGGCGGCGAGGCGCACCGGGCGCCGGTGGCCGTGGTCACGGCCGGTGCGTGGGCCCGGCCGGTCCTGCTCACCGCCGGGATCGAGATCCCGCTCCGGGTGACCCGCGAGCAGGTCGGCTACGCGGAGCTCGCCCGCCCGGCACCCCTCCCCACGCTGATCGAATGGACCCCCGAGCCGCTCCGCGCCCGCTACGCGCTGCCCGTGCCGGATCGTGCGGACACCGTGAAGCTCGGGGAGCACCAGGCCGGCGCGACCGTGGACCCCGACGAGCCACTCGGGGCCGAACCGGCCCCCCGGAACCCCGCCCTCGACGCCTTCGCCGCGGAGCGGTTCCCGGGATCGGGGGTCACCGCGGTCGAGACCTGCCTGTACACGAACACGCCGGACGAGGACTTCGTGCTGGACCGCCGGGGGCCGGTGGTGATCGGCTCACCATGCAGCGGGCACGGGTTCAAGTTCGCGCCGCTGATCGGGCGGATCCTGGCCGACCTCGCCACGGGCGAGCCGCCGCCGGTCCCGCTGGAGCGCTTCGCCACGGGCCGCCCATCACTGGCCGGATCCGGACAGTAGCCTGGATCGAGAGATGCCCCCCACCCGTTCCACCGAAGCCCGCTGCGCCCGGTGCGGCCGCCCCGTCGAGACCGGCGAGTTCCTGTGCGCGCAATGCCGGGAGGAGGTCGGGCCGGCCGCCTCCGTCCAGCCCTCCCGCCCGGCGTCCGAGCAGGAGGAGCGGCGGCAGCGGTGGCCCCAGGCCATGGTCCGGCCGAGCCCAGTGCAGTACCACGCCACGATCATGGTGACGATCTTCCTGGTGCTGCTGGGCCTGGGCCTGTGGGCCTTCCTCAACCACCGCGGCGTCGGTCCGTTCCAGGCCACCGTCGTCCGGGAGGGTCCCTATCGGAACGGCACGGTGACGATCGTCGTGGTGGTCGGGAACGAGGGCTCGAAGGAGAGCAAGGCCACGTGCGCGTTCACCGCGGTGGACGCCCAGGACATCGACATCCGGCAGGACACGCTGCTCACTCCGCGCATCCCGCCCAAGAGCTCACTGAGCTTCTCCCACACGTTCCGGGACCTCGACACGCCACCGTCGGACTACCGGATCACCTGCACGTGATGCCGGTTGCCGCCGGCGACCCAACCTGTTGGCGCCGGGGCCGGACGATCAGTGGACGTGTTCGTGGCGGTGGCGGATGAGGCCGCGGGCGTGCGCCCCCAGGAAGACTTCGACCACGTTCGGGTCGAACTGGGTCCCGGCCGCTTCGCGGATCCTGCGGAGGGCCTCCTCCTCCGGCAGGGCCATGCGGTAGGACCGGTCGCTGGTCATGGCGTGGTAGGCGTCGCACACGAAGATGATCCGCGCGCCGAGCGGGATGTCCTCGCCGGCCAGGCCGTCCGGGTACCCGTCGCCGTCCCACCGCTCGTGGCCGGCCCGGATCATCGGCAGCACCGGCTGGAGGAACTCCACGGGGGCCAGGATCTGGGCGCCGATCTCGGGATGCTTCTGCATCTCGCGCATCTCCTCGTCGGTGAGCGGCCCGGGCTTGTTGATGATCTCCGTCCCCACCCCGATCTTGCCGATGTCGTGGAACATGCCGGCCAACTCGAGCATCCGGAGCTCCTCGGACGGCATCCCGAACTCCCGCCCGATGGCGACCGCGATCTCCGCGACCTCGCGGGCGTGCCCGCTCGTGTACTCGTCCTTGGCTTCCAGCGCGTTCGCCAGCACCTCGACCGTCTGCAGGAACGCGTGCTCCAGGTCGGCGAACCGGGCGGCGTTCCCCATGGCCAGCGACGCCAGGTCGGCCACCCCGCGGGCCATGCGGTAGTCCCGGGGTGAGAACATCCGTGACGGGTCGCCGGCCATACCCACCATCGCACCCAGGCCCTCGGGCTCCCACCGGAACGGCGCCACGATCACCGGGGTGTTGTCCCAACCCACCTTGAACTCATCGGGGAGCTCCGCGACGATCTCGGCCGGCAGGAAGAACGGCTCCTCCACCGACAGGAGGTACCGGGCGGCGGTCTCGCTCTCGGCCCGGAGGTCCCGGAGGTCGTCGACCTGCGAGGGGTCGTAGCCCACGGAGGCCCCGGGCAGGAACCCGCCCTGCGGGTCTCGGACCCACGCCGAGACCCGGGGAATGTCAAGGAGATCGGCCAGCGCCCCCACCACCTCCCGGAGGACGCGCTCCGGGTTGCGGGTCCGGGTGAGGGCCTGCGAGACGCGGAGCAACGCGTTCGCTGCCTCCGCTGAGGACCGCTCCTCCTCGAACAGCTTCGCGCCCCGGAACGCCACGGCGGCTGCCGACGCCAGCGACTCCAGCACGCGGAGGTCGTCGGCGTCGAACTGGTTCAGCCCGAGCTTCGACAGCACGATCGTGCCGGTGACCCGGTCGTCGTACTTCATGGGGACGGCCAGGATGGATTCGTCGATGAATGGGGTCCCCGGGATGTGCTGGGTGAACTCGCAGTTGATGGCGTCGGCCGCGTAGATCGGCTCGCCGGTCAGCGCCACCCGCCCCGTGATGCCCACGCCCACCGGCGTGACCAGCAGCTCCTCCGTCTCACCCTCGTACTCGGTGAGGACGCCGTGGAAGGCCATCGGGATCAGGGTCTGGCCGGTGGATTCGAGCAGGTGGATGCGGCAGTTGTGGAACTCGATGAGGGCCCCCACCTCGTCGATGATCGTGTGCGCGATCTTGCGCACGTCCTGCAGCCGGTTCAGCTTGCTGGACACGCTCTGCAACAGCTTCAGGTGGCCCACCATCCGGACCTCGCCCTGGGGGGACGGCCCGGACGCCGCTCCACTCCCCGGCCTGGAACACCGACACCTTGTTGCGCCCGGACGCCTTGGCCTGGAGCAGCGCGTAGTTGGCGTTCGCCATGAGCTCGCGCGGGTCGCTGCCGTGGACGGGACCCTCCGCGACGCCGATGCTGACGGTGACCGGCGCGCCGGCACCCTGCGGGATCCCGTCGGCGATCCGCCGCCGGATGAGGTCGGCCATCTCGGCGGCCTCCACCGCCGTGGTGGCCGGCATGAGGATGGCGAACTCCTCGCCGCCCACCCGGCACACCAGGTCCCCCTGGCGGGCCTCGGCCCGGCACAGTGAAGCCAGCGCCGACAGGACGTGGTCCCCGCCGAGGTGGCCCTGGATCTCGTTGACCCGCTGGAACTGGTCGATGTCCATGAGCACCAGCGACATGGGGACTCCGCTCACGGTGGAGCGGCGGAGCTCCTCGGCCAGGCGCTCCTGGAAATACCGGTGGTTGTACAGGCCGGTCAGGCGGTCGATCACGCTCTCGGACTGCAGCCGGGTCCGGATCTGGGCGTTGTCGAGGGCCAGGGCCGCCAGCTCCGCGAAACGCTCCGCCAGCGGGAGCTCATGGTCGTGGAACCGCTGGCCCGGGCCGGTCCGGTACAGGTTCAACACGCCCTTGAGCTCGCCGCGGGCCACCAGGGGGACGGTGATCAGGGCCTCCTCCTCGCGGGGGGTCCCGTCGATCTGCTGGGCCCGCGGGTCGAGGTGGACGTCGTTGACCAGGAAGGCCTCACGGGCCACGGCGGCCTGGCCGGTGAGGCCCTGGCCGAACGGGCAGATGTGGACGTAGATCTCCTTGGCGTCGGGGTCCACCACCTGGACGGGGCGCAGGACCTGGAGGTCGTTGTCAGCCTCGTAGACGATCAGCGAGTCGTAGGGGATGAGCGAGGCCACGGCCTGGGCCACCGAGTCCAGCACCCTGGCCAGGTCCGACTCCGACACCAGGAGCCTCGCCACGTCCGAGAGGACCCGGAACGACGTCTCCTGTTCGTTCCGCTGAGCCAACTGCACCGAACCCCTGCCTCCCTTCGCCCGCATGGCGGGCGCGCACCTGCCGCCAGCTGCCTGCGGGCGTATGGACATCTTCGGGACAGCCCCGGCGAGACTTGAGCACCGGGTCCAAGTCGTCTTCGCAGGTCAACGGCCCGTGCCGGGCGACCCAGACCAGGGGGGCGGAGCGGCAGGGTGCCCGGTGAAGCGCCCGGGGTAATCTCTGTCGCAGTGGACCCCATCGTGTTCTCCGAGCGCCCCGAGATCGAGCGTCCAGTTCTGGTGACCGCGTTCCGGGGCTGGAACGACGCCGGCGAGGCCGCGAGCACGGCGGCCGGCTACCTCAAGGAGGCCTGGGAGGCCACGACCTTCGCCCGCATCGATCCCGAGGAGTTCTTCGACTTCCAGGTCAGCCGGCCCACCGTTCGCCTCGTGGACGGCGTGACCAGGGTCATCGAATGGCCGGCCTGCGAGTTCCACCACGCCCGGGTGGGCGGCCGGGACGTCGTGCTGTTCACGGGCATCGAGCCGAACGTGCGGTGGCGGACCTTCGGGACGGCCATCGTCGACCTGGGCCGGACGCTCATGGCCGAGCGGCTGGTCACGCTCGGCGCGTTCCTGGCCGACGTCCCCCATACCAGGCCGGTCCCCGTGGTGGGGAGCGCCGCAAACGCAGAGGAGGCGGAGCGCCTGGGGCTGTCGATGTCGCGGTACGAGGGGCCGACCGGGATCGTGGGCGTCGTCCACGACCTGTCGAACCGGGCCGGGCTTCCGTCGGTGTCGTTCTGGGCCGCCGTCCCGCACTACGTGCAGGCGGGCGTGAACCCCCGGGCCACGATGGCCCTGGTGGATCGCCTGGCCTCGTTCCTCCGGGTGGACGTCGACACCTCCGACCTGGCCCCGGCCATCGCCACGTGGGAACAACGGATCAACGAGATCGTTGAAGACAATGAGAGCCTCACGGAGTACGTGCGGCGGCTGGAGGAAGCCGCCGGTGAGGAGCCTCCCCTGCCGAACATCCCGTCCGGGGAGTCGCTGGCCGCGGAGGTGGAGCAGTTCCTCCGGGACCACGGCGGGGGCCAGGAGGCGCCGTGACGGACCTGACGATGTCGAACTGGAGCTGAGCGAAGAGGATGCTGCGCGGACTGCTGAAGAGCCGGGAGGAGGCCATGCGGCCCCACCAGGGGCCCGTTGCCGAGAAGGGCGACGGGACCGTGGCCGGGGGGCGGAGCGGGGCCCTGCGGGCGGCCATCTTCGGGATCAACGACGGCCTGGTGTCGAACCTGTCGCTGATCATGGGGGTCACCGGAGCCGCGGTGGACAACAAGATCATCGTGCTGGCCGGCGTGGCCGGGCTGCTGGCCGGGGCCTTCTCCATGGCCGCCGGCGAGTACATCTCGATGCGGTCGCAGCGGGAGGTGTTCGAGCGGCTCATCCACCTCGAGGCCCACGAGCTGGCCACCGAGCCCGAGGAGGAGCGCGACGAGCTGATCGAGATCTACCGGAACAAGGGTGTCCCCGCCGACATCGCCGAGCAGCTGGTGGACGTCCTGCACCGGGATCCCGACCTGGCGCTCGAGACTCACGCCCGCGAGGAGCTCGGGCTGGACCCCGGGCAGGGCCTCGGTTCTCCGTGGGCCGCCGCGGTGTCCTCGATGATGACGTTCATGTTCGGCGCGTTCGTGCCCCTGGTCCCGTTCCTGTTCAGCTCGGGCGTGGGTGCGGCCCTGTGGGCCATCGGCCTGTCGGGCGTGACCCTGTTCGCGGTGGGCGGCGGCATCTCCCGCGTGACCGGCAGGCCGCTGTGGTGGTCGGGGATCCGCATGCTGCTGATCGGCGGGGTGGCCGCGGGCATCACCTACGGGATCGGCAAGGCCCTCCACGTCGGCGGCGCCGTCGGGTAGGGCCGGCCCGCCGGGTTCAGCCGGCGGCTGCCCGCTCGGCCAGGACCACGATCCGGTTCGCGTGGACTCGCGCGGCGGGGATGTCGGCATCCGTCATGAGCTGGTGGAGGCGTTCCCGCTTGGACTCCCCGGCGACCAGGAACAGGGCGAGCCTGGCGGCATCGAGCACGGGGAAGGTCAGGGTGAGGCGAGGGTGGGGCGGGGGCATCCCGGGCTCGGGGACGGACGTCACCCAGCGGTCGCGGACGTCGAGGGCGGGCTTGCCGGGGAACAGCGAGGCGGTGTGGCCGTCGTCGCCGATGCCCATGAACGTCAGGTCGAACGCCGGGACGCCGTCGCCGAACACGGAGCGGAGGTCGGCCTCGTACAGGGCTGGGTCGCAGTCGTACATGGCGTGGACGCGCGTGGTGACCTTCGACAGCAGGGCCTCGTTGGCCATCCGGAAGTTCGAGTCGGGATGCTCCGGGGGGACGCACCGCTCGTCGCCGAAGAACACCTCGACCTCGGCCCACGGGTAGTCCTGTTCGGCCAGACGCTCGTAGACGGGCTTCGGCGTGGAGCCCCCGGACAGGGCGATGGTCCGGGGCCGCTCCTCCAGGAACAGGCTGACCGCCGCGTCCACCAGCCCGTCGAGGTCGTCGAACACCCTGAGCTCGCGTTCGGTCACCCTTCCCCCTCCTCCTCGCCGGCCAGCCACTCGAGCGTGTCCCGGAGCTGCCTGTACCGCCGGTCCCCGAGCCCGCGACGGATCCTTCCCTCCACGGCCTGCAGGGCCCGGCGCGTCTCGGCAACGTATGTCCGGCCGCGCGCGGTGAGCCGGACGATCTTGGCCCTGGCATCCTCGGGGTCGGGGACCCGGCGAACGTAGCCCCGCCCCTCCATGTCGTCCACCAGGAGCATCATGCCCTGCTTCGACATCCGGGCCCGCTGAGCCAGCTCGGTGAGCCGGGTGCCGGCTCGGCGGTCGATCGACAGCGCCACCGCCGCATGCCCCGCCCGGGCCTCCGGATACCCGCGCTCAGCCATGTTCGCCACGAGCTCCTCCGCCAGTCCCCGGTGCGCCTCCAGCAGCAGCCGTGTGAGATCCGGTTCCTGCATGGCGCCAGCGTGGCACGAGTTCGCCTGAGGAAGCCGTTGCCGCGGTGAAGAATGCCAAGGAAGCTTGGCTGGCGGCCGCACGGGATGCGGGCCTCCCGATCCCTCAGCCGAGGTACCGGCCGGCAATCTACGCGCGCTGAGGCCATCGGGCATCTGGGATGAGGATTCCCGGGCCTACGCCAGCGAGACCAGGTCGAGGTAGTCCTCGGACCAGTGGTCGAGGGTGCCGTCGGGCATGAACAGGGCCCGGTCGGGCTCGAGGGCCTCCACGAACTCGGGGTCGTGGCTGACGATGACCATGGAGCCCGGCCACTCGGCCAGGGCCCGGGCCACAGCCTCCCGGGAGGGCGGGTCGAGGTTGTTCGTGGGCTCGTCGAGGAGCAGCAGGTTGCGCCGGCCGGCCACCAGCTGGGCCAGGGCCAGCTTGGTCTTCTCCCCGCCGGAGAGCGTGCCGGCGTCCTGGAAGGCGCGGTCGCCGGTCAGGCCGAACATGCCGAGGAGGGCCCGGAGCTGCTGGTCCTCCGCCGCCGACATGTCGCGCATGTGGGTGATGACGTTTCGGCCCGGCGTGATGCCCTCGTGCTCCTGGGCGTAGTAGCCCACCGAGACCCCATGCCCCAGGCGGACCTCGCCCGCGTTCGCCTCGGTCTCCCCGGCCAGGATCCGGAGCATCGAGGTTTTCCCCGCGCCGTTCAGGCCGATGACCATGAGCCGCTCCCCGCGGCCGAGGTCGAATCCGACGTCGGTGAACACGAGCGGCCCGCCGTACCCCTTGGCCAGGCCCTCCACCACCAGCGAGATCCGGCCGGAGTGCGGCGGCTCGGGGAACCGGACCCGGTACTTGCGTTCGCGCTTCGGTCCGGCGACCTGCCCGGCCCGGAGGCGCGCGACCCGGGTGTCCAGGGTCTGGGCCTTGCGAGCACGCTTCTCGGTGGAGTGACGCATCGAGTCGGCCAGGGCCCGGAGCCGTTCGATCTCGGCGGCCTGCCGGGTGGCCACCCTGGCCCGGCGCTCCTCGTCGCGCTTGCGGGCCTCGCGGTACTGCGAGTACGTGCCGCGGTATTCGACCAGCTCTCCCTCGTCGAGGTGCATGACCCGGGTGATTGACTGGTCGAGCAGCACGAGGTCGTGGCTCACCACCAACAGGGCGCCCCGGTACGACACCAGGAACTTCATGAGCCAGTTCTTGGCGTCGACGTCGAGGTGGTTCGTGGGCTCGTCGAGCAGC
>Ga0137375_10011763_pt1 | contig 10357 bp, 8 predicted proteins | sample SagtaG_24_FD_104936 | JGI IMG/M metagenome (GOLD analysis project Ga0137375, IMG submission 104936) | Vadose zone soil microbial communities from Sagehorn Ranch, Mendocino, California, USA - Sage1_R_113_16 metaG | ecosystem: Environmental > Terrestrial > Soil > Vadose zone | place: USA...
AACGAGCCCGCTTGTCTGTCCGCCGTTTGCCCACTTGCGTCTGAAGAGGGTTTCCAAAGCCTTCTTCACTTCACCAGGAAAGAGTATGCCGATTCGCGTTCACGTTTCTCAATTATCCGACGAACTCCTTGTGGAGAAATTGGGTGTCAAGAAGCGAGCCAAGGCGCGCGAGCTTGAGCGCCCGCACCAGGTCGCCCTGATCAAATGGGTGAGAGCGGTCGAGGACGCCTATCCGGTACTCAGGCTCCTTTATGCCGTGCCGAATGGCGGAGACCGGAATCTTTACGTTGCGAAAAAACTCAAGGAGGAAGGCGTCATGGCTGGAGTGGCCGATTTATGCCTGCCCGCCGCGCGCCGCGGATATCACGGACTCTATCTTGAAATGAAATCGGAAGAGGGCGTCGCCACAAAAAAACAGAAAGACTTTCTTCGCGGCGTAATGGAAGAGGGCTATTGCACAGTCATCGTGCACGGGTTTGATGAGGCGCGAAGAGTGCTTGAGTGGTTTATTGGAATCACAGAGAACGAACCGCCGTCGGTGAGCAAAACCGATCTGATCTGCCGGACCCAGCTCTCTAGCTGCAAAAGGAGGCGTCGAAATACAGCGGCGAAATGATCCTCGCTCAACACGCCTGAATACAACCAATTGATCCAAGAAAATGTTCATCCTTGAAGGGGATTTGTCATGCAGGTCACTTCTGTCGCCACCATCGATTCCGCCGTCGACTTTCGCTTCGATCACGATGATGACCTGTCGGAATTGGGAGGCGCAGCTTCGCGCTTCAAATTCAACGTCGCCGCAATCGCTCTGCTCAAGCGGCTCGAAGCCGAGTCCCGCCCGCTTGGTGATCTGACGGGGGAAGAACGGCATACTCTTGCGCGATACACCGGCTGGGGGGATTCCGATGTCCTCGGCTGCGCCTTTCCCAACGGAACCCATTCCTGGTCTCGCCCTTGCGCCGAACTGCAAGAACTGCTCACGCCTGACGAGATCAGAAGCCTCTTGGCAAGCACGCTCAACGCCCATTTCACCAGCCTTCCAGTTATTCGCGCGATCTATGCGGCGCTTGATCACTTCGGCCTTGCCCCGCACGGCGGGGAGAGAGTCATCGTTAGGCAGCCTTGCGCTATTTGCGCTCGACTAACCGCCCGTGCCTGCGGAGAACCGCTTGCAGTTGATCGTGCGGAATTGCGAAGTAGCGCCAGTAATCAGCTCCCGTCATGGTCTCCGCGGCCACCATCGCGTTGATAATGGCTTCCTCCGTGGCCTGCACCGTGGCCAGGAACAACGGGTCCAAGGCGCCCGACGCCAGTCGCGTGATGGTCGCGGGACCGGTCGAGGAGGCGCTATTGCCGCCGTCCGCGTCACGATTGGCCGTGGAGAATGCGATGAAGATATCGCCGGAACCGTTGCCGTGCGTGGACCCCATGCGACCCATACCGAGGCTAACTCGCTTCACCACCCGTTTGAGTTGATCAGGGGTGAGTGGCGCGTCAGTGGCAATCACGACGATGATCGATCCTTGCTCAGGCTCTTCACGAACGGGCTCTGGCGATTGGGCCGTACATAGTGGAACGCCGCGCAACGGCGGGTCGACTGTTTTGGCGACGCAGGGCTCGTACCCTCGGATTTCCCGGCCGACTGGAATCCCCGCAACGCGAAGCTCGGAGCGCGAGCCGTAGTTGCACTGCACCAGCGCTCCAACGGTGTATTCCCCGCCGGCTGAAGACACCCGCCGAGAGGCGGTACCCGTTCCGCCTTTGAAGCCGTGGCACAGCATTCCGGTACCACCACCCACGTTGCCTTCCTCAATGCGTCCGCCACGAGCCGATTCCAGCGCGCGAATCGCGTCCTCGGCTTTCACGTGCTGGCCCTTTTGATCATTCAGGCGGCCATCAGACGTTTCGGCGACTACCGGATACCAGAACGGGCCTGGAACTCCCCGCTTTACCATCCACGAGATGACGGCGTCACGGACAACACCCACACTGAGCGTGTTTGTTATCAGGATGGGCGTCTCGAGGACCCCGCTCTCATCAACCCAATGAGTTCCCGTCATGTCACCATTACCGTTGCCGATAGTGAATGCCGCGAAGACCGGCGCCAAAGTTGCCCGACCTCGAGGCAGCACGGCAGTCACTCCGGTCCGAACCGGCCCCTTGCCCACTTCGCGCTTCCCCTCGCCCGACACGAGCGTGGCGTAGCCTACCTCCACGCCCTGTACGTCGGTGATGGCATTCAGCGGCCCCGGTGTGCCGTCCAGTTCGATGCCAAGGTCTCGAGCGCGCGGCTTCGACTGTGCCGATGCATCACTGCGCTGAGACGGCAGTGAGAGCAGTGTCGCCGCCAAGATGACGAGCGCCGCTAGTCTTTGGATCATGATCGTTCCTTTCAAAACCAATGGCAGGTAGAGAATGCGTATGGTGTCCAATTTTCTTCGGCGCCTTGCGCAATCGCGTGAAATGCCCGTGTTTAGGCGATGCCGAAGGCTTACCCTTCCGAGAAAAAGTATCAGCGGGCGGATGTGAGGGCCGATTTTAACGCGAGATAAGCGCAAGCTCCAAGGGAAGCATGACGAATAGGTCAATCAGACGGCGCCATCTCACTCAGAAGAGAAAGAGCCCTTGTCCCTCTCAAAAATTACATCTAGCCTCATATTACGACATTAAACATGTTAATTTGCCTTTCTTAATTTTTGTAATATCAAAAGCTAAATAAAAGCGTTACAAGGCGTATAAAGTTTTCAGGAGGGACAGGGCGCCACTTTACTCTCTCACAGCAGGATTTCCTTCAGCGCTCTCCCTTCGTCCGACGGCCCGATCAGGCGGTTGTTCAAACCCTGCCATGGATAGTTGAAACGATATGGGTCAAGACCGAGAACGTGCTGAATGGTCGCTTGCAGGTCGCGGACGCTCACCGGGTTCTCCACGGGGTAGTAGCCGAACTCGTCGGTCGCGCCAAACGCGAGGCCGCCTTTCACGCCGCCGCCGGCCAGCCACATGGTGTACGCCGACGTATGGTGGTCGCGGCCGATGAAGCCTTTTTTCAATTCGGTACGGACGTTGTTCTGCATCATCGGCGTGCGCCCGAATTCGCCGCCCCAGACGACCAGCGTTTCATTCAACAAGCCGCGCTGTTCCAAGTCGATGAGCAAGCCGGCGACGGCGCGGTCGGTTTGCTGGCACTTGATGGGAAGCGTTTCGTCTATGCTCTCTCCGGGCGAGGAGCCGTGATGATCCCAGCCCCAATCATACAACTGCACAAAGCGCACGCCGTTTTCGATCAGGCGTCGCGCGAGCAGGCAGTTGTTGGCGAAAGTCGGATCGTCGCCTTTGTAGAAGATACGCGGGTCTTCGGCGCTTTCAGCCTGTGAGACAAAGCCGGGCTTTGCCCCATACAAATCAAGAATGCGCTGCGGTTCTTTCGAGATGTCCATCACTTCGGGCACGGAAATTTGCATGCGGTACGCGAGTTCGTATTGAGCGATGCGCGTGAGCGTTTCGCTGTCGCCGCTGCGCCGATACTCGGCGTCGTTCATCCGCGCGATCGCGTCCAACATCCGGCGGCGCAGGCTGCGGTCGAGTCCCGCCGGGTCGCCCAGGTAGAGCACCGGGTCGCCCGTGGCGGCGCACTGCACGCCTTGATACACGCCGGGCAAGAAGCCCGATCCCCAGAGCGATTTGCCGCCGTCGGGCGTCTTACCGCCGGAGAGGAGGACGACGAAACCGGGCAGGTTCTCATTCACGCTGCCCAATCCGTACGTGACCCACGACCCCATCGAGGCGGCGCCGAGGCGCGGCGAGCCGGTGTGCACGAAGAGTTGCGCCGGCGCGTGGTTGAACTGATCGGTCTGGACGGTGCGAATGACACACGTCTTGTCCACCACTTTCGCGAAATTCGGCAGCAACTCGCTGATCCATTGACCGCTCTGGCCGTGACGCTCGAACCGGAATTGTCCGGCGAGAATCTTCGGCACGCCTTTGATGAAGGCGAAGCGTTTGCCTTCGAGGAACGACGGCGGACAGTCCTTCATATGCAGCTTCTGAAGTTCCGGCTTGTGCTCGAACAACTCAAGCTGCGACGGCGACCCCGCCATGTGCAGATAAATAACGCGCTTGGCTTTCGGCTCGAACATTGGCGGTTTGGGGGCGAGCGGGTTATTCGATTGCGGATTGGGACTATGGAATTGCGGGCTGGCCTTTGTCTCTCGCGCTAAAAGTGATTGCAATGCGATTGCGCCGAAGCCGAGACCAGTCGCCTGGAAGAAATGGCGACGTGTGATAGAGCGGGCGTCTTGAAGTTGTTGATTCATATTTTTTCTCCCCCCATTTTTCTGACAGCCTCTTTACCATCAGTTGCGGGTCAGAAATTCGTCCAGGTTCAGGATCGCGCTCGCAGTCAACACCCACGCGGCGAAGGCGGGTTTGCCGACGCTTTTCGGCTCAGTAGCGCGAGAAGACTTAAGTATCGCGTCCGCCTTTTCCGGCGATGCTTCGAAAGCCTTTTGCGCCTCCTTCTGCAACGCAATGAGGGGCGCGGTCTCGCCCTTACGCAGCGGACGAATCAGCGCCAGCCGCAACCCACGAGCGGCGCGTGTAGTCGTGGTCTCAGCCTCCTCAATCATCCGCCGGGCCAGCCCCGCCGCGGCTTCCAGATAAACCGGATCGTTCAACGTGACAAGCGCCTGAAGCGGCGTGTTGGTGCGGATGCGTCGAATCTGGCAAACCTCACCGCTGCCTCCGTCGAAGGTCACCATCGAAGGATACGGCGTCGTGCGCTTGAGGTAGGTATAGAGGCCGCGACGGAACCGGTCTTCGCCCTCGGCGTCCACCCACGTCTTGCCGCTGTAAGTCGAACGCCACAAACCGGCGGGCTGCGGCGGCATCACGGGCGGGCCGCCCATTTTCGCCGAAAGCAAACCGCCGACGGCGAGCGCCTGATCGCGCACCACTTCGGCGCTGAGCCGGAACCGCGCGCCGCGAGATTGAATCAGGTTGCGCGGGTCGGCCTCGCGCAAAGCGGGCGTGATCTCCGAAGCCTGACAATAAGTATCGCTCGTCACAATAGTCTTGATGAGTTTCTTCAACGACCAACCGTTATCGCGATATTCAGCGGCGAGCCAGTCCAACAAATCTGGATTCGAAGGCGCAGAGCCGAGCGCGCCAAAGTCCTCTTCAGTCTCGACGATACCGGCGCCGAAAAGCCGCGCCCAGATGCGATTGGCCCACACGCGCGTTGTGAGCGGGTTGTCGCGGCTGACCAGCCACTGCGCGAGGCCGAGACGATTGAGTGGCGCTCCGTCGGGATACTTGTGAAAGGCTGCAGGCACGCCCGGCATGACGGGATCGCCTTGATCGAGAAAATTGCCGCGCCGGTGAATTTTAGTTTCGCGCCGCTTGTCCGGGGCGAGTTCACGCATCAGCGGCAGCCGCACAATTTTTTCGTTGAAATTTTTCTGCGCCTGATAAGCGCCGGCGAGATCGTCACGCAGCTTTCGGATCTCCTGCGCATCCGTCCTGGGATGTAAAATGGCGGGATCGGCGTAACTGGTCGAAAGACGGAAACGGCGGAGCGTGAGGACTTCGCCAGCCTGTTGAGAGAGGGTCATGCGCAGTTTCGCGCTCGTGCCCAGGCGTAATGGGTCGGCGAAGTTGAATAACGCAGCGTGCCGTTCGTGAGTGCGCGGGCTGATGGCCCAGCCGGTCTTTTCATCACCGTCAATCGCCGCGGAAATGGGCTTATTGTCCTGCGCGAAATCCGCTCGCGCTCCGGTCAACTTCAATGGGCGCCAGCCCGTCGCGTCGAGAAACTCTACCGCCAGTTCTGACAACACAAAATCCTGGTTTGCCCCATTGCGTCCAACCGCGAGTTCGCCGTCGCTGAGTTTTTCCGGCAGCGCCTCCAAGCGCAGCGCCGTATGCGTCCCCCCGGTGAGTATGAGGGTCACGGTGTAGGTGTCTTCCTGTGGCGCTTTGCCGCTGACGGCCACCGTGCCGTCCTTTTGCGCGGTGAGCGTCGCGCCGCCTTTGGAAACGGCCTCCGCCACGTCGGCTACACGCCATTTGCGCTCCTCTGGTTCATAGTCCCGGTCGGCGGCCTCTTCGAGCGAAGTCAGCTTGCTGCTGAGAGTTTGCACAAGCGTCTGCAATCGCTTTCGTTCATCCTGATCCGCAGTCGAGAGGACTTCCATCGTGGGCGCGTCGTCATAGCGGTCGGCGTCTTCTGTCTGATTGAAGAGCGCGTAGAAGCTGTAATACTCAGCCTGCGAGATCGGGTCGTATTTGTGCGTATGGCATTTCGCGCAACCCATTGTGAGTCCCATCCAGACCTGCGCCGTCGTGTCTACACGATCCTTCACTGCGGCCACACGGAATTCTTCGTCGTCCGTGCCGCCCTCATCGTTGGCCATTGTGTTGCGGTGAAATGCGGTGGCGATCAGTTGTTGCTGGGTAGGGTTGGGCAGCAGGTCGCCGGCCAGTTGCTCCGTGGTGAAAAGGTCGAGCGGCATGTCGGCGTTGAGCGCGTTCACGACCCAATCGCGGTACGGCCACATCGTGCGGCCGCGATCCTTCTCATATCCTTTTGTGTCCGCGTAACGCGCCAGGTCCAGCCACATCCGCGCCCAGTGCTCGCCGAACTGCGGTTTTTTCAGCAACTCGTCCACCATCCGTTCGTACGCCGCGGGCGACGGATCGGCGGCGAATTTGTCGGCGATTTCCGGCGTTGGCGGCAATCCGATGAGGTCGAGCCATAAACGTCGCGCCAGCGTTTGTGGCGCGGCAGGCGCACGGAGCGCGAGCCCCTTCTTTGCCAGGGCAGCTGTCACCAACGCGTCCACAGGGCGCCGCTCGCTTGCAATCACGGGCCTCAGCGGCGGCTCGAACGACCAGTGCCGGCCCCATTTAGCGCCCTCGGCGATCCATCGGCGCAGCGTCTCGATCTGCTCCGGCTTGACCTGCTTGTGCGCGCTCGGTGGAGGCATCACGACGTCCGGATCAGCGCTCCTCAGCCGCGCAATGATCAAACTCTTTTCCGGCTGTCCGGGCGCGATGGGCGCGCCTCTCCGGCGGGTTGCCTTTGCGTCCGCCTCTACATCGAGACGCAACCCGGCCTTCCGGTTCTTTTCATCCGGGCCGTGGCAGGCAAAACAGTTTGCGGAAAGAATCGGCAAGACATCTCGGCCAAAGCGCACCGGTTCGGCGGCGGAGAAAACAACCGGGGCCATTGATGCCGCCGGAGCTATCAAGAGCAGCGATACTTTGAGCCAACGTTGGCGGGAACCTGTTTGTTTTGATTTCATATCATTCAGGGTTTGACTGCGCCTTGCGCTTCGACGGAATAGATCCTGGGGATGCGCTTATCAACCGGGGCCAGCGCCGGGAACTTCAGGCGCAGCTCGGTCTGGTACCAGTAACAACACGAGCGGAAGAGCCGCCGCGATAGTCGCTCCGCCGAGCATGGTGAAATTCTTGAGGAAGGCGCGACGCGCCCGGTAAACCAATCTCTGCTCATGGCCTTTCCCCTGTAGATTTTGATCGTCGTTTAGGCCACTAAACGCGCCAGACTGGAAGATGTGAGACAGAAAACTGGCGCATCTTATTTTTTGTCCTACATCTTTTCGGTCTAGCGGCCGAAACGGTGATCAGAGCCCTGTTGTGTATGTTAATGCGCGGGATAATAACACAACGTTTCTGCGTCACAATAAACTTGTCTCGGCATGGCGGCGCTTGCTAAAAAAAACGCCGTGCCGCCATGCTCGCCGATGCTCGGGGCGTAGCGCGCCCGGCGCAAATTCCACACCGCAGATGATCAGCGGCATTCTGCCGACGGATCATTTCACTGGCATGCTCTATCAGTTGCTTCGATGGGCCTACCCCCGCCGCGTCGAATTTCTCAATCACCTTGCCGCCTTGTCCTCCGGTCAATCTCGGCGATAGGAATTCCGCCATGCGAACAGCGTCTTTCTCGCCGAAGGTGGGGCTTTTCACCCGGCAACTGTCGGAAATTGGATCGAAAAGCCCATCATCGGGGATTTCCCCCGCATAGTTGTGGCAATAGGAACAAGATGATAGTTCGATTTCGTGAAAGTCATGAAATGCCAGGCAAAAATCCCGTAAATGATCAGTGTAAGCGCCGACTTGCGCACATGGGTGAGCTGATTCGACCTGGCTGCCTCCTAAAAGAGTAAGCACATTGCCATTCGGCAGTGATGTCGCTTTTGTCCATGCCTTCAGCTCAACCACGATAATGTGTGGCCTGCCCTGCAAATCGTGCCCCGCCAGCATCACATCCGCTCTTTGGGAGAAATAAGGAATTTTCTCCTCGAAGGCGTCATCGGCATCTTCCGGGATACGCGCCAATCTCAGAACGGCCTCCAGTCGAGGTAAGGATGCCCTCCAGGATCCGACTTCATTTGGGGATGGAGAACGGCCGACAACTTTTGGATACAACTTCTGGAGCTCCTCAAAAAGCTCGTTCGTCAGCAGCTTACGTTGGAAGTCTGCGACTGTGGAAGAATACACACGCATGATCTATATATGAGCTCGGCGTTTTAAATTTCGCTGTTATTGCTTTCGTGACATGACGGCTACCGGGACAGAGGGTCTTCGCCTGTGCGCTCCTCCCTTTTAGTCTTCGCCTTGATGTAGCGCGAAATCCGGTGGCCGAAGTCTCTATCCAAGATCATATCGAATTGGTTCTCACCTGATAGGAAGGGCCAAATGGATAGAGAACAATTCACGTATAGATTTAGGGCAGGCAGGACTTGAATGTCAATGAATATTTTAGGCCTACCTGCCCTGCCCTGCGCGAATAAGAGCGAACTTGCCCGTGATACACGCCTGCTTCATTTTTCGCGAGATTCAAATCGCCGCATCCAATAATTCCCATCACTGCCCCATACGGACTCTATCAGCTTAGCTCCAGCCTCCACCAGATAGCGACGGCGGCCTAAAAATATGAGAACCGTTTCTTTATATTGCTGATCGTTTTCACATCGGCGTTGAAGGGAATCGGCGGAGGAGAAGGGAGAGAGAGTCGGCCAGCCCTTTCAAACGGTGTATCTTTCAATTTCTTGTTGAAGGCAATAGTCATCAGGGTTTCCAGGTTCACCACATCCTGAATGTTATAAGCTAGGAGAGTCTCTAAAGCTTTCTGGTTTTTATTTCTCCTGAAATCCTCCCACAGCAAGACAGCGAAGAACCCGTCTACGTTGGTCAAATCCCCCCTGTCAATTCCAAGCCTTCTTTCGCATTCCTTCAGACCGCCTCTATATCCCAAGCTCCGTAATACAAATCTCAAATCAATGTGGGCCTGATTTATTGTGATCTTGAAATATCTTTGAAGAAACGGAACATCGAAACACTTGCCGTTGTAGGTCACGATAACCGAATATTTTTTTATATCTTCCTTGAATCTATTGAGATTCTGGCCCTGGACATAAGTGAAAATCGATTCCCCGTCATATACGACGATGGTCGTAATTTGGTCGTTGTCGCTTAACCCCGTTGTCTCAATGTCCAGATATGCAACTTTGTCACGAAAATCCGGGAACAGCCGCCACTGTTGGTCCGAAGGAAGGAGTTCCGCGAAATATTTGGAATTACTCTTCTCGAAATGTTCGAATGATTCTTTGACATGATCCACCAATGAATCTCTCCTTTTCCAGGCGAGATTGACAGTGTCTGAGCTAAATAAATCTTCCCAGCATTGAAGGCCAAAATCCCAAAGACGCCGTTCTGTAGATAAGCCGATTCCCGGAAAGTGACAAAATGTGTTCTTAAGCATATGAGCTCACTTTTTTACTGTCAGGATGGTGAAACAGCCAGTCAATGATAATCATACTCCAGCCGGAAACGCATGTAAGCCAAAATGTCTCAGGCGATCGAATACCGGTGAATACGTGGTTTAGTCTCAAGCCTTGAAATCGTCCATTCCGCCATGGGATTAGCCATTGTCATATTACTGTCGTTTGTGATTGAAGATCGGGCGGAGATTTCATCTCGTGGGTCCTATTTGAACCAGTCAGGAACGGTAAGAAAAATTGGTCCCGATGGATGAACAGTTACCGCTGAAGAATGTTTGGCAATCCACTGTCTGAATAACGTCAGGAGTTCATCAGATTCATTAGCGCTTTGCGCTTTCATAGCAAGACCGTTTGTAAGATGAGTCCTGGCTCGGTGGCCATCAAACCGGCTATCGGAGCCATCCAGGCGAAGAGTAAGAGCGCATGGTTAATGATGAATACGAGATTTCGGACGCGTCTGTTGTAATGCTCACTACCTGAGGGTCAATAAATCTTGTTGACCGCTGATGGATGCGCGGCGGATTTTCCGGCTTGCCGATGTCCTGAGTACG
>Ga0137375_10011765_pt1 | contig 10356 bp, 12 predicted proteins | sample SagtaG_24_FD_104936 | JGI IMG/M metagenome (GOLD analysis project Ga0137375, IMG submission 104936) | Vadose zone soil microbial communities from Sagehorn Ranch, Mendocino, California, USA - Sage1_R_113_16 metaG | ecosystem: Environmental > Terrestrial > Soil > Vadose zone | place: USA...
GACGACGCCCCTGAGCCGCGCATAATTGGCCCATGCCCCGCATCCGCGAGATCGACGATCCCGGCGACGATCCTGTCTTGAGAGAGACCTGGGCCAGGGAGCAGCAGCTCTTCGGTGCCATCCTGAACCCGACCAAGATCCAGGCCCACACGCCCGGCATCATGAAGGCGGCCAAGCAGCTCTCGGTCGCCGTCGAGCGCTCGGGCCTGCTGCCGCCCCAGCTGCTCGCCCTGGTCTACCTGCGCGTCGCCGTCATCAACGGCTGCCCGTTCTGAATGGACATCAACGCATCCCGTGGGATGCAGAACGGCGCGACCGAGGACAAGATACGGGCGGTGGAGCAGGCGGCGACCAGCCCGTTCTTCGACGAGACGGAGCGGGCGGCCCTCGCCTACGCCGAGGCGATGACGATCACCGGCCAGCGCGTGAGCGACGAGCTTTTTGCGCGCGTGCGCAAGCACTTCAGCGAGGCCCAGGTGGTGGAGCTGACCGCCGCCGTCGCGCTGGAGAACTTCCGCAGCAAGTTCAACGTGGCCATGGGCATCGAGGCGCAGGGGTTCTGCATCGTCAGGGTTCTGCATCGTCAGGTAGTTACGCCACACGGCTAGGCGCCCGCCAGCACTACTGGTTGCGCCGGGGTTGCATGCGGTACGCGGCAGCCACCGGGGCGATCCCCTCCGGCACCCATCGGGCGCACACGCGGGGCAGTACGCTCGCTGAGCGCCAGCCGCCCTGCTTCTGCACGTACAGGAGCCGCACTGCCCACACAAGTCGATACGATTGCCGTCCTGGCATCGTTCTATGTCGGCTCACTGACGGTCCCGGCGGCGCCGGCCCAGCTAAATACACGACCTTGCTAGGCGTCCGATGTGGCACGCCCCATGCCGTGCTTGGGCGGGCACAACTCGGGCTAACCAGGGGGAGAGACCTATGCGCGTCCTGCTGATTCTGCTGGTTCCACTGATCGCCGCATGCGCCACGATCAAGCCAGCGGTATTACCGCCAGCCTCCGTCGGCGATCCGTCCGGCGCCGACATCGCCGGCCGCTGGCGAGGCACCTGGACCGGCACCGGCATCTTCGACTCCGCTCGTCAGGACGACGTGACGGTCAACCTCGTGCAGCAGGGGGACCTGGGCCTGGGCCGACTCGTGCTCGAAGGAACGACCGCCGCCGAGTCGGTACCCGAGACGGTCCGCTTCCAGGGACTGAACGGTATCCGCGTCGTGGCCCAGATCGCGAAGGACAAGGTGACGCTGCGCCATCAGCTCGATGGCCGGCTGTTCACCGCCGATCTCAAGGTCATCGGTGATGGCGAGCAGATGTTCGGGTTCGTTCGGGGTGCCAACCCGAGAGTGGGCCTGCTGCTGACGCGGGCCGATCGCAAGGCACCCGAGGCGCGCCCTGCACCCGTGCCGCAGCCCGTTGCGCCGGCCCAGAGTCAATCGAAGCAGGATCCTGAATCGGTGAAGGATATCGCTGCGATGACGCCCGCGCCCCAGCCAGAGCGCCAGGAGCGCGAGAAGGAGGCGGAGCGGCCGCGCCAGGAGGAATACCTGGCCGTGCAGGAGCTCCCCACCATCCACTTTGACTTCGACAAGGCCACCTTGCGGCCCGACGCCGCCGACATGCTCATGAGCCACGCCGCGTGGCTGAAAGACCATGGCGACGCTGCGTTGCTGATCGAGGGCCACTGCGACGAGCGGGGCACGGCTGAGTACAACATCGCGCTCGGCGACCGGCGCGCTGAGGCGGTGAAAGACTATCTGTCCGCGTCCGGCATCGCCGCCGAGCGGTTGTCGACCATCAGCTACGGTAAAGAGCGCGCCGCCTGTGGCGCCGCCACCGACCAGTGCCATGAGGAGAACCGCCGCGCCGAGTTCCGCGTGAAGAGCCGGTGACCGCGACCCGCAACCATGCTGCTCGAGGCCGGAGATCGCGCCGGTCTCGTCCGCTATGCCGTCGGAAACCCACGCGACTAAAATTGAAGTCACCCAGCCAGTTCGAAGCGCTAAGGGGGGCGTCATCCCGTCGACGGCGTCATGACGACCTATCGCTTCTAAACAAATGAAAGCGCTCACCAAGCAGCGTGGGCATGCCCGTTGCTGTCCTTTCCGGGGTTCGCGAATGCTGAGGAGGGTAAAACAATGAAAATGAAGAGGACGTGGATACGCATGCTGCCGTTCGCTGTAGCGGCGGCGCTGTTCGCTGGTCAGGCGGCCGCCGACGGAGTCGACGCCAAGGCCGAACAAGAGCTCACGACGGCCGGCCACAGGATCGACAAGGCCAGCGCCTCTGCCGATTCCGGTCGGGTCACGACCAAGATCGTCGATCAGTGGAAGGGGACGCAATTCAAGTTCGACGCAACAAGCGCGCCGCGCGAGCTCACCGCGCAGGACGTGCAGGACCTCCGGCAGAAGAGGCTGGGGTACGGCGAGATCTCGACGCTTCTTGCCCTCACGGCCAAGCAGCCGGACCCAGCCACCGCGAAGCCCCTCTCCGAGGTCGTCGCGATGCGCCAGGGCGGGATGGGGATGGGGCAGGTGGCCAAGGAGCTGGGCTACAGGAACCTGGGCTCGGTGATCAAGAGCGTTAAGGCGACCGAAAAGGGTGTCGGCACGATTACGGCCAGTACAAGGGCAGAGAAGGCGGAAAAGCCGGGCAAGCCCGATAAGGTGGAGAAGGCCGAGAAGCCCGACAGGCCCGAGAAGCCTGAAAAGCCTGAGCGCCCGGAGAAGCCGGGACGTTGATCGAGAGCTGAAGACGACCGGCCGCGGCAGTGAAAGGGCCGCGGCTGGTCGTCGGCTCCTGACGAAAGGGGAGGCGGAATGCGTGTTCGCGCGACCGTCATTGGCCTCGTAGTGCTGCTGCTTGGCGCCGTGCCTGCGCTCGCCGCGGATGGCCCTCGGTTCTCGCTGTCGAGCTCGTTCAACTACTCCACGGGCGACTACGGAACGAGCGAGGACACCGAAATCATCTACGTGCCGTTCACCTTCGGGGTGAAACTCGACCGCTTCGAGCTGCGACTCACGGTGCCCTACATCCGCCAGACATCACAAACAGTCACGTTGACCGGCGGTGGGGTCGCCGTGCGGAAGGACAAGAAGGCCCAAGCGGCTCAGGCGACCGATACCGAGTCCGGGCTCGGCGATGTCCTGCTCCGCGGCTCCTACGTCCTGCTCCAGGACCAGGACGTGTGGCCCGAGGTCACTCCCTACGTCAAGATCAAGTTCCCCACCGCGGACGAGGACCGGGGCCTCGGGACCGGCAAGTTCGACGAAACGTTCGGCGTCGAGCTCAGCAAGACGTTCCTGGAGCGTTTCACCGCCTTCCTGGGCGTGGCATATACGATCATCGGCTCGCCCGCGGGGTCCGACTTCGACAACTCTTTTGGCTGGAGCGTCGGTGCCGCGTACACGGTCGTGCGCCCGGTCAGTGTCTTCGCGTTCCTCGAAGGAGCCACGGCGATTTCCTCGGCCCAGGAGGACCCGCTGGAGCTCCGCGTGGGCGCGGAATGGCGGCTCACAGACGTCGTGAAGCTGACGGGGTCGGTGACGAGAGGGCTGTCCGATGGCTCGGCGGACTGGGGGGTTTCTGCGGGACTCGCGCTCCGCTTCTGAGCCCCGGCGGCGCGCACTTACGAGCGGCCGAGCGGGGGCGGATTAGATCCTGCCACTGGAGCGCGGGGACGTCGGCGGCGTCGAGCGGCAGGGGCTCCGGGTTTTCGCTGAGTCACATCGCCGAGAGTGATGGCGGCGTGCGTGGCGCTACGCGTCTCGCCCTGACCTAACGGGGTCCCTCCGCCGCTCGAGCTCCCACGCGGCAAAGCACCGGATGTGGACATGAAACTTGTCCAACCCCGGGTTGCCTCCATTCCGAGCGAACTCGATCTCGAACTCCATCTGGTCGCGCTCCACCGGCAAGTCGCAAATCGCGCACGCGGCCCCGACCCCCGGCCCGCCCCACGTGCGGTCAGGCCGCCGGTCGGGGATCTTTCCGGCCTGCAGTGCTGAACGGGCTTTCTCACGGAGGGCGCCCTCTTCCATCCGACTGGCTCCATAGCCCGCACGACGATCGCGGTGCGGTCCTGCAAGTGCGGGGAGAGGTCGAGCCAGATGCCGTCGGCGAGCTCCACCTGACGCCGAGGGAAGGCACCCGACGCTATCAGTTCGCCCGGCTGCCGGCTACTCGTAGATCTACGTAGTTGACCGGGACGAGCTACGCTGGCGCTCGATGCCGAGCCTACCAGCCCCTGTATCTCCGGCCGGCGTCGTGGCATGATCAAGAAGCGGGAGGTCTCCGGACGATGAAGCGGACACTGACGATGCTGGGACTGGCGGTGCTGGTGGTCGGGTCAGCGATGCCCGCCGCCGCCGCGGAGCTTCAGCCCATGATGGCGGGCTGGGAGCGGATCTTCACCGTGGACTGGCAGCCGGCGGAGGACCGCGGTGAGCCGACCGTCGAGGGCTACGTCAACAACGTGTCCCCCTACAACACGCGCTCGATCCGCGTCCTCGTCGAGCGCCTGGACACGGCCGGACAGGTGACCAACCAGCAGATCGCCTGGGTGCCCGGTGACCTTCTCGGGGGTGGGCGGTTGTTCTTCCAGGTCCCGACCGCCCCGGCCCCGGCCTATCGGGTGCGGGTGTTTTCCTACGATCGGATCGAGCTCGACGGCACCTTCCGCTGAGCGTCGGGAATATGTTTGCCTACGGCTGGTACACCGGTACTGTCCTGGCGGCGCCCGCCAGATGCGCAAATCCCCGTGTCACCGTCTGAACCATCACCGGCAAGCGGTGTGCAACCCGGCGACGGCATGCAACTCGCGAGACCGCTCGCCGGCTACCGGGTGCTCGTCGTCGAGGACGACGCCGATTCCCGCAACGCCATCCGGCTGACACTGGAGGCCTCCGGCGCCAGCGTGGCCACCGCGGCCAGTGCCAGCGAGGCGCTCGCCGCCCTGGCCGCCCAGCCGTGCGACGTGGTGGTCAGCGATCTGGCCATGCCCGAGCAGAGTGGCTTCTGGCTCATCACCAAGATCCGCCAGCTCTTCCCGCGGCGCCACGTGCCCGTCATCGCGGTCACCGGCCACCCGTTCCCGCCCGACGGCGTCTTGCGGGCCGGCTTCGACGACGTCATGCAGAAGCCGCCCGATCCGGATGCCCTGTGTGCCGCCGTGGCCGCGCTGCTGTCGGCCGCCGATACACCCGGACGGGGTGACGGCTGACCGCGTCGCGCAGCGTGCCACTCTGCCCGGATCTCGCCGCCCAAAATCCCAGAAGTCCATTGTGTCGGATACGCTTTTTCGTCATCATGTCCCGAACGTGTTGATCCCCGGGAGGCACGAGGTATGAGCGAGCTCAACGACGTGACTCCGGCGCTGGAGCCAGGGCCCTACCGCACGCCGCTCGAGGATTCGCTGCTCGACATCACGACGGCGATGAGCGCGGAGCCCAGCGTCGAGGCATTGCTGAACCGGATTCTGGAAGAGGCTCGCGTCTTCACGGGCGCCGAGGCCGGCATGATCCTCCTGATCGAGGGCGACCACCTGAAGTGTGCCGTGATCCAGAACGATTTGCTGGCGACGCGCTACGGCACCGGCGAGCTGCGCCGTCGTCTCCAGACGCTCCCGCTGCCGCTGAGCGAGCCGAGCCTCGCCACCCACGTGGCGCTGACGGGCGCGACGCTCAACCTCGAGGACGCCTACGCCAGCCACCTGGTGGGGCCGATCTTCAATCACGCGCTCGACGACACCACCGAGTACCGGACGCGCTCGCTGCTGGCGTTGCCGCTGCAGACGACGGCCGGGACCGTCATCGGTGTCATGGAGCTGATCAACGCACGCCGGGAGCCGGACGTGATCATCCCGTTCGGCACCGAGACCGAGCGCCCGGCCCGCTCGTACGCATCGCTGGCGGCGGTCGCCGTCCACCGCGGGATCCTGGACGAGGCGAACTTCAAGGACACGCTGACCGACCTCTACAACCGTCGCTACCTCTCCTTGCGGGTCGACGAGGAGGCTGGCCGCTACAAGCGTTTCGGTCACCCGGTCTCGGTCGTCTCCATGGACCTCGACAACTTCGACCGGATCAACCGTAAGGCCGGCCAGCCGGGCGGCGACGCGGTGCTGCGCGAGATCGGCGTGCTGCTGCGCCGGAACTCGCGCCGGTTCACCGTCGTGGCCCGCGACCGTGGCGACGACTTCGGCATCATCCTGCCTGACACCGCGAGGGCCGGGGCGGTGACCTACGCCGAGCGGATCAAGTCGGCCGTCGAGCGCCATCAGTTCGAGCACGGCACGGTGACCGCCAGCCTCGGCGTGGCCTCGCTCCCCGACAGCGTCACCGCTCCCGAGGAGCTGCTGGGCGCTGCCTACCAGTCGGTCGCCGACGCCAAGCGGCGCGGGGGCAATCGCGTCGCGGTGCTCTGAGCGAGGCCGACCGCCCAGCCTCCGTCCGCGCTCGGCTTCCACCCGGTGACCATCGTCGGGTTCTTCCGCGGGCCGCACGTGCTGCCGCCCCAGTTGCTCGCCCTGATCGGCCTCGCGTGCCTGCCGCTATCGGCGTTGCGGGCTCACGTCCCCGCCGTGCCGCGATGAGCCGCCCACTCGTCGACATCCGGCTCGAGACGCTGTCGACGCGGGGCGGCCGGCCGCCCGGGCTGGACGCCGTGTCGGTGCACGTGCGCTACGGCGAGTTCTTCACGTTCCTGGGACCGCCGCACTCGGGCAAGACCGACGTGCTCAGGGCGGTGGCCGGCTTCATGCCGGTGACGAGCGGTCGGATCCTCGTGGACGCCCAGGACATCGGCGCGTTGTCGCCCGGCCAGCGCTTGACGGGCTACGTGTTCCAGGAGGGCGCGCTGTGGCCACACCTCACCGTGCGCGAGCACGGCGCGTTCGGGCTCGAGCAGCAGGGCCTGGCGGGGGGCGACGTCGGGCGGCGTGTCGAGGTCGTGGCCGGTCGTCTGGGGCTGGCCGCGTGCGTCGACCGGCGGCCCGCCGCGCTTACACTGGCCGAGCGGCGCCGGCTGGCGCTGGCGCGAGCGCTGGCCGTGGAGCCGCGCGTGCTGTTGCTCGACGAGCCGCTGGCCCACCTCGACCCGCTCGAGCGCAAGACGCTGCGGCTGGAGCTGGCCAAGCTGCACCGCGATCTGGCCGTCACGACGATCCACGTCACGCGGGATGCCGCCGACGCGCTCGCGCTCTCCGACCGGCTGGCCGTGCTGCACGGCGGGCGCGTGCAGCAGATCGGCGAGCCGGCCGAAGTCTACCAGCACCCCGTCAGCCGGGACGTCGCCGAGGCGCTGGGGCCCGCCAACTTCCTGCCGGTGCGCGTGATCGAGGTGCGCGACCTCGGCGTCGTGGTTGAAACCGACGGCGGCCACCGCATTCCGGTGGCGGGAGTGGGCGCGTACGGCAAGGGCAGCCGCGGCCTGCTGGTGCTCCGGCCCGAGCTGCTCGTCCTCACCGAGGCCTCGATGGCCCGCGGCCCCGGCCTGCCCGGGACCGTCACCCTGCGCGTCTTCGAGGGCGCCCGCCATCTCTACGAGGTCGACATCGGCGCCGGCCAACTCGTCCGCGTCGAGCTCGCGTCCTCCTACGGCGATCGCATCTTCCGCGTCGGCGACAGCGTCCGCATCGAAACCTCCAGCGACACCGTCGTCATCGTCCCCGAACCCTGATCTCCTTCTGGTTCTCCGTCGTGCTGGAACACTCGCGTGGTTCCGCACCTGGGGGCGTGGTTCCGCACTGGGGGGTTTGGGGGGAGCGGTGCGCTCCCCCCCAAACCTAGAGGACGTAGGTCTTGTCCTGCTCCAGCATGGTGATGCGGGCGCCGCTGACGGCGCCCAGCTCCTCACCGATCTCGTCGTAGAACTGGGGCTTGACGTGGAAGATCAGGATGGGGACGTCGTCCGGCATCTTGTCCAGCTCGTGCCGGATCAGCTCCGGCGTCATGTGGCGCGCGATGTCGGCGAGGCCGGCCAGCCGGTTGGGGAACGCGCATTCGAGGATCACCGCACGCAGCGCGCTCACCTCGCGCGCGGCCTTCCACAGCGCGTCGGTGGGACCGGTGTCACCGGAGTAGATCAGGGCGCTGATGCCGTCGTGCACGATGAAGCCGCTCGTCGGCACCGTGTGATTGACCGGCACCGGCCGCACCCAGAACTCGCCCACGCGCTGCTCGGCGTCCTCCAGCAGCGGCTGGAACCGGAGCACGGGCGCCCGCAGGCTGGGGAGCTTGGTGAAGTCGGGCCACACGGTGTCGTTGAAGATCGAGGTCCGCAGCGCGGTGACCACCGGCTCCAGGCTGGCGATGGTCAGGGGCGTCTGCGCCTCGCACAGCGCCAGCGTCTCGGTCAGGTAGGCGAGGCCGGCGATGTGGTCGAGGTGCGAGTGGGAGACGAGCGCGTGCTCGATCGCGAGCTGCTCGACACTGGCCAGCGCGCCGCCGACGGTGCCACCGTCGATCAGGACTCGGTCGTTGAGCAGGAAGGCGGACGGCCGCTGCGCGAGTCCCTCGGCCCCGTATGCGCCGAGCACTCGGATCTTCATTCTTCGGCGATAGTAGCATAGAGTGTTGGGGATGCTCGGCGGCCGCGCGAGCGGGCCATCGTGACGCGATATCTCGGCGAGATCGGCGCGACGGCGGCGATGGCCGGCGCCGCCTTGCTGGCCATGCTTCTCACGGCCATCGTCGGCAAGCTCGTGCGCGCGCGCCGTGTGCGAAGGCGGCTGGCGCCGTTCTTCCCTCCCGCCGTGCTGCGCGAGGTCGCGCGAAGGCCCGACCAGACCGACCTGGCCCCCAGCCGCCGGCTGGTGACCGTCCTGTTCTCCGATCTCCGCGGGTTCACCGCGCTGGCCGAATTGCTGGAACCCGCCGCGGTGGCCGAGATGCTGCGCGACCATCTCACCGAGATGACCCAGGTCGTGTTCAAGCACGGCGGCACTCTGGCCACCTGCGCCGCCGATTCGCTGGTCGCTCTCTACAACGCACCGCTGGACGATCCCGCCCACGCCCGCAACGCGGTCCGGACCGCACTCGAGCTGCAGGAGCGCACGCTGCAGGCGTCGGCGCGGTGGCAGACGCAGGTGGGCGCGACGATCCGTCCCGGCATCGGCATCACCACCGGTGAGGCGGTGGTGGGCACGATGGGGCCGCCCGATCGCCTCTCGTACGCCGCCGTGGGCGCCACCGTCGACCTCGGCTCGCGCCTGCAGTCGCTCACGCAGGAGCACGGCGTGGGCATCGTCATCGCCGAGTCCACGCGCCGCGGCCTCGACCGCGAGTTCCTCACCCGGCGTCTGGGCGAGGTGACGGGTCCCGGCGCGACACCGCCGGTGTCGATCCACGGCGTGCTGCCGGCCGACATTCGCAAGCAGCCGCGCGCCGTGCTGGAGGTGGCCGCCACGCTCGTCCTGCTCGGCGCCGGCCAGACGTGCCTGGTGACGACGCGCGACGTCGGCGAGGGCGGGATGGCGCTCGGCGGCGTGCCGGCGGGGTGGGGCGTGGGCACCCGGGTGGAGATCCGCTGCGAGGGCGGGCTCCTGCCCAACCCGCTGCTGGCCGAGGGCGTCATCGCCTGGCGGCGCGCCGACGAGGCTGGCATCAGCTTCGTCGGGCTCGATGGGGAAGCGGCGCCCACGGTGGCCGAGTACATCGCCGCGCGGGACCGCCGCTAGGTTGCTGCCACGCATTCGCCGTGTTAGAACACACTTGATCGCCACTGGCTCCGCGGGAGGTTCATGAGCCCCGACACCTTCGACTATCCGACGATGGCGCGCGCCCTCATCCTGGGCGACAAGGACACCGTCGCGCGCAAGACGCGCGAGGGGCTCGATCTCGCGATGGATCCCAAGGAGCTCATCTTCAAGGGGCTCATCCCCGGCATGGACGTGGTCGGCGAGAAGTTCCGCCGCAACGAGTACTACGTGCCGCAGGTGCTGCTGTCCGCGCGCGCGATGTACGCCGGCCTGGACCTCCTCAAGCCGCTGATCACCGCCGCCGCCAAGGCCGACGATTACTTCGGCATCGTCGTGATCGGCACCGCCCAGGGCGATCTGCACGACATCGGCAAGAACCTGGTCGCGATGATGCTGGAGGGCGCGGGCTTCAAGGTCGTGAACCTCGGCCGTGACGTGGCGCCCGAGAAGTTCGTGGCGGCGGTGGAGGAGCACCGCGCCAACATCGTCGGGATCTCGGCCCTGATGACGACGACCATGCCGGCCATGAAGCGCACGATCGACGCGCTCACCAAGGCCGGGCTGCGCGAGCGGGTGAAGGTGATGGTGGGCGGGGCGCCGGTGAGCCAGGCCTTCGCCGACGAGATCGGCGCCGACGGCTACGCCAAGGACTCCA
>Ga0137375_10011766_pt1 | contig 10356 bp, 9 predicted proteins | sample SagtaG_24_FD_104936 | JGI IMG/M metagenome (GOLD analysis project Ga0137375, IMG submission 104936) | Vadose zone soil microbial communities from Sagehorn Ranch, Mendocino, California, USA - Sage1_R_113_16 metaG | ecosystem: Environmental > Terrestrial > Soil > Vadose zone | place: USA...
CGCCGGGCGGGTCGGCGCGGACGGCCTCCAACGCCTCGACGACCTGTGCCCAGCGCATGTCTGCGTCCTGCACGCCGGGGACGACCAGGGCCACCGAGCGGGGCCGGCCGGCCACCGTGACGCGGTCGACGTCGCCGGCGCCGGCCTCGCGCATCAGGCCGACGCCGCCGTAGACGGGCCGGCCGCCCACCAGCACCAGGCGGACGTCGCCCTCGGTGGCGCGGATCAGGTTGTCGTAGGGGTCGGCTCGGCGCGCGTTCAGCACCACCAGGTCGGCAAGCAGCCCCGGCTTGACCCGCCCGACGTGGTCGGACCAGCCGACCGCCTCCGCCGGGTTGACGGTGACCATCTCGCACAGCTCCTGGTCCGAGAGGGCGCCGTCGAGCCCCTTGGGATGGTGGTTCCAGAGGTGCGCGACCTTGAGCTCGCCGAGCAGGTGCTTGGAGCCCGACGGGCTCCAGTCGGCCCCCAGGCACACCCGGATGCCACGGTCGCGGGCGCTGACCACGTCGCTGGTGCGGCGGTACAGCCACAGGTTGGAGAACGGCGACCACACCATCGAGCTGTGGTGCGGCCCCCAGTCGGCGTACTCGTGGTCGCCAAGGGCGGTCGCGTGCACGGCCACGAGCCCGGGCTGCAGGCAGTCGTTGTCGCGCAGGTCCTCGTACTCGCGCAGCAGCGCGGGGCTGGTGCCCTCCGCGAGGTGGTAGATGAAGGCGTCGCCGGCGGTCATGTGGCCGCGGGCCGAGGCGAACGCGTCGCCGTCGAGGCGGCGCACCGACTGGAACACCGAGCGCTTGCCGCTGGCGAAGGTCTCGTACTCGACGTTGCGCACCAGGAAGCCCTCGTACGGGCGCGAGAGCACGGCCGAGCCCTGCACCGCGGTGACCCCGCCGACGACCGCCTTGACCTCGACGAACTTCAGCAGCGCCTTGCTCGCCACCTGGGTGAGGGCGAGGGTCGGCTGGCGCACGTCGGTGGCGTAGGAGGGCAGCCGGGGCCACTGGTCGCGGCTGCTGAACGGCGCCGTCCGCCCGGGCGGCGCCCACAGCGGACGGTGGTTGTAGGCGAGGTGGTTGTGCAGGTCGATCAGGCCGGGGTAGATGACACCGTCGGTGCGCACCCGGGCGGCGTCCTGGTAGCCGGCTGGCGGCGCGGCGCCGGCCGGCTGCAGCGCCTCGATGCGGCCGTTGTCGTCGACGTAGACGGCGGCGTCAGTCACCACCGGCAGCGCCGGGTCGAAGGTCGTGACGGTGCCGAGCAGCACGAGCGCCATGGAACTCCCCCCTCGGCCCGATCCTATCAGGTGGGCCATGCCAGGCAGCACCCCCGGCGGTGGTCCGCGGCACGGTAGGCTGGCCGTGACGCTGCAGCCAGTCGGGGAGAGGACGCCATGGCCATGGGAGTGGGGCGCGGACGACCGATCGCGGCGGCGCTGGTCGTCGGCATGCTGGCCGCCGTCGCCGCCGCGGTGGTGCTGGTCTTCCAGCCCGCCGGCGCGCGCGGCCCTGCCGCCCTGCTGTTCCTCGCCGGCCTGGCCGTCGGGGCGCTGCTGGCCGCGCGGCTGCCGGCGCCGCGGGGAGGGCGGACGGTGATGGAGCGCCTCAACGACGTCGCCTTCGCCGCCGTGCTGACCTTCGTCTCGCTGCTCGTCGGGCTGGCGCTGCGGCCCTGGCTGGCGGTGGTGCCCGGCCTGCTCTGCGGGGTCCTCGGCGGCCGCGCGCTGCGCCAGCAGGCCACCGGCGGGCCGGGCCGGAACGGGGCGCCGTGAGCCAAGGCGGCGGCAAGCGCGCGATCATCGCCGCGTTCCTCGCCAACCTCGGCATCGCGCTGCTGAAGCTGATCGGCTTCTTTGTCACCGGCGCCGCCTCGATGCTGGCCGAGTCGGTTCACTCGCTGGCCGACACCGGCAACCAGGGGCTGCTGATCCTCGGGGGCAGGGGGAGCCGGCGCGCGCCGACCGTCGAGCATCCCTTCGGCTTCGGGCAGGAGCGCTACTTCGCGGCCTTCCTGGTCGCGGTCGTGCTGTTCACGCTCGGCTCCCTGTTCGCCCTGTTCGAGGGCGCGCAGAAGCTGCTCGAGCCGCACGAGCTGGAGAACCCGCCGGTGGCGATCGCGATCCTGCTCGGCGCGATCGTGCTGGAGAGCTGGTCGCTGCGGACCGCGGTGGTGGAGGCGCTCAAGCTCCGCGGCGACCGCTCCTGGTGGACCTTCATCCGCCGCACCAAGAACCCGGAGCTGCCCGTGGTCCTGCTCGAGGACTTCGGCGCCCTGATCGGCCTGGCCTTCGCCCTGGCCGGCATCGGGCTGGCGGTGGTCAGCGGCAACCCGCGCTTCGACGCGCTCGGCAGCGTCGCCATCGGCCTGCTGCTCGGCGCGATCGCGGTGCTGGTCGGCACGGAGATGCGCAGCCTGCTGATCGGGGAGGCCGCCAGCGGCCGGGTGGTGACGGCCATCCGCGAGGCGCTCGAAGGCACCGAGGGCGTCCGCCGGCTGATCCACCTGCGCACCCTCCACCTCGGCCCGGAGGAGCTGCTGGTCGCGGCGAAGGTCGAGCTGGACCCGGCGTTCACCTTCAGGCAGGTGGCCGAGACGGTCGACCGGGCCGAGGCGCGGGTGCGCGCCGCCGTGCCGGCCGCCCACGTGATCTACCTGGAGCCCGACGTGTACCGGCCGGCCGCGGCGCCGGCGCCGCCAGAGGAGGCGGGCGCCGACCGGTGATCGTGCCGCTGGGCTGCGCAAATACGGTTTTCGTCTGCTTGCCTGTAGGCTTGTCGCTATCCGGCCTCCCTCAAGGCCGGCCCGGCGGCGGCCACCCCCAAGCCGCGCCGCGGCCCAGCTCAGCAGGAGCCAACCCACGACGAGGAACCGCGGGGCCTGACTGATGGCGACCACACCGCTGCTGCTCGGCGATCGCTACGAGGTCGGCCGCCTGCTCGGAGCGGGCGGCATGGCCGAGGTGTTCGAGGGCCGTGACCGCCTGCTCGCCCGGCGCGTGGCCATCAAGGTGCTGCTGGCCGAGTTCTCCCAGGACCCCTCGTTCCTGGTGCGCTTCAAGCGCGAGGCGCAGGTCGCGGCGAGCCTCTCCCACCCCAACATCGTCGGCGTCTACGACACCGGGGTGGAGGGCGGCACCAACTTCATCGTGATGGAGTACGTCGAGGGCCGCACCTTGCGCGACCTGCTGCGCATCGGCGGGCCGCCGCCGGCCGACCGGGCCGCCGGGATCGCTTCCGACGTCTGCGACGCCCTCGCCGCCGCGCACGCCCGCGGCCTGATCCACCGCGACGTCAAGCCGGCCAACGTGATGCTCAGCGGCGACGGCACGGTCAAGGTGATGGACTTCGGCATCGCCAGGGCCACCACCTCGGAGACGATCACCCAGACCCACGCGGTCATCGGCACCGCGCAGTACATCTCCCCCGAGCAGGTCGAGGGCATGGAGGTCGACGCCCGCAGCGACCTGTACTCCCTCGGCTGCCTGCTGTACGAGATGCTCACCGGCCGGGTGCCGTTCTCAGGCGAGAGCCCGGTGGCGATCGCCTACCGCCACGTGCGCGAGGACCCGGTCCCGCCGCGGCGGATCGACCCGCGGGTGCCGCCGGCCTTCGAGGCGATCACCTTGCGGGCCATGGCCAAGAACCCGGACCACCGCTACCAGACCGCCGCGGAGATGCGCGCCGACCTGGAGCGGGCGCTGGCCGGCCAGCCGATCGCGGCGGTGGCGGCGGTCGGCGGGATCGGCGCGGACGCCACGCAGGCGCTGCCGCGCGCCCTCACCCACCAGCCCACCACCCACCTGGACGAGCTGGCACCCGGCTACCCGGGCACGCCGACGAACCGCTCCCGGCCGGCGGTGGTGCTGCTCAGCTTCGTGGCGGTGCTGCTGGCGGTGGGCGCGTTCACCTTCGTCTACAAGAACGCCCGGCCGCAGTCACCGCAGAGCGCCCTGACCACCCTGCCCACCTCGCTCGCCCCGCCGACCACGCTGCCGCCGGCGACCACCACGCCGACCACCATCCAGCAGACGACCACCACGGCCGCGCAGACGACCACCACCGCGCAGCGGACCACCACCACGGCGCAGCAGAGCACCACCTCGCTGGCGGAGGGCCAGGTGCTCGTCCCCAACGTGCTCGGCCGCAAGGAGGACGTCGCCAGGCAGCAGCTCGAGGACCGCGGCTTCAACGTCAACTCGCAGGACGTGCAGATCCAGGACCAGCGCTTCGACGGCCGCGTGGTGGCGCAGAGCCCCGGCCCCAACACCGCCGCGCAGCGCGGCTCGACGGTGAACATCTTCATCGGCAACGCCCCGTAGGGGCGTAGACCCGAGCCGCCCGCCCCAGCCGCAGCCGCGTTGCCTGCGGGCGTCGCCGCGGATCTTCCCCGTCAGCAGAGAGCCCGATCCGCGTCCCCAGTCGCCCGCCGCAGTACTCAGACGCCAGACGGGCGACGCAGCGAGTGCGTCGCCCGTCAATCCGCAGCCGCCCTACCTGCGGGGCATTCTCCCTCAGTACCAGTGGTGGCTCTGCCAGAAGGCCCAGGCGTTGTCGGCGCTGCCGTAGCGGTCGCTGACGTAGCCGCGGAACGCCTTGAGCTGCAGGGCGCAGTCGGTGGTGTCGGCGGCGCTGCCGAGGTAGTTCTGGCGCTGGCTGAAGACGAGCTGGCCCAGGCCGAACGCGGTCGAGCTGGGGTTGTCGGCGAGCGGGTTCCAGCCCGACTCCCTCATGATGATGTTGTACTCGGAGTTCGAGGCGCTCGACGAGTCGCACTGGGTGTTGCCGCGCCGCACCACGCCCGCGCTGCTGGCGTCGCCGACCGCGCGGTTGAACTGCAGCGCGGCGACCTGGCCGCGGAGCTGGCTGATCTTGGCCGTGGCCCGCTGCAGGGCCTGCAGCCGCAGCCCTTGGAGCTGCTGCGCCTTGGCGAGCTTGAACCTGATCGCCAGCTCGGCCCTTGCCGCGTCCTGCTCCGCCCGCCGCTGGGAGGCGACGGCCTTGGCGTAGTCCTTCTTGGCCACGATCAGGTCGGTCAGCGAGTCATTTCCCTGCTGGGCCAGGTGGTCGAGCATCGTGACCTGGTCGAGCAGGGCGTCGGGGTCGGCGCTCTGGATCAGCGCCTGGATGTCGCCGGGCGAGCCGGAGACGTAGATGCTCCGCACCCGGTCGCTGAGGTAGGCCTGCAGGTACTGCAGGCGGTTGGTGGTCGCGGCCACCGCCGCGGCGGCCTGCGCGGCCCGGTTGCGGGCGGCGAGCCGCTCGAGGCCGGTCTGGGCGAGGTCGCGCTCGGCGGCGTTGACCAGACCGCTGGCCTGCTTGACGGCGTTGGAGAGCTTGGTCTCGTCGGCGTTCGCGTCGGCCAACGCGGCTTTGAGCTGCTTCAGCTCGGGCGAGTCGCTCACGCTTGCAGCCTGGAAGCCGGCCATCCTGGCCGAGGCTTGGTGGGGAAGAAGGATCGACGCCAGCAGCACGACGCCGACGAACCGAAGCACCCGGGAACGGCGACTGGGTGCCATGTTCAAATTCTGCGCTCCCTTGGGGGTTGGGAACTTTCGCGGTTGGGGGACCACGAGCTGGTGAACGATATCCCACAGACTGCTCAGCTCAGCAACTCGGTCGATCGAGACGGACGGGTGCCGACCGGACGAAGCGCCGTACCGCCGGTAACACTGCGTAGCCCGGCTGGACCATGGGCCGCCACGGCCGCAGCCCTCCTGCCTGCGGGGCATTCGCCGTTCACTCCGAGGAGTAGAGCAGCACCATCGTCCCCAGCCGCCCGCCGCGACCAGCGTCGCCGCCGCGCGGGCCTACCGAGCCGGCCGCTCGTCGAGCCATCCCCGTCGCCCCACCTGCGGGGCATCCGCGGGGCATCCGTGGGAAGCTGCCGCGGTGACCCCGCCGCGACCGAGCCGGCTGCTGCTCGACTCACCGAGCCTGGTGTACCGGGCGTTCTTCGCCGTGCCCAAGTCGATCACCGACCCGGCCGGGAACGCCGTCAACGCGGTGCGCGGCTACCTCGACATGCTCTCCCGCCTGCTGACCGACCAGCGGCCTGGGGGCGTGCTCAACGTGCTCGACACCGACTGGCGGCCGCAGTGGCGGGTGGACGCCTTTCCCGGCTACAAGGCGACCCGCGCGGCCGACCCGCCCGAGCTGCCCGGCCAGTTCCAGGTGCTGCGACGGGTACTCTCGGCGGCCGGGCTGCCGGTCGCCGAGGCGCCGGGGACCGAGGCCGACGACGTGCTCGGCACGGTCGCGATGGGCGCGCGCGACGACGAGCGCCTCGCGGTGGTCACCGGCGACCGGGACCTGCTGCAGCTCGTCCGCGACCCGGTCGTCTGGGTGCTGTTCCCGGTCAAGGGCACCTCGCAGATGGTCCGCTTCGACGAGGCCGAGGTGGTCGCCCGCCACGGCATCCCGCCCGGCCGCTACGCCGACTACGCGATCCTCCGCGGCGACCCCTCCGACGGGCTGCCGGGCCTGCCAGGCGTCGGCCCCAAGACCGCCGCCCGGCTGGTCGCCGAGTTCGGCGGCCTCGACCAGCTGCTGGCCGCGCGCGACCAGCTGCCGCCACGGGTGGCGGCGGCGCTCACCGCCAACGAGGCCTACCTGGCCGCCATGCGCAAGGTGGTGCCGCTGCCCCGCGACGTGGCCTGGACGGCCACCGACGCCCACCAGCCCGAGCGCGACGCCCTCGCCTCCCTGGCGGAGAAGCACGCGATCGACGGCCCGGTGGAGCGCCTCCTCGCCGCCATGGAGACCGCCGGCCTGGCCGACCCGGCCTAGCGGCGCTACGACGACCGCACCACCTGGGACTCGCTGTCGAGCAGGTCCATCAGCTGGCGGGCGTTCACCACCGCATGGTCCGACCAGCAGTTGTTCATCACCACGTGGACCTGGCGGGCGGCGGTACCGAGCTGGCGGATGCGCGGCACCCACTCGCGCAGCTCCTCCTCGCGGTAGAGGTAGCGGAAGCGGGGCGCGGCGGTCGGGCCCTTGTGGGCCCAGGCCTCGCGGTCGCGGCCGTGGAAGCGGACCACCGCCAGGTCGGGGCTGGTCGCCTCGGCCAGCGGCGGCATCGAGGAGCGGAAGCCCTGCGGCATGTCGACGCAGACCAGGGCGAAGCCGAGCTCCCTGAGGGTCGCGAGGGTGTGGTCGCGGTCCCGGTCCGCCAGCCAGGCGCGGTTGCGCAGCTCCACGCAGACCCGGTAGCCGGGCAGCCGCTCGGGGACCTTGCGCAGCTCCTCGCGGCTGGCGTGGCGAGGGGTGAACCACTCGGGAAATTGCAGTAAGACCGCGCCGAGCTTGCCGGCGGAGTCGAGCGGCAGCAGCGCCTCGTGGAAGCGCCGCCAGGCCTCCTCGACCGCCTCCCGCGGCAGGTGGGTGGCGTAGAGCCGCTGCTTGTCGCGGTGCTCTTCGTCGACCAGCTCGAGCAGGTCCGCCGGGAGCGCCTTGCGCATGACGGGGTGGCCGGTGAGCAGGCCGAACGCCTTGACGTTGAAGGTGAAGTCCGGCGGGGTCCGGTCCACCCACAGGCCGGCCTGCTCCTCGCGGGGCAGCGCGTAATAGGTCGCGTCCACCTCGACCAGGGGGAACTGGGAGGCGTAGTAGCGCAGCCGCGCCTCGGCGGTCGAGGTGCCCTTGGGATAGAAGGCCCTTGACTTGATCAGGGTGGGGTCGGTCCAGCCGGCCGTACCGATCCTGACCGGAGCCCCGCCGGTGCCGCCGGCCATGGTGCACCTCCCGCGCCGAGCCTCACCACCCCAGCGTACGCGCGCCGCCGGCGCCTGCCCGGCATGGGCGGACCTGCTACCGTCTGGTGGTGGACGAATCGACGCGACACGCCCGCCGCTGCCCGCGCTGCGACACGCCGGCGCAGCCCGGGGGCACCGTCTGCGAGCGCTGCGAGCTGCCCTTCGAGGGGCCGGCCAAGGTGCGCTACAACCCCGCCGGCCTGGCCCTGCCGAGCCCGGTGCAGGGCCACGCCACCGTGCTGGCCGCCGTGGCCACGGCGGTGCTGCTGCTCGGCTTCGGCGCCTGGCTGGCCCTGCGCGGCGTGGGCCCGTTCCACGCCCAGCTCGTCGACCAGCACGTCAGCGCCGACCGCTCGGCGATGGTGGCCCGCGTCCGCGTCACCAACCAGGGCAGCCGCAAGGGCAAGGCCCGCTGCCGCGTCACCGGCGTCGCGCCCAACGGCCAGCTGGTCGCCTCGGACGTGCAGCTCAGCCCGACCGTGGGCGCGCGCTCCAGCATCGAGTTCGAGGTGACCGCCGCGACCCTGGTGGACAGCCACGACGTCGAGGCACGATGTAGTTGATCCGGGGGGGCCCGAAGACAGCTCCCCCCCGGAGGCCCCCCCATCGGGTCCCTTGGCGGGATCCCTGTTCGAGCCCCGGGTTGCCGCAGCGGGATCCTCGGTGCCAAGGGCACGTTCGCCGTGGTGCGCGATGCGTGCCGAACGGGCCTAGGGGCGGCCCCGCGAGGTGGCCGAGGTGCTGGGGTCGCGGCCGAGGAGGGCGACCAGCCGGTCGCTCGGGCTGGCCGACGGTGCCGCGGTGACCCTGGCGGCGAACAGCGGGGCGCGGGCGCCGGCGGGGACCAGCAGCGGGCAGAGCTGCAACAGCTCGGCGGCCAGTGCGTCCGGGATCGGCCGGCGCTGCCCGCACGCCCAGGAGACGTCCCAGCCGTGGACGGCGAGCTCGATGGCGCCGGTGGCGGCCACCACGCCCGCCGTCAGCGGCAGGTCGGCGACGACCACCACGCGGTCGTCGCCGACCGCGCCCGTCCAGGCTCCGAGGAGCCGCGCGGCGCGCTCGCGGAAGGTCCGGACGGGGTCGGCCGCGAGGTCACCGTCGACGCTGGCCGGGTCGAGGCCGACCCAGCCGCCGTCGACGGCCTCGTGCAGCGCGGCGAGGGAGTCGTTGAGGTGGTGCAGCAGCCCCCGCAGGTCCCACTCCCCGCAGGGCGTCGGCCGTGACAGCAGCGCCGGCGTGACGGCCCCGACGGCGCCGAGGCTGTAGGCGATCGCCCGTTCCAGCAGCCCGGCCCCGCCGGTCGGCCACGCCGGCGTGCCCGACCCGGTCATCGCCGTCGCGCCGCGGCGGCTGGATGGACCAGCGGCAGGCCGAAGGTCGCGAACAAGTCCGGATCCTGGAAGGCCACGATCCGGCTGATGCCCGACCCGGTGACGGTCAGCACCTGCACCGAGTGCGCGTGGTGGACGCCGTCGGCGCGGAGCCGGTACCCCGCCACCGCGAGCTGGCCGTTGGCGCCGGTCGGGACCATCCGCCAGGGGTCACCCTCCGGCGGGAGGCGCGGCGCCAGGAAGCGGGCGAAGGCGTCGCGGCCGGCGAGCCAGGTCAGGTACGGCGGCATCTCCACCACCACGTCGTCGGTCAGGAGCTGCAGCAGGGCGCCGTGGTCGCCGGTCTCGAAGGCCGCCACGTAGCGGTCGAGCAGCTCGCGCTGGCCGGCGCCGCCGGGCTCGGCGACCTCCTCCTCCGCGGGCGCCACCTGCGCGAGCTGGGCGCGGGCCCGCTGCAGGGTGCTGTTGACCGCCGCGGTGGTCGTCTCCAGAACGACGGCGACCTCGGCCGCCCGCCACGCCAGCACGTCACGCAGGATCAGCACGGCACGCTGCCTGGCCGGCAGGTGCTGCAGCGCCGCGACCAGCGCGAGCCGCACGCTGCCCCGCAGCGCGACGATCGTCGCCGGGTCGCCCGACCCACCCTCGAGCAACGCGTCGGGGATGGGCTGCAGCCAGGCCACCTCCGGCGGGCCGGGCGCCAGCGGCCCCTCCGGGTGGTCGGCCGGGCCGACCAGGCTGGACGGCATGGGCCGGCGGCCGCTCTGCTCGAGCGCGGTCAGGCACGCGTTGGTCGCGATCCGGTACAGCCAGGTGCGCATCGACGCCCGTCGGTCGTCGAACCGGTCGTAGGCACGCCACGCCCGCAGGAAGGTCTCCTGCACCAGGTCCTCGGCGTCGTGGACCGAGCCGAGCATGCGGTAGCAGTGCGCCAGCAGCTCGCGCCGGAACGGGTCGGTGCGGCGCGTGAAGTCCTCGCTGCCCGCCATCCGCGTCCTACCTTTCGCCGGCCGTCGCGCCGACCACTCTGCCAGCATCGGCCAGTGGTCGCTCCGCGCCCGCAAGACCGGCGTCGGTGCCGCCCACCGTGCCGGTCGCACGGCGGCCGGGGGTGAACAGGCCGGCGACCGCCGCCGCGAGCGACATGCCGGCCGCGACTCCGGTCGCGGCGGCGAAGCCGTCGCTGAACGCCTGCGCGGAGGCGTAGCCGCCGGTCCCGGCGAAGACCGCGGCGAGGATCGCGATCCCGAAGGTGCCGCCGAGCTGGCGCAG
>Ga0137375_10011770_pt1 | contig 10355 bp, 11 predicted proteins | sample SagtaG_24_FD_104936 | JGI IMG/M metagenome (GOLD analysis project Ga0137375, IMG submission 104936) | Vadose zone soil microbial communities from Sagehorn Ranch, Mendocino, California, USA - Sage1_R_113_16 metaG | ecosystem: Environmental > Terrestrial > Soil > Vadose zone | place: USA...
ACAGTTCGGCGGCCACGACGCACCCGGTCCAGCAGCCGCGTGGAGGGGCGATGGGACGACTGTCCAGAGTCGTGATGCTGGTCGTGGTCGTGGTTGCCGTGCTGGTGGCCGGTTGCGGCGGCAATCGCACGGCCCCCAAGCCCGCGGCTCAACCGAACCACCGGTTGGACGGGAGCTACACGGTCCACGGGGTCTTCCCGCACCGCAATTACGGCGCGCCCTGCAAGGGAGCGGAAGCGGGCTATGCCGACATCCATGCCGGCACACCGGTGGTCGTGCGCGACAAGTCCGGGGCGGCGGTCGGGTCGGCGACGCTCGGGGACGGCATCCTCCACCAGCAGCCCCTGCGGGGAAGGGACGACGACTGCCAGTTCCGCTACTCGCTGACCGTGCCGGAGCGGGACACCTACAGGATCCAGGTGAGCGGCCGGGGATACGTGGAGTTCTCCCGGGCTGATCTGGAGCGGAGCGGCTGGAAGGCCGATCTTACGGTCGGCGCGTACACGATGTTCGGCGGCGACTAGGCATCTGCATGACGGTCGAGCGAGCGCTGGCAACCCAGTACCCGAGGTGGACATGACAGAGCAGAGCGGCGGGTCGGTCGAGACGGCGGTCCGACCGAGGGCGGCGGTGCTCGCCGAGCGGTTCCCGATCCACCGGGTCGCGCTGGTGGCCGTCGCCGTCCTGGTGACGTTCGGCGTGGTCACGGGGTCGTGGAAGACGATCGCCCAGGGTGGGGTCAGCGGCGCCGGCTGGCGCACGTTCGTGGTATTGGGGATTGACCAGGGGAGCATCTACGCGCTGATCGCGCTCGGCTACAGCCTGGTCTACGGGATCCTGCTGATGATCAACTTCGCCCACGGCGAGGTGTTCATGTCGGGCGCGTTCGCCTCGTACTTCGTGGCCCAGTCGCTCGACAGCAAGGGGCTGCTCACCCGGGACCCCATACCCAGCCTCGTGCTGCTGTTCCTGACCGCGATCCTGGTGTCGATGTCGGTCGCCATCCTGCTCGAACGGGTGGCCTACCGCCCGCTGCGCAACGCCCCACGGCTGGTGCCGCTGATCACCGCCATCGGCGCCTCCCTGTTCCTCCAGTACACCTTCTCGGGCTTCTTCGGCTCGGATGCCAAGGGCTACCCGAGTGTCAAGGCCCTCGAAGGAACCATTGACGTCGGCGGCTTTCCGGTGTCGAGGACCCAGGCGCTGACGATCATCGCGGCGATCGCGATGATGATCGGCCTCAGCCTGTTCATCGCCAGGACCAGGACCGGCAAGGCGATGCGGGCGGTCGCCGAGGACAAGGAAATCGCCAGCCTGATGGGAATCAACATCAACCGGGTCGTGGTGACCACCTTTGCAATCGGCGGGGTACTGGCCGGCGTCGCCGGCGTGCTGTTTGCGCTGACGTTCAGCGAGGTCGACTCGTTCATGGGCTTTGTCCCCGGGATCAAGGCGTTCACCGCGGCGGTGCTCGGCGGGATCGGCAGCGTCAGCGGCGCCGCGATCGGCGGGCTCATCCTCGGTGTGGCCGAGTCGATCGGGCCGGTCCTGCTGCTCACCGGTATCCACGTGCCCGCGACGAACCAGCTCAGGGACGTGGTGGCGTTCACCATCCTCGTCCTGGTCCTGGTCTTCCGGCCTGGAGGGATCCTTGGGACCGGCGAGCCGGACAAAGCATAGGACGGCTGCCGTGATTGGTTCGGAGTTGCTGCGAAGGGCGGTCAGAGCGGGCCTGATCGGCGGCGTGGCCATCGTCTACCTCGCACTGGTGGGAATGGTGGAGAAGTTCGAGGCCCGCCACCTCGTCAGCGACTGGCTGAACCTCGGCAAGCTGCTGCTGGCGTTGCCGCCGTTGCTTGCCGGATATCTGGCGACCAGGCCGCGTGTGGAGAGCGGCCAGCTCGTGCGGCCGGCCCGCGGGCCGGCCGTTACGGCCGGGCTGGTCAGCGGCGTGCTCACCGGCGGGGTGGCCGCGCTCTGGCTCGCCTTCGTCCACCTGTTCCCGCCTGGCGCGGTGCGGAACATCTTCATCGCCGTGTCGCCAAAACTGCTTGACATCATGACCTTCGGCAGGGGTCTGGCGGTGGGTGTGGTGTTGTGGGTGGTCGTCGGCGCCGGGCTTGGCGCGCTCGGAGCCGCCTACCGGACGCTGCCGGAGCGCGCGGGCCGCCCTCTGAGCGTCGGGCTGGCGACGACCCTGATGTTGGCGCTGTTGCAGCGGATCATCCCGCCGCTCCTCTACAACCTCAACCTCGACTCGACCTGGCTCTACAGCACCAGCTTCGGCGGTCTCACCCCTGTCGGGGCGGTGGTGGTCTTCGTCGTCGCCACGGCGCTGCCGGCGCTCTGGATGGTCAGGGGTCAGGCCGTGCGCCAGCGGGTCACGCAACTTCCGCCGGCGCGGCGGCGGGTGTTCGACGTGTCCCGGCTGCTGCTGCTCGCCGTCGTCCTGGCAGTGGTGCCGCGGTTGCTCGGCTCGGCGCTCTCCGAGGTGCTCGGGGAGATCGGCGTCTACCTGCTGATGGGGCTCGGCCTGAACATCGTGGTCGGCTACGCCGGGCTGCTCGACCTCGGCTACGTCGCCTTCTTCGCGACCGGTGCCTACCTGACCGCCCTGTTCACGGGCGCCCACCTGGTGACCTCGCTGGGCGCCGTCGCCTCGCCGTCCTTCATCCTGCATCTCGACTTCTACCCGGCGGTGCCGCTGGTGATCCTGCTCGCCGCGTTCGTCGGGCTGCTGATCGGCGCGCCGGTGCTGCGCCTGCGAGGCGACTACCTGGCGATCGTCACCCTCGGGTTCGGCGAGATCGCCAGAGTCCTGTTGACGTCGAGCTGGCTGCAGAAGTTCACCGGCGGCCCGCAGGGACTGCGCGACATCACCGATGCGCACATCGGGGGCGTGGGCTTCCGCGATCCGCAGCCGTTCTACTACCTCGTTCTGGCCTTCTGCGCCTTGGCGGTCTTCGTGTCGGTGCGCCTGGCCGACTCGCGGGTCGGGCGGGCGTGGAGCGCGATGCGCGAGGACGAGCTTGCCGCCGAGGCGATGGGGATCAGTACGGTCAAGTACAAGCTGCTAGCGTTCGCCATGGGCGCCGCGGTGGGCTGCCTGTCGGGCACGCTGTTCGCCGTGCAGATCGGCTCGCTCACGCCGGACAGCTTTACCATCCTCGTCTCGATCACCGCCCTTGCCATCGTCGTGGTCGGGGGAATGGGCAGTATCCGCGGCGTGTTGGTCGGCACCGTGCTGCTGATCGGGCTGCCAGGCGTCCTCGACGAGTTCGAGGAGTACCGCCTGCTGGTCTACGGCGCGGCGCTGATCGTGGTGATGGTCCTGCGGCCGCAGGGATTGATCCCCAATATCCGCCGCATGCGCGAGCTCCAGGAGGAGGAGGTCGCCCAGGACCAGTGGCTCAAGGAGGAGGCCCCGGCGGTCACCGTCGGCGGAGGAGGGGCGTCGTGAGCGCGCTGCTGGAGATCCGCGGTCTGGTCAAACGCTTCGGCGGGCTGAACGCGGTCGACGGGGTCGATCTGGACGTCGAGGCGGGCGAGATCCTGAGCGTGATCGGCCCGAACGGCGCCGGCAAGACCACCCTGTTCAACGTGACCACAGGGCTGTACCCACCCGACGGCGGCTCGATCGTGTTCGACGGCCACAACCTGGTCGGCCTCAAGCCCAACCAGGTCTGTAGCTTGGGGATCTCGCGAACGTTCCAGACAGTGCGGCTGTTCCCGAACATGACCGTGCTGGAGAACGCGATGGTCGGCCAGCACTGCCGGACCCGATCCGGGGTGGTCGGGGCGGTCCTGCGGTTGCCGCACACCAGAGCCGAGGAGCAGTCGGTGCGGGGACGGGCGCGCGATGCGCTGTCGTTCTTCGGCAGCCGTCTCGCCGGCTATCGGGAGGACCAGCCGGCGATGGCGCTCTCCTATGCGAACCGGCGCCGGCTGGAGATCGCCCGTGCGATGGCCACGGCCCCGAAGCTCATCCTCCTCGACGAACCGACCGCGGGGATGAACCCCAAGGAGACCGAGGAGATGATCAGCCTCATCGGCAAGCTCCGAGAAGAGCGGGGCTTCACGATCGTGGTGATCGAGCACGACATGCGCCTGGTGAAGGGGGTCTCGGACCGGGTCGTGGCCCTCGACTACGGGCGCAATATCGCCGAAGGCACCTTCGAGCAGGTCTCCACCGACGTCCGCGTGATCGAGGCGTACCTCGGCAAGGGTGCGGTGAAGGCGGGATGAGCGAGGGGCCGGTCCTCGAGCTGCGAAACGTCAGCACGCATTACGGGCTCATCGCGGTGCTTCGGGAGGTGAGCCTGGAGATCCGTCCCGGGGAGATCGTCTGCCTGCTGGGCGGCAACGCCAGCGGGAAGTCGACCACGCTGCGGACCATCCTCGGCATGGTGGTGCCGAGCCAGGGCGAGGTGCTGTACGAGGGAAGCCCGATCAGCGGCCTGCCGACCAGGGAGATCGTGAGCCAGGGGCTGACCATGGTCCCGGAGAACCGGCGGCTGTTCGCGCGCATGACCGTGCGGGAGAACCTCGAGCTCGGCAGTTACCTGCGCAAGGACAAGCCGAAGGTCAAGGAGGACCTGGAGCGCGTGCTGACGCTGTTCCCGCGGCTGCGGGAGCGGCTGTCGCAGAAGGCGGGGACGCTCTCCGGCGGGGAGCAGCAGATGGTGGCGATGGGACGGGCGCTGATGGCCGACCCGAAGGTGCTGCTGATGGACGAGCCCTCCATGGGTCTTGCTCCGGTCCTGGTGGAGCAGGTGTTCCAGACCATCCAGGATGTCAATCGGATGGGGACCACGGTCTTCGTGGTGGAGCAGAACGCCCACATGGCGCTGTCGATCGCCCATCGCGGCTACGTCCTGCAGACCGGACGGATCGTGCTGGGCGAGACCGCCAAGGGTCTCATCGAGAATCCGCAGATGCAGAAGGCGTACCTGGGCGAAGTGACCTGAGCCGCGTCAGACGATGTTGTGCTCCCGAGTCACGGCTGCGGCGGGGTCGGAGAATCTGCGAACGTCGAATTCGCCGATGTCCACCACGGGGGAGCGGCCAAGGTAGAGGTCGCGGATGATCTCCCCGACCGCGGGTCCCATGAGAAAGCCGTGGCCCGAGAACCCCGTGGCGTACAGGAACCGCGACACCCCGCCATCCTCGCCGATGATCTGGTTGTGGTCTGGAGTGATCTCGTACAGCCCGGCCCATCCGCTGGTCAGGCCGGCGTCCAGGATCGAAGGGGCGCGGCGCTCGACGTGGGCGAACAGCCTCGGCAGCCAGTCCTCGGTCTGGTAGTCGAGGTTGAATCCCGGTTGCTCGTCCGGGTCGGAAAAGCCGAGGACCAGGCCACGGCCCTCGCCGTGGAAATAGAAGGTGGAGGGGAAATCGATCGTCATGGGCAGGTGGTCCGGCAGGTCGGGGATCGGCTCGGTGAACACCACCTGTCGCCGGTACGGGGTGACCGGGAGATCCACGCCCGCCATCCCCCCGATCCGCGCCGACCAGGCGCCGGCGGCGCAGACAACGACACCGGTGCGGATCGTGCCCGCATCTGTTCGGACGGCGGTCACGGCGCCGGCGTGGACGTCGATGCCGGTCACGGTGACCCCCGTGCGCAGCACCGCGCCGTGCCGCCGCGCCCCGGTAGCGTACCCCAGCACCACCGACTCTGGAGAGGCCGTGCCGTCATGGGGTGACCAGACCGCGGCGAGGAGCCCGTCGGTGTCGATCAGCGGAGACAGCCGCTTGGCTTCCGACGGCTCGATCATCCGGCTCTGGACGCCCAGTGAGTTCTGCAGCGCCACTCCGCTCTCGAAGGCGGCCGCGTCCTCGGCCTGTGAGATCAGGTAGAGGTATCCCACTCGCCGCAGATCGATGCCCTGGCCCGGTCGCTCCGCAAACCGGGAGTAGGCTTCCAGGCTGCGAAGCCCGATCTCGATGTTGGCGCGGTTGGTGAACGAGGAACGCACGCCGCCGACCGCCTTGCAGGTCGAGCCTGAGCCGAGGCTGTCTCGCTCGATGAGGACGACCTCGCTCACGCCAGCCTCCGCAAGGTGGAATGCGCAGCTCGTGCCTATGACCCCACCGCCGATGATGACCACCTCGGCGCTTGGTGGAACCGCGTTCAGCGCCAATCTCGCCTCCACCATCTCCGTGGTCGCATGCCGCGAACCCGATGGCGTCCCGACGCTCGCCGTCGGCGGCCAGGCTCTTGCGTTCGCGGCCCGGCACCAGAGCGTAACCGCTCCATCTCGCCACCGTCGATCTCCCGGAGCCCCTCGTGCCGCTGGGGGCCCCCCCGTGCGCCGAATCCGTCCACTTGCCAGCGCATCACGGCAAGGTCCGCCGCGACGGCTACCGTGTCTTTGGGTGACGAAGATGGCAGAGTACTGGGGATCAGCCCGGTGAGGAGGTCCTGTGCGATACATGCTGCTGATCTGCGGTGATGAGTCTTCCGCGGAGCTTGCTGCGGACGACTCGGTCATGGCTGGGTGCGGCGGCTGGGCCGAGGAGATGGAACGTCGCGGGGTGCTGCGGGCTGTGGCGGGCCTGCGGCCGCCCAGTGATGCCACGACGGTGCGGGTGCGTGGTGATCAGGTACTGCTGTCCGATGGGCCGTTCGCCGAGACGAAAGATCAGATCGGCGGGTTCTGCCTGATCGAGTGTGCCGATCTTGACGAGGCCATCGAGGTCGCCTCGAAGCATGCTTGGGCCAAGGTCGGGATGATCGAGGTGCGGCCGCTCTGGGAGCCGTGACGCCTGAGCTCGAAGCGGCGGTCGCCAGGGCCTTCCGCGAGGAGTGGGGGCAGATCGTGGCGACCCTGATCGGGGTGACCGGCGACTGGGATCTGGCCGAGGAGTGCGCCCAGGATGCCTTTGCGCAGGCGCTGGAGCGCTGGCCGCGCGATGGCATTCCCCGCCGGCCTGGGGCCTGGCTCACCACGGTGGCGCGTAATCGCGCGACCGACCGGCTGCGACGCGAGGCGGTCGGCGCCGCCAAGCTACGGGAGGCAGCGGCGCTGTCTCCTCCAGATGCGCTTGGTGACGACGACGCCGGCAGCGGTGTTGGAGACGACCGGCTGCGGTTGATGTTCACCTGCTGCCATCCGGCGTTGGCGTTGGAGGCTCAGGTGGCGCTCACGCTGCGGACCCTGGCGGGCCTTTCCACCGCCGAGATCGCCCGGGCGTTCCTGGTTCCGGAGGCGACCATGTCCAAGCGTCTGGTGCGGGCCAAGCAGAAGATCCGCCACGCCGGTATCCCCTACCGGGTGCCGCCGGCCCACCTGTTGCCGGAACGCACCACTGCCGTGCTGGGCGTGTTGTACCTGCTGTTCAACGAAGGCTACGCGGCCACCGACGGCGCTGACCTGATGCGCCAGGGCCTGTGCGTCGAGGCGATCCGCCTTGCCCGCGTCCTGGCCCGGCTGCTGCCCGGCGAACCCGAGGCGGGCGGCCTGCTTGCGCTGATGCTGCTGCACGACGCCCGGCGCGCCACCCGGGTCGACGACGCGGGCGTCCTGGTGCCCTTGGAGCACCAGCAGCGCAGCCGCTGGGACGGCGACGAGATCGCCGAGGGGGTCGACCTGCTCGACCGGGCCCTCCGACGCGGGCGGCCCGGCCCGTACCAGGTGCAGGCGGCCATCGCCGCGTGTCACGCCACCGCCACGGATGCGGCCGCTACCGACTGGGCGGAGATTGCGGCGCTCTACGGGCAGCTCGTGCGGCTGGTGCCTTCCCCGGTGGTCGAGCTCAACCGGGCGGTGGCGGTGGCCATGGCCGACGGCCCGTCCGCGGGCTTGGCGCTGGTGGAGGCGCTGGAAGCGTCGGGGACGCTGGCCGGCTACCACCTGCTGCCCGCCACGCGCGCCGATCTGCTCCGCCGCCTGGGCCGCACCGGCGAGGCGGCTGGCGCCTACCGCGAGGCGCTGGGGCTGGCGGCCACCGCCGCCGAGCGCCACTACCTCACCCGACGGCTGGCCGAGACCACCGCCCGGCCGTGACCTGGCGGCCCGCCGGGATCCGCGAGGTCAGAAGGTCAGCACGATCTCCGCGCGGGACCTGTCTGTTTCCGGCCGGCTCGTTCGTCGGTAGGGCGGGCAGGCACACCCGTTCGCGATGGAGGGAGAGATCCATGAACAATGTACGTTCCAGCGACGGCACCACCATCGCGTTCGATCAGTGGGGTGAGGGAGCGCCGCTGATCTACCCCGTGGTGCTGGCCGTGGCGGCGTGCATCCTGTGGGTGCCAGAAAGTCGGTCGTGGGTGCTGAGCTGCGAGTTCGCCAGAGGAGTTGCCGGGCCGCGATGATCGGCATATGGCTCTTCGACTGCTCTATCTGCTGTTCTGCCAGGTGCTGCGGTGGCTTGCGCTGCTGGCGAGGAGTTCGGCGGCCAAGGATGCCGAGCTGCTGGTGTTGCGCCATGAGGTGGCGGTGCTGCGACGCCAGGTGGCCCGGCCACGGGTCGACTGGGCGGACCGGGCGGTGCTGGCTGGGCTCGCGCGGCTGCTTCCCCGCCCGAGCTGGCGCGGGCTGCTCGTGCAGCCGGCCACGCTGCTGCGGTGGCATCGGGACCTGGTCCGGCGGCGCTGGACTTATCCGCACCAGCGTGGCCGTCCGCCCGTAGCGGCGGAGCTCCGTGCGTTGGTGCTGCGGCTGGCTAGGGAGAATCCGACCTGGGGCTATCGTCGGATACATGGTGAGCTGTGCCAACTGGGAGTCGCGTCCAAGGTCGGGGCGAGCACGGTGTGGACCACCCTGCAACGTGCTGGCGTCGATCCGGCACCCAAGCGGTCGGCCCTGAGCTGGCGGCAGTTCCTGCGTGCTCAGGCCGAGGGTGTGCTGGCCCTGGACTTCTTTACCGTGGACACGGTGTTGCTCAAGCGGCTGTATGTGCTGTTTGTGATCGAGGTGGCGACCCGCCGGGTCCGCGTATTGGGGGTGACGTCGCATCCAGTGGGGGAGTGGGTGGCCCAGCAGGCCCGCAACCTGCTCATGGGACCTCGGCGACCACGCCAGCAGGTTCCGGTTCCTGATCCGTGATCGGGATACCAAGTTCACCGCCGCATTCGATGCGGTCTTCGCCGCCGAGGGGATCGAGGTGCTCATCACGCCGATGCGGGCACCGCGGGCGAACGCCTATGCGGAGCGGTGGGTGGGCACGGTGCGGCGTGAGATGCTCGATCGGATGTTGATCTTGGAGGGCGGCATCTGCAGTCGGTGCTGGCCGAGTACGCCGAGCATTACAACGTGCACCGTCCGCACCGCGCCTTGCGGCAGGTGCCGCCACTGGGGCGTGGCGAATCAGCTGTGGTCGTGCCGGCTGGGAGGGTCGTGCGGCGAGATCGACTCGGTGGGCTGATCGATGAGTATGCGCAGGTCGCATGAGTGACCGAATACCAAGGAGAAAGCTGAACGCTGGACTCGCCAGAGGACGTCTGCGCAGGTCAGGCACAGTTCGAATATCCAGCTACTTCCGTACTCTTTAGTAACTGGCACCCACACGCTGCTCCCCGACCGTCCGCCGCCCAGCGTGGCCCGCGACCCCTGGTGCAAAGCAAGCCCGAGCGCGGGACGCTGCCTCGGTGGGCGGCGGACGGCGCAGCCGGTGGCGGCCACGGTGGCGTTGTCCCAGGGCCGTCCGTTCAGGACAGGCCGCTCGGCAGCTCGCTAAGGCAGCGCTGCAAGCCGGCCGGGATGATCAGCTCCAGCACCCCCTTGACCTTCGACCACCGTTGTGGGTCGATGCTTGACGCGTCAGCGCAGCGTGGCTGCGCCGACGAGACCGCCGCCGACAAGCTCCCGGCAAGCGTCCCAAGGGGCTGGCGATGCGCATCGGAGAACAGCAGGAAGAGTTCGAGATCTTGGCCGCCGAAGAGGAGCAGCCGCCGGTAGTGCTCCCCGAGCGTGAGCAGCGGCAACCGGAGGATGCGCCCGCGTGAGCCAGCCCGACCCCGCTGCGGCGGAGCTGGTGGTGGGGGCCTGGCGCGGCTATCCCGTGTGGCGCATCGCCGGTGATCGGCTCACCGGCTGGTGGTACACCGGCTATGTCTGGGCGCCCGGGGTCTCCGAGGCCAGCTGCGATACCAGGCGGTGGACCCTCAGGGGCCGGCGCGCCCGTCACCCTGGCCGTGCAGCCCCGCAGCGCGACTGCGGGTGCGGGCTGTATGCCCTGCAGGAGCCGTGGGACTTCGCCGGCCCCCTGCCGTGCAGGCACTTTGGGTATTGCGAGCGGGCCGACGCGGTGATCGGGGTGGTGGCCGGGTGGGGGCGGGCCTTTCGGGGCGGGCATGGCTGGCGTGCGCAGTTCGCCAGGCCGGTGGCGCTGTATCGGGCCCCGGACGTTGG
>Ga0137375_10011771_pt1 | contig 10354 bp, 9 predicted proteins | sample SagtaG_24_FD_104936 | JGI IMG/M metagenome (GOLD analysis project Ga0137375, IMG submission 104936) | Vadose zone soil microbial communities from Sagehorn Ranch, Mendocino, California, USA - Sage1_R_113_16 metaG | ecosystem: Environmental > Terrestrial > Soil > Vadose zone | place: USA...
AGCCCGGTGTACGCGTTGAGGAGCGAGATGACGACCGGCATGTCCGCTCCGCCGATCGGCATGACGAGCGCGACCCCGAAGGCCAGCGCGAGCAGGCCGACCAGGCCGAGCGCGAGCTCCTTCGGCGCGGCCATGATGCCCGCGGCGTCGGCCACCAGCACCAGCGCGAGCAAGAGCATGCCGGCGAAGAGCCCGCCGGTGACGAGCTGCTGGCCCGCGTATTTGAAGGCCTTCGCGTCGATCAGGCCCTGCAGCTTGCCGAACGCGACGATGCTGCCGGAGAACGAGACCGCGCCGATCATGAGACCCAGCAGGATCGCGATGACCTCGCCCACCGGAGCGCCGCCGGCGCTCGACGCGCGCAGATATTCGAGCACCGACACGAGCGCGGCCGCGCCACCACCGGCTCCGTTGAAGATGGCGACCATCTGCGGCATCGCGGTCATGGGGACCTGTCGCGCGCCGACGACTCCGATGACCGTGCCGATCGCGATCGCCGGAAGCACGAGGATCCACGCCGCCGCGACCTGCTGCTCGAGGAACGTCGCGATGACCGCCGCGAGCATGCCTGCGGCTGCGACGCGGTTGCCCATCTGCGCTGTCGTCGGGCCCGCGAGCCCCTTCAGGCCGAAGATGAAGGTGATCGCCGCGATGAAGTAGACCCAGGGGACGAGCTCGCGTAGCTGCTCCACTACTTCTTCTCCGCGGGCTTGGCCGGGCGCGGCCGCGCCTTGAACATCTGCAGCATCCGGTCGGTGACGACGAACCCGCCGACGACATTGATCGTGCCCAGGACGACGGCGAGGAAGCCGAGCAGGGTGCCGAGCGGGCCTGGCAACGCGGTCGCGACGAGAAGCGCGCCGACGATGATGATGCCGTGGATGGCGTTCGCGCCCGACATCAGAGGCGTGTGCAGCGTGCTCGGCACCTTGGAAATGACCTCGTTCCCGACCCAGATCGCGAGCATGAAGATGTACGCGCCGAGAAGGATCTCGTTGCTCACGCGCGTGCTCCCGCGGGCGCCGGCTGCATCGCCTTCTTCACACCCTCGTGGACGACCTCGCCGCCGTGCGTGATTACCGTGCCCTTCACCACCTCGTCGCCGAGGTTGAGGTCGAACGTGCCGTCCCTCTTGATCATCAGCGCGAGCAGGCTCGCGACGTTGCGCGAATACATCTGGCTGGCGTGGAACGGCATCGAGGCCGGGATGTTGAGCAGGCCGATGATCGTGACCCCGCTCGAGATCACGGTCTTGCCGGGTTCGGTGAGCTCTACGTTGCCCCCGGTCTCGGCCGCGAGGTCAACGATGACCGAGCCCGGCTTCATCGTCGGGATCATCTCCTTCGTGATGAGCACCGGCGCCTTGCGACCGGGGATCGCGGCGGTCGTGATGATGATGTCGTTCTCGCGCGCGGCCTTCGCGAGGAGCTCGACCTCCTTCCGGTGTGCCTCCTCGGACAGCTCCTTCGCGTAGCCGCCCGCCCCGGCGCCGCTCTCGCCGAGGTCGATCTCGAGGAACTTCGCTCCGAGGCTCTGTACCTGCTCTTTCACGACCGGCCGCGTGTCGAACGCCTCGACGACCGCGCCCAGTCGACGCGCGGTCGCGATCGCCTGAAGCCCGGCAACGCCGGCGCCGATGATGAGCGCCTTCGCCGGCGCGATCGTCCCGGCTGCCGTCGTCAGCATGGGAAAGAACTTCGGGAGCGCCGCCGCGGCGAGGAGGACGGCCTTGTAGCCGGCGACGGTCGCCTGCGACGAGAGCGCGTCCATCGGCTGTGCGCGGGTGATGCGCGGGATCGCGTCCATGCTCAGGGCGGTCACCTTGCGCTCGGCGAGTGCCGCTGCGAGCGCGGTGTTGACCAGTGGCTGCAGGAAGGCGATGAGGACCGTCCCCGCGCCGAGCTTCGCGATCTCCGCGTCGGTCGGGCGCTGCACCTTCGCGACGAGCTCGGCGTCGAAGGCGTTGTCGACGATCTGCGCCCCGGCCTTCTCGTAGGCGTCGTCCGGGAACGCGGACGCCGCGCCCGCGCCGCGCTCGACGACGACCGTGTTGCCGGCCTTCGCGAGCCGCCCGACCGTCTCCGGGACCAGCCCGACACGGGTCTCGCCGGGCATGGTCTCCTTCGGGACGCCGATCTTCATTGGACGTCGAAACGCTAGCAGGTGCGCTGGCGCGCTGCGCGCGGTACCGTGCAGTACGGGATGGAAGGGATCTGGGCGGTGTTGCGAGAGCGGCTCGACTATGCGTCGTTCGTTCCTCGGCTTGTCCCTGACATTGAGCGCGCGGAGCTCCGCCGCCGCGACGGCAGCACGTACTACGTGTTGAAGAATCCTGGTGGCGAACGTGGCGCCGGCCTGTACGTACGGCTCGAGCCGGAGGATCTACGCCTCGTCGACCTCATGGATGGAGAGCGCAGCGTTCAGGACATCCTGGTCGCGCATCTCGAGCGTCAGGGCACTTTCGCGCTCGACCGGCTCGCTCGCGTGACCGCGATGCTCGGAGCGAATGGATTCTTCGGCGAGGAGCGTCCACGCATCTACGAGAAGCTCGCGGCCCGACGTGCGATGCGCGATCCACTCACGCGGATCTCGATGCTGCTCCGCAAATTGATCATGTGGGACATCGCGCGTTGGAATAACGCCGAGCGCGTCGTAGACGTGGTCTATCGCTTCGGAGGACGCCTCGCCTTCACTCGTGTGGGCGGGACGCTGCTGGTGCTCCTCGCACTCGCCGGCATCGTCGTCTGGTTCCAAGAGCTGGGTGCGGGACGTCACGGCCTGGCCACGGTGAACGGGAGCTACGTGCTGGGGATCCTGGCCTTGACGGTGTTGCAGGTCGCCTCGATCTCGGTGCATGAGGCCGGCCACGCGCTGGCGATACGGCATTACGGCCGGCGCGTCCGGCGTCTGGGCGTGATGATCTACTACCTCATTCCGTGCGCGTACGTCGACGCGACCGACATGGCGATGGCTTCGCGCGGACAGCGGATCGTCGTCGCGCTGGCTGGCCCGATCGGCGGGGCGACGGTCGGCGCGATCTGTGCATTCATCGCCGCGCTCGACGGTGGCATCGTCGGTGCCGTCGCGTTCCAGGGGGCCAGTCTCTTCACTTTTCAGCTGGTGCTGAACCTCCTCCCGATCCTCGAATTCGACGGCTACCACGTCCTCGTCGACCTGTTGGACGCGCCATTTCTGCGCCAGCGCTCGATGGCGTTCGCTCGGACCGCGATGATCCGCAAGCTGCGACGTCGTGAACGCTGGTCGCCCAATGAGATCGGTCTGGGCTTGTTCGGTGCGATCGCGATCGTCACGTCGCTTCTCGTCCTTGTTTTCTCGCTCACCCTGTGGCAATCGCGCGTCGCCATCGCGGCGAAGGAGCTGTTCGCCAACGGACCCGCCGGCGTGCTCGGTCTGGCGCTGCTCGTCCTTGTTTTCGTCGGCCCGCTGCTCGTGGCGCTCGTCGCGCGACTGGTCGGCGGCATCCGTTCGTTCACGCGCCTCAGGACGGCGCGCGCGCGCCAGGCCCGCTTCGGGACTGTGCAGGAACGGGCGGCGGTCCTCGCGCGCGTGCGCTTCTTCGCCAGCCTCTCGCGTCCGGCGCTCCTCGCCATCGCCTCCCACCTGGAGGAGCAGCCGGTCGATGCCGGCGCGACCGTCGTGACGGCCGATGAGGTCGGCGACCGCTTCTACCTCGTCCGATCCGGACGGCTGCAGGCGCTCGCGCGCGACGGTCAGGTGCTGGGAACGATCCTCGCCGGGGAGGGCTTCGGCGAGATGGCGCTGCTGGACCGGAAACCACGCGGCGCGACCGTTCAGGCGCTGGAGGCGTGTGAGCTCTGGTCCCTGGACCGAGGCCACTTCGAACGCTGGGTGCGCGACCGTTACGAGATCGCGGCCCGGATCCGCTCCTCGGCCGAGGAGCGCGCTCAGCTGGCAGCCCTGCCGTTCTTCCGCGGTCTCGACGCGCTCGAGCTCGACCGGATCGCGGCGCGGCTCGTTACTCGTCGCGTGCCGGCCGGCCAGGTCGTCATGTCCGAGGGCGACCCTGGGGACCGCTACTACGTCGTCCGCGACGGCCAGGCCGAGGTGTCGATAGCCGGCGGCAGCGTCAGGCGGCTGGGCCGGGGAGACGGTTTCGGCGAGCTGGCGCTGCTTTTCGGCCATCCCCGGTCCGCAACGGTGACCGCCGTGACCGACTTGGTGCTCGCCGGGCTGGGCCGAGAGGACTTCCAACGCCTTGTGCGCTCCTCTCGTGAAAAAACAGGCGAATTTCGCGCCAGAACGGCGCATTATGTTGAAGCCGGGCTGGGCTCGGCGACACGGGGAGAGTGATGGGTTGGACTGCTGGACTTGCGAGCGTACGGCCCTCGGAGCGTGCCGGTTCTGCGGCCGCGGTACATGCCGCGAGCATGCCAAGACGCAGCCGTTCCTCATCGACGTCTTTCGTGGCAATAAGCACCAAACACTGCGCGCGCTCGTCGTCGAAGATGCGCTGCACTGCGGGGTCTGTCGGCCGCGCGGCGAGCCGGTCGATCTGCCAGAGCTTGAGTAGGAGGGGAGCGACATAGCCGAATGTGATCAGCTTTACAGACGGCGCGTCGTAGCGGTGGACGAGGCGTGCCGACGTCAGGGTCAATCTGCCGGCAACAGCAATACGTAGGAGGAGTGACATGTCAAAGGAAGCTCTCGCAAAAGTCGTCCAGCGCGCGATCAGCGACGCCGCATTCCGGCGTCAGCTGAACTCGGACCCCGCCGGCGCGCTTCGCGGTTTCGACCTCAGCGCCGACGAGGCGTCGGCAATCCGCGCCGGAGACGCGGGCCGTCTTTCCACACTGGGCGTCGACCAGCGGATGAGCAAGTCATTCGCGCTCGGTGGTGCGCTCGCTTCGACGCGCATGGCGTCGAGCGACCTCACCCCGGGCGGCGGGCCCGCGCTCGTCGATGACCTCTCAGGCGCGGGCGGCCGCACGGCCATCCCGGGGGACCCAATTCTTACGTCCGCCGACGCGGGCGGAACCACCAGCGGCACCAGCACGGTCCGGGCAGGCGACGACTACAAGTTCGCGAACCGAGTGGCGTCGGACACCGGCAGCTCAGTCCGCACCGGCGACGACTGGAAGTTCGCGGACCGCACCACGCAAGGCTCCGTCGCACCCGTAGAGGGTTCACCCGAAGCCACCGCGGCTGAGAACGCGAGCGGCGCCACCTCAGCTCGGATCGGCGACGACTGGAAGTTCACGGACCGCGCCGCGCAAGGCTCCGTCGCACCGGTAGAGGGTTCACCCGAAGCCACCGCGGCTGAGAACGCGAGCGGCGGCGGCATGGCGAACTACCCGGCGCACGACGGTCTGGCTGGACCGTCAGGGGCCGTGTCGGCTCGCGCCGGCGACGACTGGGCTCGCAGCAGCGCAGGGGTCGCAGACTCCGGCCGCATCGGCTCCTCACGTCTCGACGACGCCACGGGTGGCGCGTCCGGCGGAGCGGCGGCGATCAACGACGATCCCGATGGTTTCCTGGCTGCCAACGCGAACGCTGACACGAGTGGCTCGGCGGTCAGGCCGACCGCGATCCACGACGACCCGGACGGCTTCCTCGCTGCGAACGCCGACGCGGGCGGCGCAGTGACCAGGGCGAACGTCATCCACGACGACCCGGACGGCTTCCTCGCTGCGAACGCCGACGCGGGCGGCGCCGTGACCAGGGCGAGCGCCATCCACGACGACCCGGACGGTTTCCTCGCGGCGAACGCCGACGCGACTGGCGGATCGACCGCCGCGCCTGACGCGTTCATCGACGAATCCGAGAGCTACCTGACGAAGGTCGGATACGACTCATCGGCCGCGGCCTCGGCCGACTCCAACGCGACCTACAGCGGCGACGACATCGCGGGCCCGTCGAGCATCGCGGACACGGGCAGCGACGACACCCCGCATGCGGCCACCGACGAGGGGCAAATCACTTCCCACTAAGCGATCCACGCGGTGGGACGGCGAAGAACGAGCGGCCCGAAAGGGCCGCTCGTCCTTCGTCAATACCTGATCTCTTTTTTCAGCAGCGCCAGATCCACGAGGTCGACCTGCCCGCGGCCGAGCTTCACCCCGCCGCGGCGCTCGAGATCGACGAGCACGCGGTTCACCGCGACGCGCGTCGCGCCGACGAACGCGGCGAGGTCCTCCTGGGTCAGCATGATGACGTTCGGCGCACCGAGCAGCTCGTTCTGATCGAGGAGTAGCTTCGCCACGCGGCCGGGGAGATCGAGGAACACGAGATCTTCGATGTGACCGGTGCTGCGTCGGATCCGCGTCGCGAGTAGCGCGAGCAGCTGCCGCATCGCGTCCGGACTGCCGCGCAGCACGTCCATGAAGTCGCGATTCGCGAGGGCGAACGTCATCGTCTCGGTCATTGCCGTGACCGTGGCCGACCGTGGACCCTCATCGAAGAGCGAGATCTCGCCGAAGACATCACCGCCGCGGTGCAGCGCGATCACGACCTCCTGCCCACCCTCTTCGGGCACCGAGACCTTCACCGTGCCTGACGCGATGAGATAGACGTGGCCGGCGGGGTCATCGCGGTGGAAGATCACCTCGTTGCGCTGGAAGTGCTTCGCGCGCATCCGTGCCGCGAGCTCGAGACGCTCGCGCTGTCCAAGGGGCGCGAAGACCGGCGAGTGCGCGAGGACGTCCGCGATCTGGCTCGCGTCCACGGCCTAGGCGGCGATCCCGACGAGCTTCTCGAGGCGCGGCCGCACATCGTTCGCGAGCCGCTCCATGCTCTCCGTGTCGTATGGATACGCGAAGCCGACGATGTATCCGCGGATCCCGACGTCCCAGTACCGCTTGAGATGCGCCGCGACCTCGTCACTATTCCCAATGAACGCGTTCGGGCGGTTCATGCCGGGATGATGCTTCGCGACCTCGGCCAGGACGTCCTCGGCCTCCGCCTTCGTGTCGCGAACCACGAGCCAGCTCCCGCCGTATGGCTCGACCTGTGAGGGATCGCGACCGGCGTCGACGCAGTGCTGTCGCAGGATCCCGAGCTTGCGCGCCATCGTCTCCGGTGGACCGAAGCCGTGCCACATGTCCGCGTAGCGCGCCGTGGTTCGCAGCGTCTTCTGCTCGCCGCCACCGCCGATCATGATCGGAAGGCGCTTCTGCACCGGGCGCGTGTTCAGCACCGCGTTCTTCAGCGTGTAGTACTTGCCCTTGTAGGTCACGCGCTCGCCGTCGAGCAGCGAGCGGATGATCTTCGCGGCCTCGGCGAAACGGCGCGAGCGCTCGCCGGGCGTTCCGAGCTCGATCCCGTACGCCTTGTGCTCGGTCTGATTCCATGCGGCGCCGATGCCGCAGATCGCGCGGCCGTTCGACACCTGGTCGAGCGTCGCGGCCATGTTCGCGATCACGGCCGGATGGCGGTAGGTGACACCCGACACCATCGCGCCGAGGTGAATGCGCTGCGTGACCGCGGCGAAGGCGGCCAGGATCGTCCAGGCCTCGAAGTTCGGCCGCTCCTCCTCGCCGGAGAGCGCGTAGAAATGGTCCCAGGTCCAGACGGAGTCGATGCCGATGCGATCCGCGACCTGCGCGGCATCGCGCATCGCGGGCCAGGTCGTGTTCTGCGGCCAGAGCTGGAAGCCGAGTTTCATGAGCGAAGGCGAAGCGTATGCTCCTTTTTCTCATGGCGCTGGACACCAAGCGGCCGAACGACACCTCCGCGATCGTCAAGGACACCAAGGATCACGTCCTCGTCTCGTGGTCCGCGCAGGGCGCTCTGTCCCCGCTCGTCATCACCGGCGCGAAAGGGTCGTGGCTGCACGCCGGCGACAGGCGGATCCTCGACTTCTCGTCGGGCCTCATCAACGTCAATCTCGGCCACGGTCATCCGAAGGTCGTGCGCGCCATCCAGGAGCAGGCCGCGAAGCTGTGCTACGTCACGCCGTCGTTCGGCGAGGAGAGCCGCGCCGAGCTCGCGCGGCTCATGGCCGACATCACGCCGGGCGACCTGACGAAGACGCTCTTCACCACCGGTGGCAGCGAGGCCAACGAGCACGCTCTCCGCATCGCGCGCATGTACACCAAGCGCCACAAGGTCCTCACACAGTGGCGTTCCTTCCACGGGCAGACGCAGGGCGCCGCGACGCTCGGCGGCGACAACCGGCGCTGGGCGAACGAGCCGGGCATCACGGGCGTGGTGCGTTTCCTGAATCCCGACCCGTACCGCTCGATGTTCGGCAACGACGCGCAGAAAGCGCTCGCGCATGTGGAAGAGGTGCTCTGGTACGAAGGCCCCGACTATGTCGCGGCGATCTTCCTCGAGCCGATCGTGGGCAGCTCCGGTCTCATCGTGCCGCCCGACGGCTTCATCCGCGGACTGCGCACGTTGTGCGACAAGTACGGGATCCTGCTCATCCTCGACGAGGTCATGACCGGCTTCGGCCGCACCGGCAAGTGGTTCGCGGCCGAGCACGAGGATGTCGTGCCGGACATGATGACCTTCGCGAAGGGAGTGAATTCCGGCTACGTCCCGCTCGGCGGCGTCATCGTCGACGAGCCGATCGCGAAGCATTTCGACACGAACGTCCTGTGGGCCGGACTCACATACGCGGGCCACCCGCTCGCGTGCGCGGCGGGCGTCGCGACGATCGAGGCTTACCGCGAGGACGGTCTCATCGAGCGCGGCGCGCGGAGCGGCGAGCTCTTGATGCGCCAGCTGCGTGCTGTCGCCGAGCGTCACCCGTCGGTGGGCGACGTGCGCGGAAAGGGGCTCTTCATCGGCATCGAGCTCGTGAAGGATCGCAAGACGAAGGAGATGCTGGAGCGCTGGAACGGCCCGTCGGCGAAGCTGCAGAACGCGATCAAGAACGCGCTCATGCAGCGGGACGTCTACATCCTGAACCGGTGGAACATGCTCTTCATCGCGCCGCCGCTCAATGTCACCGAAGACGAGATCGCGTTCGGCATGAAGGCGATCGATGAAGCACTCACGGTCGCCGACCGATACGCGGCGACGGGCGAGCTCTAGCCCGACCCGGAGCGTCCCACAGTTAGATCAGCCAGCGTGTGCGTGCGCGACGATGTACGTCCGCGCCGTCCGCACCGATGAGATTCGCAAGGGCACCGAGGACACCCAGCGCGCCGATCGCGATGAGAAGCTCCATTTCGACCTCCGTTCATGGATAGAACGGAGCCGTGGCGCCCCGTGTGAGATGAGGCTAGGCAGTGAGCGCGGGTGCCACATCCCTCAGTGCGGGGATTATTTCTCGGCCGTACGTCTCGAGGATCTGCTCCTCGTCGCCGCTCATGAGGTAGATGTTGAACTGCCTCACACCGACGGCGGCGAGCTTTCGAAGCTTCGCGATGTGCGCCTCTGTATCGCCGATCACACAGAAGCGCTCCACCGACTCATCGTCGACAAAGGCCGCGTTCGATGATCCCGATTCGGCGTGATGCTGGTAGTCGTATCCAGGCCGGTCGCGTACGTATGCGGTGAGATCCGGCGGGAGACCCTGCTCGCCGTACCGCTTCACCAGATCGACGACGTGATTGCTCACGAGGGCGGGGAACCAGCGGACGGCGTCGAGCGCGCGCTTTCGGTCGCCGAGGTGCGCAGGCGCGGCGGCCATGACCGCGACCGCGTGCGGATCGCGGCCCGCGCCGCGCGCGCCCTGTCGCAAGAGGCCGACGCACCAGCCGACGAGGCTCGGGTCGGCGAGCTGGATGATCGCGCCGTCGGCGACTCGGCCCGTGAGCTCGAGTGCTTTGGGCCCGTAACCGGCGATCCACACCGGCAGGCGGTGCTTCTCGGCCCAGTCGAGACGGAGCTTCGCCCCTTCGTACGTGACCTCGCGGCCCTCGCAGAGGTCGCGGATCACCTGTGTCGCCTCTTCGAGGCTCGCGAGCGTCGTCGGTGCCTTTCCGAGCACGCGCCGGGCGGAGTCGCCGCGCCCGATGCCGAGATCCATGCGGCCCTTGGACAACAGCTGCAACACGGCGAGGGTGCTTGCGGTCACCGATGGCTCGCGCGTCGCGGGATTTGTGACGCAGGTCCCGAGCCGCATGCGCTCGGTGTTCTGCGCCATGAGCGTGAGGAGGACGTACGGCTCCTTCCAGAGGACGTGGCTGTCGAAGATCCAGCCGTACTTGAAGCCACTCTGCTCCGCCAGCCGCGCGAGGCTTATCGCGCGTTCGAACGTGACATCCGGCTTCAGCGTGAACCCGAACTCCATGAGAGTCGGGAGTCTATTGAGTATGAAAGCGTCGTACCTCTCTCTCGATACGCTTCAGCGCACCGGGACAGGGGAACAACAGACGACACCAGAGACGGGCAGGCCGTGGCTTCCTTGGACTGCGAGTCCGTG
>Ga0137375_10011773_pt1 | contig 10353 bp, 9 predicted proteins | sample SagtaG_24_FD_104936 | JGI IMG/M metagenome (GOLD analysis project Ga0137375, IMG submission 104936) | Vadose zone soil microbial communities from Sagehorn Ranch, Mendocino, California, USA - Sage1_R_113_16 metaG | ecosystem: Environmental > Terrestrial > Soil > Vadose zone | place: USA...
CCGCCGCGGCGGGGCGGAAGCGAGCGGCCTGCGCGCGGATGAGCCGGAAGAGCTCGGCGAGCGTGGTGCGGGCGCCGAACGCGATGTTGTAGACCTCTCCGATCGCCTCGGCGGCCGGCGCGGTCGCCGCGAGCAGGTTCGCCTGGACCGCGTTCGCCACGTAGCAGAAGTCGCGGCTCGTCTCGCCGTCGCCGTTCAGCACCGCCTCGCTCCCGCGGAGGAGGGCCTCGAACCAGCGCGGCACGACCGCGGCGTACGGGCCGTCGGGGGCCTGGCGCGGCCCGAACACGTTGAAGTAGCGGAGCCCCACGAGCTCGAGCCCGTAGCAGCGCGCGAACGCCTGGGCGTAGAGCTCGTCGCAGCGCTTCGAGGCCGCGTAGGGCGACAGCGCGTTCCCGACCGCGTCCTCGCGCTTCGGCAGCGCCGGGTGATCGCCGTAGACCGAGCTCGAGCTCGCGTACACGACGCGCCGCACGCCGGTCGCGCGAGCCGCCTCGAGCACCTCGAGGAACCCGTTCACGTTCACGTCGTGCGACCGGATGGGCCGCTCGACCGAGCGGGGGACGGACCCGAGCGCCGCCTGGTGCAGCACCAGCTGCGCGCCGCGGAGCGCGGCGGTGCACGCCCCCGCGTCGCGGACGTCGCCGCGGATCACGGTGAGCCGTCCGGCAGCTGCCGGGGCGAGCCCGTCGAGCGCTGCGCGCAGGTTCGCCTCCCGCCCGGTGGAGAAGTCGTCGAGCACGACGACGTGCTGCTCGGCGCGGAGCAGCGCCTCGACGAGGTGGGAGCCGATGAACCCCGCGCCCCCCGTGACGACCCATCGGCGCGGCGCCGCGCGCAGCGCTTCGAGGACGGCGGCGTGGCGTGAGACGGTCATGCGCGCTCCCCCGGCGTCCTCGAACGCTAGGCGCCGCCCCATCCCCGGGCACGGGCCCGATCCGAGGCGGCACCCAAGCCGACGGCGCTTGGACAAAAGTCCCGGCCGCGCCGAGCGCGAGGCTCGGGCGACCGGGACCGGTGGCGGGGAGCGCTGCGCGGGGCGCTAGGTGCCGTTCAGGAAGTGCTCGAGGTTCGAGTACCCGTCCGGCTGGAGCGCCGCGCCGTCGCGCCCATCGTTCGGGTCGAGGCCGTGCGCGAGCTCCCACGCATCGGGCATCCCGTCGTGGTCCGAGTCGGTGCACGGCGCCCCCGTGGAGAGGGGCGGGAACCCGCCCTCGGGCGAGGCGATCTCGCTCTGCGGGATGCAGTTCGAGCCGCCGAGGCACTCGTTCGAGCCGTCGCTCGGGCCGGAGCCCTCGCGGTAGTTCCGGATGAAGCGCGTGTCGAGCACGTCGCGCGCGGGGACCCACGTCCCCTCGCAGGTGAGCCGCGCGGCCGCGCCCGCCTGGGCGAGGACGAGCTCCTCGAGCCCGGGGCCGACCGCCGTCTCGGTGATCGGCACCGCCTGCGGCGCGAGCGGGGAGTCGCGCCGGTACGCCGAGCCGTCGAGCATCCACTCGCCCGACTGGTTCTCCGGCGCGGTCTCCTGGATGATCCAGTAGGTCATCTTCGCCCAGTTGTTCGCGGCGGGGTCCGCGTTGTTCGGGCCGACGTTCCCCGCGATGTGGAGCGAGGCGTCGCCCGACGGGACCGTCACGTTGGCGGTCCACGGGTAGACCTGGATCTCGTGCGAGCCGTTCGTCATCGGACCGCGGCGGTACGAGTTGCTGAGGACGTCCACGGCCGCGCCGCCGCCGATCTGGGTGGCGAAGTAGGCCCAGTTGTAGACGAGGTTGCTCACGAACCGCGCCGTCTTCGCCTTGATGAGCGGGTGCCGGTGTGACGTGCTCATCGAGAGGTTGTGGTGCCAGTCGAAGTCGGTGATCGAGTTCGAGAAGTCGCGGGTGGCCTCGCAGCCCGGGTTGTCCGAGCCGATGATGAGCCCGGTCGAGTGGGACTTGAGCGTCTCCCCGAGGAGGCTCCACTGGACCGTCACGCGGCGGACCTTGTTCACGCCGATGTTGTTCCAGGCGCCGAGCGCCTTGCCCTCGCCCCACTGCGACGAGACGTGGTCGAACACGATGCTCTCGGCGTTCCCGTAGTCGAGCGCGGTCGGCGAGATGTCGATGCTGTCGGGGTGGGTGATGATGACGCACGCGCCGTTCTGGCGATCGCCGGCGCGGCAGCGCGCCCAGTCGCAGCCCGAGCCGCCGCAGAGGTCCCCGCGAACGAGGCCGTGGCGGACGCGGAGGTAGCGCAGGACCACGTCGTGCGTGCCGATGACGACCGTCGTCGCGCCGGCGCCGTTGTCCGGCGACGCCGCGTCACCCGTCGAGAACGGGCCCACGAGCTGGACGCCGTCGCCGGGCGCGGTCTGGCCCGCGATCGTGAGGTACGGGCTCAGGATCCAGAGCGTGCTGCGCAGGACGATCGTGCCGCCCACGCGGAACACGCAGGTGCGGGGGCCCCACGCCTGGACGCACGCGCGGAGCGAGCCGGTGCCGGAGTCGTCGAGGTTCGTCACCTCGAACACCGCGCCGCCGCGGCCACCCTGCGACAGCGCGCCGCCGCCCTCGGCGCCGGGGAACGCCGGGACGACGCCCGCGGGCGCCGCGGCGAGGACGGGCGGTGCGCTGGCCGAGGACGTGCCGTCTCCCCCGCCGCCACCTCCCCCGCCGCCGCCACCGTCGCCTCCGGGCACGGGACCGAGTGGGTTCCCCTGGCTGCACCCGAACGAGAGGATCGCCATCGCTGCGAGGAACGCTCCACGTCGCAGCCCTGCGCTCTGCGGAATCGACATCTCCGGTGTTCCTTTCTCCCGGGCGAAGTGCTCGGGGTGGGACCTGACCACCTGCCGCCCTACCCTCGTCCGGTCAGGCAACCGAGTGAGGACAGGCGGGGCGTCCGGTCCACCCCAAACCCGCCGAGGGGTCCGGTTGATTCCAGCCCGGTTCCCTCGTGAGCGGCGCCCTGGGCGGACGTCCAGCGACCGAGCGAGCACGCGCTGTGTTGGAAATGCCTGCGGCACAGGGCGATCCACGCCGCTCCCGCAGCGGCCGAGCGATCAGCCACCCGGTCGGCCGGCGGCCGCGAATCGCCTCGCGGGACGTGGTTCACCGGCGGCGCGCCTGTGCAGGGCGGCTCGTCAGCGATTCAGGGGGGCGCGGTCAGGGGGGCGCGATCTCGGGGGAGGGCACCGCCGCGCCCGCCTCGGCGAGCGCAGAGAGGTACTCCGCCCGGAGCGCGCTCCAGAACCGACCCTGCTCGAAGTCAGCGAGGACGCGCCCGCGCGCCGCCGCGCCGTGGCTCGCGCGCAGCGCGGGATCGGCGAGGTACGACCGCAGCGCCGCGGCGAGCGCCGAGGGGTCGCGAGGAGGGACGAGCCGCCCGGTCACGCCGTCCACGACGGCGTCCACGCACCCGGGCACCCGCGTCGCGACGACCGGGAGCGCCATCGCGGCGGCCTCGAGCGGCACGACCGGAAACCCTTCGCGCCAGCTCGGCAACGCGACGACGTCCATCGCGCGGAACCAGCGCGGCGTGTCCCAGTCCACGCCCGCGCAGCGTACGCGCGGATCGGCGTCGAGCGCCGCGGCGACTTCCGGCGGGATCGGATCCTGCGGCTCGCGTGGGCCGACGAGCACGAGGCGCAGGTCCGGCAGCTCCTCGCGGAGCGCGCGCCACGCCTCGAACAACTCGACGACACCCTTCTCGCGCACGATCCGTCCGACGAACCCGAGGACGCGCGCGTCCGGAGGGAGGCCGAGCGCCGCGCGCGCGGCGCGGCGCGCCTCGTCGTCGGGCGCCGGTCGGAAGCGGCCGGCCGCGTCCACCCCGTTGATCGACCCGCCGAGCAGGACCTTCACCTTGCCTCTGGGCGCGATCCCGTCCCGCACCGCGATCGCGGCGACGGAGTGGCTCACGCACACGACGCGGGTCGCGAGCGCCGCAGCGAGCCGCTCCGTCGCGAGGAGCACGCGCCGGAGCGCGCCGTGCGCGGTGAGGTAGCGCAGCCCGTGCAGGTGGTAGATGCGGACGGGGACGCCAGCGAACCGGGCCGCCATCATCCCGAGGAGCCCCCCCTTCGGCGTGTGGGCGTCCACGACGTCGGGGCGGACACGGGCGAGGACGCGCCGGAGCTGGACGAGCGCCGCGAGGTCGCGCGCGGGCGTGATCGCCCGCGCCATCTCGACGGCATGGACCTCGACGCCCTCGTCCTCCGCGAACTTCGCGAGCAGCGGACCGGGCGAGGAGACGGCGTGCACCTCGAACCCCCGCGCGTGCAGGAACGCGGGCTGGCCCGCGAGGAAGAGGAGCGTCTCCGGGACCGTCGTCACGTGGACGAGCCGGACGCGCCGAACCGCTCCCCCGCGAGCCGCGGGGGCCCCGGGCGCTGCGGCAGACCCTGTGGTCGGAAACGAGATGGCGACGCCCCTGGTTCGAGCCGGAATCTGGGCAGCGGCCCGGCGGCCGCCCGTGGCGTCGTTGGGGAGTAGGACCTGCCAATCCGGGGACGTCAGCAACGTGTGCCATCGGCCCCAAGGCTTCGGGTGCGAGGGCGCAACCCGCGCGAACAGATGCCCGGCACCGCGCGCGTGGCGAGCTTCCAGTGCCTGCGGGCGATGGCTCACATCGGGCAGCGCGTCCGGGGGGCGACGCGTCCGGGGGGCGTCAGAGCGATGTCGCGCTGCGACCATGGCACGTTGTGGGTGGTGCGCGCCCGGAGCGCCACGAGATGAGCGCGCGCCGCCTCGCCGCCGCCGCCGCCTCGGCGGCAGGCCTCGTCCTCGCGTCGCGCTCGGCGCTCCTCTACTACTCGGCGCGCGCGCCGGGCGGCGTCTCTGCGTCCACTGCGGCGGCGGCCGACGTCCTCGTCGCCTGGGTGCCGACCGTCTCCGGGACCTCGCCGCCGCTCGCGGACGCGATGGCGCGGGTGCCGCGCACGGCGCCGGCCGGGCCCGAGCGAACTGCCCACGTCTGGGCCGCGCGCGGCGAGACCCAAGGGTTCGCCGTCGTCGTGCGGGCGCCCGCCGAGGGCGCGATGACGAGCCTGTCCGTGACTCCCTCCGCCCTCGCCTGCGCCTCGGGCGGGTGCGCGGGCCACGCGATCCCGGCGGAGGACGTGGACGTGTACCGGGCGATGTACGCGATCGTGACGACGCCGAGCGGCCGCGGCGACCGCGCGTTCCGCGGGCGGACGCACCGCGACGGACCGCCGGGCGCGAACACCGCGAGCGATCCGGGCAACGGCTCGCTGTGCGGCAAGGGCCGGCCGTTCGGCCCGCCGCCCTGCGCGATCCCGGACGGCCTCATCCCGTACGAGACGTGCGGCGACGGCTCCGCGCCGCCGTGCGAGCCGGGCGACACGAGGCGACCGAACCGGTGCGCCGTCGACGGCACCGGGTGCGGTCCCGGCGCGCCGCCGCTCACCATCGCGGCAGGGACGAACCAGCAGCTCTGGGTCGCCGTGCGGATCCCCCGCGGCCGGGCGGGCGTCCCCGCCGGCGTCTACGCGGGGTCGATCCGGCTCGCCGCCGTCGCAGGCGCGGCCCTCGCCGCGACGATCGCCGTGCGCGTCCACGTGTGGGACTTCGACGTGCCGGCGAGTCCGTCCTTCCGCACCGCCTTCGGCACGAACGGCGGGTCGCAGCCCTCCGCCTTCTACAACGTCGAGGCGCAGGCGATGTTCGCGAAGCACAAGGTGAGCCTCGCTCGGTACGGCTCGACGAAGACGATGGGCGTCGACGACTGGCCGCGCGCGGACTACGGGCCGACGGCGACGCGCCTCGCGCAGGCCTGGGGCGTCCCGAACGCGCTGCAGGTGGGGCTCTACCACGGCGTGTCTGGCAGCACCTGCGTCATCTCCTGGTCGGCGTCCGACTACCTCACGACCGAGGCGGCGCAGGCCTGGGTCGCCCGCCACGGGCTCCCGACCTCGGGCGTGCTCCTCTACGCGCGCAACGGCGACGAGATCAACTCGGGGCTCGCCGAGGCGGGGCGCGCCCCGTTCCCGTACTCGAGCCAGCGCAGGCGCCCAGACGGGAGCCCCGGCTGCGCCGAGACCTGCGGCTGGTGCACCTACTCGTACCTGCGCGAGGCCGCTCGCCAGATGCACGCGACGAAGGGACCGGAGGTGAAGCTGCTCTCGGTCGTTGACCCAAATCCTTTCCTCGTCCGCGACACCGCCGATCTCCGCGGCACCGGACGGCCCGCGCTCGACGTGTTCGTCGTCGCGCCGAGCTTCGGCTGGGACAACCCGAGCGCGGTCGCGAGCGTCACGACGAACCCCATGCCGAGCGAGATCTGGACGCACCAGATGTGGCTCCCAGACACGTACAGCCCGAAGTGGCTGCTCGACTACAGCCCGGTCTCCTATCGGATGGGCTTCATCGCCCAGGCGCTCGGCGTGTCGGGAGCGGCGACCGCTGAGCTCGCGGACGGGAGCGATCCCGGCTGCGACGCCGGCGCGGCCTGCCCCGCGCGGCGCGCGCGGCCGTCCGAGAACCCGTGGCGCAACGGCGTCCACAAGGACGTGTGCGGAGGGAGTGGCGGCCCGAACTGTTCGGTGAACGGCGACAGCCAGTGGCTCTACACCGGCTCGCAGGTGGGGCTCGGACGGTGGAGCCTCGTCCCGCACCTCCGGCTCGAGTTCTTCCGCGACGGGATCCAGGACTTCGAGCTCGTCCGGATCCTGAGGAGCCTCGCGCGCGGGCGCCGGCACGCGAGCGGCGCCTGCACGGCGGCGTTCCCCGCGCAGACGTGCGCGCAGGTCGTGAAGGCCGTCGGCGGCGACGACTGGTCGAGCTACTCGACGGACGCGCACCTCCTGCAGCGCGCGCGCAAGGCGATCGGCGACACCATCGCGGCCGACCCGCTGCGGCCGCTCGCGCACCGGTAGCGCGCGGAACGCCGCCGCGATGGCTCCGGCCGCTCGAGTCGAGCGCCGCCGCAGCTCGATGCAAGCGCTGGTCGACCCTCACGCCTTCACGATCCGGCGCGGGCCCCTTTGCCCCAGTGCGCCGAGAGCGGCGGGCAACGCGTGCCGAAACGCGTGGGGAATCGGCTCCCGAGCGGCGTCCGAGCATGCGGCACTTCGCCATACCCCAGGTGACTCCTCGCTTGACCTCGGGCAGTTCCGTTACGTTCGCCACCGCTCGGGGGAGGGACACACGAGTGACGATCCGGACCCGATTCCTCGCCGCGGCGGCCCTCGCAGCGGCCGTCCTCGCGCCCGCGCGCGGCTCCGCGCTGCAGCTCCTCGACGACGCGCTCTCGCTCGAGAGCCGGCCCCGCCCGGATCTGAAGGTGGCGCTCCTCGCCCCCGGCGCGGGACCCTCGCTCGACTTCGACCTGCTCGGCGATGCGCCGAAGCCCCCGGCGGTCGCAGAGGATCCCGCGCTCCGGACGCGGCGCAAGATGCTGAACCTCCACCAGGGGCTCGGCCTCGGCCTCCTCGGGCTCCAGCTCGCATCCACGGTGACGGGGCAGCTCAACTACAACGACAAGTTCGGCGTCGACAACACCGGCCGCTACGAGGAAACGCACAAGTTCCTCACCTACACAAACCTCGCGGCGTTCGCGGTGGTCGGGGGCATCGCGCTCTTCGCGCCGCGGGACAAGGCGGCGAAGCGGACCGGCTTCGGCCGGACGACGGTCCACAAGATCGGGATGGGGCTCGCGACCGCGGGGATGATCGGGCAGGGGCTGCTCGGCGTCCACACGGCGCGCCGCGAGGGCTATCTCGACCAGGAGAGATACGGGCGGGACCACCTCGTCCTGGGGTACCTGACCCTCGCCGCGATGACGGTCGCAGTGGGCGCCATCGTGTTCTGACGGAGAGACGCCATGACCTCGACGTTCCTCGCCCTCCTCCTCGCCACCTCCACGTCCCCGGCCGGCGCCTACGTCGTCGACTCCGGGGGGAGCGTCGTGAGGTTCCACCTGCACCACAAGATGCACGAGGTGGACGGCCGCTCCTCGCAGATCGAGGGCAAGGTGGTGCTCGGCGACGACGGCAAGGTGATGGCGATGATCCGGATGCCGGCGTCGAGCTTCGACACCGGGGACGCGAACCGCGACTCGCACATGCGCGAGGCGCTCGAGGCGGCAAAGTTCCCGTACGTCGTCTTCAAGGGCGTGACGAACCTCATCATCCCGGTCGCCTACGGAAAGCCGATCGAGACGAAGCTCCAGGGAGAGCTCGAGTTCCACGGCGTGAAGCAGCCGCTCACGGTGCCTGCAGAGATCTCGCTCGGCCAGGACGGCAGCGCCGTCGTGAAGGCCAGGTTCTCGGTGAACCTCGAGTCGCACCGGATCGAGCGTCCTTCGCTGCTCTTCATCAAGGTGGACGAGAACGTGCTCCTCGACGTCGAGCTGAAGCTGAAGGGCGCGAAGTGATCCGGCGCCTCGCCACGGCGCTCGGACTCGGGCTCGCGGCCTGCATCCCCAACCCGGGGCCGACGATGGCGCCGGGCCAGGACTGCATGGAGTGCCACGGCGGCGGTGGCGGTGGCGAGCGCGAGGAGGACGCGCCGCCCTGGACGGTCGCCGGGACCATCGCCGGGGTCCGCGGCGCGCACGTCGCGATCACCGACGCGAACGGCTGGTCGTTCACGCTCCGCTCGAACCGCGTGGGGAACTTCTACACCGCAGAGCCGGTCGTCTTCCCCATCCAAGTCTCCGTGGATGGGAGCGCGATGGGTACGGCGGTCTCAAAGGGCAGCTGCAACGCCGCCGGGTGCCACCCAGGCGGCGTCGGGCGTGAGGGCGGGGGCGGCGGGTAGCGCGGCGACGGACCCCGCGTGCCTGCCTCCCGCTGCTCCGCTCTAGCTCGGGGGGTGCGCGGCGGCGGCGAGCTTCCGGTCCGCGTCGTTCATGTGCCCGGCGAGCGCCTGGCGCAGATCGAGCGCGGCCTCGAGCGCGACGTCCTGGTCGCCCTCGTCGAGCGCGCGCTGGATCTGCCGGATGTGGGAGAGGAACTCGCCGTGCTCGCCCGTGTGGGCGGCGCGCTCGGGGTACGAGGCCGCTTCCATGAGCAGCTCCTCACCCCCGAAGTGCACCGTGCTGTAGGCGAGGAGCTGATCCGCGAGCCGGCGCGCCATCCAGGGGCGGCGCTGCTCGACGGCGTCGGCGAAGGCGGTCACGAGCGCGATCTGCAGGTGGTGCTCGTGATCCATCGCCTCGTGGGACAGATCGAGCCTGTCGTTCCAGGCGTGTTCTTCGATCATGGATCCCTCCGGCTGGGGCGCTCGAAATCGCGCACCCGTTGGTTGGCCGGAGCGGAGGCCACGAGCAAGGCCCGGACGGGTGCCGCGGACCGGCGAAGCGGCGGGGTCAGCGGAGCTTCAAGCCCTCGACGACCGCCATCGCGATGCCGGCCGCGCCCACCGCGAGGACGGCGAGGCCGATCGCGATGGCGCGGCCCCCGCGCGCCTCGAGGAACGGGTTGTCGATGTGGCGCTTCCAGGCGATCTGGCCGCCCTTCACGACCGCGACGACGCTCATGCCGAGGAGCAGCACCGCGAACCACACCGCCGAGAACTTGTTGTTGCCCACGCCGACTCCCTTTCGACCGTCGAGCTAGTTCTTCTCCTCGGACCAGAGCCGGTCGAGCTCCTGGTACGACTTCGGGAATTCCGCCTGGTACTTGAGATAGACCGGGATCGGGTACCGCACACCGCCGGCGTGCGTGCCCTCGAGCCCCTTCACGACCTCCTCCGCCATCGCGAACGGGAACGTGAACGCCATCTCGTCGTCCGCGGTCATCCCGAAGATCCGATCGCCATAGCACGGGAGGATGAACTGCGGCTCCTTCGTCCGGTGCGAGCGGATGACGAGCTCGGTGCAGTCGCCGCGACCGGTCGTCTGCGACCGGACCGTGCCGCCCTTCGCGAAGAGGCAGGCGTTCACGAGGCGCATCGCCTGCGCGGAGTTGCCGTAGACGACGACCGTGTCGGGGGCGAAGTCGATCCGGGAGAGCGGTCCGACGACGATCGCGCCGACCTCGCCTGGGTCGTACTTGTCGAGCGCGTCCTCGAGCCTCGCGCCGGCGTCGCGGCAGGACGCGTACATGCCATCCGCGAGCGCGCCCGAGGTGTAATAGGCGTTCCGGTCGGCGAAGCCGAACGCCGCCTTCGCGATCGGGCAGGAGAGGTCGTCGCCGGTGAAGGCGAGCGTCCAGCCATGGCGGCGGGCGAACCCGATCGACTGGCAGATCGCGACCTTCACGCCGAGGTCCTTCGCCGGCCGCTTCGCCTTGGGCGGCAGGGGCACGCCGGGGGCGAGCGAGCGGACGCCCACCGGGAAGGTCGAGACCCGCAGGTGCTTCTCGAGGTGTCCGTTCAGCGTGGCCGCGTCCATGGCGCCTCCGTCGAG
>Ga0137375_10011780_pt1 | contig 10347 bp, 6 predicted proteins | sample SagtaG_24_FD_104936 | JGI IMG/M metagenome (GOLD analysis project Ga0137375, IMG submission 104936) | Vadose zone soil microbial communities from Sagehorn Ranch, Mendocino, California, USA - Sage1_R_113_16 metaG | ecosystem: Environmental > Terrestrial > Soil > Vadose zone | place: USA...
CACGAACGTAAAGCCTTCTGCCGCAAGGATCGCCGAAGAGCGCCGAAATGTCGGCGCTGAGCGGCAAGTCCGATTGCCCGTTGAGGTTGCGGCGTTGTCGGCAACATTGCCGACCCACCACCGCATCTTGGGTATCGGCGTAGAAGGTGCAATCTCTTGAGAACGGCAAACTTAGCGGAAGTGCGCGTTCTCCTGCGGGCATGGGGCCTACCCCGTTTCTCCAACTTGACACGAGGCGGCCCCCAATCCTCGCCCTCTCTATCCGGATTGCCGGTGGAGTGGCCCTTCATTCCAGGCACCTACCCGGTCGCATTACATCGGATGTACGATATGAGCGGCAGGTCGCCATGACCTGTGCGCCGCGATCGCCACTTCGAGGGAGGGCCGATGAGTGCCGTCACAGAACTGCTGCGGGGCCATCCGGAGGTCGCCCTGTTCGCCGCGCTGTCCCTGGGCTTCTTCCTGGGCACGCGGAAGATCGGCACCTTCTCGCTGGGCACGGCCGCGGGCGTGCTCCTGGCCGGCGTCGTGATCGGCCAGCTCCGCATCCCCATCCCCGCGGCACTCAAGGCCGTCTCCTTCGCCCTGTTCATCTTCGTGGTCGGCTACCGGGTCGGCCCGCAGTTCTTCCGCGGGTTGAAGGGAGAGGGCCTGCGTCTGGCCGCCCTGGCCCTGATCCTGGCCGTCACCGGGTTGCTGACCGCCTACGCGGTCGCCGTGCTGCTCGGCTACGACAAGGGGACGGCTGCAGGGCTGCTCGGCGGCTCGCTGACCCAGTCAGCGATACTCGGCAGCGCCAGCGACGCCATCGCCCGGCTTGATCGCGACCCCGAGGCGAAGCTGCTGCTGAGCAACAACATGTCGGTCGCCTTCGCCGTCAGCTACCTGTTCGGGACCGCTGGCGTCGCCTGGTTCCTCTCCCGGGTCGGCCCGCGTTTGCTGGGCATCGACCTGGCCGCTGCCTGTGCCGCGCTGGGGCGGGACGGCGGCGAGAGCGACGAGGGGAAACTGAATGAAACCCCGGCGAGCGGCCCGTTCCTCATTCGGGTGTTTCGGGTCCAGGGCCCGCCCTGGGTCTGGGCCACGGTCGGCGAGGTCGAGACCGCCCACTCCGGGCGTCTGCTGATCGAGCGCGTCCGACACCAGGGGGAACTGCACGAAGCTGAACTGGACACGGTCATTCACCCTGGCGACACGCTGGCCGTAGCCGGCTATCACGACGAACTGTTCCCGCTGCTCAATGCCATCGGGGAGGAGGTGGACGACCCCGAACTACTCGCCTTCCCGCTGGAAACCCTGCCCGTGGTCGTCACCAGCAAGGCGGCGGACGGCAGGACGCTGGAAGAGCTGCTGCGGGCCCACGGCCGCGGGGTGAGCATCACGCGGCTGACGCGCTCGGGCCGGGAAATGCCGCTCGTCCCGGGCCGGCACGCGCATCGCGGCGACACGCTGCACCTGGTGGGCCCGAGGCGGCACGTGGAGCAGGCGGCGCTGGCCCTGGGTTACGCGGACCGGCCGGCGGTGAACGTGGACGTGGTGTACGTCGCCTTGGGCATCGCGCTGGGCGCTCTGGTCGGTATCCCGACCCTGACGGTGGGTGGGGTGTCGGTCGGGCTGGGGGCCGCGGGCGGAATCCTCCTGGCGGGGCTGGCCTTTGGCTGGTTGCGCGCGCGCTCCCCAACGTTCGGGCGTTTCCCCGTGCCGGCGATGTGGGTGTTTGAGGTGCTGGGACTGCACCTGTTCCTGGCAGCTGTGGGCATCAGCTCCGGGCCGGCATTTGTCACCGGGCTGGCCGAGCGCGGCCTCGGATTATTGCTGGCGGGCGTGGTCGTGGCCCTGGTGCCGCACGCGGTGACGTTGCTGGCCGGCCGACGCCTGTTCCCGTCCCTGCACCCCGGCGTGCTGCTCGGGGCCTGCGCTGGGGCCGGCGTGTCCTCGGCGGCCCTCACGGCGCTGGAGGAAGCGGCCGGGAGCAAGGTCCCGGCCCTGGGCTACAACGTGCCCTACGCGGTCGGCAATACCCTGCTAACCCTGGCCGGGCCGCTCCTGGTCGCGCTGGTCCAGTGACACCAGGCGCCAAATCGAGGGCTTCCTCAGGTGGGCAACCTGGTCTCTCCTGTCGCTGGGGCCTTGAAGATCACGATCCCAAGGGGAGGAAGCGTCACGCTCAGCAGGTGCGAGCGGCCGTGCCAGGCGACGGGCTCGGCCAGGACTCCTCCCAGGTTGCCCTGGCTGCTGCCGCCGTAAAGGGGTGCGTCGGAATTGAGAATCTCGGTCCAGCGGCCGCCGCGCGGGACGCCGATGCGGTAGTTGTGCCGCGGCACCGGGGTAAAATTGCAGGCCACCAGCAAGAGGTCGTCCGCCGTCGTCCCCTTGCGCAAGAACCCGATCGCGCTTTCCTCCGCGTTGTTGCAATCGACCCATTCAAAGCCCGCCGGGTCGCAGTCGAGCCGATGCAGGGCTGGCTCGCCGCGATAGAGTAGGTTCAGATCGCGCACCCAGCGCTGGAGCCCGCGGTGTCGCGGATGCTCCAGGAGCTGCCAATCCAAACTCGCATCGTGGTTCCATTCGCGCCACTGGCCGAAGTCGCCGCCCATGAAGAGCAGCTTCTTGCCGGGCTGGGCGAACATGATACCCAGCAGCAAGCGCAAGTTGGCGAATTTCTGCCAGTCGTCACCGGGCATCTTCGCCAGGAGCGAGCGCTTGCCGTAGACCACCTCGTCGTGCGACAGCGGCAGCACAAAGTTCTCGGAGAAGGCATAGAGCATTCGGAAGGTCAGCTGGGTGTGGTGGTACTTGCGGTAGATGGGATCAAGCCCAAAGTAGTCGAGCGTGTCGTGCATCCAGCCCATGTCCCATTTGAAACCGAAGCCCAGCCCGCCCAGGTAGGTCGGCCGCGAGACCATCGGCCAGGACGTCGATTCCTCGGCCAGGGTGAGGACGTCCGGAAACTCCGCATAGACGCGCTCGTTCAAACGCCGCAAGAAGGCAACGGCATCCAGGTTCTCCCTGCCGCCGTGCTCGTTGGGGACCCATTCCCCTGGTTTCCGCGCGTAATCGAGGTAGAGCATGGACGCGACGGCATCGACCCGCAAGCCGTCGATGTGATACTTGTCGAGCCAGAAGAGGGCGCTCGCGATCAGGAAATTGCTCACCTCGCGGCGACCGTAATTGAAGACGAACGTCCCCCAGTCGGGTTGCTCGCCCTTGCGGGGGTCGCTGTCCTCGTAGAGGTGTGTGCCGTCGAAGTAAGCCAAACCGTGTTCGTCGCGGGGGAAATGAGCGGGCACCCAATCGAGAATGACGCCGATGCCGTGCTGATGGAGGGTGTCAACCAGGTACATGAAGTCTGCCGGCGTCCCAAAGCGGCTGGTCGGGGCAAAGTAACCCACCGTCTCATAACCCCAGGAGCCATCAAACGGGTGCTCCATCACGGGGAGAAACTCGACGTGGGTATATCCCATCTGCCGGACGTATTCCGCCAGTTGTGGCGCCAGCTCCCGGTAGCTCAACCAGCGATCGCCCTCTTCCGGAACGCGCTTCCAGGAGCCCAGGTGTACTTCGTAAATGGAAATCGGGGCGCCGAGTGCATGACTGCGTTTCCGTTCCGACAGCCAGTTGCCGTCGCCCCAGGTATAGTTGGAAAGGTCCCACACCCTGGAAGCGGTGTGCGGACGGATCTCGGCGGCGAAGCCGCACGGGTCGGCCTTGTCCACACGGTAGTTGCCGTAGCGGGAGACAATGGCGTACTTGTACAGGGCCCCGGCCCCGACGTCCGGAATTAAGCCCTCCCAGATCCCGGAGGATCCCCGGGATTGGAGAGGATGCTGGTTCCGCCGCCACCCGTTGAAATCGCCAATCACCGAAACCTGCCTGGCGTTGGGGGCCCAGACGGCGAAGTGCGTTCCGGCCGTGCCGTTGCGCTCGGTGACATGGGCCCCAAGCTTTTCATAGACGCGGTAGTGCTTCCCCTCCCCAAGGAGATAGAGGTCGTAGTCGGTCAGGAAGGAAGCTGTCGTCGTTATCATGGCTACATCTGTTCCAGTGTTTTGCCCTTCGTCTCGCGCACGGAGGTCCACACAAAGAGCAGGGAAATCGCCGCGGCCGCCGCGTACAGCCCGTAAGCGCCGGCGAGACCGGCCCCCTTCAGCAGCGGCAGGAAGGTGAGCGTGACGGCGAAGTTGGCCACCCAGTTGGTGGCTCCGGAGACGGCCAGGGCAGCGCCCCGCAGCCGGTTGGGGAACATCTCGCCCAGCAGCACCCACATCACCGGCCCCCACGACACGCCGAACGCCACGATGTACAGGTTGGCCGCGACCAGGCCCGTCACCGCTTCCGCGTGGGTCAGTACCGGCTTGCCGTCTGCGCCCACCTGGGCCAGGGCGAAGACCACCGCCAGGGCGCCCAGCGTCAGAGCCATGCCGATCGAGCCGCCCACGAGCAACGGCTTGCGGCCCAGCCTGTCGATGAGCATGATGGCGGGAATGGTGGCCAGGATGTTGACGAAGCCGGTCAGCAGGTTGATCTGCAGGGCGTGCTCCTCCGTCATCCCCGCCGCCTTCCAGAGCACCTCGCCGTAGTAGAAGATGACGTTGATGCCGACGAACTGCTGGAAGGCTGCCAGGCCAATGCCCACCCAGACCACGGGGGCAAGCCGACCACCGCGCTCGATCAGGTCGGACAGGCGCGGCCGATGCTCGCCGCGCAAGCTCTCTTGCACCTTCTGCACCAGTTCCTCCGCGTCACCGCCGATGCGGGCGAAGACCCGCAGGGCGTGCTCCCGCCTGCCGGTGGCGACAAGGAAGCGGGGCGACTCCGGGATGAGCAGGACGCCCACCAGGAAGACGGCGGCGGGCACGGCTTCCATCCAGAACATCCAGCGCCACGCCGGCGCCCCCGCCCACAAGGTCGCGGCAGCCCCGCCGGCGGCCGAGGAGATGAGGTAGTTGCTCAGGAAGGCGCCGAACAGGCCCAGCACGATGGCGAGTTGCTGTAACGAGGCCAGCCGGCCGCGCAGACGGGCGGGGGCCACCTCGGAGATGTACATGGGTGCCAACACGCTGGCGGCACCGATGGCCAGCCCTCCCAGGAGCCGCCCCGCGATGAAGACGCCGGCCGAGCCGGCGGCGCCCGTGATGAACGCGCTAATCAGGAAGAAGCCAGCGTTCAGCAGCATGGTCGGGCGCCGGCCCATGAAGTCGGCCAGGGTCCCGGCCAGGAAGGCGCCGACGGCGCAACCCAGCAGCACGGAGGCCACGGCGAAGCCGGTGGCCGCCGCCTGGGTGCCGAAGGCGCCCGCCAGCGCGTCCACGGCGCCGTTGATGACGCCGCTGTCGAAGCCAAAAAGGAAGCCGCCGACGGCGGCCACGGAGGACAATGCGATGACGTAGGCCGCGCTGCCGGCAGTTCCTTCGCTGGTTGGACGCGGTGCGGTACGGGCCGCTTCCTGGGCCGCCCCGATGCCTTGCTGATCGATACTCATGACAGGCCTGGCCTCGAGAAGTTGGAGAGGTGGGACTTTGAGAAGCTGGAACGCAATCCCCGTGCCGTGGAGCTGGCAGCAGAGTTTTCAGAGGATGTGCGGGGATTTAGAGAGCCTTGAGACGATCCCCAACTTGCCGTGAGAGCAGGGAGGGCGTGAGCAGGGGACGCGAGCATTCCGACCTTCTGTGCATGGCCGGTAACGGCGCGGACAGTCGTTGATCTGATAGCTGTCTTACCGGGATCGCTGGAACATCTACCACCACATCTGCGGGGTGTGCGAAGCCGCCCATTGCACTCCGCAAGGGTTTGGGGGTCAAGAAGGCAAGGGAATGCCGGCACGAAGAGCAGCGATGCCAAACCCTTCCTCCGGCGACCAAGACTACGGCATTGAAATTGCGATCCCCTCATAAATCGCTGCACCTTTCGCCGTTTGACCCGCAGGAGACTCACGCCATGATTCTGGCCGGTGACATTGGCGGTACGAAAACCGTGATTGCGCATTATGAGGAGTCGGGCGGCAGCCTCCGCCAACTCCGCGTCGCCACGTTCAAAAGCTGGGAAGATCGATCCCTCGAGGACATTCTGGCAGCTTATCTGAAGGACAGCCCCAAGTTGCCGCTGAGGGCGGGCTGCTTCGGCGTGGCCGGTACGGTCCAGGGCGGGAAATGCCGCACGACGAATTTGCCCTGGCAACTCGACGAGCCAGTGCTGGCCCGGGCCATTGGCGCGGAGCGGGTCAAATTGCTGAACGATCTGGAAGCCGCGGGTTATGGGATGCTCCAGCTCTCCGCCGACGAGATGTGCGTCCTGAACCCCGGCAGCCATCCTGGCAGGAAAGGTCATGCCGTCGTCATCGCCGCGGGCACCGGGCTCGGCGAGGCCATCCTCTGTTGGGATGGTCAACGGTACCTTCCCATGGCCAGCGAAGGCGGCCACGTGGATTTTGCCCCGCGCACGGATCAGGAGATTCAGCTGCTGCGTTATCTGCGCGCCAAAATCGGCGGGCGCGTCAGCATCGAGCGCGTGCTCTCCGGCCCCGGATTCTACGACATCTATTGTTTCCTGCGCGACAGCGGGCACGCCTCCGAACCCCGTGGGTTGGCCGAGAAACTCCAGGGGGTAGATCCAGACCCGATCATCACGCAATTGGCGCTGGCAGGCGAAGACCCGCTGTGCGTCGCGACGCTGGAGCTGTTCGCGACCCTGTACGGCGTCGAAGCCGGAAACCTCGCCCTGAAGTGCCTCCCAACCCGCGTGTTCGTCGGCGGGGGGATCGCTCCCAAGATCTTGCCCGTGCTCCGGGGCGGGAGCTTCCTGCGCGGCTTCACGGACAAAGGGCGGTTCTCATCGCTCATGAAGAGCATGGAAGTCAGCGTCGCTCTGAACCCGCACGCGACGCTGATCGGGGCCGCGCACTATGCACTGAAAATGTGAGCCAGCCATGCCACCGACAACCGCCAGACTGCGCTGGGGCATCCTGGGCGTCGCCCATAACAATAAGCGCCTCCTGCCCGCCTTTGCCAGGTCCACGCATGCCGAGTTGCGCGCCATCGCCAGTCGATCTCTGGAACGCGCTCAAGCTGCCGCCGCAACCGCCGGCATTCCCACCGCGTACGGCAGTTACGAACAGCTCCTCAATGACCCCGTGATCGACGCCATTTATAACCCCCTGCCCAACCGCCTGCACGCCGAATGGACGATGAAGGCCGCGGAGCGCGGCAAGCACGTCCTCTGTGAGAAGCCCCTGGCACCCACCGCCGCCGAAGCGCAGCAGGTGGTCGAGTTCTGTCGGGCCAGGGGCGTGCGGCTGTCGATTCAGAAAGGAGGCGTGCGGTGTCGCTCGTGCGCCGGCCGATCCTAGCCCGGATCGTCTTCTTCCGCTTCGCCAGGGCGCGTGACGGACAGCCCCAGGTCCTGGAGTTTCAGGCGCAAGGTTTGCCGGGCGATCCCGAGCAGGAGAGCGGCCTGTTGGAGGTCCCCAGGCGTGTGCTCCAGGACGCGGGGCAGCAACAGCCGGTCCACCTGCCGGTGTGTCTCCGCGTACAGGTCGCGAGCGGCGGGCGCGAGCCGTTGGCGGATGACGAAGGTCTCCACGCCGGGCTCCTGCCCCGCGGGCGGCAACGGGGCGGCTTCGCCAGGCTCACCCAGAGGCTCTGGCAGGAACGCCGGGAGCAGGACGGCACCGCTGGCCTGGAGCAGGGCCTGCTTCAGGACGCTCTGCAGCTCCCGAATGTTCCCGGGCCAGGGGTACGCCCGCAGCCGGGCCATCGCCTCCGGGCTCACCTCGCGGACCTCGCGGCCCAGTTCGCGGTTGAAGCGCCGCCGGAAGTGCTGCACCAGGACCGCCAGGTCGTCGGCCCGCTCACGCAGCGCGGGAAGGTGGATCGTGAACACGCCGAGGCGATAATACAGGTCCGGCCGGAACTTCCCCTCGGCGGCGTCTGCCTTCAGGTCGTGATGGGTGGCGGCGATCAGCCGCACGTCGGTGCGGACCGTCTCGCTGCCCCCGACGCGCTCGAACGTCTGCTCCTGGAGGACGCGGAGCATCTTCGACTGCAGCGCCAGCGGCATGTCGCCGATCTCGTCGAGCAACAGCGTGCCGCCGTTGCACTGCTCGAAGCGCCCGATGCGCTTGCGGTCAGCGCCGGTGAAGGCGCCCTTCTCGTGGCCGAACAGCTCGCTCTCCAGCAGCGGCTCCGGAATGGCGGCGCAGTTGAGGGCCAGGAACGGCGCCTTGGCCCTTGGGCCGTGCTGGTAGATGGCACGCGCCACGAGTTCCTTGCCGGTGCCGGTCTCGCCGGTGATCAGCACTGGCACGTTCTGAGCCGCGACCCGGCCGACGGCCTTGTAGACCTCGCACATGGCAGGGCAGGAGCCGACGATGGCGCCCTCCAGGTCGGCGTCCGGCGCGGCCTCGGCGAGCACGGCCGGCGCGCGCATGCGCCGGGCCACTTCCAGGGCCTCGCCGACCACCCGCCCCAGCTGGCGTGGGTCGAGCGGCTTGAACAGGTAGTCGTAGGCACCCTGCTTCATGGCTTCGATGGCCGCGTCCGCTCCCTTCGCCATGGTGATGAAGATGCCCGGGATGCGTGCGTCGATCTGGCGGAGCTGCTGGTCAACCTCCAGCCCGGACTGGTCGGGCAAGCGCAGGTCGAGCAGGATGACATCCGGGGCCGAGGCCCCGACCTGGCGGAGCCCTTCCGCCCCGGTGCCGGCCACCTGGACCTGGTGGTGAGGGGCAGGGAACGCCAGCCTCACCTGGTCCAGGACCAGGTCGGGGTCGTCATCAATGAGGAGCAAGTGCGCCATGCTGCGCTCCGAGGGCGTGTTTTGGTCGGGCCGAACCCTGGAGAGGTCGTTCGGGATTCTACTCGCTCCTCGGGAAGTACGACAGCGATGAGCAGACCGGTCCCGGCCCCGACCGGGACGCGGAGAGGAGTGACGAGTGACGAGTGACGAGCGAAGAAGAGCGGCCAGCAGATGCGGCGGAGGAATCTTCTCCCCTCACTCGCCACTCGTCACTCGTCACTGGTTCACTCCAGGAGGTTGGCATGTACGAAACAAGACGCACCCGACTGTTTGCCTATGGCGTGGCCGTGCTGGCCACGGCGGTCACGCTCCTGGTCCGGTGGCCCCTCGATGTTGTCCTGGGGGATAGGGTTCTGGACATGGCCTTCTTCCCGGCCGTCCTGCTTGCCGCGTACTTCGGCGGGTTCTGGCCGGGGCTTTTGGCCACCGCCCTCAGCAGCCTTGCCGCGACCTACTTCCTCGTCCACCCGCTTTTTTCCCTTGAGATCACCACGGTACAGGACGCGGTCGCCTTGACCCTCTTCGTGTTGGCCGGTACGGTCATCAGCGGGCTGAGTGAAGCCCTGCACCGCTCCCGGCGCCGCCTTGTGGCCAGCGAGCGCCGCTACGCGGTCACGCTGGCGAGCATCGGCGACGCCGTCATCGCGACCGACACCCAGGCCCGCGTCACCTTCCTCAACCCGGCCGCCGAGGCGCTGACGGGCTGGCCGACGGCGGACGCCGCCGGGCGGCCGCTGGCCGAGGGGTTCCGCATAGTCAACGAGCAGACGCGGCAGCCGGTCGAGGACCCCGCGGCCAAGGTGCTCCGCCTGGGCACGGTGGTCGGCCTGGCCAACCACACAGCGCTGCTGGCCCGGGACGGCCGCGAGATGCCGATTGACGACTGCGGAGCGCCCATCGTCGATGAGGGCGGGGCCATCGCCGGCGTCGTCCTGGTGTTCCGCGACGTGACCCAGCGGCGGCAGGCGGAGGAGGCGGAGGCGGTCCGCCGGGCCAACGAGCGGATGGAGCTGGCGGTGCGCGGCTCCAACGTCGGCGTCTGGGAAATCGACATGCCCGACGGCGACTTCCGGCACGGCCAGCGCCACTATGTGAACTTGTGGGAGCAGCTGGGCTACCAGGGGCGGCCGGCCGGGGGAACCGCGCTGGACGTGGCGCACCCGGACGACCGCGCCCGTGCCGAGGAAGCGGCGCTCCGATACCTGGCCGGTCAGACCACGGAGTACGAAACGGAAACGCGCTTGCGCCACAAGGACGGCTCTTACCGCACCATGCTCGGGCGGGGCGTGGCGGTGCGCGACGCCGCCGGCAAGCCGATCCGTTTTGTGGGCGTCACCGTTGACATCACCCAGCTCAAACTCGCCGCGGAGGAGTTGCGCCGGACGACCGCGCTGCTCCAGGAGTTCGTCGACGGGACGCAGGACGCCGTGTATGTCAAGGACCGCGAGGGACGGCATCTCATGTTCAACGCGGCGGCCAGCCGGCTGGTCGGCAAACCAATCGAGGCGGTGCTTGGCCGGGACGACACCGCGATCTTCGATCCGGACAGCGCCC
>Ga0137375_10011781_pt1 | contig 10346 bp, 8 predicted proteins | sample SagtaG_24_FD_104936 | JGI IMG/M metagenome (GOLD analysis project Ga0137375, IMG submission 104936) | Vadose zone soil microbial communities from Sagehorn Ranch, Mendocino, California, USA - Sage1_R_113_16 metaG | ecosystem: Environmental > Terrestrial > Soil > Vadose zone | place: USA...
TCGCGCGCCAGCAGCAGCGCCCAGCGCTCGGCCAGGTCGTCCTCCGGCGCCAGTTCGAGCGCGCGGCTCAGGTACGCCAGCGCCGCGTCGTTGGCGAAGCGCGCCGCCGCTGCCTCACCCGCCCGCCGTAAGTACGCGCGCTTCTTGGGCAGGTTGTCGCTGCGCTCGTAATGATAGGCCAGCAGCTCAATGAAGCGGTTGCCATCGTCGCCGACCTGGGCTTCAAGATAGGCGGCCAGCTGCTCGTGCAGTCCCGCTCGCGCCGCCGCCATCAAGCTCTGGTAGGCCACCTCCTGGGTCACGATATGCTTGAACAGGTAGGTCAGCTCGGGCTCGGGCGTGTCCAGCGGCGTCAGATCCAGCCGCGCCAGATCGCGCAGGTCGGCTTTCAGCGGCGCCGCTTCGCCCAGCACCGGGTAGGCGCCGTGCAGCCAGGCGAACTGAAATAGCCGCCCGATCACGCTGGCCACCTTCAGCTCGGCCTGCTGCTGGGCGCTGAGCTGGTCGATCCGGCTAAGGATCAGGGTGTGCAGGCTGGCCGGCAGGTCGAGCTTCGCGATCGCCATGGCGTCCTGGGGATCGATCCCGCGGTCGCGCAGGTAGTTGAGCAGCTCCTCGACGTAAAAAGGGTTGCCTTGCGCCTTCGCGGTGATGCGCGCGGTCAGCACCGGCGTCAGGACGCCGGTGCGCTCCGGCCAGAGCTGGGCCAGCTTGGCGCGGATGGCCTGCGTCGCCTCGGCGTCGGCGAGCGGCGCCAGGTGCACGCGCGTGAAGTGATCCAGCGCCTCGATCCGCGGCGTTTGCAGGCGCAGCAGCTCGGGCGGGCGGTAGGCCAGCACGATCAGAACGGGCAGATCGACGATCGCGCGCGCCACCTGCTCGAGCAGATCGTGCGAGGCGCCGTCGATCCAGTGCAGATCTTCCAGAACGAAGAGCAGCCCTGCGCCGTCCTCACCCGCCTCACGCGCTGCTGCTGTCAGGCAATCCAGCAGCAGCGCGTGCAGCGCGCTCTGGCGCAACCGTGGCTCCAGTGTTTCCGTGAAGTCATTCTCCGGCAGATTAAGGCCCAGCAGCGGGCCCAGCAGTGGCAGCGCCGGCAGCCGAGCGGGCGCCAGGTCGTCGATCGCGCCTTCCAGCGCCCGCGCCTGGCGGCGCGGCGACGCGCTCGGATCGAGGTCGAAGAACGCGCGCCAGACCGAACCCCAGACCAGGTAGGGTGTGTTCGTGCCGTAGGATTGGCAGGCGCCGCCGTAGCCTTGCAGCCCGCGTCGTCGCGCCAGGCGAATAACCTCGGCCACCAGGCGCGATTTGCCCATGCCGGCCTCGGCGGTGATGCCGATCACCTGGCCCTGGCGCGCGAGCGTCAGGTCGAGCTTGTCGGCGATCAGCGCCAGTTCGGCCGCTCGCCCGACCATCGGCAGGGTATAGATGGGCTCCTCCAGGCGGATCGCGCGCCGCCGGCTGGCGCCGCTCACCGCGAAGACCGGCAGCGGCTCGGCCTTGCCCTTGAGCGAGATCGGCGGGCGCGGCTCCAGTGCGATATCGGCGCCTACGGCGGCTTGTACGCGCGCGCTGATCAGGATCTCGCCCGGCGTAGCCTGGCTCATCAGCCGCGCGGCCAGGTTTACATCGTCGCCCATCACGCCGTAGGTCTGGCGAGTCGTGCCGCCGTAGGCGCCGGCCCGCAGTGTCCCGCGGCTGATCCCAATCTGGACGGGGGCCAGATAGCCCAGAGCCGCGGCGGCCGTGCGTAGCTCTAGCGCGGTGTCGACTGCTCGGCGCGGGTCGTTCTCATGTGCGACCGGCGCGCCGAAGATGGCATGCAGATAGCTGCCCTTGTCGCCGATCGTCAGCTGGAGCAGCGTGCCCTCGTAGCGCGCCAGCGTCGCTTGCACGAGCCGTATGAACACGTCGAGCTTCGTTCCAGCTTCCAGATCGCGCTCGTAGTCGATACCGCCGAAACGCAGAAACAGCGGTACCGCCGGGCGCAGCTCGGTCAGGAAGTCGCCCAGGCCGGCCTGGTGGCGTTCGTACACGGCCGCGAGCAGCCAGGGGCGGGCTTGTTCGGCTGATGGGGTGCGGTGGTGCGGTGGTGCGGTGGTGATACCAGCTTCATCCGTCGTCGGTCGCCTGCCCTGCCCTTCGACACGCTCAGGAACCGCGGCGTCGAAGGGTCGGTCGTCAGCACGGCGAAGCGCTCCCCCGTCTCCTCGTCGCCGCGCCATTCCGCAATCGCGACCGTGTCGCCCAGTGCTGTGGCGGTCGGTTGGTCGATCAGCACCTCGCCTGGGCGAGTCAGGTGTTCGCCGGCGGCGGCGCGTGCGAGCGGCGCGCCAGTCAGCACGTCGAGCCGCTGGATGGCCGGGTCGCCGACCACAAAGCGGCGGGCTGGCCCACTGGTGACCGCGACTTTGAGCGAAAGCGCGCTGGTCGTGCCGCCGGGCAGGGCGATTGCGGCAAACTGCCGCATGGCGTCCTGGAGCGCCACGGCGCAGGCGACCGCCCTTGCGGGGGATGGGGGATGGGGGATAGGGGATGGAGTTGCGTTTTCCAACCCCCATCCCCCATCCCCCATCCCCTGATCGTCGAACCAGCACGTGATCGCATCGCCGGCGAAGCCGACCACGCTGCCGCCGTAGCGCTCGACCTCGCCAATCAGCGCGTCGTAGACATAGTTGATCTGGCGGGTCAACGCCTCGACGCCGCGGCGGGCGCCCAGCGCGCGGTCGAGCGCCTCGGTCAGCGGTGTGAAGCCGGCGATATCGGCAAACAACGCCGCGCCGTGGGCGCGCGCGGGCAAATCCTCGCCGCGCGCCAGCGCCTGGCGGCGATCCTGGGGCAGGTAGGCGGCAAGCGGGCCAGCCAATCGGGTGCTCCTCGAACCGTGCAGATCTGAGCCAGCCCGTGTGCGGGCCTTCCTCAAATCAGTTTAGCTATAGCGCGGATAATGGTGACGAGAGCATAGCAGCGTGCTAGATACATGTCAAGTGCTGTGCGCCTTTGGGCAGCTGGCCCTCACCCCCAAGCCCTCCCGTTGCGACGGAAGAGGGGAGCCAAAGCTCCTCATCGCCTGCCGCAGCGGGAGAGGAGTGCCGCTGCAGCGGCGGGGTGTGGGCCGCCTTGGTGCAACCCCGACATTTGACATCCCCGGCCAAAACATGTACCCTTGCCCTGAATGAACGCCTGTGGGAGCCTACGCCGATGCCTACACTGCTGATCGCCACCACCAACCAGAACAAGCTGCGCGAGTACGCCGCGATCTTCGCCGGCCTGCCGATTGAGCTGCGCTCGCTGCGCGACCTGGGCATCGACGATGATGTCGAGGAGACCGGCGCGACCTTCGCCGAGAACGCGCAGCTGAAGGCCGAGTTCTACGCTGCGCGCGCCGGCCTGCCTGTGCTGGCCGATGATTCGGGCCTGGAGGTCCACGCGCTGGGCGGCCAGCCGGGCGTGTTCTCGCACCGCTACGCCGGCCCGCATGCCACCGACGCCGATCGCAACGCGCTGCTGCTCAAGAATTTGGCCGGTGTGCCGCTGCATGCCCGGCTGGCCCGCTTCGTCTGCGCGATCGCCCTGGCGCGCCCCGATGGCGTAGTCGAGCATGTCGAGGGCTTGCTGCCCGGCGTGATCGAGCTGGCCCCGCGCGGCTCGAATGGCTTCGGCTACGACCCGCTGTTCTACCTACTGGATGAGAACGCCACGCTGGCCGAGCTGCCGGCCGCGCGTAAGAACCAGATCAGCCACCGCGCCCTGGCGGCCAAGGCCGCGCGCAACGTGCTCGAGCGCTGGGTGGCCGAGGGGGCGATCTAATAGAACTTGGCTGAAATACGCCAGCCTTTTTTGACGATAGACGATGGACGATAGACGATTGTGATGCCGTCCATCGTCCATCGTCTATCGTCAATATCGTGGAATGCCTTCCGCCACTGTGTACTAGCGCAATTGCAGATTGTTGACTTCGAGTAGAACGAGGACTGAGTATGACATCCAAAGTACCCCCGCGCAGCGAAGTCCCGGTCGAATACACCTGGGACACCGCCGGTGTCTATGCGTCGCACACGGCCTGGGAAGCCGAGCTGGCGCGCGTCGCTGCGCAGCTGCCCGAGCTGGCGGTCTTTCAGGGCCAGCTTGGCAGTAGCCCGGATCGGCTGGCGGAATGGCTGGATACCGCCGAGCGGCTCATGAATACCGTTGCGCGGCTGTACTTCTACGCCAGTATGTTTCACAATGTGGACACTAACGATCAAGCCGCCGTCGCCAACCACGATCGCGCGATCGGCATGTACACCCGCGCAGTCGCCGCGACGGCCTTCGCCGAGCCCGAGCTGTTGGCGATTGGCTTCGACACCCTGCGCCGCTGGATGGCCGATGATCCGCGCCTGGCGCTGTTCGTGCATTACTTCGACCAGCTCGAACGCCGCCAGGCGCATGTCCGCTCGGCCGAGGTCGAGCAGCTGCTCGGCCAGCTGCGCGATCCCTTCAGCGGCGCCAGCGGCATCCACGGCATCCTGACCGACGCCGACCTGCGCTTCGCGCCCGCCCACACCGCCGCGGGCGAACAGCGCGATCTGGCGCAGGGCAACATCAGCGCGCTGCTGACCAGCCCCGATCGCGCTGTTCGCCGCAGCGCATGGGAGAGCTACGCCGACGCGCATCTGTCGATGCAGAATACCATGGCCGCCTGCCTGGCCACCGGCGTCAAGCAGGATGTGTTCATGGCCCGTGCGCGGCGCTATCCGTCCGCGCTAGAGGCATCGCTTGCCGAAAACAACATCCCAACCGATGTATTTCACACCCTGATCGCCACCTACCGCCGCAACCTGCCGACCTGGCACCGCTACTGGAGCCTGCGCCGGCGCGTGCTGGGCTTCGACACACTGGCTGTGTACGATGTCAAGGCGCCGCTGACCGACAAGATGCCTGCGGTGCCGCTGGCGCAGTCGATCGACTGGATCTGCGACGGCATGCGTCCGCTCGGCGATGCGTACGTCGCGGCGATGCGGCGCGGGCTGACCGAGCAGCGCTGGGTCGATGTCTACCCGAACCAGGGCAAGCGCATGGGCGCCTACTCGCACGGCGTCCATGGCACACACCCCTACATCCTGATGAGCTACAACGACGACATCTTCAGCATGAGCACACTGGCGCACGAGCTGGGCCACTCGATGCACTCCTACCTAACCTGGCAGACCCAGCCACTGGCCTATGCCAACTACTCGCTGTTCGTTGCCGAGGTGGCCTCGAACTTCAACCAGGCCATGGTGCGCGCGCACCTGCTCGACACCAACCGCGACCGCGATTTCCAGATCGCGGTGATCGAAGAGGCGCTGGCCAACTTCTATCGCTACTTCTTCATCATGCCCACGCTGGCGCGCTTCGAGCTGGAGATCCACCAGCGCGTCGAGCGCGGCGAAGCGCTGACCGCCGACACCATGATCGGGCTGATGGCCGACCTGTTTCAGGAAGGCTACGGCGACGAAGTGCTGGTCGATCGTGCGCGGGTCGGCAGCACCTGGTGCCAGTTCTCGACCCACCTGTACTCGAATTTCTACGTCTACCAGTATGCCACCGGCATCGCGGCGGCCAACGCGCTGGCGGCCGATATCCTGGCCGGCCAGCCCGGCGCGGCCGAAAACTACCTGGCCTTCCTCCAAGCTGGCGGCTCGCTCTACCCACTCGACGCGCTGAAGCTCGCCGGAGTCGACATGGCCAGGCCCGCGCCGGTCGAGCGCGCCTTTGGCGTGCTGGCGAGCTATGTTGATCGGCTGGAGGCGCTGCTGGGGTAGAACGGCGGTTGGAACCACTGAAATTATGACCCGGCTGAGGCCGCTGAAATGTTCTTTCAGCGGCCTTATTTGATTCAAAAAAAGACTATTGACAGTATTACGTTATACTGTTACAATAGCAGTGATCATCTGGTCAAGCTGTCATGTCCATAAGCGGGAGGTTTTGGAGGGTCCGGGTACCTTCTGGGTGCCCTTTGGGCGTCGCCCCCGAACCCCCACCGCATAAGTCGTGACACATCAGAACGTAAAGTAACACTATGAAGCTACTCATTCTCGGCGGCACTGTCTTCCTCGGTCGCTACCTGGTCGAGTCGGCGCTGGCGCGCGGCCACGAGGTCACGCTGTTCAATCGCGGCCAGCACAGCCCCCAGCTTTACCCAGCGGTCGAGAAGCTGCGCGGCGATCGCGATGGCGCGCTTGACGCGCTGCGCGGGCGGCGCTGGGATGCGGTCGTCGATACGTCGGGCTACGTGCCGCGTGTCGTGCGTGCCTCGGCCGAGCTGCTGGCGGATGCGGTCGAGCACTACACCTTCATCTCGAGCATCTCGGTCTACCCGCATTTCAGAAGCGTGGGGTTGGATGAAAGCGCGCCGGTGGGCACGCTGGATGACCCGGCCGTCGAGGAGATCACCGGCGAAACTTATGGGCCACTCAAGGCGCTGTGTGAGCAGGCCGTCGAGCGTGCCCTGACCGGCCGCGCGCTGGTGATCCGCCCTGGCCTGATCGTCGGCCCGCACGATTACAGCGATCGCTTCACGTACTGGGTTCGGCGCGTCGCGCAGGGCGGCGAGCTGCTGGCGCCGGCGCATCCCAATTGGCACACCCAGATCATCGACGTGCGCGACCTGGCCGAGTGGACGCTGCACATGGTCGAGCGGCAGCAGGTTGGCGTGTACAACGCCACCGGGCCAGATTATGACCTGACGATCGGCCAGCTGCTCGACACCTGCCGCACAGTCAGCGGCAGCGATGCACGCTTCACCTGGGTTAGCGAGGAATTCCTGGCCGACAAGGAGGTTACGCCCTGGGTCGAGCTGCCGCTGTGGATTCCACAGTCCGACCCGGATATGCTGGGCTTCTCGGATGTGAGCTGCGCAAAAGCAATCGCGGCCGGGCTCGCCTTCCGCGACCTCGCCGCGACCATGCGCGACACGTTGGCTTGGGATTCCACACAAGCGGACACAGCCGAGCCACCAGCGCGGGCGCTCCAGCTGCGCGCCGGGCTTGCGCCCGATCGCGAGGCGGAATTACTGCGAGCATGGCACAACCGCAAATAAATTTCAGGAGGAGGACATGGATTGGATCTCGCACTTGCCATTTGATCGACGATCCGCGCGACCGCAAGCGGTCATTCCAATGGTTGTCGAGCGTACCAGCCGCGGCGAGCGCTCGTATGATATCTACTCGCGCTTGCTCAAGGAGCGGCTGATTATCCTCGGCGAGCCGATCGATGACCAGATCGCTAATCTGGTTGTGGCGCAGCTGCTGTTTCTAGATAGTGAAGACCCGGAGCGCGATATCTCACTGTACATCAACAGCCCTGGTGGTTCGGTGATCGCCGGCCTGGCGATCTACGATGCGATGCGGATGATCCGCGCCGAGGTGTCGACCGTCTGTATGGGCCTTTCCGCCAGCATGGGCACCATTTTGCTCGCCGGCGGCGCCAAAGGTAAGCGCTTCAGTCTGCCGCATTCCACGATCCATATGCACCCGGCCGGAATTGGCCAGATATCCGGCAATGCGCCCGATATCGAGATCCATGCACGCGAATTGCTGCGCGAGCAGCAGCTCACACGCGAGCTGCTCGCCCGTGACACCGGCCAGCCGCTCGAACGTATTGCCAAGGACTTTGATCGCGACCTGTTTATGACGCCGGAGCAGGCGCTGGAGTATGGCCTTATCGACCAGATTCTTAGCGACGCCGATAACAATGGCTCGAAAAGCGGACTGTGATGGAATCGACGATCGCGCACGAAAAGCTCTACACGATTGGCCAGCTGGCCGAGATTGCGGGCGTCACGCCACGCACGATTCGCTACTATACCGCCGAAGGCTTGCTGCCGCGGCCGGATGCGCGTGGCCAATACGCGCTCTATGGCGAAGAGCATCTGCTGCGCTTGCGGCTGATCGGGCAGCTGAAGGAGACCTATCTGCCGCTGGGCGAGATCAAGGCGCGGATCGAGAATCTCGACGCCGAGCAGATTCGCGCTTTGCTGGATGAACAGCGCAGCTCGCCCGCGCCGTCAACTAGCGCGGCCGATTACCTGGCGCAGGTACGTGCCCGCCAGCAGGCGCCGCAATCCGCGCGCCAGCTGGCCGAACGCGCCGAGTTGTACGCCGCCGCGGAACAGCCGGTGCTCAGCCTGCGCCCGCCCGCCGCCCCAGCGCCTTCTGCTCCTGCGCCCGCCGCGCCGTCATACGGCTTCGCGGCACCAATCGCCGCGCCCGCCGCATCGCCACGAACCGAGGAAGCGCCTGCGGCGCCGCCGCGGCCGGCCGGCCTGCTGCGCAAGCTCATGCCGCAGCGCCGCGCCGATGCCGCCGCATCCAAGGAAGAGTCGCCGCAGGCAGATCAGCGCTGGCGGCGCGTTGATCTTGCGCCCGGCGTCGAGCTGCACATTCGCGAGCCGGCCGCGCCCGCTCTGCACGAAAGGATCGATCGGCTGATCGCGCTGGCGCGCAGCTTGTTTGAGGGTGGTGACTAGACGAAGCATTTGCCGTGATATATGGATTCACGCATCAAGTATCAAGTATCATTCCTACACCTACAAGGAGACGCCAACCATGCCAACCACCACACTGTCCCTCACCGCCGAATGCGACCGCCGCCTGGTGGCCGTCGAAGTCTCGTCGCAGCGCACGATCGAGTGGATCGCAGTCGCCCCAGATGTAGCGCGCCGCGACAGCCGCGCGCCGCTCAACCTGGCACTGATCCTCGATCGCAGCGGCTCGATGCAGGGCGACAAGCTGCGCTATGTCCAGCAGGCTGCCTGCCATGTGCTCGACATGCTCGATGAGCGCGATCGGATCGCGGTGGTAGCCTACGATGACCAGGTCACGCTGATCGCGCCCAGCCAGCTGATCTCCACGCAGGCGCGCGGCGAGCTGAAGCGCAAGATCAACGATCTGCGGCCGGGCGGCTGGACGGATCTCTCGGGTGGCTGGCTAGAGGGCTGCCGCGAGGTGGCCGACAGGCTGACCGCCGAAGGCATTCATCGCGCGTTGCTGCTGACCGATGGCCTGGCTAATCGTGGCATCACCGATATCGAAGAGCTGACCCACCACGCCCGCGAGCTGCGGCGACGCGGCGTCGCCACCTCGACCTTCGGCGTCGGGCTGGATTTCAACGAGCAGCTGCTCGAGGCGCTGGCCGAGCAGGGCGGTGGCCACTTCTACTACATCGATCGGCCCGACCATATTCCGGATGTGTTTCGCCGTGAGCTGGGCGAGCTGCTGACGGTGGTGGCGCGCGAGGCGTTTCTCAGCATCACGATCCCCAGCGGTGTCGCGGTCGAGCTGCTAGGCGATCTGCCACATGAGCGCACCGGTGAGCGACTGAGAATCTTCCTGGGCGATCTGTGCGCCGGCGAGCGCCGCGCGCTCTATACCAGGGTGCTGGCACCGCCGGATGCGTTGGGAACCAGCGTTGTGCTGCGCGGCGAGCTGGGCTACGCCGATCTCGATGGGCGCACCGCCACCGTCGCTGCCGAGATCAGCTTTTCCTACGCCCGTGAGGCCGAGGTGCTGCTGGCGCCGCTGCACGCGGCCATTCTCCAGCGCTCCGGCGAGATCGAGCTGGCGGCGGCGACAGCGCGGGCGCTCAAGCTTGAGCGCAACGGCCAGCGCCAGCAAGCCCAGGCAGTAATGCAGCAGTCGCTGGCCGCCCATCTGCCGTATATGCCGGCGCCAGCGGCGGCGGCCTACCAGGCGCTTGCCGGCCAGATCGAGCAAGGGCTGAGCGAGGAGCAGCGCAAGGAGACGCACTTCGCGGCCTATCGCAAGCGCCAATCACGCGGCTAAGACTTGATGCCTGATACGTAATACTTGATTCTTGATACTTGAATCCAGATTCACGCATCAAGCATCAAGCATCAGTCATCACGCTACGTATCCGGCTCCAAATAAAAGCTAAGCGGGTACCCCGACATCCGCGCCATGCTCTGCGCCGCGTAGACGCGCTGCTGGGCCTCTTCGAACGGAAGCGTCGCGACGTAGGCGTGCCCCTTGAGGTGGGCCTGGTACATCACTTCTTCGGCGCGCTCGTACGAAAGCTCGAAAATCGTCAGCAGCACCAGCACAACGAAGTCCATCGGTGTCACATCGTCATTCTCGATGATTACGCGATAGGGTAGCTCCAGCTCTGCGTCGGTGGCAACCACGTACTCGGTATCGGTGGTTGTCTGCGGTGGGGCAATATCGACACTAATGGTCATGGTTTTCTGTGTCTCTCATCAACAGGACTTACGTGGTGCCCAGATGTGGGCATGCACAGCGGTACTTTAGCTTCTTTTTGTTGTTCGTTTTTTCGCTCGCAGAGCGAAAAAACGAACAACAGATGCA
>Ga0137375_10011784_pt1 | contig 10344 bp, 9 predicted proteins | sample SagtaG_24_FD_104936 | JGI IMG/M metagenome (GOLD analysis project Ga0137375, IMG submission 104936) | Vadose zone soil microbial communities from Sagehorn Ranch, Mendocino, California, USA - Sage1_R_113_16 metaG | ecosystem: Environmental > Terrestrial > Soil > Vadose zone | place: USA...
CCGATATCCATATTGTTCCTCCGATGTCTGTGTTGAAGAGGTGTAGCTTGAGACGTACGGGTGTAGCTTATCCTCAAGCTGATAACTTATATCGAGGCTGTTAGCGACAAAATATGGCCGCCACCATCAACCTCAAGTATCTTCCTACTCTTAAAGGGAAGGCGGATTGTAGCGAGGTTGAGAAGGTAGGTCAGTACGATTGCGTACTATCGCTTTCGGGCGTCCTGAGTTTTTTCCCGTTCGCTTCATCAAACCTGCTCTTCCAGCGCCAATACAATCGAAACCGTTTTCGGTGCCATGCATTTACCGTCTCCTGCTTGATATGACCAGCGCAGAGCGCCACTGGTAAGGACAGAGCTTGACGATGATTCCTGCGGCCGTATACTTTGCCTATAGACATACAATACTGAAACTGAGCATTTACTTTAGGATCAGTTTATTGGCTTTGACTCCTTGAGGAAGCCATCGACAAGCCCACCAGACCACTGCGCACTTGCCCGCCGCTTTCTTAAGACGACAGACTAATAAGGACTCTTGCGAACCGGTCGATGAGCCATTCGCTCGAGCACACATTTCGGGAGGAAATCCAATGCTTTGCGACTGATACCATAATGGTTCCCAGCCAGGGAGAGGCTAAAATAGGAATAGACACAGGGCAGGCCGAAAAAGCCTTGCGGTACAAACCTCCTACGATTCCAGTTTTTCTCTGCCGAGTCACAGTGTGCGCCGCAAGGCCATTTCCCTCTGGTCCACAACCTGCTTCAACTTCCTGCCATTCCGCAAACTCCCGAGCTGGCACGGGACCACGCGGAACTCATAGAGCTTCATTTCATAGTTCTTCCAGAAGTTCGCAAATCCTTTGCGTAAGTTGTCCAACACGGCCCGCTCCAAGTCTGGTTGACGATCGATGTGCTCCAGCTCAACGCGCAGCTCGATAACGTCCCGCCGGCCGTCATGCTTGATCACCGCTTGCCAGTCCGCACCGTGGCCATTCACATCACGCAGGACTTCCGCGAATACCCACGGACCGACATTGCCCATGCCACAGACAACCATTTCATCAATGCGGGCCCGGATCTTCGCGATGCGCTTGGCGAACAAACCGCAGTCGCACGGCTCGTCAACTAATCGGGTTAGGTCGGTTGATCGATAGCGGATTAGGGGCATTACGTCCCGCACGAGGGTCGTATAGACAAGCTCTCCGTATCCGTCAGTGTCCGTCTCGGGCGTCTCGAAGAAGAAGAAGAGATCGTTGCGGTGATAACCATCCTGGCGCTGACACTCCGCGCCGAGAGTGCCGAACGATTCGGTCTGACCGTAGCTGAGATAGAGCGGCGCGCCCCACACGCTCTCAACGGCGTGCCGTGCGTCTTCCGCGATATTCTCGCCGCCCCCAAAGAGAAGCTTAACCGGCCACGTCCCACGTTCGTGCGCCAATTCCGACAGACGCACGAGCCATGAGGGCTCGCCGAAGATCACATTCGGCTTGTATGCGTGCGCCCGTTCGTAAAACTCCTCCGGCGCAATCTTACCCGCCTCTACGTGGAAGCATTTCAAATATTGCAGTCCCACGCGCAAGACCACTGGCGAGACCCAGAACGAACAATCGTAAGCACTGAAGACCCGATCTTCGGCGCGAATTCCCAAATGATAAAGACCGATCGCGGAAGTTCGGCCCATCTCGTCAAGCTCGCGGTGGGAGAAGAAGACCCGCTTGGGAATCGGTGAGGTTGTGCCGGTGGTTTCAAACGCCGTATCCGCGCGTCCAGTCAGAAAAGCTTCAGCGCCGAACGCGCGCAAGTCTTCGCCGGTTGTGTAGAACTCCCCCAGTTCAGATGGATGTGCGATGCGGCGCACATCAATGCCACGCTTGCGAAACTGCTCCTGATAAAATAGAGAACGTTCTGCGGCGAGTTGCAGTGTCCGTCGAAAGCGCGCGCGCTGCATCGCTTCGATGGCCCAGGGCGGCGACACATTTAAGAAACGCACGGAGCGCTGCGGTTCCAAGTGCAGCACCATGCGCTCGATCTGCTCGATGATGTATGTCAACATTTAAGAATTGATTTACTTAATTCCGTCAGATTCTTTCCGGAGCGCAACGGCGAATTAGTTGTTCAAGTAGTTCAACGCCAAGGTCAATTTCCTCTTCGGTCATGTCGAAGCAGGGGGCCAGCGTAAAGACATTTTTGTAGTAGCCTCCGATGTCCAGCACGAGACCCGTGTGGCGCCCACGGGCATCGAGATCCCCTTTCATGCCTTCGGCAAACATTTTATCGGTCAACTCACGGTCCGGCTCAAAACCGTCCTCTTGGCAAATCTCGATGCGAAGCGCCATGCCCATGCCGTCCGTGTTGCCAATCACTTTTGGATAGCGTTGCTGAAGTTCTCTGATCTGCGTTAGAAAATATGCGCCCTTGCGGCTGGTTATCTCTTCGTAGTTTTCTTCTTCCATCATCCGCACGGCTTCTAGACCAACGGCGGTTCCCAGCGGGTTTGAAGAGAAAGTCGAGTGCGTTGAGCCGGGCGGAAAGACTTCCGGTGAGATCAACTCTTCCCGCGCCCAAAGGCCGGAGAGCGGGTTCAAGCCGTTGGTTAGCGCCTTACCAAAAACGATAATGTCCGGTTCGACGTCAAAGTTTTCCATGGCCCAAAACTTCCCCGCCCGGTAAAAGCCCATCTGAATCTCGTCATCAACCAGCAGGATGTTATGTTCGTCAAGAACCTTCTTGAGCGCCGGAAAGTATTCGCGCGGCGGAATCACATAACCACCCGTCGCCTGAATCGGCTCAGCGTAGAAAGCCGCAAACTCTGATTCCCCAGCTTTCGGATCCCAGAAGGAGTTGTATTCTGTGTCGAAATTCTTTGCGAACTGAGCGACACAATAGAGGCCGCAATCTTCAGGCTTTTTCCCATACGGGCAGCGGAAGCAATAAGGAAAAGGAACGAAGTGTGCGCGGTCCGCGAAATGCCCAAAGCGGCGCCGGTAGCGATAACTCGATGTGATCGCCGATGCTCCCAACGTCCGTCCGTGATAGCCACCCATAAAGGCAAAGACAAGATTTTTGCCCGTCGAGTTGCGCACGATCTTGAGCGAGTCTTCAATCGCCGGCGCACCACCAACGTTGAAGTGCACGCGCCCTGGCAGGCCGAACTTCGACTCGTTGAGCCGGCCGATTGCCGCCGCCAATTGGACCTTTTCCGAGTGTAGATACTGACAGGCAAGCTGCGGCAATTTGTCTATCTGACTTTTCAACGCGTTATTCAGGCGCTGATTGCCGTAGCCGAAACTCGCAGCTGAATACCACATCTGCAAGTCCATATAAGGAGTGCCTTCGCGATCGTAAAGGTAGTGACCCTCGGCACGCTCGAAGAATTTTGGCGGATCGAGATAGTGGACCGTGTCGCCCCAGGAGCAATATTTACCCTCGAGTTCAAGCAAGTCCTGCTCGTTGAGTGCGTTTGTGATTAGCTCCAGGCCTCTGACTGCTGTGCTCATGATTATGACGCTTTCTATTTTGAACACTCCTTCAGGCGCTGACTCTGACCAACGCTTCTTCTCTTAAAAACATCCGTCCGGCCAGCCAGTGATCGACTTGGGCGGCCACGTCTTTTAGATTCTCGTAAGCCATGTGTTCGATTGAATGTTCAGAGCAATGAGATGCGAGCCCATCTTTGGCGAAAACGAGATCGGCGCTCTCAACAGCGTAACGATCCGACAACCCGTCGCCGACAAAAATCACCGGCGCGTTGGCGCTATTGAGGAGGCGCATTACCGCGGGTTTGCACGTTGCGCAGCCATGCCCGCAGGTTTGATGAAAGAAAGGAAACTCAGTGCGCCACAAATGACCGCGACTCTCGAGTTGGCCCGCGTACACGCGCCCGCCGGGCAGCAGAGCGCTGGCTCTCTTGCTGGCTGAAAGGATCCGCCGAATGCAGTAATCGAAACCATCGCTGACAATGTGCGCTGGGATCTGTCTCGCGGCACACATTTGAAGCAATGCCACTAGGCCCTCATCGATGCCTATTTCATCAAGCAAAGCATCGATCTGTTTTCGCGTCGCTCGCACTAACGCCATCTGGGCATACAAACAATCACGCGATCCAATTCGCCCGGCCCGCCATTCCTCTTCGAGCGTAATCCACTCAGGATCGGCATAGGTCTCGAGTATGGCGTCAACCACATCGCGGGTCGTGATCGTGCCGTCGAAATCCAGGAAGAGAATCGCCTTCGGTTTCTGCTCTTCAGTCATAAATGCGCTTTCCTTTGGTTCGCTGGTGTAAATTCACTCTTCCGAATTAGCTGAGAGAGTGGCACTATCCGTAGGTCTAGTTGGTTTAGTCCTTTGATGATCAAGGGCAATGCTTTGACTGTATTTTGACGGTTCTGCTTTCCTGAGCTATCGCCGTCGTGAAGCAGGATGATTGACCCGGCTCGCGCTTTACTGAGGACCTTGTGCGCGATTTGATTCGGGCTGATTCGCTGCCAATCGAATCCGGCCACGTCCCACTGCAAGGTCAGAAGACCGAGAGCGCTCGTCGCTTCAAAATAAGCCGGCGTGCGCACACCGTAGGGCGGTCGCGCAAACTTTGGCTTGACTCCGACCGTGTCTGTGATTACTTCTTGAGCGCGCCTTAGCTGATCGCGTGTTTCCAAAGCTCGCTGAAAGAGGTAGAGAGGATGTGAATACGAATGGTTACCCAACTCGTGCCCTTCGGCAAAAACTCGCTGCGCAATTTCCGGAAAGCTCTCCACTTCGCGCCCGACCATGAAAAATGTGCCGGTGAGACCATGCTCTCCCAGTACATCGAGGATGTCTTTGGTGTCGGGCGACGGTCCGTCATCAAATGTCAGAGTCACCGCGTTGTGGTCTCTTCGGCCGCGCCAGCACGTTCGGCCCAGCCATTGCGAGCGCACTGAGGAAGTCGCGTAGTACAAGCTCGCCGCGCCCAGTGCCAAAGCGCCCGTCGCAGCCATAGGAAGTCCGAATCGCATCGTCGGTCGTTCGCCTCTGCGAAGAATTCTCATGCGGTCATCCGGCGCGTTGCTGCGTTACCCGACGCCAAAAGGTTAAGAGCGAGACATGCAATTTCTCTCCGCGCAGCAGGGCGCGCCATTTTGTTCGATTGCAAAGCCATCCCTTCAATTCCCTCGTCGTCGCGCAACAACGAGACAACAGCCTGTGCCGTTTCGGTTGGCCTCCGGGTGATCATCGCGGCACCGGCGTCGACCATCCGCCGGGCGTTTACGAACTCTGCGCCCGGAATCGGATCGAAGAAGACTACGGGCAGCGAGCACAGCGCGGCTTCTGAGATCGTCAGTCCGCCGGGTTTCGTCACGAGGACTGTGGCTGCCTGCATCAGAGCAGCCACGTCATCAGTCCAGCCAAGCACTTGCAGGGAAACCGGATCGTGCACCTTGACGCGTTCCAGTCTCCACAGAACTCGTTTGTCCTTTCCGGCGATCGCGACAATTTGCATGGGGAGGTTGGTCGCACACAGTTGTTGAGCTACCCGATCCATACCACTCGGTCCCATCCCACCGCCCATTAACAAAACCAACGCAACGTTCTCGTTAATTCCGTGACGCCGGCGCACTGCTTTCGGATCGTGTACGCGATCGAATGCGTGAGCGACCGGAATTCCGCAAACCGAAATACGACGCGCGGGCGCGCCCCAAGAGATCAATTCAGCGCGAACGTTCTCATCAGCAACAGTAAATGCGTCAACCTCAGGTTGCACCCAGATTGGCTCAGCTTCGTAATCAGTGATCACGCTCAATATTGGCGCAGCTGTAAGTCCCAGACGTCGCGCGATGGCCGCCATCTCACAGGCCGCCACTTCGCCGGCCACAATGATGTCCGGATCGAAACTCTCGATCATTGCGAACACTTTTGGGCAACCCAGGCGAAAGGCCCAGGCTGGCGCCGTACCTTCGTGCTTCTGATTCACACGCGCGGTCGAAAACCGATCCCACAGCGACGGCGCGTAACGCAGCATCAGCCAGTATGGCCATTCGTAGCACGCTCTGAACAACGGCCGGCACTCAGCAAGCGCATCGACGACGACGACCCTCGCGGCAGGCACTTGACGGCGCAACTCCTCCGCGACAGCCTCTGCCGCGCGAACATGGCCGGAGCCGAATGAAAGTGTAAGAATAAGGACCTTCATGTTAACGATGAACGCCTAACGATGAACTGCAAGACAGAGAGAACATCTTCAATTCATCGTTCATCGTCCCTCGTTCTGCGTTGCTTTCAATCCTCCCGCCACTTCATTAATCGAAAGCTGAGCGCGAGAGTGACGATTGCCATCAAACTAAGCGCAAGCAGTTCATTGCCTACCGCACGTCCGCCGGCCAGCGTAGTCTGTATCGCTCGGGCCGCAAATGTGGTTGGCAGTAGTTGCGCGAATACTCGCAGACCTCGTGGCATCATGTCGGGCGCGTAGTAAATAGGTGCGAGGAAGATGAGTCCCGCCCCTAGCGTGTCCGTCAGGAGCGAGCCCTGGCTGAAGCTCCGCGCGCGCGCTGCAATGATGACGCCGAGTCCGCACAGACACAGAATGGTCAAAAGAATTACGACAATCAGAAGCGGAAAATTCGGTCCCATCTGAATTCCGGCTGCGCGGCCAACCAGTAAAAGCGTGGCTGTGCTCACCGCGGACTGCGCGATAGCAAAGACGAGCATGCCGAAAACGTAAGAAGAAGGCGCAAGCGGCAGCGTCGCGAAGAGTTTGAGCCGGCCAGTGAAACGGTTTTCCAGCAAGAGATAGCCCAGCCAACTGATTGAAGTCAGTGAAAGAGAAAAGACGATCGAGCCAGCCAGAAAACGTACGCGCGATTGCTCTGCCGCGACTTCGCCCCTGACGACAGCGTTGGTGAACAGGTACATCGCCGCCGGAAAGACAAACGCGGCCAATAGAAACGGACCAACTTCCCGGCGCGTGCCCGCCAACTGAATACGGAAGACGCAGATGATGTCCGTCGCCCGGGTCATCCATCCGCCTCGTCTTTATCAAAAGGCTCGCCCGTCAGCGTGAAGTAAACATCTTCAAGCGACGCGCGTTCGATTGAATATTCGGATAATAGTTCGCGCGCAATGTGCTGCTGCGCTTCGGCGAAGCTTGCGCAGTAATGAATTTTCAATTCGCTTAGCGGATTGATTGGGTCGCGATAACTCACGCGATAGCTCCGCTCGACTCGGGCCAGCAGTTCATCTAACGTGCCAAAGGCAATGAGGCGCCCCGCCGTTATGACACCGATGCGATCACTCAAGCGCTCGGCCTCTTCCATGTAGTGCGTCGAAAGAATGACAGTTGCGCCGATGCTGACTGCGCGGCGGATCACGTCCCAGACGGCGCGTCGCGACGACGGATCAAGTCCCGTTGTCGGCTCGTCCAAAACCAGCAGCGGCGGCCCGCCCAGGAGCGCCAAGCCGATCAGAATGCGCCGGCGCTGGCCACCTGACAGCGCGCCGACCCGCTTGTTTGTTTCAGCGACAAGTTCCAGTTCGGCAATCGCTTCGCGCGCCGCTTTGCGAGCTGCGCGTTTCGACAGGTGCTTCAGGCGCGCGAACAATTCGAAATGTTCACGCACGGTGAGTCTTTCGAAGACACCTGCTTCCTGGGGGGTAATTCCCATCGTGCGTTTGGCGCGCTCCGGCTCTGCGACGGCATCGACGCCAAATACTCTGATTGCGCCGGCGGTTGGCCGCAGCTCAGTTGTGATTTGCCGCAGGAACGTCGTCTTGCCGGCGCCATTCGGTCCGACAATCGCCAACACTTCGCCACGACGCACATCAAGATTGATTTCCCGGTTGGCCTCCGTGCCGTCGCGGTAGACTTTCACCAGGTCGCGCACCTGCACAGCAATCTCGTGCAGCTGAGCGCGCGTGGTCTGCGCTATTTCGATCTGTGGCAAGCTTTCGACCGCGGTAGTCAAAGTGTCCCTCGTTAACTCAATTGAAAAAAGTCGAGCGCTCCGCGGATGGCCGTCAAGGGGCTGTTACGGTAAGCCGAAACTTCGTATGGACAGCCAATCTTGCAGCCTTTGCAGAAGTCCCACATCTGTGGCGACTGCTGGATGATCTTTCTCACTTCGGCAGAATCATAGATTTCACGCAGACTCATCTCGGGCGCGCCGCGATGAAGCGAGACAAACGCGCAGGGAAATTGAATCGAACCATCTGGCCGCATGTTGACAAGGTGCGATGCCGAACGGCACGGGAACTTCTTCGTGAAACCGTCATTGCGATAGAACTTGAAGTAGTCTCTATAAAAGCGGACGCACTTGTGCCGCTTATTCAACTCTGAAACAAATGCGGCCACGCGGTCGAGTTCGTCTCTTCTCATTTCGACGTCTTCGGTTTTCCAGGTTGTGCGCACTACGTTGTGCACCGCTTCGGTGTGAAGCATGAAGCCGCGCTCTTCGCAGTAATCTGCCAGCGCGGGCAGGTCTTCCAGGTTCTCGAGATCAACCGCAGCGTTGATTTGGATCGTGTTGTGCCGAAGATGCCCTTGGATATAGTCGAGCGCATCGAGGATAGTAGGCAGTCCATCAATCCCACGTCGCTCGGCAAACTTCTCGCGGTCCAGCGTATCGATGGAAACCTCCAGTTGGTCCAGCTTGACGCAGGCCTCTGCATATTTCTTAAGTGCGAGTCCGTTGGTTGGCATTGACGTAAAGAAGCCTTTCCGCGCCGCACAGTCGATGTAATCAGGCATGTTCGGGTTCATCAGAGGCTCGCCGCCTGAGAAACTCCAGGCAAAGACCCCGAAATCAGCCGCTTCATCCATGCGCTTGAAAACACGCTCACGCACGGCGCGCTCCTCTGGCTGCTGGTTTTCCCAGATAGCGCAGTAGCCACACTTCATATTGCAATGCAGCGTGGCCTCGAACATCACCATGAAGGGACGGCTAAAGCCATGCCGTAACTGCCGCAGCGTGTTCTTTAGCATCAAGCTTTTCTTCACAATCGACACCTTCGCTATACACGAGACTTGCTTAAGCGAGGTTCCAGGACTCGATTTGTGGAACTAAAATCTAAGAATGGACAAGATTAGCGCTGGAGAGATGAATGCAAGATAAACTGGGCACGTTATTTTCCTCAGATCTGAGGACGTCCGAGCGATAATGAGTTTCGATATCTCTAATTGGATCCGTGAGAGTCTAGAGACTTGCCTGACTATAGTCTGGCGCCAGCCTGATAGCTAATTGCCACCCAGAGAGATGCCCAGGCAAAGGCACTGATCAAGTTTAGCGGGCTGTATTTGCGTGGTGACATTCCGGGGCAGTGGCACAGACGAGCGGAATGGTAAGGGGAACAGAAAACGGCGGGATCTATTGTTTACCGTTCATTGGGAGAAAGGCGACAAAAGTGCTGCCGGTTTTGTCCGAGCACTGCAGTTCGATACTTCCGCGGTGCGCTTCAGCTGTCCATTTGGCAATAGACAAGCCCAGACCGGCTCCGCCTCCGACTTCGCTTGCTTCAGCGCGTGAGCGGGCCTTGTCCACGCGGTAGAAGCGCTCGAAAATATGCGCATGCGCCTTCAGCGGTATGCCTGTGCCTGTATCTGAAACAAGAATCGCATACATTGTTGAGCGCCGCTCCAAATCAATTCGAACCACCCCGCCGGACGGAGTGTGCTTGATGGCGTTGTCGAGGAGATTTAAGACCATCTGTCGCAACAACCCTTCATCGCCCCGATAACGGGTCTGGGGGATTTTGCCGATCTCCATCGTTATTCCTTTGCGACTTGCGAGTACTTCCGCCGTTCGCCCGGTTTCGCCAAGCAATTTGTCGAGGTAAAAGTCGCTCATTTGCAAAACGCGCCGTCCACCATCCGCACGCGCAAGCAGGAACATGTCCTCAACAACGCGGGTAAGTCGTCGGGACTGCTCATCAATGATAGTTAGAGCTTCGCGATATTCGCTGTCGCTACGTGTCTTCTGGTCGAGCGTAACCCCAGTCGCCGTGCGCATCACTGAAAGTGGAGTGCGTAACTCGTGCGAGGCGTCTGCCATAAAGCGGCGCTGCTGTTCGAACGCATCGTCCAGACGCGCCAGTAGCATATTAAAAGTCGCCGCGAGGTTTCCCAACTCATCACGTGGATTGGAAACGGGTAGCCTTTGATCCAGATTCTCCGCATCTATTCGACGGGCGCGCTCCGTCATCTGGACCACTGGAGCCAGGCTCCGGCGGGCCAGGAACCAACCGCCGAATGCGGCAAGAGCAAGAGTAATCAGAACAGCCAGCCCCAGGGTGAGTCGAAGCGAGCGCAGGTCTCGCCTTACCACATCGAACGGCTGGCTAACAACCAGGATGTAAGACTTGCCCGCGGCATGAA
>Ga0137375_10011791_pt1 | contig 10341 bp, 5 predicted proteins | sample SagtaG_24_FD_104936 | JGI IMG/M metagenome (GOLD analysis project Ga0137375, IMG submission 104936) | Vadose zone soil microbial communities from Sagehorn Ranch, Mendocino, California, USA - Sage1_R_113_16 metaG | ecosystem: Environmental > Terrestrial > Soil > Vadose zone | place: USA...
AGGTCGAGGCGGTGGCGGCGGAGATCGAGGCAATGGGTCGCCGTGGCCTCGCCGTGGTCGCGGACGTGACCTGCGAGGAGCAAGTCGAAGCGATGGCGACTCAGGCGCGGCAGACGCTGGGCCGCATCGACATGCTGGTCAACAACGCGGGCATCATCGGCCCGACGGTCCCGGTAGTCAATCTGCGCCGTGCCGACTGGGACGAGGTACTGGCTGTCAACCTGACGGGCGCAATGCTCTGCTGCAGGGCAGTGCTGCCGGGCATGATCGAGCGCCGCTCGGGGCGGATCGTCAATATCTCCTCGATCGCCGGCAAGATCGGCTATTCGTTGCGCAGCCCCTACGCGGTGTCGAAGTGGGGCCTGCTCGGGCTGACTTTGACGCTGGCGAAGGAAGTGGCACCGTACAACGTCCAGGTGAACGCGGTCTGTCCGGGGCCGGTGGCGGGCGAGCGCATGCGCGGCATCATCGCTCGCCGCGCTGCGGAACTGGGCAAGCCCATCGAGGAGGTGGAGCGCGAGTACGTCGAAACGACGGCGCTGAAGCGCTTCGTGGACGCGGAGGATGTAGCGGCGGCGGTGGCGTTCCTGGCCTCGCCGGCGGGTCGGAATATCACCGGGCAGACGATCGACGTGACGGCGGGCTACGGGCTGTGACATTCCGCCGACAGGGTAACTCCTCACAAGCCCGGAGCGCCAGCGCCGGGACACACAAGCCCGGAGCGCCAGCGCCGGGACGGTCCCGTCGCTGGCGCTCCGGGCTTGTCTCAATCTTGTGCGCTGGCACGGCAGCGGTTCAGGGGTCAGCTGACGACGCGATTGCGCCCTTCGCGCTTCGCCTGATAGAGGCGCTCGTCGGCCTGGCGAATCAGGGCGGTGGGGGTCATGGTTTCGTCGCCGGTGGTGGTGGCGACACCGAGACTGATAGTGACGTGATACGACTTGCCCTCATAGGTGAACGGCGTGGCGGCGACGACGACGCGCAGGCGCTCGCTCACCTTGACGGCGCCGTCGCTCGTCGTCTCGGGCAACACGACCGCGAACTCCTCGCCGCCGTAGCGCGCAAACAGTTCCTCCTTGCGGACATTGCCCTTGATCCGCGCCGCCAACTCGCGCAGCGTGAAGTCGCCGCCGAGGTGGCCCAGATCCTCGTTGATCATGCGGAAGCGGTCGATGTCGAACATCGCCAGGGACAGCGGCCGGGCATACCGTCCCGAACGCGACAGTTCGCGGTCGAGGAACTCCAGCAGGTAGCGCTTGTTGTGGATGTCCGTCAGGGCGTCGATGATGGTCAGGCGGTAGATCTCTTCGTGATACTCCGACTCGACGTTGCCGCCGGCGAGGAAGCGGTAGATGCAGTTGCCGACGCGGAGGTAATCGCCGTCCTTGAGTTTGTGCATCGAGGCCGGGATGTCGTTGACGAAGGTGCCGTTGGTGCTGTTCAGGTCAACGGCGTAATAACCCTCGGCGCCGGGCTGAATGCGCGCGTGGCGGCGCGAGACGGAATGATCGTTGATGCGGATCTCGCAATCGCTGCCGCGGCCGATGACCACTGGGGTGTCGGCCAGGGTGTAGCGCGAACCCATCCCCGGTCCGGTCGGGTAGATGTGGACCAGACAGGCGTTGCGGTTGGTCATCGAGACCGGGCGTTCCGGGACGGTGACCCAGGTTTCGGTGACCTTCTCCAGGCTGTCGCCGTTTCCCGCTTCTTCCACGTCGATCCTCGGAGAACTGACCAGCCCAGCCGGCGCCGCCAGCGGCGATAACGCTCGATATCCTGTTGAGACAATCTCCCATTATTCTAGGTCATGAAATGTGTGCGGGCCAGACCAGATGTCCGAGCCCGAAGCGTCAGCGCTCAAGTTCCCCCCCATTTCGTATTTCACTTGCCGCCAAACTCGCCCAGTGCCAGTTCGCCGTTCGTCGGCGCCCCGTCGTCGGGCCAGTCCTCAAACCGCACCGACACCCGTTTCGAGATGCCCGATTCCTGCATCGTGATGCCATATAGCACATCGGCGGTCGCCATTGTCTTCTTTGAGTGCGTCACGAGGATGAACTGCGAGCGGTCAAGGAACTCCCGTAACACGCCGGTGAAACGGCCGATGTTCGCCTCGTCCAGGGCGGCATCGACCTCGTCGAGGATGCAGAAGGGACTCGGCTTGCTGCGAAAAATCGCCAGCAGCAGCGCCACCGCCGTCATCGTCTTTTCGCCGCCCGACATCAGCGAGATGCCGCGCAACTCCTTGCCCGGCGGCCGGGCGACGATTTCGATGCCGCATTCGAGAATCTCAGTCTCGTCCTCCAGCACGATGTCGGCCATGCCGCCGCCGAACATCTTGCGGAACAATTCCTGAAAGTGCGTGCGGATTGTCGCGAACGTCTCCGTGAACAGACGGCGGCTGTCGGCGTTGATCTTGCTGATGATCTCTTCCAGAGAGCGCTTGGCCGCGGTCAGATCGTCGGACTGCGCCTGCAAGGTGTTGGCGCGCGTCTCCAGCTCGCGGAGTTCCTGCAGCGAGTCCATGTTGACCGCTCCGAGCCGACTCAGCTTGCGCCGCAGCTCCGCAATCTCTTCGTTGGCGGCTGCACTCTCCAAGTCGATCGGAGGTGCCCCGTTCGCTTGCCAGCGCTGATAGAGTTCGGTCAATTCGAGTTGGTAATCCTCACGCAGGCGATCGCTGAGGGTGTCGCTGCGGTGCCGCAGGTCGTTGACCTCCAACTCGCGTGCATGGGCTTGCTCCTGCTCGGCGCGCCACTCCGCTCGCACCGCCTGAGCCTGACTCGCCAGCCGGCGCTGCTCCTCGCGGTGCGACTTCCGCTCGGCGGTCAACTCCGTTGCCCGCCGCTCTGCGGTTTCCTTCTCCAGATAGCAGTGGGCCAGTGCCGAGGATGCGTGTAACATGATCCGCTGGCTTTCCGTGAGCCGCCCCAGGCAGTTGCGGAGGCTGTCCTCGGCCTCGGAGCGTTCTTGCTGCCGCTGGCGCAGGTCGTTCGTCAGTCCCTCGTGCTGTTTGCGCAGGCCGGTCAGGCGCTCCTCCACCTTGCCCGACACGACCTCGGCGCGCGTGGATTCTTGCTGGCACTGATCCCTTTGCTGCTCGCGCTCGCGGATCTCCACCCGAGCTGCTTGCAGGCGTGAGGCCAACTCCTGCACACGCGCGTCGGCGTCGGCGGCCTGATCGCGCGCCGTCCGCCACTGGCCTACCAATTCGGCAATCATCTGCTCGACCTGCTGGATCTCTTCGCGACTGAGGGCGACCTCCTCGTGCAAACCCTGGCGCCGGTCGCGGTGTCGCTCCAACCGTGATCGCAGATCGGCCGCCTGCTCGGCCAGCACCTCAAGCTCCCGCGCACGCGCACCAACCTGAGTCTCGGCGTCCGCATATCGCTCGCGAAATCCGGCCAGATCGCGCTCCAATTCGACGATGCGGCGGTCCAGCGCGACGAGTTGCTGCTGCAGTTCGCGCAGCTCGCTCTTGCGTGACAGGATGCCGGCCTCGGCGTGATGCGTGCCCACGGTCAGCGTACCGCCCGGCTCCAGCAACTCACCCTGCAGCGTCACGAGCCGGTAACCGGAGGTGTGCGTTGCAATCGCCCTGGCCGTGGCCAGGTCACGCACAATGAGCGTCCGCCCCAGGAGCTGAAAAGGCAGATCGATAAGGTCCGGATTATCGCAGGTGACCAGCGCCTCGGCAGGCGCGACGACGCCTGGATGTGCAGGCGTCGCCTCGGCCAGGTGCGGCATGCGCATCCGACCCGGCGGGGACACTTCGAGCAGCTGGTTGGGAAGCCGGCCAGCGACCGGCTGGCCCTCGGCAGTCGGCCGCAGCGGCAAGAAGCTGACCCGACCGGAGAAAGGCTGTGCGCGCTGCGCCAGGGCCTCTGCCAGCAGGGTCGCATCGCGCACCAGGAAGCGCTGCGACCACTCGCCCAGCGCCAGGTCGAGGAGCGGGGCGTATTCGCGCTGCACGGTGAGGAAGTCGGCAAGCATGCCCAGGACCGTACGCCACGGTCCCGGCTCGGGCTGTTCCAGCAGGCTGAACACCTCGCGCACCCCGGTACCCAGCCCTTCGTGGCTGCGCTCCAATCCTTCGAGCACCTCGACGCGGCTCGCCAGGCCGCTACGCTGCTCGCGCAGGCCCGCCAGCGCTTCGTTCGTCTGGTCGCGGACGCGGACCAGGCGATCGCGCTCTTGCTGACACTCTGCCAGGCGCTGGCGGGCTTCGGTCAGGCGCCCTTGCAATGCTGTGTCGGCCTCGGTAAGCCCTTGCAGTTCGAGGTCAAGCGAGGTGATCTTCTCGGCCGTGTCCTCGCTTTTGCGCTGCTTCCGGTCACGCTCGCGCTTGAGGCTGTCGATGTCTGCCTTGAAGCTGAGCTCCCGATTCTGGAGATTGGTCAGCCGGCGCATTTGCTCCGGGTGCTCGCGATCATCGCCCTCGACCTGTGCGTGCAACTCGGCCAGGCGCGTTACTACCGCCTGGAGGTTCTCTTCCAGCGCGCACACCTGCCGCCGCTGCTGCTCGCCCAGCGCCTCGACGCCCTGCAGTTCCTCGCCCGCCCGTCTGGCGGACTCGGCCAGAGCAGTCACGTGCGCGTTCAATTCTGCCAGCCGGCCGCGCGTCCGGGACAACTCCGTTTCCAGTTCGCCCGCCAGCGAACTCTCATGGTTGAGCGTGGTTTCCTCGGCCTTGATTTGTTCGCGGGCGGCGGCGAGCAACGCCTCCTGTTCGCGCAGCGCGTCGTCGAGTCGAGTCGCCATCGCTTCCAGCCGCTGCATGTCCGTTTCCCAACTCGCCGCTTGCTGCGCGCGCCCCTCCAACGCAACACGCAGGCCGTCGAGCACGACCGTCTCGGCCGTCAGCTTTTCGCTCAGCTGATGGTAGTCTTGCAGCCCCAGACCGACGCGCAACTCGCGCAGCTGGCCGCTGTACTCCTGGTAACGCTGGGCCTTGGCCGCCTGCAGTTTGACGCTGCGCAGTTGCTTCTCCACCTCGTCGATGATGTCGCGCAGCCGTTCGACGTTCTGATCGACGCGCTCCAGTTTGCGCAGCGTCTCGGTCTTGCGGGCACGGAACCGACTGATGCCGGCCGCTTCCTCGAAGATAGTGCGCCGCTCCTTCGTCGATGCCTGCAAGAGCACATCGACGCGGCCCTGCTCGATGATGCAGTAGGCGTCGGTGCCGGCGCCGCTGCCGAGGAACAAGTCCTTGATGTCCTTGAGCCGGCATGGCTGCTGGTTGATGAGATATTCGCCTTCGCCGCTGCGATAGACGCGGCGAGTGACCTGGACTTCCTCGGCCTCGGTGGCAAGTAGATGGAGTTTGTTGTCGAAGGTCATGGTGACCTCCGCCATGCCGAAACTGCGCCGCGACGCCGAACCGTTGAAGATCACGTCCGCCATCTCGCCGCCGCGCAGGCTCTTGGCGCTCTGCTCGCCCAGGATCCAGCGCACCGCGTCAACGATATTCGACTTTCCGGAGCCGTTTGGTCCCACAATCGCGGTGATACCGTCGCCGAAATCGAAGGCGGTTTTGTCGGCGAAGCTTTTGAAGCCCACCAGTTCCAGGCGTTTGAGCATGGGGCCTCCTCAGGGTGCGCGGGACGCTTCAGGATAGCAAATGGACGGGGTATTGTGTGACAAGCCGAGCGCGTTTCGCCGCGGTTTACGGTTTCCTTTGCAGTCGGCAAACGAGCGGCGGGGTTGATCCCCGCCGTGCCAGGCCACAGACGGCGGGGATAAACCCCGCCGCTCGTTTGCCCAATACATACCTAGCGCCGCTCGTTCGTGGGGGCGGCGATCTCGCGCTCCTCGCGCACCGGCGCGGCTGCCGGCCGAACCCCAGCGACGGCATCATCAACCCGGCGCGGTTCGCTCGACACCTCCGCCGGCTCGGCGAGGTACTTTAGCTTCTTGCCCTCGTTCGCCAGTTCCTCCACCGGCACCATGATCGGCGTGGCATCGACCACCACCGGAGCGGTCAGGCACTTCCGACGGTCGGCCTGCCGCAGCAGCTCCACCGCGTCGGGATAGGCGCCGCCCAGTTCCGCCATCTTCCGCAGCACGTCTTCCAGTTTGAGCGAACATTGCTTGCGCGCCCAACTAGGCGGGTTGACGATGAAGCGCCCGACCGTGCAGCGTGTGTCGCCGGGGGCCGCGGTAATGGTAAACTCCCCGGCCAGGATCTTCACCGGCGGCACCAGCCGCGGCTCCTCGCCGAAGCACACGATTTCCGCCCGCTGGCTGGTCGAGACGTGAACCAGTGGCACCGCACGCGGCGCCGCCCGGTGCAGCCAGAACGCGTCGGCCAGCAATTCGCCCGCCACTGCGTCGTCGTACTCGTTGAGAATGCGCAGCGCTTTGAATGCCCCATAACGGACCTCCGCATTGGGGCTGGTCATCATCGCGGTCAACTTGAGGTGCGAGACCGGCTGATCGAGGCTGGCGAGGGCCGCCAGGCAGTACGCCCGCAGCGCCTCGTACTGCTCCGCGAGACGGCCCAGCTCCTCGGCGCCAGTGCCGCAATCCAGGTAGGCCAGCGACTCCGCGGCGGCGAAGCGGACCAGCGGATGATGGTGCGTCAGGGCTTCCTTCAGCGCCGGGACGCTCTCCTTGCCCAGGGCTTCCAGCCGCAGGGCGGCGACCATGGTCCGGGCCGGGTCCAGCAACATCTCGTGTAGGTGCTGACGATAACGGCCGCGTACCTCCCCCGACTCGCGCAGCGGGATCAGCCGCGCCACGCGGAGGTAACGCTCCGGGTTGAGGTGATACGCACAGGGCACCTGCACATACACCATGTCTTTCGTGACAGCGCGGGCTGTCTCGCCCTTGCCGAGCGCCGGCAATTTGAACTTGTCGTTGAGCCCGTCGGTCACACTCTGGAGCACCCAGAAATGCTTGTTGCGCAACACCTCGGCGCGCTTGCGGGCATCGTCGGGGAACAGCTGGTTGATCCGCCCCGCGACGGAGTTGGCCACCCGGTAGAAGTTCTGGTCGCTCCTGAGGACCAGGTAGAACGGCCGATCGATCAGCGAGGCGCCGCCGTCCCAGATGCGACCGTGGCGCAGTCGTTCCCCCTCGTCCTCCTCGGGGCCGAAACCGACCAGCAGCGGGCCGCGCGCCTTCGCGAGAATGTGGCCTGGCAGCAACTTGTCGCCCTGGGAGTTGGGGTTGAGATGGCGTGCGGTGTCGTAGTTGCGCAGCGCGCACTCCTGCAGTTCGCCGCCGCGCAGGCTGCTGACGCCACTGCCGGGCGGTAGCGAGATCTCGATGTCGATCGGGTCGCCCTTGCGTGCCCCGGCCGGGATCAGAGCGGTCACCACGACCAGGGCATTGTCGGGCGACTCGAGCAGTTCCTTGACGTTACGCGCCCCCGCCTTGAGGAGTTGCTCCTGCAGCATCGTGCGATACGTCGGCGGAGCGCCGCCGCCGGTGCCGGCCAGGCCCGTCACCAGGCCGACGCCGGTGACCTGGATCGGCCCGGCGCCGGAGACCTCGGTCACATCGCCGACGGTCTGCACTTCCTTGAGTTCAAACTTGCCGTCGCCCTCCTCTGGGGCCTGGGCACGGGTGCTGCTCAGGTGCGAGCAGCCGGCGGAGCCCAGCACCAGGGTCGCCAGCAGCCAGCCGACAACAGTTCGCGGTGCCGCGGTGATCAGATGCCTCATCGCCATTCCCCCTCTATGGGCGCACCTTGCCCCGGGCCACCTGGCGGCCCGTGGAGACAATCGGCCTGTGCTTTTGATCGTGAGGGGGCGGACAATAGGATGTGAACGAAGGGATGTCAAGAGCGAAATGAACCGGCTGATGTTGGTTCGTAGTCCCGCCTTTAGGCGGTTTTCGCCCTCACCGCCTCAAGGCGGGACTACGAACAAGGACGGCGTCACTTCATCTGCTGCTGCAACTTCTTCTCGACTTCGGTGCGGCGCTGCTTCTCGCGCTGGCCCTCGCCGGCCACTTCCAGGCCGCGCCGCCAGGCCGCAATCGCGGCATCCCTTTCGCCCAGCGCCATGTGGACGTCGCCCAGGTGATCGTAGATCTCGATGTGCTGCGCCGTCTTGTCCTTGACCGCTTCCAGCAGCGCCTCCTTCGCCTCCTTGTACTTCTTCTGCTTGAACAGCACCCAGCCCAAACTATCCAGGTACGCGCCGTTATCCTTATCCTCGTCCGGCGTCAGTTTCGGGTTGGCCTTGCGCCGCTTGGCACGATCCAGGTCGAGCGCCTTGCGGATTAGCTTCTCCGCCTCGCCCAGATTCATGTCGTGGTCGGCCCAGATGTAGCCGAGGTCGTTGTAGTAAGCGGGCTCCTCGGCCTTCTTGGCGATCAGCGCCTTGAGCTTCTCCGCCGCCCGATCGATTTGCTTGAGGTCCACGTAGACATTGCTGAGGATGTAGCGATAGCGCTCCTGATACTGCTCCTTCTCTTCGGGCTCAAGCGTCGCGTCCTTCTCGATGCGTTCGAGCACATCTTCGTAGGTACGGGCCGCCTCGCCGAAGCGGCCGGCCTCGCGCTGTACCCACGCCTTGAGCTGCCGCTCTTGCCAGGTGTCCTGAGCGCGGATCAGGTTGTCTGCCAGTTTGATCGCCTGGTCGAACTTGCCCTGCTTGGCGATGGCCTGGATCAGAAGCCGATGGACACCGGGTCGCAGGCGCTTGGCGGGGTCGAAGTCTTCGTCCTCGATGAAATCAGGTTCGCCGAAACGGTTGGGCACCGCCAGGTAGTAGACCCGCGGCTTGCCGTCGCCGGTTTTCAACTCCAGGAGCTCCTTGCAAACCTTGGCGCTCTCGGCGTACTTCTTATTCTCGTAGAGGGTGTCGATCAGACCGCCGTACGACTGCAGGATCTTGCGGGTGCTCTGCAGTTTGACAGCCTGACCCATGCAAAGGCGATAGAAGGCTTCGCTGGCCTTGAGATCCTTCAACTCCGCGGCGGCCTGGGCGAGAAGGTGGGCGGTGTTGTACTTGAGCGCCTGCTCCTTGTCGTTGAGGAGGGTCAGGCCCTCGGCGAGCAGCTTTTTCGTCTGCCCGGGGTTGGCCAGCAGGGTTTGCAGTTCGCCGTTGAGCGAATCGTCGCCGGTGGTCTGGCCAAGGGCCAGGACGCGCTTGCGCTCCGCCTCGTCCCCGCGTGCGGCCAGCGTCACCCCGAAGACCAGGAGGACGGCTGCGGCCATGCAGGGGACGCCAAGCGATATCCTACGCATATGAGTTTCTCCGCGGTAAACTCCGTGGGCGTCATAGTTCTCCTTCGTTATCGTACTCAAGAGCGTCGCGGCACGCTACAGCGGATTGGCCCGAAAAAACCGGCCGGACAAGGGACGTCAGGGCTTCCTCGACATCGTCAGGGTGATGGCTGCGGGTGTGGGGCTTCGTGTTACCGCTGTTGCCTGGCTTTCCTCTCGACCACAGCCGGACGCCCCGGTACGCTGATGACTACTCCAGCCGAATGTGTGTCGATGTCCGGGCGGAAGCCAACTTCAAGGAGGAATGCCATGTCGAACCGGGGATTGGTCGTGCAAGGGAGCGCCGTTTGCGCCGTGATCATCGTAGTCGCTTTGGCGTATTGGTGGCTCTTGCCTGCGGCCGGCAGCATGGCGGCCCAGGCAGATCAAATCCGAGTTGGAATGACCCCCGAGCAGGTGCAGGCGCTGTTTGGCGCGCCCCCTCGGAGAAAACTGCTCGCTCAGGAGAGTAAGCTCCCCCTGGAGATCGGCATGTTTCGGAAACCTCCCAATCCGGGTCATTGCTTCACAAGCGCTCCCTACGCGCTAACTATCGTGATTACCGACGAAAAAGCTGCACCAGGCAGCAAGGTTCCTTGGGACTACAAGTGGTTTCTGGAGCAAGAGGCACGTCGCGATCGCGCCTCGACATATCATTCCTGGGCCGGCGAAGAGGGTGAAGTCGAAGTGCTGTTCGGGCGAGACGGACGAGTGGCAGACTTCAAACTCTGGCCGAAGGACGGAGACAGCCTCCGACATCGTCTCCGCTCCTGGTTGGGTTTATGACACCACCGGTCACTCGCCTGCCCGAGTGACATCATCCTGCGGCTCGTAACCGAGCAACCGTCGCGTGTACCCGATGTCCCAGCGCATCCCCGTGTTCGCCGACATCCCGTTCACTACCACGAAGGGCGCCGATAATTCCGCCAGGATACAGCGCTCCATGAGATGGCAATAGTCGCGATTGGAGAGCCACATCAGGCGAAACCACGTCTCGCGGTCCGGCGTGATGTCCTGCGGTCGGTTCTCGCCCACTTGCACCCAGCCGATGCGCACGGCGATCACGGAGAGGCCGTGCGCATCGGCGAAACACTTCCCTAACCGCTCGCCGAAGAGTTTCGCTGACC
>Ga0137375_10011803_pt1 | contig 10338 bp, 9 predicted proteins | sample SagtaG_24_FD_104936 | JGI IMG/M metagenome (GOLD analysis project Ga0137375, IMG submission 104936) | Vadose zone soil microbial communities from Sagehorn Ranch, Mendocino, California, USA - Sage1_R_113_16 metaG | ecosystem: Environmental > Terrestrial > Soil > Vadose zone | place: USA...
GACATTCCGATCGGTCCGTTGGGCGGGCGCATACGTGAAGAGGTTGCCCAACGCGTCGAGCAGTTTATCGAGCTAAAAAAAGCTGAGCTCCGGGCACGCGTAGATGCGCTTGTGGAAAGGGGGGTCGCGCGCCGGGACGCTGTCCAAAGAGTAGTTAATTCGGCAAAGGCGCGGATCGCGAATCAGCTCGCAGTTCGCCTGAATAAAAGCCTGAGTCAAACTTTATCACGAGATGATTATTGGTTCGATCCCTATGTCGGACTGCGTGGCCGGTACAATTTTAACAAGGTCTTTTATACCGCCGTGCGCGGGGAGATCGGAGGAGGCGTCGCCTCCGACTTAATGTGGGAGGTCGAAGGGGTAATTGGTATCAATCTCACCCGTTCCATCTTCACTGAGATCGGCTATCGGGCGCTCGCCGTTGACTACGAGAACGACGGCCTTCTTTTCGACACCGTCATGCATGGCCCGCAAATCACCACTGGAATTACCTTCTGAAGCTTCGTGAAACGGCTGCGATATCCAGCGGGTTAACGGTATCCAGCAACAGAGCCTTTTCAATAACTCGCTCTGATTCTGCCACGGCAGCCGGCGTACCTAACGAGCAACAATGAACTCCGCAATCACAGCCGCAATCGTGTTCGCATGCCTTTTCGGAGCCGGCTTATTGGGAGTGCGCGTGCGTGCCATTCTTCCCGAAAATCACTTGAACCCGGATACGAAGGACGCTGTAAAGGTTGGGATGGGATTAGTCGCGACGATGGCAGCCCTGGTCCTTGGACTGCTGGTCGCCTCAACGAAGGGTGCGTACGACAACCAGAAGAACGAGGTGACGCAGATGGCAGCCAAGATCGTTTTCCTCGATCGAGTGCTGGCAAATTACGGTTCTGAGACCGCGGAGACGCGTGACCTTCTCCGTCGCTCAGTTGGGAGCGCGATCAGTCGCATGTGGCCGGATAGGAAAATTTCTCAACCGGCGCAACTGGACCCGAGCGCAACCTCGGGCGAGGCATTCTTTAACTCAATCCAGCAGCTCTCACCCCAGAACGACGCGCAGCGCTCTCTCAAGTCTCAGGCCGTGCAGGTCACCACCGATGTTGGGCAAATGCGCTGGTTGCTGTTCGAGCAAACGGAAACATCGATATCCCTTGCCATGCTGATCGTTCTCATCGCGTGGCTGGCGATCATCTTCACGAGCGTAGGCCTGTTTGCACCACCAAACGCCACCGTCATTGTTGCGCTCATGTTGTCGGCACTGTCGGTGGCGGGAGCGATCTTCCTGATCCTGGAATTGGATATGCCGTTCGACGGTGTGATCCAGATCTCCCCCACGCCCATGCGCAACGCGTTAAATCATCTCGGCCACTGACACGAAGATGATTGAGTTAGCTAATAAAGCGCGCCGGTTCTTGATAACCGACCTTCCGGCGTACACTCTGCCACGCGGATGTGTTGGACTAAGGTCTTATAGACAGGAGGCGCTGCAGACTCCGAGCGTTCGTACGCAAATTCTCTAGTGCCGATAAAACAACCCCAAACAACCACAAACCACAAGGGACCAAGAAAATGAAACTGATAGTGTCATTCAAGATGATCAGTGCTGCAGCGCTATTAGCGCTGACAATTGGTTGCGCCAGCACACAGACGAGCACGCAGAACAGAGAGAGCATGCTTGTGGCCTCCGGCTTTAAGGTGATCACGCCTAAGACGCCAGCGCAACAACAAAAACTTCAAGTCCTTCAGCCAGGCAAGGTAACCAGGACCAAGAAAGATAAGAAGACGCATTATATTTTTCCCGATCCGGTTCACAACCGCGCCTATGTCGGTAGACCTAAGGAGTACCAGACTTACCAACAGCTCTGCGCTGACAACAGGCTTGCAAAGGAGAGCTTGGAAACGGCCGACATGTACCAGGATTCAGAGATGGAGTGGAGCGCGTGGGGCGGATGGGATACAGGCTTTGGATCCTTTGGACCGATGGGCGGACCGGGACCGTATTAATATAGTCTAAGGCTGGCCGTCATCGATTAATCGCTGAACCCAGCTGACTGCCGTGCGTAAGCTGCAGATATCCGTTTATCTGCCGTACGTTTGGGTGGCTTCTTTGATTGTTTGTTGGCGAATTGCCTTTAGCTTTTGGTACTGTTCCTGCGAAAGAATCGCCTTCATCTGAGGATCAGTTTGCTGATGAATGGCTCTGAGCTGTTGCGCTTTCTGCATCCTCGTCAATGAGTTGTCGTTTTTGATCGCTTCCACCTTCGGTGCTTCCTCCCGAAGAATGGGTAGGATTTTGATTTTTTGCTGTGGCGTAAGGTCAAGCTGCTGGGATATCGCCTCAACTTTTGACATTCCGCCCGACTTTTGTGCGTACGATGTCGATGCTAACACGAGGACACTGGAGCATAGAGCTGCCGTGACAAGATAAATACGCTTTTTCATGTTTTTGTTCTCCTTATTTCTTTGGCCTCCACCGTGACGAAAAGCGGAAACGAGTCAAGCCGAATCGGCGTCCAAGCGCGAGGGGCATAGCCGCGAAGTCCTACAGGCATATCACCGCCTGCACGACAAAATGGCAGTCACATAAGGATCAGCCGCCGACTTTGTCGATTTCCCTGGCGTTTTCGCGGCGTCGAAACGTATTGCCCTAAAGTCCTATAGCATTTCCTCGTCGGCCTGACAAAATGCATGACTCAACACTAAGAAATCACCCTATAAAAACTAATCAAAAGCAATGAAAACCAACTTTATCAATTCCGCCGTTACCGGTATCACAATCCTCCTCATCGCTGGATGCGCATCAATGACTCAGGCCCCGAGTACGCCACCCTCGGCCACTGTGAGAATTCGAGAGTGGTCTGCCGCCTATTACGGTTCGGCAGCAGCCGGAAAAGGTACTCTTAATTATAACGGCGGGCGGCATCATTTCACCATCTCTGGTGTCGGCGTTGGTGGTGCGGGCGGCCAAAAGATCTCTGCCACTGGCAAGGTCTACAATCTAAATAACCTCTCCAACTTCTCAGGAACTTACCATGGCATTAGCCGCGGACTCACTCTGATCGAGGGAAAGATGCATGCGAAACTGACGAACGGGAATGGTGTGGTCATGTATCTCGCCGGCGAGACCGAAGGTTTGGCCTCCTCCATGGGAGCGCAGGCGTTTGAGGTCAACCTAACGGATTGATCGAACCAAACGATAAGTTAGCTACGAGCTAGAGTAGCGTTTAGGTCTCTTTACTTCGCCCTCGGCGGCAAGTGGAACGGCCCACTTCTGTGGCGGGCAGTCGTGTTGCATGCAGTTTTGAGGTCACTCTCGCCTGGAGCTGGTTCAAGCCACAAGAGGACTGAGCAACGTATTAACTGTCGATCGTTTGTGGCTTACCGCTATTTTTGTGCATAGGCCTAAAGTCCTATAGGGAAATCCGCTAAGGCATGGCAACATTCCGCTTACTCGGATGAATTCGATGAGCAACAACGAACCAGATTAAGACCTATGAAATCAGCAAAACAGATTCTCATTGGCGGGATGCTCGCTACCGCCGTCATCGTGGTTGCGCCTTCCGCTTGGCCCCAGCAAATCAACGGCACACCCGGTTCGCCCGACGCCACTCAAGTTATCAACGGAAATCAAATCCCAGCGCCGCCGTTGCCGTTCGGCGGCGTGATCAAGGAAAGCGTCAAGGATTCCAAGCCCTACTGGCCGCCGCCCGTTGTGGCGCCCAAGGGCGCACCCAACATCCTGCTCATCATGACGGATGACCAGGGCTACGGCATTTCGAGCACGTTCGGGGGCGTCATTCCGACGCCCTCGCTGGATCGCGTCGCCAAGGCGGGTTTGCGCTACACGCAGTTTCATTCCACCGCGCTCTGCTCGCCCACGCGCGCTGCGCTTATCACCGGGCGCAACCATCATTCGGTTGGCTCCGGTGTTGTCGGCGAGCTGGCCACCGGGTATCCGGGCTACGATTCTATCATCGGGCTGGAGCGCGCCACCATCGGCGAAATCCTGAAGGAGAACGGCTATGCCACGTCATGGTTCGGCAAGGAGCACAACACGCCCAGCTTTCAATACAGCATCGCCGGGCCCTACGACCAATGGCCTTCGGGCATGGGCTTTGAGTATTTCTACGGGTTCATGGGCGGCGAGACCGATCAGTGGACGCCTTATCTGTTCAAAGATCACACGCAGATTTTTCCGTGGACTGGCCGAAAAGATTACAACCTCACGACAGACATGGCGGACGAGGCTGTGAAGTATTTGCACAGCATGAACGCGGTCGCCCCCGACAAACCGTTTTTCCTTTATTACGTGCCCGGTGGCACACATTCACCGCACCAGCCGACCAAGGAATGGATTGACAAGATCCACGCAATGCACCTGTTCGACGGAGGCTGGGAAAAATTGCGCGACACGATTTTCGCTAACCAGAAGAAGCTCGGCGTCATTCCGCCGGATACCCAGCTTACTCCATGGCCGGATGGTCAGGCCGCGCTTGGCGGTGCGAAGTTGCCTCGGTGGAACTCGCTTTCGTTCATCCAAAAGAAACTTTACATCCGCCAGGCTGAGGTCTTCGCCGCCTACGCCGCCTACACCGATTATGAAATTGGTCGCGTGATCCAGGAAGCTCAGGATCAAGGTAAGCTCGACAACACGCTTATCATCTACATCTGCGGCGACAACGGCACCAGCCCCGAAGGCACTCTGGAGGGCACCTACAACACGTTGACCGCCTACAATGGCATCTTGAAACTCCCGGAGGCGTTGCAGATGTTGCATTATGAAGATTGGGGTTCGGACAAGACTTATCCGCACATGGCGGTGGGGTGGACTTGGGCGTTTGATACCCCATTCAAATGGACCAAGCAGGTGGCTTCACATTTCGGCGGGACGCGGCAGGGCATGGCCATTTCGTGGCCCGGTCATATCACGGATTTGGGCGGTATCCGCACGCAGTTTCACCATGTCATTGACATCGTGCCGACGCTCCTTGAAGCCACCGGCATCAAGGCGCCCGAGCTGGTCAACGGCATCCCGCAGAAACCGATCGAGGGGGTGAGCATGGCCTACACATTCGACAAGGCCAACGCGGATGCGGCGTCGAAGCATGAGACGCAGTATTTCGAGATGGTCGGCAACCGTGCGATTTATCACGACGGTTGGGTGGCTGCCACGACACCGCCCGTCGCGCCCTGGCTCCTGGGAGCCACGATGCCCGCGCTGGGCGACTACCACTGGGAACTCTATAACATCGCCAAGGATTATTCCGAGAACAACGACCTTGCGTCGCAACAGCCGGACAAATTGAAGGAAATGCAGGCGTTGTTCCTGACCGAGGCGGCGAAATACCAAGTCTTCCCGCTGGACAACTCCGGCTTTGTGCGCGTCCTGGCACCCAAGCCGAGCGCGACCGCCGGAAAAACCGAGTTCACCTACACGGGTGTGAATGCCGGTATTCCGTACGGTAGCGCACCCGGCATTTTGGACAAGGACTACACCATCACCGCCGAGATCACCGTTCCCAAAGGCGGCGCGGAAGGAATGATCGTGACACTCGGCGGTCGCTTCGGGGGTTACGCGATGTTACTGCAAAAGGGCAAGCCGGTCTTCACGTACAACTTGCTTGATATGGAGCGATTCCGTTGGGAGGGCGGCTTGGGGTTAGCGCGCGACGTATTAGGTAAGGCGCTCGCGCCGGGCAAGCATACGCTGGTGTTCGACTTCAAATATGACGGCCCCGGCCCCGGCAAGGGCGGCACTGGCGTGCTCACTGTGGATGGCAAGGAATTAGCCAAGAAGACGATCGCGCACACAATTCCGTTGCTCATGACCGTCGACGAAACCTTCGACGTCGGCTTGGACACCGGCACGGGCGTGGACGACAGCTATAAGCTACCGTTCCGCTTCACCGGCACGATCAACAAGCTGACCTTCAAGCTAGGTCCGTCGCAGATGTCGGCGGCGGATAAGAAGGCAGCTGAGGAAGCATATGCGAAAGTTAACGACTAACCTTTCATCCATAACCAATCCGCGAGGCAGGCGGTGAGAAGTGGCCGCCTACCTTTCGCTCTTAACATGATGAAACGCTTTCTCACACTGACCTCCATCATCGAAGCGGCCACGGGATTGGCTTTAATCGCCGTGCCCGCTATTGTCGTTCGGCTGCTGCTCGGTGCCGAAATTTCCGGCGCGAGCATACCCCTCGGTCGCGTCGCGGGAGCCGCGTTGCTCGCGCTCGGTGTCGCCTGCTGGCTGGCGCGCGGTGACACGCAAAGCCGCGCTACGAGAGGATTGGTCGTTGCGATGCTGATGTATAACCTTGTCGCCACCTCTGTCCTCGCTTTCGCCGGTATCGCCTTGGGGCTGCACGGAGTTGCGTTGTGGCCTGCGGTGGTTCTCCACGCGGCGATGGCAGTCTGGTGTGTCGCCTGCCTGCGACGCGGTCCCCAGAATGAGGCAATGGAAAGTAACCAAATGAGTAACTCCTGATGGAAGAAAGCTATCAGAACAACCGGGTGAGCGAGTAATGAGCGGGTCACTTAGCAACCACACCTTGCCTATGAAGAAGAACTTAGCCAGGTCCTTTGTTGCGGCCTTGGTTTTCATTCCCATCGCCTTGTTAGCTCAGAGTCTTGCTCCAACACCTCCTTCTGCTGGCCAGGCCGAACTTTCCAAAGTCGAAGAATGGGTAACTTCTCAAGGCGCTGTAGAATCGATAGCCCCAGAGCTGGCGGCCATACTCGGCGTTGGCAGTGATCGTCTTCCAGTAAGACTAAAGTCGTTTCGCACGACGGACGGTATTAGTCTCGCGTTTGCTGTCAGCACCAACCCAAGACAAAAGGGCATCGTGCTCTCTGCGCTCAAAACAATAGCAGACAAGACGAAAATTTATTCCGTGGGCACTGCCTGGCTTACGAACAGATCAGGAACTCTTCGCCGAACGATAGGAGTAGATGCTTCGGGCGCCAGAGTTCTTCCAGACAGCTCCCGTGCAACAGAATTCAAAAACATCAAGGCCTTCTTTGTTAAGAAACTTGAGGCTACCGCTCCCACTCATCCTTGAACAGGGTCTGGTCTTCATGACCGACAACGGCAACACCATGATCACTCAGGACGAATTGGGCAACACCTATGACCGGACTGGCGGCCCGTACAGCAACTTCAAACCATAGCTTAGGTTTCTTGGAAGTCGGGGAAGCGGCCGGCGAATTCAGTCAGCAAACGCGCTACGGTTGCATCCGTGCTAACTGAGCATCCGCGGTGCGCTTCGCCACGCGGACGTATTGGACCAAGGTCCTACAGGCAGAGCCCGCGAAATCTGCGAGAATTCCAATCTTTGGACGAGAAGAACCTGAAACAATACAAACAAACTATGAAAACCTACCGTAACTTGAGCATACTTATCGCGTTTGCCGGCGTGTTCACTCTTTGCGTTCTTCACATAAGCAGAGCCGAGGAAAAAAAGAAAGCTGATGAAACGAAAGTTCAACTGATGTTCGTGCAGACTGCCGAAGATCTAAACGCCGACGGCAAGACTCTGCGGCTTGTCAATGTCGGCCAACAGACGCTCTATTTCTCGGATCGTCCGGTACGGATCGCTGGGCATCTCACGATGCCGGCCTATATGGATGAATGGAAAGCGGGCGCAGGCCCGGACGATTTCGCCAGCGATCCGCCCAACGCGACGCTCTCGGTCTATGAGCCGGGGAGCCACGAAAACAAGATGGTCGTGGTCGAGATCAGCCATCCGGTCATTGAGGGGAAGGACATGGTCTACACTTACAAGTTGATCGAGGGGACGATGCCCAGAGCCGGTGGTGCGACTGCGCTGTTTATCGATTGGGTCGGTGCGGGCGGTGGTGTTGGTCCCGGTTTTCACGGGGTAGGGGCCGGCGCCCGCGGGGTTGGCCTGCGGCGGTAGTAACCAAGGTTGGTTCCTCGCTACCATCGAATTGAAGCAAGGAGACAAGACAACGATATCCGCCCTCATTAAGTTTGCGACTGGATCGGTTCCTCGTGTTTTCGGCGCACCTATCAACTCGCTTCGCCGTCTGCAGATCTCCCTCGCGTTTCTGTGCGTTGCTACAGCCGTTTTGGGTCAGGAGCCGGTGAATCCGCTCAAGCCGCTGGATCTTGCGAGTCCGCGGGCCACGTTGCAGACATTCCTCGAGTCCGGGGATGCGGTGGGCGCGTACCTGGCCCAGGACTACCTGCCATCTCCTTCACGCACCAAATTCGATCACCTTTTCTTGCTGGCGAAACCGGTCCTGGAATGCCTCAACCTGGCCGAGGTCGCGCCGACGGCTCGCAGAAAGGCGGGCTTCTCGGCGGCGGGCGCATTGTACGAAACATTGAGCCGAATTCAGCTTCCGCCGTTTGACCAGATTCCCAACGCGTCCCAGTTGAAGGCGCTCTCCAGCAGCGATGCCGAGCGTTGGGTGATTCCGAACACGGAAATTGTCATCGAGCGCATGAAAAGTGGACCACATAACGGCGAGTTCCTCTTCAGCGCTGGGACCGTCTCCCGGGCGGAAGAATTTTACGAGCGCGTGCACGGATTGGCTTACACGCGCCCCGTTCCTCTTGAGCATTTCAGGGAAATCACCATGAACGGTGGAGGATGGATGATTCCGTTTGCGTGGGTCAAAGCGCTTCCTTCATGGCTTCGTCTCCCTGTTGCAGAGCAAGCGGTGTGGAAGTGGATCGTCTTGTTCCTGATTCTAGGCTGTTGTGGAGTCTTGTTGCGACCGGTTTCTCGCCTGTCCCGCCGGCGCAGCAGCGATCATCCGGTTCTCTCTGCGTTGGCGCGATTGGCGCTGCCATTGTTCTTTCTTGTAGCCACGCCCGTGGTGACCTACTTCGCTCTTGCGCAAATCAATATGATTGGTCCAATGGCCAGCCGGATCCAGCTCGTGGCAACAGCCATTATGTTTCTGGCCGGCGCGTGGATTGTCTGGCGCATCGCGCCCGTGCTCGCCGAAGCGATCATCGCCACACCCAAAATTAATACCGAGAGCATTGACGCGTATCTCATTCGCATCTGCATGCGATTATTGGGAATCATTGCCGCAGCTGCATTGCTGGCCGTAGGTGCCCAACGCTTGGGCTTGCCGGTATATGGGATCCTAGCAGGTCTAGGCGTCGGCGGGCTGGCCATTGCTCTGGCCGCTCAGCCGACCATGGAAAATCTGATTGGCGGTCTGAGTCTGTTCGCGGATAAACCCATTCGGGTCGGCGACGTCTGCCGCTACGGCAGTGAGGAGGGAACGGTCGAGGCCATCGGCATTCGCTCGACGCGGATTCGGGGAGGGGATCGCACGCTCACAACCATGCCCAACGGCGTGCTCTCCAAGATGCCGCTGGTGAGTCTGTCCCAACGCGACCGAATGTTAATCCGGTCCGTCATCGGCCTTCGCTATGAGACCAGTCCGGAGCAACTGCGCTATTTGCTGGTCAAGATTCGAGAGGTGCTTCGGCGTCATCCGAAAATTCACCCCGAGCTTGTTCGTGTTCGTTTTGTCGGTTTCGGCGCTTCGTCCCTGGATGTTGAATTGTTTGCCTATGTAAAAACAACGAAAGGGCCGGAATTTCTTAGCGTTCGCGAAGAGATATTGCTACAGGTCATGGACATCGTGAATGAGAGCGGGACCGGATTCGCCTTTCCCTCGCAGACCCTCTATTTCGGACGCGATAGCGGATTGGATCCGAAGAAGACCGAAAAGGCCGAAGCGCAAGTGCGCCAATGGAGTGAGGAAGGCTGCCGGCCAATTACAAACTCTTCGGCGGAGCAAACGCCTGAGATCACAATTGATCCGCCGCCGGGTCCCAAAACGGGTTAATCAGTCGACCGAAGGCGAGACACGTTGTGAGATTAAAACCAAATCCTGGTCAGTGAATGGCTGGGGACACCGCCGAAACGAACCTGGCAAATCAATCAAACCAGTAACAGCTGGCTACGAAGAACCTAACTAGCGATGAGAATAATGAGCTAGCCGCCTCAGGGAGCAGGCACCACGCGATAGTAAACGCCGTTTGCGCCGTACGCCGCGCTGAACCAGGTATTCCCACACAGGTAGTAGGTCGTGCCTTGGACGGTGGGTGTAATGCAACCGGCCGGGAGCGTCGCAACCATCTGTCCCATGGAATAGTTGCCTGGTGTCGCAACCACGGTTGTCGCGGTCGTGGCGGGTTGACTCGTCGTCGCTGTGGTTGTGCCGGCGTTGTAAGCGTTGGCTGACGCGGCCGCAGCATTGGCGTTAGCGTTAGCCGCGGCTGCATTAGCATTGACCGCGTTTGCATTTGCTGAAGCGACAGCCGCACCAGTAACAGCGGCCGTTGTGACA
>Ga0137375_10011807_pt1 | contig 10336 bp, 10 predicted proteins | sample SagtaG_24_FD_104936 | JGI IMG/M metagenome (GOLD analysis project Ga0137375, IMG submission 104936) | Vadose zone soil microbial communities from Sagehorn Ranch, Mendocino, California, USA - Sage1_R_113_16 metaG | ecosystem: Environmental > Terrestrial > Soil > Vadose zone | place: USA...
CAAGGCGAGCGCGGTGGAGATCAGCCGCGGCGACCTCTCGCGCGCGGTGGTGTCGGAGGAGCAGCGGGCGTTCCACGACGAGATCGACGACCTCACCGAGGCGATCCGGACGATGCAGGAGAACCTGCGCGACCTCGTCTCCCGCATCCAGAAGACCGCGCAGTCGGTCTCTGACTCGGCGAGCGACCTGCAGACCTCCGCCGAGGAGGTGAACGCCTCCACGGACGAGGTCGCCTCCTCGATGGAGAAGATCGCGCAGGGCGCGGGGCAGCAGTCGGACCTCGTCGAGCGCACGTCCAAGGTGATCGGCGAGATCGCCGCGTCGATCGAGCGCACCGCCCGCAGCGCCGAGGAGGCGACGCGGGCGTCGGCCGAGACCTCGTCGAGCGCGGCGTCCGGCGGCGAGGCGGCGCGGCTCGCGGGCGAGAAGGTGAAGAAGGTGTTCGCCCGCATCGAGGCGGCGAGCGAGCAGGTCTTCGCCTTTGGCGAGCGGACGAAGGCGATCTCGAAGATCGTCGAGGCGATCACCCAGGTCGCGAACCAGACGAACCTCCTCGCGCTGAACGCCACCATCGAGGCGGCGCGCGCGGGCGAGTACGGCCGCGGCTTCGCGGTGGTCGCCGAGGAGGTGCGCAAGCTCGCCGAGTCGGCGGGGCGCTCCGCGGAGCAGATCTCCTCGCTCGCCGCGGACATCTCCGGACGCGCCGCCCAGGTCGTCGAGACGATGAAGGAGTCGGTCTCCGAGCTCGGCGACGGCCGAGAGGACCTGAACGCCATCATCCGCGCCCTCGCCGACATCGCGAAGATCGCCGCGAGCGGGGCGGACAAGGTGGGCGTCATCTCCTAGACGGCGCGCGAGCAGCTCGAGGGCTCGGCGGACATGGTCCAGGCGATGGACCACATCTCGGACGTCGCCTCGTCGAACGCGAGCGCCACCGAGCAGGTGCGCAAGGTCACCTCCGAGCAGACCGCCGCCGTCGCCCAGATGGCGAGCGCTGCCCAGGAGCTCGCGAACCTCTCGGTCGAGCTGCAGACGGTGGTCTCGCGCTTCCGGCTCGGCTAGGAGCATCGACCGGTGCGGCACGTCGTGTTCCGCGTCGCGACCGAGCGGTTCGCGCTGCCGCTCGGCGCGGTGCGCGAGGTGGTGCTCCCGCAGCCGCCCTTCGCGCGGGTGCCCCGCTCCTCCGAGGCGGTGTGCGGCGTCATGAACCTGCGCGGGCGCGTCGTGGCGGTGGTGGACCTCGCCGCGCTCATGGGGCTCGCGCCGCAGCGGCTCGAGGGCGGCGCGGGGCAGGTCCTCATCCTCGAGCACGGCAAGCGCGCGCTCGGCTTCCTCATCGCCGGCGTCCTCGGCGTGGAGCCGCTCGCGCCGCCGGAGGACGCGGCGCCGGGCGTCGTGCGGGGCGTCGCCGCGGCGCGCGCGGGGGCGGTGACGGTCCTCGCCGCCGACGCCCTCGCGAGCGAGGCGGAGCGGCTCTTCGGCGGGCGTTAAACGGGCGAGCACGATTCGCGATCACCAGAAACCGTTCGTGCTGAGCGTAGCGCCCGCGCAGCGGGCGCGGAGTCGAAGCACGCGCCTTGGGACACATGGCGCCCTTCGACTTCGCCTGCCCTGAGCGTAGGGGCCGTATCGCGGCCCCGAAGTCGAAGGGCTCAGGGCGAACGGAATCTTCCCGGTGTTTCCGAATCGCGATCGGTCGTTTAGAAGCGCCGAGCGGTCGCCTTGTGGGGCGGTCGCCGCCGGTGTAACGTCGAGCCTCCTTCCTGGGAGGGACCGGTTCCGATGGCGAAGCGAGTCCTGATCGTCGACGACGCGATCTTCATGCGGAACATGATCAAGGACATCTTCTCCGGGTCCGGCTTCGAGGTCGTGGGCGAGGCGGCGAACGGCCTCGAGGCGGTCGAGAAGTACAAGGAGCTGAAGCCCGACCTCACCACCATGGACATCGTGATGCCGTTCAAGAGCGGCATCGAGGCGACCCGCGAGATCGTCAAGCACGACGCCCGCGCGGTGATCGTGATGTGCAGCGCGCTCGGCCAGGAGTCGCTCGTCATGGAGGCGATCGAGGCGGGCGCGTCGGACTTCATCGTGAAGCCGTTCAAGTCCGAGGACGTCCTCTCCGTCGTCAAGAAGGTTCTGGGCGACGCGTAGAGCGCACCGGGGCCGGGGCTCGCGGTGACGCTCGACCTGCAGAAGTACCTGACCCTGTTCGTCGCCGAGGCGGGCGAGCACCTCGCCGGCTTCGCGAAGGACCTCGTGCGGCTCGAGGAGGCGGCGCGCCAGGGCGGCGCCGAAGGCGCCCGCGACGCGATCGACTCCTGCTTCCGCCACGCCCACAGCGTGAAGGGCATGAGCGCGTCGATGCAGCTCGACGCGATCAGCGCGCTCGCCCACCGCGCCGAGGATCTCGTCGACGTCTTTCGCTGCGACCCGGCGCGCCTCGATGCGGGCGCGGTCGACCTCCTCCTCGCGGCTGGCGACCGGCTCCACGAGATGGTCCAGGCCGCGGCGCGGGGCGAGAGCCTCCCGCGCGACGACGTCACGATGGAGCGGCTCGCGAGCGCCGCCCGCCGCCTGCGCGAGGGGACGCGCGGTTCCGACGCCTCCTCCCGCGGCCCGGAGAGGGCGGAGCCCGCGTCCGCGCCGGAGCGTGCTCCCTCCGCGGAGGCGCCATCGCCCGCCGTCGCGGAGGCGCGCCCCTCGAGGCGTGTCGAGGTGGAGGTCGAGATCGCGGGGAGCTGCCCCGTGCCGGCCGTCCGCGGCTTCCTCGTCGTGAAGAAGCTCGCCGCGCTCGGCACCGTGGCGCGCGCGACGCCGTCCGTGGACGACCTCAAGGCCGGCCGCATCCCCGGCAAGCGGCTCCAGATCCAGCTCGAGACCGGCGAGACGCTCCAGGCGGTGGAGCGGGCCCTCGCGCAGATCTCGGACATCGCCGCGGTGGCGCTGCGCGAGTCGGAGGCGGAGCGAGCCCAGCCCGCGGGCGCCGCCCCGGCCGCGGCGGCGGCGCAGGCGCCCGAGGCGGCCCGCACCGTCCGCGTCCGGACCGAGATCCTCGACGGCTTCCTCGACGCCATCGGCGAGCTGATCCTCGCCACGGCCCGGATCCGCGAGGTGGGTCGCACGCTGCCGGAGGGGCATCACGCCGCGCTCGACGAAGGCGTGGACCGGCTCCACGCGATCGTGAAGGACCTCCACGACAAGGTCATGACCGTGCGGATGACGCCGCTCGCGCTCGTCACCGATCGGCTCCCTCGCACCGTGCGCGACGTGGCGCGCAAGCTCGGCAAGCAGATCGAGCTGGAGGTGAAGGGCGCGGAGATCGAGCTCGACCGCGCCCTCCTCGAGGAGCTCTCCGACCCGATCCTCCACCTGCTCCGCAACGCGGTCGACCACGGCATCGAGGCGCCGCACCTGAGGCTCCTCGCCGGCAAGCCCGCCACCGGCCGCGTGACGGTCCACGCGCGCCGCGAGCGGGACCGGGTCATCCTGGAGGTGGGCGACGACGGGAAGGGGATGGATCCGGCGAAGCTCCGCGGCGCGGCGGTGGCACGCGGCGCGATCGGCAAGGAGCAGGCGGACGCCCTGGGCGACCGCGAGGCCCTGCTCCTCGCCTGCCTGCCGGGCATCTCCACCGCCGAGCTCGTGACGGACGTCTCCGGCCGCGGCGTCGGGCTCGACGCGGTGAAGCGCGCGGTCGAGGCGGTGGGCGGGGCGATCGAGATCGACAGCGCTCCCGGCGCGGGCTCGCGCGTCACGCTCCGCCTCCCGCTCACCGTGGCGGTGCAGCCCGTCCTGCTCGTGCGCGTCGCGGGCGAGGTGGTCGGGCTCCCCATCGCGAAGGTGCACGGCGCCGCGCAGGTGGAGATGTCGCGGCTCGACCGGAGCCGGGGCGCGCCCGTCCTCTCCTACGACGGCGAGCTCGTGCCGGTGTACGGCCTCGAGCGGCTTCTCGGCTTCACGGGCGTCGCGCGCGACGATCGATCGGTCGTCGTCGCGGAGGGCGCCGAGGGGCGGATCGGCCTCGCCGTGGACGCCCTCATCGGCCAGCAGGAGGCGGTGCTGAAGCCGCTCGGCCAGCCGCTCGACAGCGTGATCGGCCTGTCGGCCGTGACGGTGCTCGGCACCGGCCTCCCGGTGTTCATCCTCGACGTGCAGAGGCTCCTCGCCGCATGAATCCCCGCCCCTTCGACTTCGCCTGCCCTGAGCCCTTCGACTTCGCGCCGGCTGCACCGGCGCTATGCTCAGGGCAGGCGAAGTCGAAGGGCTCAGGGCGAACGGACGGGGGCCTCGCCGCATGAACGCCGGCTTCGCCTCCCGCGACGTGGACGCGCTCCAGGAGGTCGCCTCCATCGGCTGCGGCCAGGCCCTCACCGCGCTCGGAAAGCTCGCGAAGCGCCGCTTCGAGATGGACGTGCCCGAGGCGTGGGTCGGCACCGGCCCGGGCTCGATCGCCGCCTTCCTCGGTGCGCTCGGCCAGGACCTCGTCGCCGTCGGCGTGAAGCTCGAGGGGCCGCTCACCGGCGATCTCCTCCTCGCCCTGCCCGAGGGCGACGCGGAGACCCTCGCCGCCCTCCTCGGCCATCCGCCCTCGGGGCGCTGGCGCGGCGTCGCGGAGAGCGCCCTTCTCGAGTCGGGGAACATCGTCGGGAGCGCGTTCGTCTCGGCCGTCGCCGCCCTCGTCAAGGAGACGCTCCTCCTCTCGGTGCCGCGCTTCGCTCGCGGGAGCGGGCGCCACTGCGTCGAGCAGCTCGTCGCCCACGCCGGATCGGTCGCGCTCGCCACGCGCTTCTCCGCCGCCGCGGCAGGCACGGGCGCCGCCCTCGAGGGGCTCATCCTCGTCATGCCCGAGCCGGAGCGGATCGCGAGGCTCCTCTCGCACCTCCGGGTGCGGTAGAGAGCGGGGATGGACGAGACGACCCTGCGACGGCTCCTCGCCGCGGTGCGCGCGGGGAAGACGCCCCTCGAGGACGCGGTCCGCCGCCTGAAGGGCGCGCCGTACGAGCGGCTCGGCGACCTCGCGACGCTCGACGTGCACCGCACGCTCCGGGTCGGTATGCCGGAGGTGATCTTCGCCGAGGGGAAGACCGCGGCGCAGGTCGCCGCCATCGCGCGGAAGCTCGCGAGGAAGGGGCCGCTCCTCGTGACGCGGCTCGCGCCTGAGAAGGCCGGACCGGTGCGCCGCGCGGTGAAGGGATCGACGTACGATCCGGTCTCGCGCACGCTCCGGCGCGGGCGGATGGACCTCCCCACGCGCGGCCCGGTGGTGATCTGCTGCGCCGGGACCTCCGACATCCCGGTGTGCGAGGAGGCGGCGGCCACGCTCGACGTCATGGGCGTCGAGGCGATCCGCGTCTACGACGTCGGCGTCGCCGGGTTGCACCGCGTCCTCGGCCGGCGCGAGGAGCTCGAGCGCGCCCGCGCCGTGATCGTCGCCGCCGGGATGGAGGGAGCGCTGCCGTCCGTCGTGGGCGGCCTCGTCGGGCGGCCCGTCATCGGCGTGCCGACGTCGGTCGGCTACGGCGCCTCGCTCGGCGGCCTCGCCCCGCTCTTCACGATGCTCAACTCGTGCGCGCCCAACGTCACCGTCGTGAACGTGGACAACGGGTTCGGCGCCGCCTTCGTGGCGGGGCTCGTCGCGCGCGAGTGAGCCGCTTATAAGGGATGGCGATGGGCCTCCTCGTCCTCGAGCCGATCGGCGGGATCGCCGGCGACATGTTCCTCGCCGCGGCCCTCGACGTCGGGGTCGACCCCGCCGCGCTCGAGGGGGCGCTCCGGACCCTCGGCGTCGGCGGCTGGCGCCTCGAGGTCGCGCGCAGGACGGACTGCGGCATCGCCGGGACGCACGTCGACGTCGTGGTGATGGGCGAGCAGCCCCACGCGCGCGGGCTCGAGGAGATCCTCGCCATCGTGGACGGGAGCGGGCTGTCGCCGCGCGCGAAGGCGGCGGCGCGGGCGATGTTCGAGCGGCTCGGCCGGGCCGAGGCGAAGGTGCATGGCGTGCCGCTCGAGGAGATCCACTTCCACGAGGTCGGGGCGGTGGACTCGATCATCGACGTGTGCGGGGCCGCGGTGGCGCTCGAGCTGCTCGGCTGGCCGCGCGTCCTGTGCGCGCCGCCCGAGCTCGGCCACGGCCTCTCGCGCTCCGCGCACGGCCCGCTGCCCATCCCGCCGCCCGCCGTGCTCGAGCTGCTCGCCGGCCGGCCGGTGCGGCCGGGCGGCCCGCCCGGCGAGGCGGTGACGCCGACCGGTGCCGCGATCCTCGCCGAGGTGGCCGAGGTGGGACCGCTCCCCGCCATCGTGGCCGCCCGCATAGGCTACGGCGTCGGCACCCGCAGCTGGCCGGACCGGCCGAACGTGCTCCGCGCGACGCTCGCCGAGCCGGCGGAGGACGGCGAGCTGTGGCTCCTCGAGACGAACCTCGACGACGCGAGCGGGCAGATCGTGGCCCGCGCCGTCGACGCGGCGCTCGAGGCGGGCGCGCTCGACGCGTGGTCGGCGCCCATCACCATGAAGAAGGGGCGGCCGGCGGTGCTCGTCGCCGCGCTCGTCCCGGAGGGGCGCCGCGCCGCCGTGACGCGCGTGCTCTTCGCCGAGACCACTACGCTCGGGATCCGGCGCCGCCGCGTCGAGCGTGACGTCCTCGCCCGCGAGGTGCGCACCGTCGAGACCCGCCACGGACCGGTGCGGGTGAAGGTGGCGCTGCTCGACGGGGTGGAGCTCGGGGCGCAGCCCGAGCACGATGACTGCCTCGCGCTCGCGAGAGAGAAGGGCGTCGCGCTGCGCGAGGTGATCCAGGCGGCGATGGCGGCGTACCGAGCGGGGAAGTAGCGTTGCGGCGCCGTTCGTGCTGAGCGTAGCGCCCGCGCAGCGGGCGCGGAGTCGAAGCACGCGACGTGGCTCGCGCGTCGCCCTTCGACTGCGGGGCGCTCCGCGCCCCTACGCTCAGGGCGAACGGGTGTTTCGCGAATCCGCGTCCGGGTCAGGTCCTCACCCGCCCAGCGACAGCACCGCGTAGCCGCGGAACGCCGGCAGGATGGTGGAGACCGAGTTGCCGGACGGATTCATGGGGATGCGCGCGTCCTGACCGTCGGCGGAGACGAAGCGCGCCCTGCGCGCGCCGCCCGCGACGTGGACGCCGAGGAACAGCGTCGCTCCCTGGGCGCGCTCGCCCTCGGGGGCGACGAGGTGCGCGAGGAGGGCGCCCGGGGTGCGGTGGAGCACGACGAGGAGCGGCACGCGGGCCGCGACGCTCGCCGCGCGGCGCCCGCGGCCGAGCACCGCCGCGAGGGACTTCTCGAGGAGGGCGGACTCGGGAACGGCGGGGGCCCCGTCCTTCTCGAGCGCCGGCAGCACCGCCACCGTCGCCTCGCCGACGCGCGTGCCGGTCGCCTTGGCCGCGGGGAGGAAGGGCGAGCCCGGCCGGCCCATCTCGTCCACCGCGGACGGCTCGCCGAAGGCGAGCACGCTCCCACCCGCCTCGAGCCGGCGCCGCGTCTCCTTGGCCTCGAGCGCGGAGAGCGCCCCTGCCCCGGCGAGCACGAGCGCCGCGTCCGGGGGCGCGTCCTGGACGCGGAGCACGACCGGGGCCTGCACGTGGAGCGCCGCGAGCGCCTCCGCCGCCCGCTCGACCGCCGCGCGGTGGCGTCCGCCCGTCCAGAGGTCGGCCTCGGCGGAGAAGAGCACCGCGCACTCCACGATCGGCTCGCCCCCCGCGGCGGAGAGCGCGTTCGCCTGGAGGCGCCGGGCGAGGCGTCGGATGGAGGCCACCTCGCGCCCCCCCTGCCCGGAGGGCTCGACGCCGGACAGCTCGATCCCGCAGGTCGCGGCGATGGCCGCGGCGCGCGCGACCGCCGCCGGCGCGGCGTTCGGGGCCGGCGCGACGGCGCAGGAGCGGCGCCCCATCGCCGCGCGCAGGAGCCGCGCCAGGCCGAGGCCGGTCGCGCCGGCGGCCGGCTGCGCTGGGAAGACGGCGGCGTCCAGGTGCCGCGCCGCCTGGAGCTGCGCGTGGCCGACCGCCTCGAACTGCGCGACGACCTCGAACGGGCGGGCGGCGGCGCGGGCGGCGTCGCGCGCGTCGCGCGCGTACTGGCAGACCGCGCGCGGGAGCGCCTCGTTCCTGATGCGCCAGAAATCGCGCCCGAACGGGAGCTGCTCGAACGAGATCGCGCCGGACGCCTGCGCGATCGCGCTGCGTGCGAGGGCGAGATAGTCCACCGGCTGGAATTGATCGCCATACTCGCGCGAGAGGTGGCGTCCGAGATCGCGCTGGCACTCGGGGCAGAACCCCGCCCCGAGCAGGCCGAGCGCGAGGGACGCGTCCGGCCGATCGAGGCAGACGCCCGCGAATCCTGCCGCGAGCGCGGCGCGGGTCGCGTCGGCGACGCGCACTCGTTGCCGGGGCGACGAGAGGCACGCGCGCGGCGGGCCGCCTCCGCCGGCGATCGAGCCGTCCGCGGCGCGGCAGGCCTCCCCGGGCGAGGGCGCCCGTCCGCAGGCGACGTCCGCAAGGGCGCGGTTCACCATGAGTGCTGGGAGTGGCTCGGAGGCGCCCGCGACGAGTGGCTCGGCTTCGGCCTCGGCGGCGGCGCGGGCCCCCTCCTCGGGGAGAGCCCCCGGAGCGAGGCGGTACGGCGCGAAGGCGGGCTCGACGGCCATGGCGTGTGGCCCCCGCCCGCCTCGGCTGGCGCGGATCCGCTCGGCTCGACGCGGGGGCGAGCGCGAGGGTACGACGGGGTACCGCCGCGGGCAATTGCCGCGCCTGCGCGAGGATGCACGACCCTCACGGCGAGGGGTGGGGTCAGGGCCCACCCCGTTCCGTTGACCGCGGGCGAAATCCCGTGGTAGGTGATCCAAAGATTCGGTCGAAAGCGCGGGGGGTTCGCCGCGCCCGACCCAGCTCCCGGAGGCAGGTCGAGATGGGCGAAATGTTCGGTACGCTCGCGAAGCACTACCACGAGGGCGGATGGGTGATGCACCTCATCCTCGTCTCGCTCTTCTTCGTATTCGGGCTCGTCATCGACCGCGTGCTCGCGCTCTATTTCAAGACCGCGATCGACAAGGAGGCCTTCCTCCGCGAGCTGAAGAAGCACGTCTACGCGGGCGACCTCGACAAGGCGATCAGCTTCACCGCCTCGCAGAAGAAGACGCCGCTCACCTCCGTCATCAAGGCGGGGCTCATCAACGTCCCGAAGGGCGAAGCGGACGTGCAGGCCGCGATGGACGAGGCCACCCTCCGCGAGTCGCCCAAGATCGAGAAGCGGACCGGCTACCTCGCCATGATCGGCAACGTCGCGACGCTGCTCGGCCTGCTCGGCACGATCATCGGCCTCATCGGCGCGTTCGGCGCGGTGGCGAACGCGAACCCCGCCGACAAGGCGACGATCCTCGCCGCGTCGATCTCGGAGGCGATGAACTGCACCGCCTTCGGGCTCCTCACCGCGATCCCCGCCCTCGTCGCGTACTCCATCCTCCAGGGCCGCTCGCAGCACATGCTCGAGGACGTGAACGAGAGCGCGGTGGCGGTGCTGAACCTCATCGTCGCGAACAAGGACAAGATGAAGATGCCCGCGACGCTGGCCCTCGAAGAGTAGCGCACGCTCCTCTCACTCCCCCGGAAAGGAGGTAGGCGATGAGCGGCGGCGCGATGCCCGAGCAGGGCGGCAGAAAGACCAAGAAGAAGTCGCTCGACGCGACGATCAACGTCGTCCCGGCGATCGACCTCCTCTCCTGCTGCATCACCTTCCTCCTCTACACCGCGGTCTGGACCCAGATCTCGCGGCTCCAGGTGCAGCAGCTCGGCACCGGCGCGCCCGAGCCGCAGGTGACCGAGCAGCAGAAGACGCTCCTCGTCACGCTCGCCATGGGCGAGCGCGGGTTCAACCTCTCCACCTCCGGCGGCGAGTCGGTCGACATCCCCACCCTCGGACGCGACGCGGAGAACCGGATCCGCTTCGATCTGAAGGTGCTCGGGGAGCGGCTGAAGCAGCTCAAGGGAAACTACCCCGACACCTCCGCCATCACCGTCCAGGCGGAGGACACGGTGAGCTACGGCGACCTCGTCCAGGTGATCGACACGGCCGTGGGCGTCGGGCTCGTCGCTGTCTCGGTGAGCGGGGCCTGAGAACATGCCCATCGTCACGCCAGGCAAGCGCCCCGCCAAGCGGTTCGAGAAGTCGAAGATCCTCGGCGGCAAGATCGTACGCGGCCACAAGTCCACGAACGCCGAGCTGAACGTCGTGCCGATGGTGGACATGATGACGATGCTCGTCATCTTCCTCCTGCAGCAGTTCTCGTCCACGGGCGAGGTGCTGTACATGCAGAAGGACATCAAGCTGC
>Ga0137375_10011809_pt1 | contig 10335 bp, 11 predicted proteins | sample SagtaG_24_FD_104936 | JGI IMG/M metagenome (GOLD analysis project Ga0137375, IMG submission 104936) | Vadose zone soil microbial communities from Sagehorn Ranch, Mendocino, California, USA - Sage1_R_113_16 metaG | ecosystem: Environmental > Terrestrial > Soil > Vadose zone | place: USA...
AAGGGCAAGGGCTTGCAACTCGGGCGGCCACTGCAGTCCTCGCAGCGCGGCGGCAACGGTCATACACCGGTGCTGATAATCGGCCAGCCCCTTGATCGCGGTACTGGCCACCGCCTCGACCTGCCCCACGTTGACCAACGCGCCGGCAATGGCTTCCAGACAGATGCGGAGCCACGTCGCGGAGCGGGGATCGTCTGGACTGGTCGTTGCCAGGATGCCCGCCTCAAGGGCTGTCTGCTGGAACTCGCTGGCGAGCCTGACGTGATGCTCGACCGTGGCCAGAAGGCTCTCCAGGCTCGGAGCCGGCTGTTGCGTTTGCAGGTTACTCATGGGTCTCGGTCCTCGAAAAAGTGGGAGGCCGCCGGCTGGGAACAGCGGCCCCGAACGCAGGTCACTCAACTACGAGCAGGACGGACGAACTGCTCGCCGGTCAGGCCCGGTTTCATCCTGCGGGCCGCCCGGAATCCTTCAAGAAACTCTTCCTTGGAGGTATGCAACCTCTGGAACGTCTCCGAAAAACTGTCATAGTGAGCCGCAACCATCGTCTCCTCGGTGATGCGTTGGGCGCGCTCCGAAAAGCTCTCGACCTGTGGCGCCGCCGCCCCGACACGGCCGATCATGTCGCGCAGGCCGATCAGGGCATCGTGTGCCGTGTTGATCTTGGTCGAAACCGGCACGGTCCACCCCGCGGCCAGCTGGCCACCGAGGGCGCGTACCTGGTCAGCGAGTTGGCTCGCCAGTTGGCTCACCTCTTGAAGGTCGTTCACGATCGCCATTGTCCAATACCTCTGTGTTCAGGAACATGCGCCCGGTGTGTGCCGGGCGCGGTCAGGTCACCATCCCGGAGAACGCCCGGGCACCACGCCAACCCCATCCTCAGACAGGGGCCGGGGCCAGTTGGCCGCGATGATCGGCTCCCAGTGGCCAAGGTTCGCCGCCGCCTCCGCCACTGCGTAGTCCGCAGCCGCGGCCGTCAGCAGCTCGACGAGCCGCGCGCGGGCCTTGTCGCGGTTGGCGACAAGCGACGCCTGGTGGGCGTCCCGGTGTTTCGCCTCCACCTCGACCACGGCAGCGGCATGGGCAGAGACCGCCGCGGCGTGCTTCGCTGCGAGATCCTCGACGATCTTGTGTTGTCGCTCGGCGAGGGTGCGCGCCGCCTGGACTTTGGCCTCGTAGCCGAGCAGCTTGGCCGCACCCTCGGGATCGGCACACAGGCTCGGATCGTCGGCCTTGGCCTGAGCGTCGGCCTGCCACTGCCGCAACGTCTCCAGGATGCCCTGCGCCGCCTGCAGCCGCTTGAGCGCTTCGGCCTGCGCCGCCCAGGTCGGCAGGGCATCGATTTCGCGCTGCAGCTTGGGCTCCAAGGCCTTGGCCAGCGGCTGCGCGGCCTCCAGGATTTGCTTGCCCTCGAAGGTGAACATGCTGAACACCAGCGACACCCGCCCATCTTTCGCGGGCGCTACCTTCACGCCGGGGAGGGTCGCGCCGCCCCGGCGCTCTGCCTGCTCGCTGGTGAGCAGCGTCCAGTCGATCTTGAATTTGCTCATAATGCCCCTTCGGTTCAGATTGTGCTGCTCCCAGCGAAGGGGCAGCGGGTGTCGTTGCTCAAATCTCGTCTGGGTCGATGCCCCCGGTCAGCAGCTTCGCGCGGGGGCCGCCTTGGGACCGCGCTTCGGCGAGCACCGCCGCGCGGTCGCACGGCATCCAGCGCCACACCGGGCCGCGCCAGACGAGGTCGCCCTTGCCCGGCACGTCCAGAGCAATGCCCATGATCTGCTGGTCGCCGCCGACGTTGGCGCGGGCCTCGATCTTCTTCAGGCGCGTGTCCAGGTTCATAGCTGGTCGTCCTCGGTTGCGATCGCAGGGGGTTCCTTGGCTTGCTCCGGCTGGCGCAGCAACGCCTCAATGGCCTCGATCCGCTTCGCCAGGTCATCCAGTTCGGCATAGTCGCGCGCGTGGCTCAGAATCAAGTCCGCCGCGCGGTTCTGGTCCGACGCCTTCGCCGCCTTCAGGTTTCTCGCCAGGGTGCGGACGGCGCGAAGGGCGTGCCGCTGGAGTTCCCCGACCGCCTGGTCGAACGCTCGCCGGCGAGCGAGCCGGTACGCCTCGGCGAAGGCGCCGATGTCCAGCCAGCGGCGGAGCGTCTTCTCCGCAATGCCACAGGCGACCGCCGCCTTGCGTAGCGTCGGCTGGGCCAGGAGCGCAGCGATTGCCGCCTCCTGGTGCCGCGTCAGTTTCTCGCCGTGGCCTGGCATTGCCTCAATCCCCTACCTCAGATGACCGCAGATGTCCTCTCTCTGTCGTGGCCTACCACTGCCGCCGTCGTGGCTCTCCGGCCCGCCCTCCTCGTGGGGCAGTCGTGGACTGGCCGCGACAGTCGTGGACCACCGAGGGGGGGGAGGGGCCAACCCGCCAAGCCACACTCGGCGCCGCTCACGGCGGTTCCAATACCCTCGGTGACTCAGCAGTCACCCGCGGCCGTCTGCGCTTCTCCTGCGCCGGCCTGTGCGGTCTGCGCCAGGATCGGCGCCAGCTGCTCGTCGAGGTCGCGCACGCTCCGGACACACAGAGCGATGCCTCCCCGCTGACTCACCTGGTCGAGAAAGTGCCGCTGGGCCTCGGAGAGACGGCCCGTGGCGCTCTTGCACTCGACAGCGAGGAAACGGCCATTGCCGAGAACGCCGAGGATGTCGGCAACGCCTTTCAACCCGCGGAACGAGCGGTAGCACTTCCTGCTCGGGTCAAACACACCGCCGTTGTTCGCACGCCAGGCCAGCAGCTGCTTGACGCGCAGGTACTCCAGACAGCCGCTCAAAACATCGGCCTCGCGGGTGCTCACGCGCATCGTTGTTTCTCCCACGGTCTGGGGCCTGCTTTGGTCGAGCCATCCGCCGGCGTGCGGTGACCCTCCAGCACAATGCCATCACCACTTTGCCGCGGCAGCCGGCGCAGGAATGTTTGCCAGCACGCGTCGTAGTCCTGACCCTCGCACAACGCCCGCCAGGTACGCTCACCCTGTGGTTTGAACCAGCCGCGAAAGCCTGGTGGCGCTGGCGGTGGTGTTGAGGTCGGGTACATCGCGCTTGGCCTCTCATCTGCCCCGCTTGGGGATTACGAGTTCGGTTTCCTCACCGATCCCATGCCGCAGGCAAACCTCTTGGACCGTCTCCATCCAGTGGTCATTAACCCGGCCCGCTACTGCGTGGCTCAGATCGGGATCCTCCGCGATCCGCTGTGTCAACGCCTCTTCGAGCTCACTGACAATCAGCGCGGCGTCCAGGTGCCGCTCGCCGCGGCGTCGCAGTTCGCTCCGGACCAGCGCCGCCAACTCTGGGTCGAGCCACTCCCGCCCCCGTAGCCAAACCAAATACGACCGCGGCACATCGCAGATCGCTTTGCCTTCGTGCTCACCCCAGGGCATCCGCTGGTACAACTCATGACTCGCAGCCCCTCCCCGTCCGGGGCTCCCCGTGGTTCTCGAAACTGCTGGGCTTCCTCTGGCACGCGGTGGAACGCATGCCACTGCATTGCAGCTCTTACTTCTTCTAGCTCTCTTCTTTAGCTCTCTTGTTTTGCGCCATAGCTGCAATAGATTGGCTCGCGTTCCATCGCGTGCCAACCATCCCCTCAGCTGCTTCAGGGGCAGTTAGTCCGCGAATCCGTCAACCGGGCGGCTCGCGTTCCACCGCGTGCCAACCGTCGCCGCGACTGCCTCAAGGGGGAACCTCTGGCGGTGTCAGTCGCAACCCGACGTATACCCGAACCCGCTTGTCGCCGTCCCGGGGCTGGCGGGTGTCAAGGGCGGGCAGGACCGCCCGCAGGTCGCGGCCGAACGTCTGTTCGTTGCCGTGGTCGCGCCCCTTCTCCTGGCACCAGCGCTTCCATTCATCGAACAGGTCGCGCACGATCACTTCGTAGCCCGGTCCCACCTGGCAACGCTCCCGCACAAAGGCACCAACCGGAGAGGACAAGTCTTCCATGTAGTCGATTAGTTTCTGGCCGCTCTCCGGCTGCTCGAAGTGGCCACGCTGGCGTAGCCGCAACCATCCCTCGATTGACCAGAGGAGGATGCCGGGCAGCTCCGTCAGCAGCCGGTCCGTCAGCGTGACGTCCTCTTTGCCGAAAAACGACTTGGTCAGCCGTAGGAGCAAGAATCGGCCGGCCAGTGCGCCGCTTGGGTCGTTCAGTCGCGGCAGTTCGTTCGTGAGAATCACGAAGCGCGTCGGGAGTTTCGTCGTGATCTGGTGGCGGTGCTTGCGGTCGATGGTCTGGGCATCCTCCCCGCTGATGGCGAGAAGCCGCTCTATCACGATTGCGGAATCGGTCCGACCCGACACGCGAGCATCGCTGATGATGGCCAAGGGTTTGCCCAGCAGGGGGGCGATCCCGAAGTTTGCCCCCAGACTGGCGAGCGTTGGCCCACACACGTTGTGGATGCCGACGATGGAGCTCAGAATCCGGGCGATGGTTCCCTTGCCGCTCCGCCTCGGGCCGATGATCACCAGGATTTTCTGCTGCCGCGTGTCTGGGGTCAGGGCGTACCCGAAGAATTCCTGCAAGGTCGCGATTGCGGCGGCATCGTTCGGCCACAACTGCGCCAGGAATGCCAACCAGAGGGCCGGGGGCGGGGCGGTCGCGCGGTAATCGTAGTGCAGGGCGTTGAGGGCGAACAGGCGCGGAGTGCAAGGGTACAGGGTGCCGTCGGTAGCCAGTTCGGGGAGGGCGCCGATCCCGTTGGCACACACGAGGATCTCGGTCGGGTCGGAGGCGCCCAGCGGATGGGCGTTGGGCAGGAGCCAAGAGGGCGCCTCCGTTTTCGTCGGCAGCAGGGCAAGGCTCACGAGGGCTTGCAGGGTATCGGCGACGAGCTTTGTCGTCACCCGCCGCGCCGTTGGCTTCTGGTTGCTACTTCCGTCTTTCGCCCACGCCTGAAGTGCGGCGTGGTTCTGGCGGTCGAACTCCTGCTTCACGCGATTACAGAGGCTCGCCTTGATGTCCTTGTCCGCCACCGACTCCCAGGCAAGACCGTTCCAGGCGTACCACTCCTCACGCCAGTAGCGCAGTGTCGCGCCGTCGGCGTGCTGGTGATTCTGAAAAAAGAGTCGTGCGAGGTAGTAAGGATCGTCGCCGGCTTCGTTGACCCCCGTGGCTGGTCGATCCCTGCCGTCGGAGTCGCCCGCACCCGCCGCAGTTGCTTTGGCGTGATCCGGTGATGATCCACTGGCGTCAGAAGGAGGGCGGCCCCAGTCGCAATAGTCCTTCGGTCCGCGCCCATCGAGGGCCTTGGCGATGGTGCGCTTGCGGTAGTCCTCGCGATTCAGCTTCGAGCGACCCAGCCCGCTTTGCGCCCAAAGGTCAGCAATCCGGTTTTCGTCCGGCCCGCACCAGAAGGCCAGGTAGTTGCACAGGCCAAGATCGGCCTCGGATCGGCTTGGGTAACCGCTGATGCCGCCGGCCCAGAGCGCCGAGAACTTCGGCCCCGTCTTCGGAGCCGAGCACGCGCGGCGAACGATCTCCGCATCGTCCGCGTTGGCAGGGATACCGCCCCCACGGTGCTCGCTGTGCGGCGGCGACTCCGCTGGCGGCCAGATGCTTGCGTGGACCTGTTCGAGCGCCTCTTGCCGGTGCTCGATCGTGAGCGGCGTCCCGGGCACGTGCTGCCCAGTCACGGTCACATAGCGGCCGGTGTCGTAGTTCTCGTAAGGCCCCTTCTTCCGGCCATTGGGCGGGAGCCGTCCCAGCAGGAAAAATGCGGACGCCCCGGCCGCTGGGCGACACCTCGGTATAGCTCCCGATGGCGTCGATGATCTGCTGCGCCCACTCGGCAAGCTTCCCGGTGTCGGGGTCGCGGCAGTCGTCGAGGTCGATTGCGACGAACACGGCGCCGGTGTCGTCGGCCTTGCGCCGCAGGACAAAGCCGATGCCATCCCATTTGCGCTCACGGAGTGCCTGCACCGCCGTGGGGAAGTCAGACCAGGTGACCGGATTCGTGCTACTGGCCAGACCGCCGGTGCGGGCGTTGAGCGGCGGCTTGTCCCAGTTCACCTCGCCCGTCTCCTCATCTACATCGTGGACGTACCGCCACCCGACCCAGGTAGCGTTTTGCTTGAGGAGATCGGGAATGTTCTCGACGAGGACGGCCAAGGCTTGCGGCCGTGCCCCTCGCGTTGTGGTTGCGCTCACTCCTCCGTCCCCCTCTCTCCCCACGGTGGGGGCTGGACAGGGACGGGCGCACCGGATGCGCCGGTCATGACGCCCGCCGCGTGCCGGGAGTGGCTTTCTGGCGTCCGGAGGGGCTCTGCGATGGGTAGTTTTTCTGGTACGCTCATGACAGCAAACCTCGATTTTGCCCGGCGGTGGCGACAACCACTCGACCGGGCATTTTTCATTAGCTGGCCCGCGCCTTCCGCCGGCGGAGCTTGGCCAGGATCAGGGTCTTCAATTCCCCGACCATCTCGGCTGGCACAAGGCGGCGGTTCCCTGCGACCAGGCAGCGGCTCGCCAAGTCGGGGCGACCGTAGAGTGCGTCTCTCACATCCTTGGTCAAACACTGCTCGCCCGCCTCGGAGGTGACCTGCTTCGCGAGGTCTGTTTGCGTGATAAACGGGGGCATCGGTTCGGCCTCCGGCGATGGGTTGCAACAACTGGAACTCCACTATAGAAAGTGCTCGGACCACCTGAAAGGATGGACGCCCCCGCGACACCCCCCAGTGGCGAAAAGTTCGCCACTGCCCCGCTCTGGTTGTAGCGGCGAATGACAGCGGTACGTCACTGCCGCGCGGTGCCACTCTCGGGGCTAACGGCTCGCTCGACGGCGGCCGCCGGCGGCATCCTGGACGGGAGCAGCGAAGCGAAGCCGTGACGCCAGACGTGTTGCCAAGATGCGGTCATGAGTTGGCCTCGGGACTGTAAATCCAGTGGGTGAATTCCGTCCGCTGTGCTTGGTCCATCCGTCGCCATGCCTCCTTGGCAATGTCCAAGGGTGTTGGCGACAAGCCCGGCTCATGTTCTGGGACAACAGCTTCCTCAGTTGGCGCCGACAATGGCTCAGGCTCAGTGGTTGCTGTCGATACCGCTTCCGCTTGCTGGCCACGGACTGCCTGAAGGTCGGCTTTCACCTGTCGTTCGCTGATCCCTTCCTCTTCAGCAATTTCCCAAACAGTCTTCCCGTCTTCGTGTGCTTCCCAGACGCTTTTGCGCCGCTCCGCGACCTCCTCCTTCGTGGCACGCTGGGCTGGGTACTCCTTCCCGTCCTTGCCGTGGACCTTGGGGGGGGGCGGGGCAGGTGTAACGGACGTTACACCTGCCCCGCCGAGGTCGCGGACTACCTGCTGATGACTGACTCCCTCCTCCTCCGCGATCTGCCGGGTACTCTTGCCTTCCTGGCGGCCCTGGACTTCACGCTCCTTGCGCTCCGCCCGTGCCTGCTCTCGTTCCTCCGAGGTGAGGTGGCGACGGTCAAGGTTGAGCGATAGGGCCAGTTCCTCTTTTTCCTTCTCCTTCAGCCCACTCCTGGCCTCGTAGTCCACGGACAGGCCGAGTTTCGCGGCGATGCGGAGGCGGTTGGCACCGTCGATGATGCCGTTCCAGTCATCCAGTACCACCTTGTGACGAACGCCATACTTGGCGATGCTCGCGTACAAACCCTGATACTCTTTCGGGGTGAGCGGTCGGAGCAGTTCAGGAAACAGCACGGTCAACTCGCGCTCGGTGCTGTCCCCTGCGAGACGTGCCTTGATGATTTCGGTTTCAGCCATTGTCGTTCATCTCTGCTGAGTCGCGGATGATGTCAGGCAAACGCTTGCGGCCGCGGCGCCCTTTGTTGAGGTAGTCGATCACCCCCTGTGTATCCCACACGACACCGGCCTGGCGTTTGGTGATACGCGCCACATCCATGCACTCAACAATGGCGCTCTGCCCCATCAGCCTCAGTCGGTCAGAGAGTTCGCTCTCAGCCAACAGACAACGACCCTTCCGCAGCAGGAACCGCTGCAGCTTGCACAGCGCGGCGATGACCCTGCCCCGCGCACAATCGCCGTCAGCAATCTCGGTCACCAGGCCGAAAATCGGTTCGAGGATTTGCTGTCCGAAGCGCTGGTCCTTGGTCCACTCGCGCTGTAGCGTGGCGACTGAATCAACGCCCATTTGCTTTGGCCAGGCAGTGATCTCGTACTTTTTGCTTTCCACGATCCGTGGGTACACTCAGGGCTTGCCCAGAGCAGGTCCACCTTGCCGCTGACGGCCTTCCTGGGCTCGATGGCGTCCACCGGCTCGCAGAGGTGGCGGGCGCTGGGGTGATTGAGAGCGTGCGTCTCGATGGCGAGCCGCCAGTGATTGACCGCCGTGAGGTCAAGGCTCCGGCCCGCGGCTGCGCAGGCGCTGGCCAGTCCCGACGAACTGCCGCCAGCACCGCAGAACAGATCGACGGCGCGAATGCTTTTGGACATTGGTGTCGCTGTGGACTTCGCAGGAGTGGAAACCCGAGGGCTGGGTTCTCAGGCACAAGCAATCTACCTTGCCCAGAGCGCCAAGTTGAGAGCAGATCGCGGAAAAAGCTGGGGAATTTGCGGCAAGAGGTGGGGTGCGATATCACCGCGCCAGTGCTGCCGGCGTGATATCAACATGCCAGTGATTCCGGGGCTGGCGCAGGGGCGGAAAGTTTGCCCAGGCGGCAGAGGTTTCCAGGGCGGCAAGGGCGGAGAAGGGAGGCGCGGAGGGAGGCAGTGGGGTAGTGTCAGAATGGCGAGCGTGACTCTATCTGGGAGTGCCCATGTCGGAAGATCACGGTGATTGCTTCGTCGTGGTGTCCTGTGTCACTGGCCAGTTCTGGGACGGAAGCCAGTGGGTGCCGAAATGGCAAGAGGCTGTCCAGTTTGGACAGCCTCTTGACCCTTACACTCCGGCATGTGACTTGGCGGGTCGCCTACGCGCCGAGCACAACGTCCGGTGCAATGCCGCTTATATCCCCCCCGCGAAAGTCCGCATCCCGCAGATCCCAGGGGACACCCCCGCGCAGGTTCTCGGGCAGGATGGGAACGTATTTTCGCACGCCGCTGCGGAGGTAGATTTGAATGTGCCCGATCCGGCACAGCTGGTTGATGGGTTGGACCAACACCCAGATGCTGTCGATCACCCAACGGATCGCACTCTTCAGATGCCGCCGGAGGTCGTCTAATTCACTTGGCTCGGCCTTCCCCTCCGCCACGTCCAGGATTTTACGGTCCAGCATGTCCGCCAGGGATTGCGCCTCCCCCAGGGCCTCAGCCCGGCCCGTCAGCGAGTCCAGCTTGAGCGCCTCCAACTGCTTCGCGGTGGCAGCCTTCTTCGCAGCGATCTGCCCAATGGCGGCAACGAGAGACTTCACGCCTTCAGGATCCTGCCCTGGCTCCACAAGGACGGCTTCCAGGGTAGAGTGCTGGTGATCGAGCGCGACGAGTTGGGCTGTCAATGAGGTGATCTGTACATCGCGCTCTGTCTGCTCCGTCGATTGTGGGAGCACGTCGCGGGGTTGCAACTCGCGGATCGTCCGGAGGACGCAGCGCTCGAAGGCTGGGTAGCTGAGCCCCTTCCCCGTCTTGGCAGTCGCCCCAAGGCGAAAAGCAAGGAGATATTGGTAGGGCCGCTTCGACTCCTCCCGCCGGCCATGGTGGATCGTCCGGACACACATCTTCTCCCGGGTTTCGGCCTCGTAGACGATACCCGTGAAGAGGTTGGCCTCGTGATTGCCGGGCCGCCCCCGTCGCTTCTTCCGGTCCAGAACGCCAGCCTGCACCACAGCCCATTCTTTTTCTTCGACCACGGCAGGGTAATACCCAGAGATTGGCTTGCCCTCGGCGGGTCGCTTCTTCTGCGACATGGTGGAACGACCACGGCGGGGCTGATATTCCCCGAGCACCTCCCGGCCGGTCAGGATGTCGTGCAGGTACGTCCGCCCCCAAACGCCGCTGGTCCCGAACGCCGGATGTTCCTTCGGGTGGGTCCTGAGCCAGTCGAGGATCCGGCCAACGCCCATGCCTTCGCGGGCCAGGCGGAGGACGGCGCGGATGGTTTCAGCACGTTCCGGGATCAGTTCGTACCCCTTGGCCGTGAGCCTGATCCAGGCAGGGCACCGCCGTCCAACAGGGCGGTTCTGTTCGCGGGCGAGCTTGCGGCGTGTCTCCCACATGCTGCTGATCCGCTTCGCCTTGATCTTGCTCTCCTCGTGAGCACGGTACATGATCATGAGGGGCTCGATCACGTTGAGCAGGTCACTGCTGTTCTTCCGGGTGTAGATCCGCTCGGGGAGTTCGGTGGCGATCCAGATGTCTGCCTTGAGGAGGGCGCGGAAGAGGTCAT
>Ga0137375_10011820_pt1 | contig 10330 bp, 5 predicted proteins | sample SagtaG_24_FD_104936 | JGI IMG/M metagenome (GOLD analysis project Ga0137375, IMG submission 104936) | Vadose zone soil microbial communities from Sagehorn Ranch, Mendocino, California, USA - Sage1_R_113_16 metaG | ecosystem: Environmental > Terrestrial > Soil > Vadose zone | place: USA...
GAGTACTTGTTCGACGCCGTCATGGACGCCCTGGAGGAACTCAAGCATCAGCCCACCCTGCTGGCCTCTTTCGTCATGGATGCTGGCGTCCCTCTGTGTCTTTAGAAAGGCGGGACGCAGTAGAGAGTGCGAGGTCAAATTGGGAGAACCGACCGCCACGATGTTCCCGAAGAGGTACAACTTCGCATGGAGGCTTTCCTGGGTGTAGACTTTGACTCCTTGGTCTTGAAGTCTCTGGACTTCAAGAGGGCAGACCGTACGCTGCGCAGCCGTGTGTTCTGTCAGTGCGCAGATCAGCACATCCCCTTGGCGTAAGCCCCCCAAGTTCATCCGAGGTGCGCCCTCGCTCAGGTAAGGGGCAGCAACGTACCTGGAACTTCGGCAGCGTTTCGCCTGCTCGGCGAGTGCCACCCAAAGGTCTCGGCCAGACAGGAAGCGGTTGATCATGGTTACCATCAAATCAGGCCAAACGGCTGGCTCGGCCCTCGCTGGTCATCAGCCGCATTCCGAGGAAGGACTTGGGGGGCGAAACGGCTTCTCCCATCCGTTCACGCAAGAAGGTCGCGGACCAGGTCGTGCCCCTCGACGCCCGTCAGGCGCACATCCAGCCCCTGCACGCGGTACGACAACCGCCGATGGTCGATGCCCAGGCAGTGCAGGATCGTTGCGTTGAGCGAGTGAATGTGGACCGGGTTTTCGGTGATATTGTAGCTGAAATCGTCGGTTTCGCCGTAGGTGAGGCCGGGCTTGATGCCGCCACCGGCCATCCAGATCGTGAAGCAGCGCGGGTGGTGATCGCGGCCGTAGTTCTGCCGCGTCAGCGCGCCCTGGCAGTAGATCGTGCGGCCAAACTCACCGCCCCAGATCACGAGCGTCTCGTCGAGCATGCCGCGTCGCTTCAGGTCGGTGAGCAGGCCGTAACAGCCCTGATCGACGTCGCGGCACTGGATCGGCAGGTCGCCGGCGACGTTGCCGTGCTGGTCCCAGCCGCGATGGAAAATCTGGATGAAGCGCGTGCCGCGCTCCGCCAACCGCCGTGCCAGCAGACAGCTCGCTGAGAAGCTGCCAGGTCGCGTTACCTCGGGGCCGTACAGGTCGAGCACTGACCGCGGCTCGCGCGACGTGTCGAGCAGGTCCGGCACACTGGTCTGCATGCGGAAGGCCATCTCATACTGCGCGATGCGTGTCTGCGTCTCGGGGTCGCCGAGTTGCTCGTGCTGGCGCTGGTTGAGGCGGCCGAGGGCATCGAGCATGCGGCGGCGCGTCTGGGCATCGACGCCGGGCGGGTTCGGCAGGAACAGGACCGGGTCGCCACGCGACCGCAGCGATACGCCGGCATGGCGTCCGGGCAGAAAGCCGGAACCCCACAGCCGTTCGTAGAGGGCCTGATCGTTGTTGCGCGTCCAGGTCGGCGTCATCACGACGAACGCCGGCAGGTTCTCGTTGGCGGTGCCCAGGCCGTAACTGAGCCAGGCGCCGAGACTGGCGCGGCCGGGAATCTGGCTGCCGGTGCAGATGTAGGTGACCGCCGGGTCGTGATTGATCGCCTCGGTGTGCATCGTCTTGATGACGCACAGGTCATCGACCAGCCGCCCCGTCCAGGGCAGCAGTTCGCTGACCAAGGTGCCGCAACGGCCGTGGCGGGCGAAGCGGAACTTCGACGGCGCGAGCGGAAAGCGTGCTTGCCCACTGGTCATGGTGGTGAGGCGCTGACCCTGGCGGATCGACTCGGGCAGGTCGCGGTCGAACCAGTCGTTCATGCGCGGCTTGTAGTCGAACAGGTCCATCTGCGACGGTCCGCCGTTCATGAAGAGATAGATGGCGCGTTTCGCCTTCGGGGCGAAGTGCGGCAGGCCCGGTAGGCCGCCAGTCGGATTGCCGCCGGGCGCTTGTGCGAGGAGACGGTCGGGGAGCAACGTCGCCAGGGCGGCGGTGCCTAAGCCCAGCGCTCCCGCGTTGAAGAAATGGCGGCGCGTCATCGCCAACCGATGTTCCTGAAAGATGTTACCCATAGCTTGTTGCACTCTCGAAAAGTTAGCCGTTGACTGCTCCCTGATCCACGCATTTATGCAAAAGGCGATACCCACAACTCGCTCGGGGAACTGCTCCCTTTCGCGACGATTTCATCAAAGATTTCACGCAGAGCGATGCCCCCTTTGTCCCGCCACCTCCACTCGTACCTTTGGAGGAACCTGGTCCGCAAGAACTCGATGTGATCGTGTTCCCAATGCTGCACCAAGCCGGGGATATTGTGGATCGCGTCCATCAAGTCCGCAACGTGCTCGCTCGACCACTGGCTACCCCAGCAGGCGAAGCGGCAATAGGCGATGGCGTGGTGCAACACTGCCAGACACGCTGACCGATATGGCTCGGGTGCAAGCGCCATACTCCTCGCTCCTTCCGGGTGGAAGTTGCACGCGCAACGGCTCCGAAACCGCCTTCAGGCCCTTGTACGACTACAAGGCCAGGATAGTGTATTCGCCCGATCGCCACTTCTCAGCGCGGACATCCCCCTGGATGATTGTCCGGTGCGTCAAGTTGCGAAAATCAACCACGCCCTATCAAGCATAATGAGGACTGCCGCCCGATGACAACGACCTTCCTCTCGATTAGCACTCCGACAACCGACCTTCTCTCGCGAGAAGCCGTAAAATGTTGAAGCTATCGCCTGTTCGACTGGCTCTTTCTTTTGTGGAGGGCAGACGCCGTCCCGGAGGACAGCTGGCATGTCGCGACCCATCCTGAACCGGATCGTTGAGCACCTGCGCGAGACGGTCGGCGCCCCAGACACCGCCGTCACCGACGCGCAACTGCTTGAGCGTTTCCTCGGCAGCCGCGATGAGGTCGCTTTCGAGTTGCTGGTGCGTCGTCACGAGCGTCTTGTTTTCGACGTCTGCCGCCGCGTGCTCCGCAACCCGCACGATGCCGAGGACGCCTTCCAGGCAACGTTCCTGGTACTGATCCGCAAGGCCGGCTCCATCGGCAGGCGCGCCGCTTTGGCGGCGTGGCTGCACCAGGTGGCGTACCGCGTCGCCCTGCGGGCCAATTGCGCGGCCCAGAAACGGGCCGGACGCGAGACCACCCAGGTCGATCCGGCCGGGCTGCCGTCGCGCGAGCCTGACCCGGCGGACACATCTTTGCGCGAACTCGGCCCGCTGCTCGATGAGGAATTGAACCGGCTTCCCGAGAAGTACCGGGCCGCCATCGCCCTCTGTCACCTGCAAGGGTGTACCTATCAGGAGGCCGCTGAACGTCTGGGCGTCCCGCGCGGCACGTTCTCGACCTGGCTAACGCGGGCGCGGAACTTACTCCGCGCCCGGCTAAGCCGGCGCGGCGTGGTGCTGTCGGCGGCGATAGCGTTGGGCCTGGGAAAAAATGTCACGGCCGCACCGGTCGCCGCCACGGTCCGCGCTGCCCTCGCCTGGGCGGCCGAGGGTGCAGCGGCCTGCACGGTCTCCACCCGTGCGGCCATTTTGGCAGAAGGAGTTCTCCGCACCATGTTCCTGAGCAAGATTCAGTTCGCTACGGCCGCCCTGCTGGCGGTCGTTCTCGTCACGGGCGGCGGCCTGCTGGCCTTCCCCTCGGGGACCGACGGCCCGCCGCGGCCAGTCGTCCTCCCGACGCCCGCCGGCGTTCCGGACACTGGAGGTCTCCCGCGCGACTCTGGCAAGGCCCCTGCCCCTCTTGAGGGCGGAGGCACAGCCGCGTTCCGGCAGGAGGCCATGAGGTTCGAGGGCCACAAGGGCGCCGTGCTGACGGCGGTGTTCGCACCCGACGCCAGGCGGCTGGCCACCGGCGGCGCCGACGGTTTCGTGAGGGTGTGGGACGTAAGCACAGGCAAGGAGATCATGGCGCTGCGGGGCGACGGCGAGCCGATTTGCTCGGTCGCCTTCTCGCCGGATGGCAAGCTCCTGGCCACGGCAAGCGTGGGCAAGGCCAGGGTGCGGATCTGGGAGCTGGCAACCGGAAAACTGGTCCGCGAGGCCGGCGCTAACGACGGCCTGGTCAACGCAGCCGTCTTCTCCCCCGACGGCAAACTGCTGGTCGTCGGCGGCAGCGACAAGGCCGTGCGCGCCCTGGAAAGCGCCACCCTCAAGACGGTTTGGAGTACCGCCACGGGCGCCCGAGTGGCCGCCGTCGCCTTCTCGCCCGACGGCCAGCGCCTCGCTGCTGTCGGCGGTACGATCGACCCGACCGACCGACGCTTTCTGGCGGGGCAGCCCTTCGTCATCGACGCTGCTACCGGCAAGGTGATCCTCGCCACCACGAGCCAGACCAGCCCGCGTACCACAGTGGCCTTCTCGCCCGATGGCAAGCTGCTGGCCAGCGGTGGTGCCGACCGAGAGGTGCGGCTTCAGGATGTCGCGTCAGGCAATGAGGTGCGGCGGCTTGTCGGGCACGCGGGTGCGGTCACCTCCGTGGCGTTCTCGCCGGACGCGAGACGGCTGGCCACAGGCAGCGCCGACACCACGGTCCGAATCTGGGACGTGGCAACGGGCAAGCCGGTCGAGAACCTTACCCATAGCAAGCCGGTGGCGGTGGTGGCCTTCTCCCCGGACGGCCGCTGGCTGCTGACCGCCAGCGGCGCAGAGGTGCGCCTCTGGGCAGCCGCGCCCGACCGCGGAGTTGCCGGCAAACTCCCGGCGGACGGCGCAGCGCCCGTCAAGGACCACCTCGACACGCTGCTACAAGATCTGCTGCAACGGCAGCGCGGCGACGAAGGGTTCGTCGAGGCCCTCTTCCTGGCGTCGCTCGGGCGGCTGCCCAGCGACCTGGAGAGGAAGTTCGCCCTGGGGCACGTCAGTAAAGCAAAGGATCGTCGCGAAGCCTTCGCCGACCTCCTCTTCCAGTTGACCCAGACGCGGGAGTTCACGGAGCACGTCCGGGCTTTGAGCGAGCGGGCAAAGCGGCGTTCCGGAAAGTGAAGCGCGCACCCTCACCCGAACGGCCGGCGTCCGCGGACGCCGGCCGTTCGTCTTCCACCCTCGGCTGGCTCACAGTTCCGAAAAAAGTTCTTGCAACCCGTCATCGCCTCTGCGAATATAACATTATCTGCCTGACACAACCCGCCTGCTCGCCCCCACCCGCGTGAGGTGCCTGTAAATGACCGTCCTCCGTCTTGCGAGATTTCGGGCGGTTCGCCCAGCGGCGTACCGCACGGCTCACCGCCCTCTGGCCCTATTCGCCGTCGTCTTGCTGGCGCTCGGCTGGCCCGCTCTCCACGGGGACGAAAAGAAAGAGACGAAACTCCCCGACCAGGTCAGCTACGTCCGCGACATCCGCCCGATCTTTCAGCAGCAATGCCAGGGCTGCCACCAACCGGCCAAGGCCGAGGGCAATTATTTGCTGACCAATCACGCGGACCTGTTCAAGAAGGGCGATAACGAGCAACCCGGCGTCGTCGCCGGCGATCCCGACAAAAGTTTCCTCGTCTCGCAGATCGTGGCGCAGGACGGCAAGCCGCCCGCCATGCCGCGCGGCAAGGATCCCCTGACCGCCCATCAGGTCGCCCTCATCAAGAAATGGATCCAGCAGGGGGCCAAAGACGACAGTCCTCCCTCAACAAGGGTCGTCGTGGACATGGAGCATCCGCCCGTCTACGTCCTGCCGGCGGTCATTCCCGGCCTGGCGTACTCGCCCGACGGCGAATTGCTCGCGGTCGCCGGGTATCACGAGGTGCTCCTGCACAAGGCCGACGGTTCCGGGCTGGTGGCGCGTCTGGTTGGCCTGTCGGAGCGCGTGCAGTCGGTCGCCTTTTCGCCCGACGGGAAATGGCTGGCGGTCACCGGCGGTTCGCCAGGCCGCTTCGGCGAAATCCAGGTCTGGAATGTGGAGAAGAAACAGCTCAAGCTGTCGCTGCCGATGACCTACGACACCGTCTACGGCATCAGCTGGTCGAGCGACGGCAAGAAGCTCGCCTTCGGCTGCCCCGACAACAGCATCCGCGCCATCGAGGCGAGCAGCGGCAAGCAAATCGTCTTCCAGGGCGGCCACAGCGATTGGGTGCTCGGCACCTGCTTCTCGCGCGAGGACGATTACATCGTCTCGGTCAGCCGCGACATGTCGATGAAGCTGACCGAGGTCGCCACGGAACGCCTGATCGACAACGTCACCAGCATCACGCCGGGAGCGCTCAAGGGCGGCCTGGCGGCGGTAGCGCGGCGGCCGCTCAAGGAAAAGAAGATGTCGAAGGTGCCGCCGGACGTGAAGGGCGGCACTCCACACGTCTATGACGAGGTCGTCTGCGGCGGTTCCGACGGCACCCCCCGGCTGTACAAGATCCACCGCGAAACCAAGCGCCGCATCGGCGACGACGACAACAAACTGCGGCAATACGCCTCGATGCCGGGCCGCATTTATACCCTGGCTTTCAGCGCCGACGCGGCTCGTTTCGTCGCCGGCAGCAGCCTGGACGGCACCGGCGAGGTGCGCATCTACCAGGCCGACAACGACAAGTTTATTCGCTGCGAAGGGCAGAAGGGCGGCGTCTACACGGTCGCGTTCCGGCCAGACGGCCAGCAGGTCGCCTCGGCCGGCTTCGACGGGGTGGTACGCCTGAACGACGCCCAGACCGGCAAACTGATCCGCGAATTCACGCCCTGCCCACAGACGCCGGCTACCTCCGCGAAGGTCGGCGCGCGTAAATAAGCCGCCAAGCCCACGGGTTGCAACCCGTGGGCTTTTCGAGTGACACCCCCCGCACGAGCGCGAGAAAACGAGATGAACACAATCCGCATTTTGATCGCCCTGGCTCTCCCCGTGGCGCTGACGAGCAGCGCCCGAGCTGACGACCCCGTCGAATCCCTGCCCCCCGGCGCCAAACTCGTGCGCATCGAGGCGACGCCCGCGTCCATCACCCTCAAGCACCCGTTCGACTATCGCCAGCTGGTCCTGACTGGCCATCTCGCGGGCGGCGAGAAGCTCGACGTCACCCGCATGGCGAAACTCGCAGAGTCGTCGCCGCTGGCCAAGGTTTCGCCGACCGGGCTGGTTCGACCCGCCGCCGACGGAGCCGGGCGCCTGCAATTCACGCTCGCCGGCCAGGCGGTTGTGGTGCCGTTTACGATCAGCGGGCAAAAGGAGAAATATCAGGTCAACTTTATCCGCGATGTGATGCCGGTACTCGGCAAGGTCGGCTGCAACGCCGGCACCTGTCACGGCAACCAGCAGGGCAAGGGCGGTTTTCAACTGTCGCTGCGCGGCTACGATCCCCTCTTCGACCACCGCGCCCTGACCGACGACATCGCCGGCCGGCGCTTCAATCGTGCCGCCCCGGATCAGAGCCTGATGCTGCTCAAGCCCAGCGGCGGCGTGCCGCACGTCGGCGGCGCTGTGATGCCGCCCGGCGAGCCTTACTATGAACTGCTGCGCTCGTGGATCGCCGACGGCGTCAAACTCGATCTCAAAACGCCGCGAGTCAGCCGCATCGAGGTGCTGCCGGCGAGCCCCGTGATCCCGCTGCTGGGCATGAAGCAGCAAATGAGCGTGCTGGCGACCTACGCGGACGGGTTGGTCCGCGACGTCACCGCCGAGGCGTTCATCGAATCGAGCAATACCGAGGTCGCCACCGCCGACAAGGCGGGCCTCATCACCGCCGTGCGCCGCGGCGAAACCGCGGTCATGGTCCGTTTCGAGGGCGCCTACACCGCCACCACGCTCGTCGTCATGGGCGACCGCAGCGGCTACGCCTGGCAGCCGACGCCCGAGTTCAACTACATTGACACCCTCGTTTACGACAAATTGAAGCAGGTCAAGATCCTGCCGAGCGACGTCTGCACCGACAACGAGTTCGTTCGCCGCGTTTACCTCGACCTGACGGGCCTGCCACCCGAACCCGCCGACGTGCGTGCCTTCCTCGCCGACCCGCGCCCCAGCCGCGAGAAGCGCGACGCCCTGGTGGACAAGCTCGTCGGTAACCCGGACTACGTCGAGCACTGGACGAACAAATGGGCCGACCTGCTCCAGGTCAACCGCAACTTCCTCGGCCAGAAGGGCGCCGAGGCTCTGCGTGCATGGATTCGCAAGGCGGTCGCCGAGAACATGCCCTACGACCGCTTCGCTCACGCGATTCTGACCGGCAGCGGCTCGAACGTCGATAATCCGCCGGCCGCCTATTACAAGATTCTGCGCGACCCGACGGCGGCGATGGAGAACACGACGCACCTGTTCCTCGCGGTGCGCTTCAACTGCAACAAGTGCCACGATCATCCGTTCGAGCGCTGGACGCAGGGCCAGTATTACCACCTGTCGGCGTACTTCGCCCAGGTCGAGCGGCGCGAGGATCCGCGCTACAAGGGCCAGAAGATCGGCGGCAGCGCGGTCATGGGAGCGCTGCCGCTGGTCGAGGTCATCGCCGACGCGAAGGGTGGTGAGGTGAAAAATCTCCGCACCGGCGAGGTCGCCAAGCCTACATTCCCGTTCACGCACAAGGATCTGGCGCCCGAACAGGCACCGCGGCGCGAGCAGCTGGCCCGCTGGATCACCTCGACAGAGAACCCCTATTTCGCTCGCAGTTATGTCAATCGCGTCTGGAGTTACCTGCTCGGTGTCGGCCTGATCGAGCCGGTGGACGACATCCGCGCCGGCAACCCACCGACCAACCCTCAGTTACTCGATCGCTTGACGCGCGAATTCATCGAGAGCAACTTCAACGTGCAGGAGTTGATCAAGACGATCTGCAAATCGCGCACGTATCAGCACTCGATTGTCACCAATCGCTGGAACCGCGACGACAACATCAATTACTCGCACGCGATGGCTCGCCGCCTGCCGGCGGAGGTGCTCTACGACTCCATCCACCGGGCGACCGGCTCGATCCCGAAGGTGCCGGGCCTGCCCGACGGCACGCGCGCCGCGCAGTTCCTGGACTCGAACGTCAAGATTCCGGGCGATTTCCTCAAGCTGCTCGGTCAGCCGCCCCGCGAGAGCGCTTGCGAGTGCGAGCGCAGCAGCGGCAGCATGTTGCTCGGCCCCGTGCTGGCGTTCGTCAATGGTCCAGTGCCGCAACAAGCCTTGAAGGATACGAATAATCGCATTAACAAGCTCACCGCTGCGGAGCAGAACGATGCCCGCGTGGTCGAGGAGTTGTATCTCGCCTTCCTGTGCCGTGGGCCGAGCAAGACCGAACTGGAGATCGGTCTGCGAGCGATGAAGGATGGCCAGGAGGACTTCCAGGCGCTGGCCCGCGTCCACGCCGAGAAAGCGAAGGCGCTGGCCGACTACGAGAAGCAAGTGGACGCGCGCCAGGCGGCGTGGGAGCAGAAGCTCAGGAACGCCCCCCTGTGGACTGTCCTGGAGCCGGACAGCTTCACGTCGTCGGGCGGGGCGACCCTGAAAAAGCTGCCCGATCACTCGATCCTGGCGAGTGGCAAGAACCCGTCGCCGGAGACGTACACGATCACGGCCAAGACGGACCTGACGGGCATCACGGGGATTCGGCTGGAGGCGCTGACCGACACCAGCCTGCCCGCCAAAGGCCCCGGTCGGGCTCCGAACGGCAACTTCGTCCTGAATGAGTTCAAGGTCGCCAGCGAACCGCTCGACCCGAAAGCGGGCAAGAGCAAGGCGGTCGCGCTGCGCAACCCGCAGGCGACGTTCGCGCAGGAAGGCTTCCCGATCAAGAACGCCATCGACAACAACCCGAACACCGGCTGGGCCATTGCGCCGCAGTTCGGCAAGCCACAGGTCGCCGTCTTCGAGACGAAGGGCAAGATCGGCGAGAAGGGCGGCATGAAGCTGACCTTTACGCTCCAGCAACTCTTCAACGGCAAGGAGCACAATCTCGGGCGAGTGCGGTTGTCAGTGACGACGGTGAATCCGCCGGTGCCGCTGAACGCACTGCCGGACAACATCGCGAAGATCCTCGGCACGCCCGCGGAGCAGCGCAGCGCCGCGGAGAAGGCGACGCTGACGAACTATTACCGCTCGTCGGACCCGGATCTGGCGCGGTTGCAGCGGGCCGTCGCCGAGGTCGCCGTGCCGGCGGATGCGCGGACGATGGCGGCCCAGGACATCGCCTGGGCGCTGATGAACACGCCGGAGTTCCTCTTCAATCATTGACAGATCCAGGCCCCCGCTTGCGGGTTAGCAGTCTGAAGAGCGCTAACCCGCAAGCGGCAATGGCACGTTACCGACTACAAAAAAAGCTCGCGCTGCATCGTAAGGCCCTTCCCGGTAGAATCGCGGCGAAAGGAGGGTCAAGAATGCCTGATCCCGTCCGCCGCACTCTTCACTACACAGAACTGCCGGACATGCCCACAGACAACCCACTCTATCACGAGTGGAACTTGTACCGTCGCGAACTGCCGCGTCTACTCGCCGAAGGCCATGA
>Ga0137375_10011825_pt1 | contig 10329 bp, 5 predicted proteins | sample SagtaG_24_FD_104936 | JGI IMG/M metagenome (GOLD analysis project Ga0137375, IMG submission 104936) | Vadose zone soil microbial communities from Sagehorn Ranch, Mendocino, California, USA - Sage1_R_113_16 metaG | ecosystem: Environmental > Terrestrial > Soil > Vadose zone | place: USA...
GGAACTACGGCGGCCCGACCCAGACCAGGGCCCTGTCCTCCGGCAGCCCGGCCATCAACGCCGGCGACCCCGCCACCACGGGGGACTTCGACCAGCGCGGCGTTGGCTTCGCCCGCATCATCGGGCGGGTGGACATCGGCGCCTACGAGTCCAACCAGCCGCCCGTCATCGGTCTGTCGCCGGGGACGCGCGTCTACAGGGAGGGCGATCCGCCGATACTCATCGACCCGGGCGCAATCGCCGCCGATGCCGATAACGCCGACTTTAACGGGGGCACCCTGACAGTCGATTTCACCGCGGGAGGGACGGCCGAGGATCGCCTCGCCATCGCCAACCAGGGGAGCGGCCCCGGACAGGTCGGCGTCTCGGGGAGCACGATCTTCTATGGGGGCATCGCCGTTGGCACCTTCACGGGGGGCGACGGCACGGTGCCCCTGGTGGTCACGTTCAACGCGAACGCCATCAGCGCCGCCGTCCAGGCTGTCCTGCGCAACGTCACTTATGCCAACGTCTCCGAGTCGCCCTCGACCGCGGCGCGCACGGTTCGTTTCGTCCTGACCGACGGCGATGGCGGCACGAGCGACCCCGCCACGGTAAGTATCACGATCGCCGCGCTCAACGATGCCCCTGTCCTCAACCCCACTGGGCAGCCGAAGTTTGACCCGATCAACGAGGGCGACACGAACAACAACGGAACACGCGTCGCCGACCTGATCGCCGGCAATTTGATCAGCGACGTTGACGCTTCGGCCCTGCAAGGGATCGCCGTGGTCGGCGTGGACAACGGCAACGGCGCCTGGCAATTCTCCACCGACGGCGGTAGCACCTGGATCGACTTCGGTGTGCCCTCGGACACGAACGCACGCCTGCTGGCGGCCGATACCCTCACGCGAATCCGCTTCGTGCCGGCCTCCGGCTTTTTCGGCACCGTGACGAACGGGCTCACCTTCCGCGCCTGGGACCAGACAAGCGGCGTCAACGGCGGCACTGCCGACGCCTCGCAGAACGGCGGCGCCACCGCCTTTAGCTCGACCGTCGCTGTCGCGAGCATTGCTGTCGCGGCCCAACCGGCCGTCGCGTTCTCCGTCAGCGTCGTCTCGTCAGCTACGTCGGGCGAACCGGTGGCCATCATCGTGACCGCGCTCGACTTCCGGAATCAGACGGCCAACGCCTATCGCGGCACAATCCACTTCGCCAGTTCCGATGCGGCCGCGACCTTGCCGGCGGATTACACATTCACAAGCGCCGACAACGGCACGCACACTTTCCTGACTCCGACGGTTCTCCGCACCGCGGGCAGCCAGACCCTGACCGTGACCGACGCGGCGAACAGTCTCCAGGGCAGCGCGAGCCTCACCGTGGCGAACGTGGCGCCGTCCAACCTGGCCCTGACGCTCAGCGCTGCCGCCCTGCTCGTCGGTCAGTCGCTCAGTCTCGATGGCAGTTTCACCGATCCCGGCACCGGCGACCAGCACACCGTCACGATCGACTGGGGCGACGGTTCGCCCGCGACCGTACTCACCCTGACTCCGGGCGTCCGTACCTTCAGCACCACGCACCGCTATGACGTCGCGAGCAAAGCAGACACGGACACCGTCCATGTGACGGTGGCCGATGACCACGGCGGCTCGACGAACGCCGCGGCCAGTGTCGTCGTGCGCGACATCGCTCCCGTGGGGGCAACCCTCGACCTCAGCGCCACCGCCCTCGACGAAGGGCAGTCGCTCACCCTGACCGGCACCTTTGACGCTCCCAATTCATTCGACGCCCACACGATCACGATCGACTGGGGCGACGGCTCCGAGGTCACGAAGTTGGCGCTCGCGCCGCAGATCTTCAGCTTCCAGGCCACGCACCGCTACGATGAAAGCCATCCGGACGGCAAGCCGCTATCGAGCGACGTCATCCAGGTGACGATTACCGACGAGCACGGTGGCTCGGCGAGCGCCACGGCGACGGTGACCGTCAGCAACATCGCCCCGGCCGTGACGGCGGGGCCGCTGGCCTTCATCGCGGTCGGCACCCTCTTCGTGGGCAGCGGCCAGTTCACCGACCCCGGCAACGACGGCTGGACCATCGGCGTCGATTACGGCGACGGCTCCAAGACGGAAACGCTCCCGTTTAACTCGGATCGGACATTTGGCCTCCAGCACGTCTACGACCAGGAAGGCAGCTTTATCGTCTCGGTGACGGTGACAGACGGCAACGGCGGGCAAGGAATCGCGCGCTTCTTCGTGAACACCTATGTCGCCGGTCCGCTCGAAGCGCACATGGGGATCGCCGAACCGGGCGGCTCCGTCACAGAGGACGTTGACGGCTTGCATGCGACCCTGGACCACGCACCGGACGGCCTCGGCAACGCGGCGATCCTGGTCGTGCAGTTGCCGACGGAGGCCGCAGCGGTCGCGGCGTCCACGCTCGCCACGTTCACCGTACAACTCGGCACCGTCCTGAGCACTTACGACGTCCGCGCTCTCAATGTGAGCGATCGCGACGTTGCCACGCTGGTCTTCGAGGTGGACAGCCCGACCGGTGCCGTTCCCGTGGTGAGTTTCTTCGACCCAGTGCATGGGTTCGCTCCGGTGAGCGGGAGCGAGGGGACGGCGGCGCCGGTCCTCATCGAGTCCATCCACGGGATGATACGTTATCGGATCACCATTGTCCTTGATGCCTTCAGCACCCCGCGGCTCAGGGATCTGAACGGGACGATCCTTACCACGTCGATCCCGACCGTGCAGACGCCGACCTCGTTCACGGGGACGCCGACAATGCTGGCAGGGGCGATGCCGCGGTCGGGCGACGGTCTGGGACTGGACGCCTTGCCGACGGTCACCTTCTCCCGGACGGGCCTGGCGGGCGGCAGTCAGCGGAGCGCGGCCAGCGCCCTCACCCAGGCGACACTCCCCGATTTCGGCGCCGGCGGCGAAACCTCGACCGTGTCGAACGCGGTGCTCGTCCGCGAGCTGCTCGCGGCGACTCATGCCGGCTTCTGGGAGGGCGTGGCGGACTCGCCAGCCCCCGTTCCGCCGGACCCGGTCGCACCCACACCCACACCGACACCAACGCCGGGCGGCATGGATGAGGCAGCCCTCTCTGCCGCGCTGGCTGACCTGTTCGCGCTCGCCGGACAAACGCTGCCGGTCTTGCCTGCCGTCGGGATGGTGCCAGTGGGTGACCTGGGCACGGCGCTACCTCTCTACAGTTTGGGACAATCGCCCTCTCACATCGTCGCGATACAAGATGACGGCGACGGTGAAGGGCAGGCTGCGGTGGCTTCGGAGGGGGCGGGAGTTTCGCCCGCGCTTGCGGGGACGGACGTGCCGAAACGAGCGCATCCGCGCGGCAGCCTGATGGCGACGGCGTTCCTCGTATGCTGGAGTCTGCTGTTGCTGGGACGGCGGTTGACGCCTCCCGAGGCTTTCGGCGAATTGTGGCGCGAGGCAAGGAGCCGCGGACCACAGGTTCCCCGAACCAAGAAGCCGCGCAGGAGTGACGGGTAAGAGCCATACTGGCCGTGAGTTGCTCTGGCACAAGCCCGGAGCGGCAGCGACGGGCTTGTGTGGGTTGGTCCCGGCGCTGCCGCTCCGGGCTTGTGTGGTGTTGGTCCCGTCGCTGCCGCTCCGGGCTTGTGCCAGAGCAACCCGCGGCCAGTATCCTTGCCCTTGAGCCAGGGCAAGGGCAAAGGTAGTTGCCAATTGTGATTGTTGCTGTCGCCAGGGCGACCTACAATACACCCCTCCTTCAAGAAACGGCGCTGCCCTCCAACACGAAAGGGGCCGCTGACTGACGGAGGGTGTTGTGTTCCCGAGCAATCCCCTGACGGCCGCCACCTCGATTGCCGAAGTGTTGCAGACACGGGCGGCCACGCGGCCCGACGACCTCGCCTTCTGCTGGCTCGTCGATGGGGAGCAAGAGGGACCTCGCCTGACCTACCGCGACCTCGATTCACAAGCCCGTGCCCTCGCGGCCACCCTCCAGGACATCGTTCCACCGGGCGAGCGCGCCTTACTGCTCTACGCTCCTGGCCTGGAATTCATCCCGGCTTTCTTCGGCTGTCTGTATGCCGGCGTCGTACCTGTCCCCGCTTACCCGCCGCGGCTTGACCGGCTGGCCCAGAGCTGGCAGATCCTCAGCAACATCGCCGCCGATTGCCGGCCGCAGGTCGTGCTGACCGCCCGCAACCTCGCCGCCCTCTGTGGCGGGAATAACGCGATCCCGTATGTCGGCAATCTCCCCTGGATTGCGACCGACGCTCTCCCTCCCTCGGAGGGAACGTCCTGGAGAGAGCGGGCTTGTCACCCCGACGCCCTCGCCGTCCTGCAATACACGTCCGGCTCGACCGCTGCGCCGCGCGGCGTTCGGGTCACCCACCGCAACCTGATGCACAACCAACGCATGATGCACGCTGCGCTCGGGCCTGACGGCCCCGGGTTGGGCGTGTCCTGGCTGCCTCTCTACCACGACATGGGCCTGGTCGGGGGCGTTCTTCAGCCGGTGTTCCACGGCACTCCCTGCGTGCTGATGTCGCCGCTGGCGTTCCTGCAGAAGCCGGTCCGCTGGTTGCGCGCGATCGCGCGCTATGGGGCGCGGACGAGCGGCGCGCCCGACTTCGCCTACGCCTGGTGCGCCGACCGCATCCCCGTCGAGGAGCGGACAGAACTCGACCTCAGCGCCTGGGCCGTCGCAATCCTTGGGGGCGAGCCGATCAATCCCCGGACACTGGAGCGCTTCGCGGCCGCCTTTGCCCCGTGTGGCTTCTGCCCGGTAGCTTTCTCCCCGAGCGGCTTTCGACCGGGAGCCTTCTCCTCGTGCTATGGTCTCGCCGAGGCCACGTTGCTCGTCACTGCCGGCCCCGCCCGGGTACGGACAGTGAGCGCGACTGCTCTCGAGCGCGGCGAGATCGCCGACGCGCCGTACCCCGGCGATTCCCGCTCCTTCGTGAGCTGCGGCACGCCCTGGTTGGACCTGCGGCTTGCAATCGTCCACCCTGAGACGCTGATCCGTCAACCTCCCGGGCGCGTCGGTGAAGTGTGGGTGGCGAGCCCGTCGGTGGCGGATGGTTACTGGGGCCGCGCCGACGAGAGCGAGCATACCTTCCGCGCCTTCCTCCGGGACACCGGCGACGGGCCGTTCCTGCGGACGGGCGATCTGGGGTTCCTGGAGGATGGTGAGTTATTCATCACGGGGCGGCTCAAGGATCTGCTCGTCATCCGCGGCCGCAACCATTACCCGCAGGACATCGAACAGACCGTGCAGGCGGCCCACCCCCGCTTGCGCGCCGGCTGCGGGGCCGCGTTCGAGACAGCAGAGAACGGCGCAACGCTCCTTGTTGTCGTCCAGGAAGTGGAGCGCGGCCCCCGCACCCTGGACGTTCGGCGGCTCGTTGGCGAGGTTCGGCAAGCCGTCGCCGAGCGACACGATCTGCACATTCACGATCTGCAATTACTGGAATTCGGCAGCATCCCGAAAACGTCCAGCGGCAAGATCCAGCGCCACCTTTGCCGGCTCGGCTACGAGCAAGGGACGCTGCGCCGATGGGAGGCGTCGCCGTGAGCCGCAGCGCCGAGGAGATCCAGGACTGGATGACCGCTCGCCTCAGCCGCCTGGCTGGCCTGCGGCCGGAGGATCTCGGCCCACACGAGCCGCTGCGCCACTGCGGCCTCGACTCGGTCGCGCTCGTGGCCTTTGTCGCGGATCTCGAAGCCTGGCTCGGATACCGCTTCCGCAGCAACCCCCTCGACGATCATCCCACGCTGGCGGCGCTGGCCACCTTCCTCGCCGAGGAAACGGCCGATCGGTGACAAGGGGACAAGGTGACAAGGTGAAAGAGCAGAGCATCCAGGAACCGTCCCAACGTGTCGCATCGGCGGGTGAACTGGTCCCCTGGTCCCCTGGTTACCCGGTCAGCTGGTCGGCTTCCCTGCCGCGCTTCCTGGCCATCGTCGCCCAGCTCGCTCTGATCCTTCTCATCATCTCGCTCTACCGGATCGAGCCGAATCGCCCATTTTTCGCCGTGATGTACCTCGCCGCCGGTGGGTTCGTCATCCACACGTGGCTGCCGTGGTCCTGGCGACCCGCGTTCTTCGCGCTGCTGTCGCTGGCCGCCGCCTTGCTCATCCTCGGCTGGCCGTCCGGCGTCTGGCTGATCGGCATCGGCGCCGGCCTGATCGTCGTGTGCCGGCTGCCGCTGCCCGTCGGCTATCGGGCCATGTTCCTTCTGGTGATCGGCCTGGCGCTGTTCGTCGGGCGGGTTCGCTTCAGCGATCCGTTTTGGCCGATCCTCGGCTCGATGTTCATGTTTCGTCTGATCGTTTACCTTTACGACACACGGCATGAACGGCGCGCGCCGCCCCTGTCCCCGACGCTGGCGTACTTTTTCCCGCTCCCTAATCTCTGCTTTCCCCTGTTCCCGGTCCTCGACTTCAAGACGTTCCGCGAAACCTACTACGACCGCGAGCCGTACACGATCTATCAGTCCGGGGTGGCGTGGATCGTGCGCGGGCTGACCCACCTGCTCGCCTACCGGCTCATCAAGTATTACCTGTATCCCGCTCCACACGAGCTGCGCGACCTGCCTCACGTCGTGCTGTTCCTGGCAGCCAATTACGCCCTGTATCTGCGTATCTCGGGGTGGTTCCACATCATCACCGGCGTCCTGCACCTCTATGGCTTCAACCTGCCGCGCACCCACCACAACTACTTTCTTGCCTCAAGCGTCAGCGACATCTGGCGGCGAATCAATATCTACTGGAAGGACTTCATGACGAAGGTGTTCTTCTATCCCGCCTTCTTCACGGTGCGCGGCTGGGGAATGCCGACCCGGCTGGCTCTGGTAGCGGCCGGGCTGTGGGTGTTCGGCGTGACCTGGCTGCTCCACTCCTATCAAGTGTTCTGGCTGAGCGCCAAACTGCCCCTGAACGGGCACGAGGCGCTGCTGTGGCTGGCGGCCGGCGTGGCGGTGGTGATCAGCCTGCAATTCGACCTGAGACGTACGCGCAAAGCTGCTGAGGCACCCACCCCAGCGCCCGGCGAGGGGTGGATCCGCGCCGAGGCCGTCACCGGCGCGATCCTCACGCTGAAAATCGTCGGCACGTTCTTCCTGGTGAGCTTGTTCTGGGCCTGCTGGACGTTGCCCATTTTCCCCTCGTACTTGCGTGTCCTCGCGGCCTCGGGGGAGCTGACCGGCGCGGACAGCCTGGCCCTGCTGGGCTGCCTGGCGGGCGTCGTCGCGCTCGGAGCGATGGGACGGGTCGCGTGGCTCTGGTTCTCTCGCGGCGGCGTGCGGCCGCTCCCCTCCTATGTGTTGCCGGCCGTCCCAACAGCTGTGTTGTTGGTGCTGGTCGTCGCCGGGAACCGGGAGGTGGGTGAAGCTCTCGGGCCTGAGGTTGCCGGAGTGCTCCGCACGCTCCGCCTGGAAGCCTCGACGCCGGTTGAGGCGGCGATCTCCGTCCAGGGCTATTACGACCAACTCGCCGACACCCCCTTGCAAGTATCCCCACTCCTGGAACTGCCGGGACTCCGGCGGCAACAGGAGTCGTCCCGCACGTACGCCGACATGAGCCGCCCCACGAACGACTTCCTGGAGCGCGAACTGATCCCGGGCTGGAGCGGGGAGATCGGCGGCCGGCATCTGACCGTCAACGGTCTCGGCCTGCGCGACCGAAAAAACCTCACCCGCGAAAAGCCGGACGGCGTGTGCCGGATCGTGGTTGTCGGCTCCAGCGTCGTGATGGGCTGGGGCGTCGGCGATCAGGAAACCTTCACTCGCCTTCTGGAAGCGGATCTCGCGGGAGAGCGGCCGAAAGCGAACGTCGAGGTGCTGAACTTCGGAACCGGCAAGTCCTACGCCATCCACCGCCGCTACCTGATCGAGCGCAAGGTGTTGGATTTCAATCCTGACGCGATCTTTTATGTCGCCCATCAGGATGAGTTCCTCGGGCCGGTGCGTCATCTGGCACTGCTGCTGGCGAATCGCCACGAGTTGCCGGCCTACCTCCAGGAGGTCGCGCGGGAGGCTGGCGTCACGCCAAAGATGGCACAGGGGGAGATGGAAGTCCGCTTGGAGCGGTTCGCCCCCAAGATTGTTCAGGGCGTTTATGCGGACATCGTTGCGACCTGTCGCAAACGTGGCATTCTGCCGGTCTGGGTGTACATCCCCATGCTGGGCGTCGAGGAAGGGGGAGCAGGAAAGGCGATGGCGGGCCTCGCCGAGACGGCGGGTTTTCAGGTGGTGAATCTCTCAGGCTGGGAGGGCCGTCACGCCACGGAACAACTCATGGCGGACCGCCACCACGCGAACGCTCGGGGGCATCAACTCATCGCCGAGCGTCTCGCGGAAGCCCTGGGACAACGGCCGCAAGCGTTGCCGGCATGTTTGCGGCGGTAGGCGCCGTTCGTAGCCACAAGCGGTCGAAGTGCCTGAGCGAAACCCCTCCCCCAACCCCCTCCCCGCAACGGAGAGGGGGAGCAAGCAGGACGACATCTCTTCTTCTCCCCCTCTCCGTTGCGGGGAGGGGGTTGGGGGGAGGGGTTTCGCTCAGGCTCTAACGCAGTTGGACCTTGGGATTCTTCCGGAGCGCGTGGACCTTGGGGTTACTCTGACGGGCTTGCAGGAAGCGGGCTACTCCCGCAGGGGTGGCCTTGCTGCCGACGAGGTTGAGATCCCCGAGTACGTACAGGTCGGTCAGCGCGTCCAGGCCGGCGTCGGTCACCGCCGTGTAGCTCAGGTCAAGTTCCAGGAACAGCTTGCCGATTTCGTTGATCTTCGGCATGTCGGCATCGGTGACCGACGACTTGCTCAGGTTCAGCCCGGCGATGCGGCCCAGAGCTTGCAGGTGGGCGAAGGTCTCGTCGGTGAACTGCACGCCGGGTAACTGTACCTTCCAGGCATCTCCCTTCGGGTGGCGGAACTCGACGACCTTTCCCCCCACCTGCTGGAGCGCGGCGACGGCGTCGGTCTGCGTTTTCTTGGCGCGCTCGTAATCGCTGGGGCCATCGCCGCCGCCGCACCCCAGAGCGATCGTGAGGAGGATCAGGCCGAGGAGGACACACCGGGCCCCCTTGCGGATTGTTGCCGAGTTCATGCCGGTTCCTTCAGGAGAGTCGTTCGCGGCCCCAGTTCCTTAGAACGGTCCGAGTGGCACGCCATCATTGCGGTTGGCGAGGTTGTTGAAGGTGCCCGCGGCCGCGCCCCCGAGGGTATCGCCCCACTGGACGCTCGTGTCGATAAAGCGTACCGAACCGTCACACAGGCAGAAGTTGGCTCCGTTGATGTGCTTGCTGCCGTAGGCACGAGCAGGAAAGCTGCCCGAGGTGCTGTAACCGTCCATCATGCGGTACTCGGCGTACCCGACCAGGGCATAGATGTTCACAACCTCTGCCTCGGCACTCCTCCCGACCCAGTTGGCAGCGTAGCGGCTGTTGCTGCTGTCGCGTTCCCCAACAAGCATGGTGTTGCTGGTGCCGTCGCGGATGTCGGTGATACGGATCTTGGAGTTCGGGAACAAGACTCCGTCGGTGCCGGCGTTGCCCGCGTTCCCCGGATAGTTGGAGATGGAGGTTTTGATCGACTGGCCGCTGACCGCCAGCGTAAAGGGACGATTGGCGTTCAACTCCGTACTCGCGTCCGACGGGCAGATGAGGGTAGGCACGGCGAACTGAAGCGCCGCGACGTCGCTGTTGAATACCTGCTGCAAAGTTCGGGTGTTCGGGCTGATCCGCTTGTTGAGCGGATCCTGGTCCATGTAGGGGAGGATGAAGACCACCCAGCCGTAGGCCGGGACGGGGGCGGCCGCTGTGCCACCGTTGCCCGTGCTGCCAGGCGGGAACTTCTTGTACGTGTCGTGGTAGTTGTGCAAGGCCAGGCCAAGTTGCTTGAGATTGTTCTCGCAACTGGCGCGGTTGCTCGCTTCACGCACCTGCTGGACGGCAGGGACGAGCAGGCCGATCAGGACGGCAATGATGGCGATGACTACCAGTAACTCGATCAGCGTAAATGCCGGGCGGCTGCGGGATGGGAGAGGACACATGGTGAGACCCTCGAGCCAAAAAGCAACAAAGAATAGAGGAAAAGGCGATTGGTTCCCGAACCAGGGCAAAGATGAGGTACAAACTGCTGCGCCTTTTTAGGTATACTGCATCAGCATGCCTGGCAACAAGCAAATTCCGCAATGTTACAAATGACGAGCAGGCCCTCAAAATCTGACACGATCAGGAGAAACGGTAAACCCGGGCTGGGCCGGTTCCACGACAGCACCCCTTGCTATAGAATATCCCGCTCCACGCTCTCGCCCCGGTGGTCCATCAAATGCCTGCAGGTGTCCGTTGTAA
>Ga0137375_10011827_pt1 | contig 10328 bp, 9 predicted proteins | sample SagtaG_24_FD_104936 | JGI IMG/M metagenome (GOLD analysis project Ga0137375, IMG submission 104936) | Vadose zone soil microbial communities from Sagehorn Ranch, Mendocino, California, USA - Sage1_R_113_16 metaG | ecosystem: Environmental > Terrestrial > Soil > Vadose zone | place: USA...
TGAGCGAGGCCGAGATCGCCGGCGCGACGCAGTACCGGGTGCGGGTGGGAGCGTTCACCACGCGGCAGGCGGCGCAGGACGCGGCCGCGCGGCTCGGCAACGAGCACCGCCTGTCGACGTATGTCACGACACGCTGAGGCCGGCCTCCGCCCGGGACGCGTCCTCATCACCGAGGACGAGCTGCGGGCCCGGGTGGCGGATCTCGGTCAGGTGATCGGCCGCGACTACGAGAAGCTGAACCCGATCCTCGTCGGCGTCCTCCAGGGCGCCTTCCTGTTCATGGCGGACCTCATCCGCGCGATTCCCATCAACCTCACGACCGATTTCATCGGCCTGTCGAGCTACGCCGCGGCCACGACCTCGTCGGGCGTGGTGCGTCTGGTGTCCGACCTGTCGCTGCCGATCGATGGTCGCGACGTGCTGATCGTGGAAGACATCGTGGACACGGGGCACACGCTCACCTACTTGAAGCGCAACCTCGAGGCGCGGCGGCCGCGGAGCCTTCGCGTGTGCGTGCTCCTCGACAAGATCGAGCGCCGCGAGATCGAGGTCGACCTCGACTACATCGGGTTCACGATCCCCAACGTCTACGTCGTCGGGTATGGCTTCGACCACGGTGGGCTCTACCGCAATCTCCCCTACGTGTCGGCGCTCGAAGAATCCTGAGCCACGCCGGCGACAGCGGCCGCCGCGACGCGTCATGGCACGCCTGGTGCTATAATCAATCGTGATGAACCAGGTCTACAAGAACCTCGCCCTGTGGATGGTCATCGGCCTCATCGTGATCCTGCTCTTCACGGTGTTCCAGGGGGCGCAGCAGGGGGGCCAGGAACAGCCGAACTTCTCGGAATTTCTCAAGGCCGTCGAGCAAGGCCGCGTCGAGTCGGTCGTCATCCGCGGCAATCTCGTCACCTATAACCTCAAGGACAGCGCCCAGACCCAGCGCACGTACATCGTCGACTACCCGGACCTCGTGAAGATGCTCCGGGATCGCGGGGTGCGGATCGCCGTGAAGCCCCCGGACTCGAACCCCTGGTACGCGATCTTCCTGCAGTGGGTCCCGATGCTGCTCTTCATCGGCGTCTGGATCTTCTTCATGCGGCAGATGCAGGGGGGCGGGGCCAAGGCGCTGTCGTTCGGGAAGGCTCGGGCCCGGCTGGTCTCCGAGAAGCAGAACAAGATCACGTTCCAGGACGTCGCGGGCGTCGACGAGGCCAAGGAAGAGCTGCGCGAGATCATCGACTTCCTCAAGGACCCCCAGAAGTTCCAGAAGCTCGGCGGCAAGATCCCGAAGGGCGTGCTCCTGGTCGGCCCGCCCGGCACCGGCAAGACGCTGCTGGCGAAAGCGATAGCGGGTGAAGCGAACGTTCCTTTCTTTTCGATTTCCGGATCAGACTTCGTTGAAATGTTCGTCGGCGTCGGTGCGTCGCGCGTGCGGGACCTTTTTGAACAAGGCAAGAAGCACGCGCCGTGCATCATCTTCATGGACGAGATCGACGCCGTCGGCCGGCATCGCGGGGCCGGGCTCGGCGGCGGTCACGACGAGCGCGAGCAGACGCTGAACCAGCTGCTCGTCGAGATGGACGGCTTCGAGACCAACGAGGGCGTGATCCTGATCGCCGCGACCAACCGGCCCGACGTCCTCGATCCCGCGCTGCTCCGGCCGGGACGCTTCGACCGCCAGGTCGTGGTGCCGCGCCCCGACGTCAAGGGCCGCGAGGAGATCCTGCGCGTGCACGCGCGCCGCATCCCGCTGGCGCCCGACGTCGAGCTGAAGGTCCTCGCCCGCGGCACCCCGGGCTTCTCGGGCGCCGATCTCGCCAACCTGGTCAACGAGGCGGCGCTGCTCGCCGCGCGGCAGAGCAAGAAGTTCGTCGAGATGCTCGACTTCGAGAACGCCAAGGACAAGGTCCTCATGGGCGTCGAGCGCCGCTCCATGATCATCAGCGACACGGAGAAGCGCACGATCGCCTACCACGAGGCGGGGCACACCCTGGTCGCGGACTTCCTGCCCGGCACGGATCCCGTCCACAAGGTGACGATCATCCCGCGCGGCCGCGCGCTCGGCCTCACGCAGCAGCTCCCGCTCGACGACAAGTACAACTACTCGCGTGACTACCTCGTCAACCGCATCACGATCCTGCTGGGCGGGCGGGCCGCCGAGGAGATCGTGCTGAACCAGCAGACGACGGGGGCGGGGGATGATCTCGAGAAGGCCACGGAGATGGCCCGCAAGATGGTCTGCGAGTGGGGGATGTCCGACAAGCTCGGCCCGCTGACCTTCGGCAAGAACGAGGAGCACATCTTCCTCGGCCGCGAGGTCACCCGCGCGAAGGACTACAGCGAGGGCACGGCGCTGCTCATCGACGGCGAGATCAAGCGCCTCGTGATGGACTGCGCCTCCCGCGCCCGGCAGATCCTCGAGGAGCACCTCGAGAAGCTGCACGCGCTCGCCCGCGCGCTGCTCGAGCGGGAGACGCTCGACGGCGAGGAAATCGCGCGGATCCTTCGCGCGCGTCCGTTCTCCGAGGCTCCGGCGCCGGCGTAATCTCTCCACTTCGCGTGGTGGGCGGGGTGAGCGGGTCCTTCGGAAACCCGATCGGACCGTGCGGCAGACCGCGAGGAGCGCAGTATCCCGTGAGCCGCGACATCACATACTACGACGGGTTTCCGAAGGACCCGCCTCGCCCCGCCCGCCACTCTCCCCGGGGTTATGTCGGTATGAAATCTCCTGAGGGGACGCTTGCGGGAGTTCGCTTGGGGGGGCAGAGGTCAGTCGTCGTGATGGGTGCGCTCAATGTGAGTCCTGAGTCGTTTCATCCGGGGTCGGTGTATCGGGAGACGGGGGCGCTCGTCGACGCGGCGCTCGAGATGGTCGAGGCGGGGGCCTGCGTGATCGATGTCGGGGCGCGGTCGACGGCGCCGTATCTCGAGACCGAGATCAGCGACGAGGAGGAGCGGCGGCGGCTGGTCGCCGCGATCGCGGGGCTCGTGGCCAAGCTGTCGGTTCCGATTTCGGTGGACACGACCAGCCCGGGGGCGGCGCGGGCGGCGCTCGAGAGCGGGGCACGCGTCCTGAACGACGTGCACGGGCTTCGCGATCCCGAGCTCGCGGGGCTCGCCGCCTTGCACGAGGTCGGTCTGATCCTCATGGCCCTTCCCGAGCGGCCGGCGCGCCCCGGTGAAGGCGGCGACCGGCCGGTCGCGATGGTGCGTCGCCTGCTCGCCGCCTGTCTCGAGCGCGCGCGGGCGGCGGGGGTGCCCGACGAGCGCGTCGTCCTCGACCCGGGCATCGGGTTCTTCCGCGGGGAGACCATCGCGTGGGACGTTCACGACGTGACGGTGCTCGGCGGTCTGCGTGAGCTGTGCGCCGTCGGGCGGCCGCTGTGCGTCGGGGTCTCGCGAAAGTCGTTCATCGGCGCCATCACCGGCCGGACGGCCACCGCGGATCGTCTGCCCGGCTCGCTCGCCGCCACGGCGGTGGCCGTCATGAACGGCGCCGCGTTGATCCGGACCCACGACGTGGCCGAGACGGTCGATGCCGTGCGCATCGCCGAGCGCATTGCGCGAGCGCCCCACGATGGCTGACCTTCTCGTCGCCGTGCGGTGGCGCGATGTCCTCGACATCCTGCTCGTCGCGCTGATCGTCTACCGCCTGCTCGTGGCGTTCCGCGGCACGCGCGCGGCCCAGATGCTGGTCGGGCTCGGGATCCTCCTCGCCGCATCGCTCGTGGCGCGGCGCTTCGAGCTGCACAGCCTCGGCTGGCTCCTGGACAACTTCTGGTCGTTCTGGGCCATCGCCGTGGTGGTGCTCTTCCAGCCCGAGCTACGCCGCGCGCTCGCGCGCCTGGGCCAGGGGCGATTTCTGCGGGCCTTCGTCGGCTCGTCGCGCGCCGAGCGCGCCCACCTGGTGGACGAGGTCGCGCGCGCGGCGGGCACACTCGCCGCCCGTCGCATCGGGGCGCTGATCGTGATCGAGCGTACCTCCGGGCTCCGTCAATATGCCGAGCTGGGGGTGCCGCTTGATGCGATCGTCTCCGGCGATCTCCTGGAGAGCCTCTTCCTGCCCCACTCGCCGCTGCACGACGGCGCCGTGCTCGTCGAAGGATCGCGCATCTCCGCTGCCGGTTGCTTCCTGCCGCTGTCGCGGACCGTGGACGTCGCGCGCGCGCTGGGCAGCCGCCATCGGGCCGCGCTCGGCATCAGCGAGGAGACCGACGCCGTGGCCGTCGTCGTCTCCGAGGAGATGGGACACACCTCGCTGGCCGTCGACGGGCTGATCGAATCGCCGATCGACGACGGGGCCCTGCAGCGCCGGCTCCTCGAGCTGGTCGCGGAGGAAGGCTCGGCGGCTGCGCGCCCGCCGTTCTGGGCGGGGATCCGCGCCTGGCTCGCGCTCGTCCAGCGCTCATGAGCTGGCTCGTCGGGGACTGGGCGCTCAAGCTCCTGGCGGTGGCCATCGCGGCCACGGTCTGGGCGGTCGTCGTCACCGGCGATCGGGGACTCGTCTCCCTGGCCGTCCCCATCGAGTACGTGGGGCTCGATCGTGAGCTCGTCCTCACGGATGCGCCGCGCGAGACCGCGGATGTCGAGGTCGCCGTCGCCCGCTGGGCCGTCTCGCGCTTCCGTCCGGACGCCGTGCGCGTCCGGGTCGATCTGACGGCCGCCGGCGAAGGGGAGGGGCTCGTCGCCCTGTCGAGCGGCAACGTTCAGACCCCGGTCGGCATCAGGGTCCGCCGGGTCGCGCCGGCCCGGCTTCGAGTGCACCTCGCGCGGGTTTCCGAAGCCACGCTGCGCATCGTCCCCGTCGTGCGGGGCACGCCGGCCGCCGGGCACCGGGTCGCGGGCATCCGGGTCGACCCAATTGCTGTCCAGGTGAAGGGTCCTCGTTCTACAATCGAGACCCGAGACACGGTGCAGACGGCGCCCGTCGACGTGGCGGGACGCCGCAGCAGCGTGACCCGCAGCGTGGGGCTCGCGCTTCCCAATGCCGTGTCTCCAGTCAACGACGGTAAGGTGCAGGTCACGGTGGACATTCGGGCCGCGGGCGCCGCAAGCCTCCAGCCGGAGGGATCGCCGAGGTGACGGCTCTCTTCGGCACCGACGGCATCCGCGGAGTCGCCAACGAGCCGCCGCTGACACCGGAGCTCGTCTACCGTGTCGGGCGTGAGCTCGTGGCCACGCTGCAAGCCGAGCGCGGCGTCGAGCGCGCCCGGCTCGTGATCGGGCGCGACACCCGCCGCTCGGGGCCGCTGCTGGAGTCGGCGCTCGTGGCCGGGATTCTCTCGGCCGGCGGCGACTGCTACGCCGTTGGCGTGCTGCCGACCCCGGCGATTGCGCTGCTCACGCGGGCTCTCGACGCTGACGGCGGCATCGTGCTGTCGGCCTCGCACAACCCCTTCCAGGACAACGGGATCAAGCTCTTCTCCGCCGGAGGCCGCAAGTTTCCCGATGCGTGGGAGGACGAGATCGAGGCGCGGCTGGATGGGACGGACGTCGCGTCCCAGGCCCGCGGGGCCGCGATCGGCCGCTTGATCCGCTACGATCGCGCGGAGGCGTACTACGTCGAGTACCTCTGCCGGTGCTTCCCGCTCGATCTGCGGGGCATGACGATCGCCGTTGACTGCGCCCACGGTGCCACCTACCGCGTGGCGCCCCGCCTGCTGCGTCGGCTCGGCGCCCGCGTGATCACCATCGCCTGTCGCCCGGACGGGACCAACATCAACGCGGGCTGCGGCGCGCTGCATCCGGAGGCCCTCGCGCGGCGCGTGAAGGCCATCGGCGCGAGCGTCGGCTTCGCCTTCGACGGTGACGGTGATCGCCTCATCGCGGTGGATCACACGGGCGAGATTCGGGACGGCGACTATGTCCTGGCCATCGCCGCCCGGCATCTGGCCGCCCGCGGGCGCCTGCAGGGCCATGTGGTGGTGACGACCGTCATGGCCAATCTCGGGCTCGACGAGGCGCTGCGCTCGGCGGGTCTCGAGATCGTCAAGACCCAGGTCGGCGACCGGTACGTGACCGAGGAGATGCAGCGGATCGGCGCCAACCTGGGTGGCGAGCAGTCGGGCCACCTGCTCTTCCTCGACCACGCGCCCACCGGCGACGGCACCCTGTCCGCGCTCGCCCTCCTGTCCGTGATGCGGGAGACCGGACAGGATCTCGAGACGCTCGCGCGCTGCATGCGGAAGTTCCCGCAGGTGCTCGTCAACGTGCCCGTCCGCAACAAGCCGCCCTTCGACTCGGTGACGGGGCTCGCCGAGCGGGTGCGATCGTTCGAGCACGAGATGAACGGCTCGGGCCGGATCCTCATCCGCTATTCGGGCACGGAATCGCTGGCCCGCATCATGATCGAGGGCGCGGACGGCGGGAGGATTCGCGCCATGGCCGACGAGCTGGCCGGCGTGGTGCGCGCACAGATCGGCGCCGCGTGACGGTCCGGGGCATCGGCATCGACGTCGTCCGCATCAGCCGGATGCGCGAGGTGATCGAGCGCTGGGAGGATCGGTTCCTCCATCGCATCTTCACCGCCCAGGAGATCGCCTACTGCCGATCCCGCCGCGACCCCGTGCCTCACTTCGCCGCGCGATTCGCCGCCAAGGAGGCGGGCCTCAAGGCGCTCGGTACCGGCCTCCGCTTCGGCATCCGCTGGTCGGAGCTGGAGGTCCAGCGCGAGCGCGGCCAGGCGCCGACCCTCGTGCTGCGTGGTCGATCGCGCGAGATCGGTCGCGCCCGCGGCGGCAGCCGGATGCTGCTCGCGCTGACCCACGACGGCGACTACGCGCTCGCCCAGGCGATGTTGATTTCCGACTCGGAGGGGGGCTCCGCATGAGCTCGGAGGGGGGCTTCGCCCCCCGATTTCGATCATTGAAGGGCTCGGCTCACCGCCCGAGCGCGGCTCACCTCGCACTGCAATCGGTCGTCGCGCGCCTGACGGCGCGCTCCTCCCTGCCTCCCCCCAGCTCGGTCGCGCGGGCAAAGCCCGCGCGCGAAGGGCGGTTACTTCGACACGTTCCGGGAGTAGCGGCCGCGGCGGTACTTCTCGTGGGATGCACGACGCGGCCCGTGGTGCTCGATGGGACCCTGGCGCGGGGGAACATCGCGACGCGGGTGGGGCGGCCGGGGGTCGTGGTGGCGGCGCCGCACGGGACGTCGGACATCGGGACGGGGGAGATGGCGGCGGAGATCGCGAGGCGAACGGGGTTCGGGCTCGTCGTGGCGACGGGCTTCAACGTCGAGGCCGATTCGCGCGTGGGCCCGAGCCGGCGCTATCAGGTCAATCGTCCGGTCGAGGGTGTTCCCGGGCGTCCGGTGAGCGAGGACACCGGCACCGAGGTCGCCCGGTCGGTGTACGAGGCCTACGAGCGTGGCGTGCGCGAGGCGGCGCAGGGGCCGCTGCGCTTCTACACGGAGATCCACGGCAACAATCGCCGTGAGGCCGGGGATCGGATCGAGATCGCGACCGTCGGCGTGGACGCCGAGCAGGCCGCCAAGCTGCGAGCGCTCCTCGAGCTGGTACGCGACGCGCATCTGCGCGCCCGGCCGGGCGCGACACGGCTCGATGTCCGCGTGGAGCCGGCGGACGCCCTCGTGTACAGCGCATCGGGCGCCAAGCGGGCCGGCATCCTGCGCCTGCCGCAGCGCGCGCTGCACATCGAGCTGCCGCGGGTCGCCCGCCAGGACGGCCGCGAGCTCTACACGCTGATCCTCTCGGATTTCCTCCTCCAGGCGATCGCGCTGCCGCTTCCCATCGCGAGATAGCCGTGCGTCCGGTGTTCACGGCGGCCGAGATGCGGAACCTCGACCGCCGTGCGATCGCCGAGCTGGCGATCCCCGGCGGGACGCTGATGGAGGAGGCGGGACGGGGCGCGGCCGCGGCCCTGCCGCGTTCGGCACGCAAGCTGCGCAAGCTCCCCAGACGCCGTCGACGGCCGAAGCCGTGCAGCGCCCGCGGATCGCGGACGTCCCGGGACTGCAGCGTGCCACCTTCCGCGGCGGCTACACGCTGTCGATCATGAAGGCAGATGTGGCAACCGGCGAGGCGCAGGAGGTCTGGCACAGCCAGGCGTCGGATCCGATCGTCACCAACATTTCCAACGCGAAGCTCGCAGGTGATTACCTCGTGTTCACCGTGAACACAGGGGGCGGCCGCGGCGGCCGGGGGCGCGGCGCCGCTGCTGCGGTGCCGGAGCCCACTCCGTCAGGGCCTGTGGACGAGTGGGATCGGTATTACGCGCTGAAGCTCACGGACGCCGGCGTGCGCCCCCTGATGCTGACCACGACGGACGGGTTGATCGAGGACCAGACATCAGTTGCGTTGTCGCCGGACGCGAAGACGCTCTACTACTGCACCAACGCGAAGGACATCGAGCGCCGCCACATCTGGGCCGTGCCGGTCAGCGGCGGCGCGCCGCAGCAGGTGACGACGGGCAACGGGATCGAAACGGCGCCCACGCCGCTCGCCTCCGGCAGAACGCTCGCGACGTTGAGCGCGGACTGGAAGATGCCTCAGTCGCTCGGCATCTGGAACCTCGCATCGGCGTCTTCGTCTTCGCCGATTCAGACGATCGTGTTCCCGACCGCGCGGAAGAACTTCCCGATGGACGCGCACGTCGAGCCGCAGCTGATCCTGACGAAAGCGCCAGACGGTCTCGAGATTCACAATCAGCTGTTCCTGCCAAAAGACATCCGGCCCGGAGAGCGGCGGCCGGCCATCGTATTCGTCCATGGCGGCCCTGTCCGGCAGATGCTGCTCGGCTACCACTACATGCAGTTCTACCACTGGGCCTACGGCATCAATCAGTGGCTCGCGAACCAGGGCTACGTCGTGCTGTCGATCAACTATCGCAGCGGCGTCGGCTACGGGCGCGCGTTCCGAACCGCGCCGAACACCGGCGGCAGCGGCAACGCGGAATACCAGGACGTGCTCGCCGGCGGCAAGTACCTTCAGTCGCGACCCGACGTCGATCCGAACCGCATCGGCATCTGGGGACTCTCGTATGGAGGCGTGCTGACATCGCAGGCGCTCGCGCGGAACTCCGACGTCTTCAAGGCCGGCGTGGATCTCGCGGGCGTTCACCTGTGGGGCAGCTCGCTCGATCCCGACGCCGTGTCGTTCAAGTCGTCGGCCATCGGCGCGATCGACGGATGGAAATCACCGGTGCTGCTCGTGCACGGAGACGATGATCGCAACGTGGCGTTCCAGCAGACGACCGGCCTCGTGCAGCTGTTGCGCGCGCGCGACGTGTACTACGAGCTGATCGTGTTTCCTGACGACACGCACGAGTCGCTGTTGCACAGCCGCTGGATGTACACGCTCGGTCGAATGGAAACGTTCTTCCGACGGTTCCTCGGTCCCGACAAGAAAATGACGGTGCCTTCGGAACCGAGATAGACCCTCGTCGAACCTCTACGTCGTCAGAACGACTTTGCCGATGTTCGCGCGGCTTTGAATGAAGCGATGAGCGTCGGCCGCGCGATCGAGGGGAAACGTGCGGGCGACGACGGGAGTGATTCGTCCTGCGCGCAGCTCGCTGATCAGCATCTCCATGATTCCCGCGAGCTGCTTCCGCTCATCCCACAGGTGGCCGACGTGCAGGCCGAACACGCCGCGATTCCTGTTGATGAGCGACAGCGGGTCGAACCTCGGCGTCGCGAGCCACGCGCGGAATGCGCGCCAGGAGTTGCGCTGCTCTCCGGGGGCCGCGGCCGACAGGCCGAAGATCACCAGCCGCCCGAGCGGCGCCAGCATCCGGTAGCTGTCGGTAAAGCTGCGTCCGCCGATAGGGTCGAGGATGATATCCACGCCGCGCCCGCGCGTGAGCTTCTTCACTTCCTCCGCGACATTGGCATGCCGATAGTCGATGGTGTGGTCCACGCCGAAGCTGCGCAGCGCGTCGTGCTTGAACGCGGAGGCGGTGCCGATGACGGTGGCCCGCCGCAGACGTGCGAGCTGCGTCGCCGCAATGCCTACGCCGCCACCCGCGTTGTGGACGAGCACCGTTTCGCCTGGCGAGAGCGCAGCCATCTTGTACAACGCGATGGACGCGGTCAGGTAGTTGACGGGCACTGCGGCCGCTTCTGAATCGCTCAACTCGTCCGGAAAGTGAAAGGCCTGCGAGGCGGGCACGACGACCGTGTCGGAGTAGCCGCCGAACCGCGTAAGCGCCAGCACGCGATCGCCTTCAGCGAAGCCGACGACGGTGCGGCCGACGGCGTCGATCCGGCCGGCGACTTCGTATCCGACGACCATCGGGGGCTTGGGCGCGTCGGCATACAGACCGAGCCGCGCGAGGATGTCCGCGAAGTTGATGCCGGCGGCTCGGACA
>Ga0137375_10011828_pt1 | contig 10328 bp, 7 predicted proteins | sample SagtaG_24_FD_104936 | JGI IMG/M metagenome (GOLD analysis project Ga0137375, IMG submission 104936) | Vadose zone soil microbial communities from Sagehorn Ranch, Mendocino, California, USA - Sage1_R_113_16 metaG | ecosystem: Environmental > Terrestrial > Soil > Vadose zone | place: USA...
CCACGGCAGGGGCGAGGGCTGCGAGATCTGCAAGCCGGCCGTGGCGCGCGATGAGCTCATCGAACGAGCGGATACCGCGCAGGCGGACCAGGTGGTAGAGCTCCTGCCGGGTGTGCGGGAAGTGCTCGCACAGGTGCTTGACGACCGCGATGCCCGCGCGGGCCAGCTCCCCCTCGAGGAGATCGTCGAGCAAGGTCGCGCACGAGCCGCATCCGGTGCCGGCCGTGGTGCAGGTCTTGACGTCGCCGACCCGAGCGAGCCGCCGCTCGCGTATCGCGGAGCAGATCTGCCCCTTGGTCACGTTGCGGCACGAGCAGATGAGCGCCGCGTCGGGCAGGGCCTGGACCCCGCGCCGGGCGCCGCCCCCCTCCCTCGGCGGCACGAGCAGGTCGTCCGGGCGCTCCGGCAGCGCGATGGACGACTTCACGTAGGCGGTCAGCTCGCCGTAGGACGACGCGTCCCCGATCAGCATGCCGCCCAGGAGGAGCCTTCCGTCCGCGCTGACGACGAGCCTCTTGTAGATCCCGGCGACGCCGTCGAAGAGGCTCATCGTCCTGGCGCCCGGCGTCTTGCCGAACGCGTCGCCGAAGCTGCCGACATCGACCCCGAGGAGCTTGAGCTTGGTGCTCATGTCGAAGCCGGCGAACGTCAGAGTCTCTCCCGCCAGCCGCGCCGCCGCGACCTCGGCCATGCGGTAGCCGGGCGCGGCCAGGCCGTAGGTCCTGCCCTCGAAGACGGCGCACTCGCCGATGGCAAGCACGTGCGGGTCGCTCGTCCGGCACGACTCGTCGATGACGACGCCGCCGCGCTCGCCCACGCGCAGGCCGGCCGCGCGGGCCAGCTCGTCGCGCGGACGGATCCCGGCCGAGAAGACGACGAGGTCGACCGGCAGCTCCTCCCCGCCTTCGAACCGGAGCGCGCGCACGCGCCCGCACGCGTCCCCGAGCACCTCGCGCGTGCTCACGCCGGTCATGACCGCGACCCCGAGCTCCTCGATACGCTGGCGGAGCACCACGCCGCCGACGTCGTCGACTTGCAGCGGCATGAGGCGCGGCGCCATCTCGACCACGTGGGTGCGAAGGCCGAGGGAGAGGAGCGCGCTGGCTGCCTCGAGTCCGAGCAGACCGCCTCCGATGACCGCGCCGGACTTCGCGGTGCGCGCGGCGTCGCGGATGGCCGCGAGGTCGTCGAGGGTCCTGTACACGAAGCAGCCGGCCAGCTGCCGGCCCTCGATCGGCGGCACGAACGGGGAGGAGCCCGTGGCGAGCACGAGCGCGTCGTACTCGAACTCGCGGCCCGAGCCGGTGCGCACCGTCCGGGCCGGGCAGTCCAGGCCGATCGCCGGATCGCCGATCAGGGCCTCGACGCCGAGGCGCTCGTATTCGCCCGGCTCGACCAGCGAGAGCTCGTCCGCGCTCTTGCCCTGGAACCACTTCGAGAGGTTCACGCGGTCGTAGGCCAGCCGCGGCTCCTCGGCGATCACGAGCAGGCGACGGCGATCGCAGAGGCCGCGTTCCGCCGCGGCCTCGACGAAGCGGTGGCCGACCATGCCGTTGCCGACGACGACCAGGCGCGGCAGGCGAGTGGACGACATGTTCACGCCACCGCCTCGACGGCCGCGTCCCCGGTCAGCGGCGCGAGCGGCGCGAGTTCCCGCTCCGGCTCGACCGGCACGGCCGGGGCCGGATGCGCCGTGTCCGATTCGAGGAACGCCATGATGCGTTCGCGCAGCTCGTAGTAGCGCGGGTCGTCGAGGACAGCGCGGCGGTCGCGCGGACGGTCGAACGGCACCGTCAGGGTGTCGCCGACCCTGGCCTCGGGACCGCGCGTCATCATCGCCACCCGATCGGACAGGAACAGCGCCTCGTCGACGTCGTGGGTGATCATGAGCGCGGTCTTGCGGTCCTGCGCCCAGAGCTCGAGCAGCACCTCCTGCAGCTCGACGCGCGTGATCGAGTCGAGCATGCCGAACGGCTCGTCGAGCAGGAGCACGCGCGGGGTGAGCGCGAAGGCGCGCGCCAGGCCGACGCGCTGGCGCATGCCGGCCGAGAGCTCGGCCGGCCTCTTGCGCACCGAGTCCTCGAGGCCGACCAGCGCGAGGTGGTGACGCGCGATCTCCACGCGCTCGGCGCGGCTCTTCCGGGGATGGGCCTGGTCGACGCCGATGAGGACGTTGTCCAGCGCCGTCATCCAGTGGAACAGGCTGGGTGCCTGGAACACGACGCCGCGGTCCGGGCCCGGGCCGGTGATCTCCTTGCCCGCCACGATGACCGCGCCGAGGGTGGCGGTCTGGAGACCGGCCGCCATCGACATCACGGTCGACTTGCCGCAGCCGGAGTGGCCGATGAGCGACACGAACTCGCCCTCGGCGACCTTGAGGTCGAAGTCCGCGACCACCATCTGGGGCCCGCTCGGGCCGTCGAAGGACTTGCTGACCTTGCTGAATTCGAGATGGCGGGCATTCATCGCGCGACCTCCAGAACCTCGAGCGGCCTCCTGCCGGTGGGCCTTCCGGACGGTCTGCCCCGCCTGTCGCGCGCCGAGGCGAGGAGATAGTCCATGACCTTCGCGCGCAGCGCCTTGAAGCGCGGGTCATGGTTCAGCCCCGTGCGGTCCCGCGGCCGCTCGATGCCGACCGCGAACGAGGGCCCCATGCACGCGGCCGGCCCCGCGCTGAGCGGGATGATCCGGTCGGCGAGCAGGATCGCCTCGTCCACGTCGTTGGTGATGAGGAGGACCGTCTTGCCGGTCGACTGGCACAGGCGGCCGAGCTCGTCCTGCAAGGACGCGCGGGTGAGCGCGTCGAGCGCGCCGAAGGGCTCGTCCAGGAGCAGCATGGCCGGATCCATCGCGAGCGCGCGCGCCACGGCGACGCGCTGGCGCATCCCGCCGGAGAGCTGTGCCGGCCGCTTGTCGCGCGCGGGCGTCAGGTTCACCAGCGCGACATGCCGCTCCGCATGGGCGCGCTTGCGCTCCGGGGTCCAGTCGGCGAAGACCTGGTCGACGGCGAGATGGACGTTCTCGAACACGGTGAGCCACGGCAGAAGCGAGTAGTTCTGGAACACGACGCCGCGGTCCGGGCCCGGACTCACGATCGGCTTGCCGGCGAAGACCAGGCTGCCGGTGGTGGGACGGACGAGCCCGGCGATGAGCGACACGAGCGTGGTCTTGCCCGCGCCGGAGTAGCCGACGATGGCCGCGAACTCGCCGCGCTCGACCTGGAGGTCGATGCCTCGCAGGACCTCCGTGGCGCCATGCACGCCGGCGTAGCTCTTGCCGACGCCTTTCAGATCGAGCAGCGCCACGGCCTCACCTCGTCCTCAGACGAACCTCGACGAGGTTCATCATGCGATCGAGCAGGAACCCGACCAGACCGATCGTGGCGATGCACAGGATGAGGTGCTCGTAGATGAGGCTGTTGTACTCCTGCCAGAGGAAGCCGCCGACGCCGGGAGAGCCGGTCAGCATCTCCGCGGCCACGATCACCAGCCAGGCGAGTCCGAGACTGAGGCGGAAGCCGGTGAACATGACCGGCAGCGCCGAGGGGATCACCACCTTGAACAGCATCTTCGTACGCGAGAGCCTGAGCACGCGCCCGACGTTGATGTAGTCCTGCGGGATCGATCGCACGCCGAGGGCGGTGTTGAGCACGGTCGGCCACATCGAGCACATCGCGATGGTGAAGAGGCCCGCGGGGTCCGGCTTCTGGAAGAGCACCAGCCCGAGCGGCAGCCAGGCCAGGGGCGATACCGGCCGGAGGATCTGGATGACCGGATCGAAGCTCTTCCTGAACGGCGCGGAGAGGCCGAGCAGGAGTCCGAGCGGCGTGCCGATGAGGAGGCCCAGCGTGTAGCCCTTCGCCACGCGGACGAGCGAGTACCACGTGAAGCGGAGGATGCCTTGATCGAGCTCGCCGCGCTTGGCGAACGGTTCGAGGATGTAGAGGCGGCTCGCCTGCCATGTCTTCACCGGATCCGGCAAGCTCGGCGCCAAGGTCGCGCTCAGGATCGTCCAGAGGACGAGCACACCGCCGATGCCGATCATCGGCAGAAGGACGAGATCGAAGAGCCTGGAGAACTGACGTCTCAGGGTCGAAGGCATGGTGCCGCTTCCTCCTCCATCGGACACGCGTCACCCCGCCATGCTGTGGACGGCGAACGACGTCGCGTACCTCTCCGGGTCCTTCGGATCGAACGTGACGCCGTCGAACAGCGTCTCGCCGTCGTCGTTGCGGCCGCCGTGCTGCGCACCCAGCTCCGCCATCGCCTCTTCGTAGAGGTCGGTGCGCATCACCTTCGCCGCGATGCGCTCGTAGTCCGGCCTGGCCGGCACCATGCCCCAGCGGCGGAACTGCGAGAGCCACCACATCGCGTACTTCGGTTGTGGGTAGTTGCAATTGCGATCATGGAAGATCATGTAGTTCGGATCCTCCTTCTTGCGCCCGTCGCCGTAGTCGTAGTGGCCCTGCATGCGTCCCAGGATGATCTCGGGCGGGCAGTTGATGTAGGTCGCGCGCGACACGATCGCGGCCTGCTCGGGCCGGTTCTTCATGTCGTCGAGCCAGACGCTGGCCTCGTACAGCGCCTTGAGGATGGCCTTGACCGTCTTCGGGTTCTTCTCGGCGAAGTCCTCACGGAACGCGCACACCTTCTCCGGGTGGTCCTTCCACAGCTCCTGCGTCGTGATGGCCGTGAAGCCGATGCCGTCCGCGATCGCGCGCGCGTTCCACGGCTCGCCGACGCAGAAGCCGTCCATCTTCCCCACCTTCATGTTCGCGATCATCTGCGACGGCGGGATGGTCACGAGCGCGACGTCCCTGTCGGGGTGGATGCCGCCGGCGCCGAGGTAGTACCGCATCCACATCGCGTGGGTCCCGGGCGGGAACGTCATCGCGAACGTCATCGCCTGACCCGCCGCCCGGGCCGAGTCCACGAGCGGCTTCAGCGCCGCCGGCTTGTCGGCGACCACGCCCTTGAACTCGGCCTTCATCGTGATCGCCTGGCCGTTGCGGTTGAGCAGCCAGGGGATGACCATCGGCACCTTGGGCGAGCCGAGGAGACCCATGGTCGACGCGATCGGCATCCCGAGCAGCATGTGGGTCGCCTGGATGTCGCCGTTGGTCAGCGAGTCGCGGATGGCCGCCCAGCTCGCGCCCTTCACCACGGTGGAGTTGATGCCGTATTTCCTGAACAGACCCTTCTCGTGCGCGATCACGATCGGGGAGTTGTCCGTCAGCGCGATGATGCCGAAGCGGATGTCGGCCACCTCCGGGCCGCTCCCGGCCACGGTCTTCTGCGCGGCCGGCAATGCGGACGGGGGCGCGGACTCGGACCCGGACGGGTCCGATCCGGAGCCGCACGCGCTCGCGACCAGCGCGCCGCCGATCCCGGCCGCGCCGAGCTTGAGGAACGAACGGCGAGAAGCGCCGGCGGGCCGGCTGGGAGTCGAAGAGTCCGATGGACTGCGTTTCATGAACACTGCCTTGCTCGGGTCATTCCGTTCACCGTGAATGCTTGTTCGACCGACTCGACTAGCTCAGGGAAGCCGGGCGCTCCTCGCGCGCTGCCCGCCGGTCTCTTTCATCGAGATGGCGCATGAGGGCGGCGACGAGCGGTCCCATCTTCGGGTGCTCCGGCACGACGTCGGGCTGGACCCCGTAGGCTTCCAGGATCGCGCGGCAGGTCGGTCCGACCGCCCCGACGACCACGCGGTCGTTGAGCGCGGACACGAGCTCGCGCTCGAGCTCGATCCGCTCGGCGACCCGGACCAGGTGGCGGAACTGGATCTGGCAGGTGACGGCGAGCGCGTCGATGTCGCGCGCCACGATCCGGCGCACCAGCTGCGCGAGCGGCGTCGTGTCCTCCGGCATCTGCCAGCGGTACAGCCAGAACTCGTGCAGTTCGGCGCGGCGCGCCAGCAGCGTCTCGGACAGAGTCTCGCTGCGTTCGCCGTAGTGGAACAGGAGCACGCGCGTGCCCGCGATCTCCAGGTCGGACAGCGCATCGATGAGCTCGGCCGAGGTGAACGGCTCACGTGCGGTCAGGGTGGGCAGCACGCCGAAACCGCGCAGCGCCGCGGTCGGCTTGGGCCCGCGGCAAAGCGTGGTCATCCGGCGCAACGACGCCACGAGCTCGGCCCGGCGTCCGACCTGCTCCGCCAGCTCGAACAGGAGCGAGACCGCGACGCCGGTCATGAACACCACGACCTCGTGGCGCCCGGCGGTCAGGTCGGTCAGCAGCGGATGGATCGAGTCGGCCGGAAGCTGTCCCGCCTCTCGCACGGCCGGCACGCTCAGCGGCGCGCCGCCGTGCTTCTCGACCAGACGCGCGAGCTCGCTCTGCATCCGACTCTCGAGCAGAGCGACGACCGGGCGGAGATCTCGCGTTTGTTGCACGTGCATCGGCGCGGGTTCGGGACGCCACTGCAGCGTGCGTGCCAAGGCGACGTCACCTGGGCGAGAACCGCGTCCGGACAGCGTTTCCCGACGAGGAGCAACGGGCGAAACGACCTGGAAATGGTGCACCGCGTCGTCGGGCGACAAGATCGTCTCTCGAGAGCGGGGCCAGGAACAAGAATGTCGGACCGCCGGCACCGCGGCGACCGTCGTGCGGCCGCGCACGCAGATCGGCTTCTTCCGCCCGATTGGCATTCTCCTGCAGGTGCCCACTCGGTCTGTTCACGACTTCGAAACAACAAAATTCGACCGCCGGGCCGGGCTCCCGTCAGCGACGGAAGCGGGTGGGGTCGATCCCGAGCTTGCGTGCCTTGTACCGGATGATGCGCTCGGTGGTGCCCAGCACCCGGGCGGCGGCGGAGGCGCTTCCCCCCTCGCCGCGCAGCGCTTCCTCGATCATCTGGCGTTCGAGGTTCTCGACCGCCTGAGCGAGCGTGAGCTGCGGTGTCCACGTCCCCCGCGCCTCGAGCAAGGGCGGCGGCAGGTGTTGCTCCTGGATCACGGAACCGTTGCACACGACCACCGCGCGCTCGATGACATTCTCCAGCTCGCGCACGTTCCCCGGCCAGGAGTACTGGGTGAGCACCTCGAGCGCGCCGCTCGATATCCGACCGATCCGGCGCTGGTGCTCCTCGGCCAGCCTGGCGACGAAGTACTCGGCGAGGGCGGGAATGTCGGCGCGCCGGTGGCGCAGCGGCGGCAGCGTGATCGTGAAGATGTTGATCCGGTAGTACAGGTCCTCGCGGAAGCCGCCGTCCTGGATCATGCGCTCCATGTCCGCGTTGGTGGCCGCCACGATCCGCACGTTGGTGCGCAGGGTCTCGGTGCCGCCGAGCCGCTCGAACTCACGGAACTGCAGCACGCGCAGGAGCTTGGCCTGCGTCGCCGGCGCGAGCTCCCCGATCTCGTCGAGAAGCAGGGTTCCGCCTTCGGCCAGCTCGAAGCGCCCTTTCCTGCGCGAATGCGCCCCCGTGAAGGCGCCGCGCTCGTGCCCGAAGAGCTCGGACTCGAAGAGCGGCTCCGGCAGGGCCGCGCAGTTGACCTTGACGAAGGGCATGGCCACACGCGGCGAGTTGTCGTGGATCGCGCGCGCGACCAGCTCCTTGCCGGTGCCGGACTCGCCGCGGATGAGCGCGGTCGCATTGGTGCGTGCCACCTGACTCACCTGCTCGTAGAGCGCGCGCATGGCGGCGCTGGCGCCGATCAAGTTGGCGTACTCGAACGGTGAGTCCGCCGCGCGCGGCGGCGCGCCCTCGACCGCGACCTCCTCGCTGGCGGCGTGCGGCGCGGGCGCACCCTTGCCCGGCCGCGCGCCCTGACAAAGAAGCGTGGCGACGACGTCGAGCACGCGCAGACGCTCGCCGAAACCGGCCGGATCGCGATGGCGAAAGTACGCGCAGAGAACGCCGCGGCGCCGACCGGCGGAGATGCCCGGCACCGCGATGAGATTCCAGCCGTCGTCCGACCAGCGCGCCGCATCCGACAGCTCGGAGAGCGCCATCGGGTCGTGGCGCACGACCGGCACCACCACCGGCTGGCTGGTCGCTGCCACGCGTCCCGCGACGCCCTGGCCGTATCGGGGGCGAAGCTCGCGAGCCGAGATGCCGTGAGTCGCCCGGGCGGACAGCACGCGGCGCTCCGGGTCGGCGAGATACAGCACCGATCGCGCGACTCCGAGGCGGCGGTCGAGCACGCGCAGCGCGCGTACCAGCCGCTGGCCGTCGTCGCCCGGTCCGGCCAGCTCCCTTCCGACCTCCGCCACTGCGAGCAGCGACTCGGGGCCGGGGCCGGTTTGTGAAGGTGCGGACAGGGGCGGTGCTGCCATCACGGCTTTCCCACTCTGCCAAAGTCGTCGGGCCGATGGGTTTCCACGTCGTATCCGTTCGCGAGCGCGCGCGCATTCGCCGGTCTCGGTGCTCGCCGCGTGTTCGCGATTCCGCGAGCTTGGCTCCCTCGCGGAATCGACAGCGACAAGGGCCACGCGCTTCCAATCGCCAAGGCGCAGAGAACGCCAAGTACGCCAAGGGGGAGCCTCGGCTTTCGCTTGCCCGCGAAACCCTACCGTCCTCAAGGCGTCATTGGAGGACGGGCGGGCAAGCGAAGCCGAGGCTCCCTTGGCGTACTTGGCGTTCTTGGCGCCCTTGGCGATTGAAGCGCGCGGCCTGCTAACCGAACAGCATTGCTTTCACGTCGAGGTCTGCCACGCGACGAGGCCCGCACCGCCGTGACTCACCACGCCTCTTGAGCGATGATCCCGAGAGGTCGTTCACCCGGTCGGTCGCGCTCTCGTGCTGGAGGATCCTCACATGCAATGGCGCTCGATGTGCTCTCTCGCCGTCCTGCTCACCTCCCTGGCGGCTGGATCCGGTCTTGCAGCCGCCGAGAGGTCCATCCGTGATGCCCCGACATTCGCGACGATGGACCGGCAGGACGCCACGTCCCTCGTGGGCGGCCAGCTCGGTTTCACGTTCCTCGACCCGGGTGGGCTCTCCGATCCTGGTGGGAACGACCTCACCGGGCTTCGCTTCGATCTGTACGGCCAGTTCGTCGGGCGGAACCGGGTCGGCTTCTACGGGATCATTCCGCTCTCGCGCCTGATCGTCGAGGATGTCGACGACGAGAGCGCAGTCGGGAATGTCGAGGCCGGTCTCCTCTACATCCTCCCCACTGGCCCCGGAACCGAGGTCGTCCTGCATGGGGGTGTCACGCTGCCGACGGCCGACAGCGACATCGCGGGCGCCCGGGGCGGGGTCATCGCCAATCAGCTGTCGACCTGGCCGCGATTGACAGACTTCGCACAGACCTGGCCCAAGACCTTCTGGGTGCGGCTCGCGCTCTCCCCGATCGTCCAGCGCGGCCGGTTCGTGCTGCGCGCCGACCTCGGCGTCGACGCCGCCCTGGCCTCCGACGACACCTTCCAGGAGCCGGATCCGATCGTGCGCGTGAACCTGGGCGGCGGGCTGGACACCGGTACCCTCGCTGTCCTGGGCGAGCTGGTGACGATCGCCAACACGGGGGGGGATACCGACCGAGGCGAGGATCTCCTGCACACGTTCGCGCTCAGCCTGCGGATCCGCACCGGGCGGCTGGAGCCTGCGTTCGCGGTGGGCTTTCCGCTCGACGACAGCGTCCGCGAGTTCATCGACTTGTTCCTCATCATCGGACTGCAGGGCAGGGTCTGAGCCATGCCGAGATTCGCGGCCAACACGAGCTTCCTGTTCACCGAGGCGCCGTTCCTCGAGCGGTTCGAGGCGGCGCGCCGGTCCGGGTTCGGCGCGGTCGAGTTTCATTTCCCCTACGCCTCCTCGCCTGCCGAGGTTGCGGCGGCGGCGAAGGGTGCCGGAGCCCAGGTCGTCCTCTTCAACCTCCCGGCCGGCCACTGGGAGCAGGGTGAACGGGGCATTGCCTGCCACCCCGACCGCGTCGTCGAATTCCGCGACGGCGTCGCGCGCGCGATCGAGTATGCGCGGGCGCTCGAGTGCCCGCGTGTCAATTGCCTCGCCGGCATCGCGCCCGGGGACGCGGATCCAGATCGAGTCTCGGCGACGTTCGTCGACAACCTGCGACATGCCGCCGACGCGCTCGCCGGCGAGGGCGTCGAGCTCGTCATCGAGCCCCTCAACACCCGCTCGATCCCCGACTTCTACCTCGACACCACCGCGCAGGCGCTCGACATCATCCGCGAGGTAGGCTCGGCCAACTTGAAGATCCAGTACGACATCTTTCACATGCAGATCATGGAGGGCGACCTCGCGAAGACCATCGAGTCCGCGCTGCCCCACATCGGCCACATCCAGTTCGCGGACGTGCCGGACCGCCATGAGCCGGGGACCGGCGAGGTGAACTTCGAGTTCCTCTTCGACTGGATCGACCG
>Ga0137375_10011829_pt1 | contig 10328 bp, 9 predicted proteins | sample SagtaG_24_FD_104936 | JGI IMG/M metagenome (GOLD analysis project Ga0137375, IMG submission 104936) | Vadose zone soil microbial communities from Sagehorn Ranch, Mendocino, California, USA - Sage1_R_113_16 metaG | ecosystem: Environmental > Terrestrial > Soil > Vadose zone | place: USA...
GCGCGGGCGGGGCGGCTTGCTGCACCGGCTCCGGCGCGGCGAAGACCGGGTCGACGACCGGCTGGGGCGCGGCAACTGGCTGCAGGGCCTCCGGCGCGACGACGGGCTGCACCGGCGCCGGCGCGGCGACGACTGGTTCGACTACCGGCTGGGGCGCGGCAACGGGCTGCAGGGCCTCCGGCGCGGCGAGGGGCTGCACGGGCTGCGCCGGTGTGGTGATGACGGGCTGCACCGGCTCGGGCGCGGTGACGGTGTGCACGGGTTCGGGCGTGGGGAGCTGCTGGACGGGCTCGGGCGTGGGCACCGGGGCAACCTGGACGGGCGCCGGCATCGGATGCTGCTGCACCGGCTCAGGTGCAGCGATCGCCTGCACCGGCTCGTGAGCGGCAGTCGGAAAGGGCAAGGGAGCTACCGGGAGCTCGACCACCTGCGGGACCGCTTCCACGACCACGGCAGGCGGGGGTGTTGCGTTGGGGTTGACATGTGCGAGCAGGCGGGCGAGGTCTTGCTCGGTCACCCAGCCGTTTGCCCGGACGACGTTCTCGATGCTTTGCCCCGTGCTGACCTGCACGGTCATCGCATGCGCGATCTGGTCGGGTGTGACCAGCTTCTCGCGCAGCAGGAGCGTTTCGATCGAGGAGGCCGCGATGGGCGTCGGGGGCGGAGGTGGAGTCGGTGAGATCACTCGGATGGCCGCGGGGGGTGGGGTCGGGCTCAGGGGTGGTTCAGCTAGGGAAAGCCCGGAAAGGGCCGCAGACTCGCTCACTTGGGAACCTCATTTGGCCGCAGTTTGCGCGGGGAGACGCCTCTGCCCCGCATGCACAGCATCGGGGGTAAATGCGTTATGCGCCTTCCCCCGAACGAGTGAACGTCGATCGGCGAGTCAGGCCGCCGCGAGCTGCGCGCCCGGCTCCGCGGTCTGCTCCTCGGCCGGGTGGATGCGAGCCGGCCGGCACAGCGCGACTGCGCCGAGCGCGGCCATGACGAGGCCCGCTGCGCCGGCAACCGTGAAGGCGAGCCCGGTACCGCCGGCCGCGCACAGCCAGCCGATGATCACGCCGCCGAGCGGGGCAAGCCCGTTCCAGGCGTAGTAGTAGAGGGAGAGCACGCGGCCGCGAAGGTGGTCGGGCGTGTCGAGCTGGATCCGGGTGCTCGAGTTCGCCGTGTAGGACGTGAAGAAGACTCCGCAGACGAAGAGCAGGGCTCCGTCGAGGGCGAGGTCGTGGATCGGGGCGATCGCCAGCTCACAGAGGGCGAAGCCGATTGCGCCGGCGAACATCGTCCGCCACGAAGCACGGCCCATCGCAGCGCTCGCGAGCGCGCCGACGAGCGCGCCGCAGCCGAAAGCGGCGGAGAGGAACCCGAATGCGCGCGGCCCGGCATCGAGCGTCTGCTTGGCGAGGATCGGAAGCAGGATGTTGAAGTTGAAGCAGAGGCTCGCGAACACGACCATCATCCCGAGGATCACCACCACGCCGCGCGAGCGCCGCGCGTAGCCGATGCCCTCGCGAATCCCCTTGACGAGCGTCGGGCGCCCGCGCCTTGCGACCGGGAAGAGCTCGCTGACGCGCATCATCAGCAGCGAAGTAAGGACGGCGAGGAAAGAGACCGCGTTCGCGGCGAAGCACCAGCCGACGCCCACCGCGGCGATCACGACGCCGCCCAGCGCGGGGCCGGCGACGCGCGCGATGTTGAACAGGCTCGAGTTGAGAGCGACCGCGTTCGGCAGCTCGGCGCGTCCGACCATCTGGAACGTGAGCGACTGGCGCGCCGGCGCATCGAGTACGAGCGCCGTGCCCGTCAGCGCGGCGATCGCGTAGACGTGCCACTCGGTCGCGTGGCCGGTGAGCGCGTCGACGGCGAGGACAGCACTCAGCGCCATCTGCACCGCCTGCGTGCCGATCACGGTGCGGCGGTTGTCGAAGCGGTCGGCGATCACTCCGGCCAACAGTCCGAAGAGCGTGAAGGGGCCGAAGCGGCAGAGCGAGAGGATGCCGACGGCGAGCGGATCGTGCGTGAGGGTGAGCACGAACCAGTACATCGCGACGTTCTGCATCCACGTCCCGCTCACCGAGACGACCTGGCCGGTGAAGAAGAGGCGGTAGTTGCGGTGCTTGCGCAGGCTCTTGAAGGTGCGGCGTCCGCCCCGGAGGATCAGCTTCGTCACGGCTGCACCTCGAGCAGCCGGGACAGCGGCTCGATCGCCGCGTCCACGGCCTCGAGCTCGTCGTCGTCGAGCTCGCGCAGGCGTGCCGCGAGCCAGGCCGTGCGGCGCTTCTTGACGCTGCGGAGCACGCGTTCGCCCTCCTCGGTGAGGCGGATTCCGACGCGGCGCCTGTCCTCGAGCTCCTCGCGCCGGAGCAGTCCCGCGCCCTCGAGGCGGGCGATGTACTTGGACATGCCTGGGGCGGACATCCGCTCCCGCTGAGCCAGCTCGCGCACGCCGATTCCGGGCGTCCGCTGGATCTGGACGAGGAGCGACACCTGGCCGCCGGTGACGCCGAGGGAGTGGACCTCCCGCCGCAGCTCCCGGTTCAGCTGGAGCAGCGTAGGCCGGAGCCGGTTGGCAACGGAGATCGGGTCGGCGGCGGTGGTGGCGAGAGACGGGGACGGCATTCGTTAACTAGGTTAACGATACCTGTGGCGGTACGGCCTGCGCCTGCCCCGGAAGGGGCATCTACCCAAGGCTCTGGAGCAGGCGAGCGAGTGAGCCCAACCAGTTTCGCGGCGAAGCCCGCGAAAGTGGCTAGAGCTGCCAGGAGCCGTCGCGGATGAGCGGGACGCGGCGGCCGCGGGCGCCGAGGCCGGTCGCCTCGAGGTCATCCGTGCCGATCATCACGTCGAGATGCGTGCGTGAACGGTTGACGCCGCGGCGGGCGCGCTCGTTCTCGCTTTTCCGCCGGGTGAACGAGAACCCGCTGCCGAACGCGATGTGCGCGGCCGCGTTCTCGTCCAGCAGGGTGTTGTAGTAGACGCGCCCAGAGCGGCCGATGCGCGACGAGCCGTCGACGAGCGCAACTTCCCCCAGACGGTCGGCGCCGTCGATCGAGTGGAGAAAGTCTGCGAGCCAGTCGCGATCCGGGGCGCGCTTTGCGTCCATACGAACGAGGCGGCCACCTCGGAACTCGCCCGCGAGCCCCTCGATCAGCTTGCCCTGAAACATCAGAGGGCGCGAGCAGCGGAACGTCCCCTCGGTTGCCGAGGCCTCCGGCGACGTGAAGTTCTCCTCGGTCGGCAGGTTCGGCACCTGCATGATCCCGAACCCGTTCTTGCCGCCGCCGCCGGCCCAAACGGTGTCGGGGTGCAGGGACAGCGTCAACTCGGTGCCGGGACCGCGGAGTTCGAGTCGCTGCAGCTTCAGCCGCGTCAAGCTCTTCGCTCGCCGCTGTACCGCCGCGAGGTGATCGCGGAGGCCTTTGACTCCCGGCGGGTCCTCTGGCCCGACGCGGCAAAACCACAACAGATCGCGCGCCAGCTTTCGCTGCGCCGCTTCCTGCGAGATCTTCGGGTAGACCCGCTGCGCCCAGGCCGGGACGGGCCACGCAATGATCCCCCACCGCCGCCGTCCCTGGCGCGCTGCGCGTCGAACCTGCGGCAGCTTGCGGATGGGACCCGTCTGCTCTGCTGCGATCCTGTCGGCGTCGATGCCGGCCAGCGCTCCCGGCTCGCTCTCCCCGGCGATGAGGAGCGTCGCGGTCGTCTCCTTCAGGGCTGCGCGGAAGCGCGCAGCCTGCCACGGCGTCAGGTCGCCGAGGGAGTCCTTCGAGGCCGCCCGCAGGCGCGCGGCCCTGATTACCGGGTCGTTGAGCACCACGTCGACCGAATGGGCCCCGGCGCGGTAGGCCGCCTCGACCACGGCGACGGCGAACTCTCGGTGCGCAGGCTGGCAGCGCAGGATCAGATCGTCGCCCTTGCGCAACGACAGGCCGACGTTGACGGCCACGTCGGCATAGCGCGCGATCTCTTCCGCCGGAAGAAGGGGCTTCACACATGGCAGGCTAGTGGTGATGCGCGCGATGGTGATGCACGGACCCCGCGAGCCGCTGCGTCTGGAGGACGTTTCGCGGCCGGCTGCTCAGCCGGGTCAACTGCTGCTCCGGGTACGCGCGTGTGCCGTGTGCCGTACCGACCTGCACATTTTCGACGGTGAGCTCGTTCGTCCGAAGCTGCCGCTCGTTCTGGGGCACCAGATCGTCGGCGAGGCCGAGGGCGGCCGGCGCGTGGGCGTCCCCTGGCTCGGCTGGACGGACGGCGAATGCCGCTACTGCCGCTCGGAACGGGAGAACCTCTGCGACTTCGCCCGCTTCACGGGCTACGACATCGACGGCGGTTACGCGGAGTGGGTCGTCGCGGACGAGCGCTACTGCTTTCCCGTCCCCGACGGCTTCGACGATCTCGCCGCCGCGCCGCTGCTCTGCGCGGGCTTGATCGGGTATCGGTCCTTGCGTCTCGCAGGCGACGGCGAGCGGCTCGGCTTGTACGGATTCGGCGCGGCAGCGTACATCATCGCGCAGGTCGCGCTGTGGGAAGGGCGGCGCGTGTTCGCGTTCGTCCGTCCGGGCGACGAGGCAGGGGCCGCGTTCGCGCGCGCGCTCGGCGTCGAGTGGGCAGGCCCTTCCGACGAGAAGCCGCCGGAAGAGCTGGACGCAGCGATCATCTTCGCCCCGGTCGGGGAACTCGTTCCGCACGCGCTGCGAGCGCTCGCGAAAGGCGGCGCCGTCGTGTGCGGCGGCATTCACATGTCGGACATTCCCGCGTTCCCGTACGAGCTGTTGTGGGGAGAGCGTGTCCTGCGGTCGGTCGCGAACCTGACGCGTCGCGACGGCCAGGAGTTTCTCGAGCTGGCGCCGCGCGTACCGGTGCGGGCGCAGGTGGAGAGGTTTCCGCTCGAGCAGGCGAACGAGGCTCTGGCGAGAGCGCGCTCCGGAGAGCTCCGGGGCTCGGCGGTGCTCGTCCCCTAGCGTGAACCGGTCCTGACACGCCGGTCACAACGACGTCACGAACCCTCGACCTCCCTCAACCATGCCTGGCACCTGGACCAGCTCGGAGCGGGCATGGCCGGTTCGTCCGGCCCGCGCGGAGGTACCGTCCCCCTGATGCCGTCCCGAAACCCGCTCGAGGATGCCGCCGAGGCGCTCCGCCAGCTCGGCGAGCGCGTCCGGCAGACGGTCGGCGACGAGATCGCCGAGCAGTTCGGACAACGCCAGCCCGAGCCGGAGAAGACGCTCGAGGAGCTCCAGGCCGAGCTCGATGCGCTGACCGGGCTCGAGTCGGTGAAGGAGCAGGTGCGCGCACTGGTCGCGTTCCTCCAGGTGCAGGCACGCCGCCAGGAGCATGGGCTCGCCGAGGTGGCGACCTCCCAGCATCTCGTCTTCCTCGGCAATCCGGGGACCGGCAAGACGACGATCGCGCGGCTCCTCGCGCAGATGTATCGCGCGATGGGGCTGCTCAAGCGCGGCCACCTCGTCGAGGTCGACCGCGCGGGGCTGGTTGGCGAGTACGTCGGAACGACCGCAATCAAGACCGACCGGGCGATCAAGCGCGCGCTCGACGGCGTCCTCTTCATCGACGAGGCCTACGCCCTCACGCGGGGCGAGGACCGCGACTTCGGCCCCGAGGCGGTCGAGACCTTGCTGAAGCGCATGGAGGATCACCGCCACCGGCTGGTCGTGATCGTCGCCGGCTACCCGGCGCTGATGCGCCGCTTTCTCGAATCGAATCCCGGACTGCAGTCGCGCTTCTCGCGCGAGATCACGTTCCCCGACTACACGACCGACGAGCTGCTCGCGATCTCACAGAAGTTCGCCGCCGATGCCGAGTACGTCTTCGACGAGACGGCCCTCGCAACGCTTCGCACGGTGCTGGACAGCGCGAAGCGCGGCGAGCGTTTCGGCAACGCCCGCTTCGCGCGTACGCTCTTCGAGCAGGCGCTGAACGCGCAAGCACTGCGACTCCAGAGCCGCCTCGACGAGATCGGGCCTGACGAGCTGTCGTCTCTCTCCGCGGACGACGTGCTCGCGGCGGCACGCGCGCTCGGCGAGCCCCCGCCGGGGGCGCCGCGCCGGGGCTTCTGGCGGCCCAGGCCTAGGGCATGACAACTTTGAAGGTGCGCTTGTGGACGACGTTCTTGCCGACCCGCACCTCGTACTTCCACTTGCCCGGGATCGGGACACGCACGCGGGTGCTGTAGATCCCGTCGTGGCCGTGCTCGGTCGCGCGGAACGAGATCTTCCCACCCGGATAGCTGAGCGTCACAAGGGGCTTCGCGTTGTGCACCGCGCGCCCGTACTTCGTCACGAGCAAGTTGACGACGTACGGCTGGCCCGCCACGACCGCGGGCGGCTCGTCCCCCTCCTTCACCTGTATCGGGTCGCCGAAGGCCACCGTCACGCTGATCGCGACGACGAACCAGACACCGATGACCGCAAAGACACGCCGCATGAACGCCTTCTTACGTACTTCATCGGTTCGAAGTAGTCGCGTGCTCACTCGAACGGGTGAACTTCTGTTACGCGACGATTGAGTTCCGGCGTCGTAAGCGGGAAACGTCAGCTCAAAGCGTCGCGCAGCAGCTGCTGGAAATGCGCGACTAGACGCTCGCTTTCGCCCAGCAGGCGGCCCGACTCCACCGCGCCGGCGCCCGCGCCCGCCTGGGCGCGCTCGACCAGAGCCGTGTCCTCGCGACCGATCTGGTCGTCGAACGCCAGCAGCTCCGCGATCCACGCCTCGTCGGCGTCCGCTGCGAAGAAGTAGTCGAGAAACCGGGCCGTGCGCTCGGGCCCGGCCGGGATGATCGGCCCGATCGAGACGTTGGCGCGGCCAGGGAAGATGTTGAGGCCGGTGTTCGGGAAGAGGAAGTGGAACTGCCCGCGGGGCACCTCGCCGCCGGCGTCGTACGGTGCGGAGCCGTTCTCGCGCAGCGCTCCGAACTGGCTGGACACGAGGCCGTCGGCCTCGAGCCGGTACGACTCGGGAGAGACGTCGACCATCGCCGTGAAGCCCGGGTGGGCGACGGCGCAGTGGTAGCACTCGAGGAAGTTTTCGCTCACCAGCTTCCAGTTCGCCTCGATCGTCCAGTCGGCGCGATGATGGAAACGCAGCTCGTCGACGTCGATCCCCGCGTCGGCGACCTGTTGCGGGACCTCTCCGAGGACGTCCGCGAGCACCGCCGCGTCGACGTCCGCGTTCGCGAACAGGAACGGCCCCCAGCGGTCGAGCCGGAGCGAGGCGAGAGAGATCTCGGCAGGGTCGAAATCCGCCCGCGGCGCGCTGCGCAGTCCTCCGTCGAGGCCGTACGTCCATGCGTGGTACGGGCACTGCAACGTGCGGCGGTTGCCGGGGCCGTCGGCGACCAGCGAGCCGCGGTGGCGGCAGACGTTCGCGAACGCCCGCAGCTCATCGTCCTCGGCGTGCGTCACGACGACGGGGATGCGGCCGAGCTGTGCAGTGAAGTAGTCGCCGACCTCGGCGACCTGCCCGGCATGCCCGACGTACTGCCACGTGCGCGCGAAGATCCGCTCCTGCTCGGCGCGCAGCACGTCGGGATCGGCATACCAGCGCCACGGGTAGGTCATCGCACGATCACCGAGTCGGCGCTCACCGTCGTGCGGCCGAACGTGTTCCCCTCGATCTTTGCCTCGGATCCGAACGTCGTCGAGAAGCTCGGCGCCGTGTTGCCGTCGAGCTCGCAGATCGAGTGATCGCTGCAGGCGATCGCGTTTGCAGTGTTGTCCTCGAGCGAGCCCATCGACATCTCGGTCAGCGCGATCCCGCTGCCGGTGACGACATTGTCGTGGACGGCCGCCATCGTGAAGTGGATCTCGATTCCGCTCCTGCCGCCGACGACGTTGCAGGCGGAGACCTCGCTGTGCTCGTGGAGTGCGAAGGAGATGTCGATCCCCTGCGTGCCGGGGCGGGCGACGACGGTGCAATCGCGCACGGTGACTGCGCTGCGCCGCGCGTGGATCCCGTCCTCGCGCGCGCGCAGGATCGTCACGCGCTCGAGGGTCACACGGCGAGACTCGCGCACCTCGATTCCGTAGTCGCCGCCGATCACCGTCGTCCCGCGAATCGTCACGCCGTCCGCGGTGACGACGATGCCGCCGTGAACCACCCCTCCGACCAGCGTCTGCTCCCGATTGAGCAGGAGCGGTCCCTGGACGACGCCGTGCAGATGCACGACCGGTGGGCGTGTCGCCCACGCGACGCCGCCCGTGAGCGCCAGCACGATGACCGCCGCAGCCGCCGCGGCATCCCCCGCACCGGGCAGCTCGCCGCCGTCCTCGCCGTACTCGGCACGCAGGAGGGGAAAGGCCGCGTGGCCCAGGAGCTGCGCCCAGAGCCAACTCGACGAAAAGAAGATCAGCGCAGCCCCGAGCGGCGCGCGCACGTCAAGCGCGACGGCGAGCCCCATCACGAGTGCGAGCTCGATCGCGCCGAGAGGCAGTGCGAGCCAGCCCGGCTGGTAGCGGAGCAGCGGATGGTACGCCGAGAGGTCGAGTGCGACGCCGACGCCGAGCATCAACGCCGCCAGCTCGACCGGCCACCACGCGCTCAGCGCGGCTGCCAGGCCCGCCGCCACGGCAACAGGAAGCAGCGCAGCGACGACCCGCGACTCGAGCCTGCCTCTCAGCGTGTACGACATCGCCTCGCGAACCGGTGCGCGACGTAGCGCATTCCCGCCAGCGTGTCGGCCGCCGGAAACGCCCACTGCGCATGCACGCCGCTGACGGCGAGCGTACGCGTGTCGTCGGTGAGTGACGGCACGGTGGCGCCCGGAGACAGCTCGATCCAGCCGTCTTGGCGCGGCAGCGAAGCGAGCAGCGGCTCGTGCTGCGCACCTTGCACGAACCCCGTCGCGCAGATCACCTGGTCGACCTCGTCGGGGACGCACTGGGTCACGTGGACGCGCACCTCCCATTCCCGTCCCGGCGGATACGACGGCGCCGACAGCTCGCGCAGGAACGACACGCGCGTCCACGGATCGAGACGGTGGTAAGCGGCGAGGCCACGTTTCGTGAACAGGTGGCGCGGCAGGTTGAGCGGGCGCCGAAGCGGCTCGCGGCGGCGCACCGAGGTCACCTCCGCGCCGGCCGCACTTGCGTTGCGCCACTCGGTCGCGGCCGCCATGCCCGCGCCGACCACCGCCACGTGCTCGCCGTACTCGTGCGGCTCGTAGGAGTGCACGACGCGCGGATCGTCGGCGAGCTCGGGTGGCAGGTTGAGCCCTGGGTGACCGGTCGCGACGAGTACGTGCTTGAAAGGCCCCTCGTACCTGGCACGTACCCGGCACGTACCGGGTACGTGTGGACTCTGTCCGAGAAGGAATCCGCCTGCAATCGGGCGGATTTCGGCGATTCGGGCCTGGCGGAACGAGGCGTCCCAAGCGCTGTCCTTCCGGACCGCGTCCACATCGGCCAAGAACGCGTCCACCGAGGGCCTGTACCGATCAGTCACCGAGAGTAGGAGTGGCCACGGGTCGCGCTTGCGCAGGGTGTCCCGCACAGCGAGCCCCGGGAACGTGCGCGGCCGGCAGTGTCCGTCGGACTCGGAGCGCATGTGCGTCTGCCGGATCGCTGCCGCGCGCACACGCCACGCCGCCGCCGGATCGGGCTGGTCGCCGAAGACGACCGCGTCGATCTCCGCGTCGGCAAGCGCCGCCTTCGCGGTCAGCGCCGCGAGTCCCGAGCCGATGATGGCGCAGCTTTCAGACACCGGAGAGAGCGTGGCAGAGCCGAAGGTACATCGCATGCGACCAGAGCAGCGGGGACGCCGGTTCACCCCATCTCTCGACCCACGGCTCGTAGCGCTCGGGGCGCAGGAGGTGATCCTGGGACTGCTCCGGGAGGTCGCCATTCGGCCGGGCGTGCGCCTCGATCCAGGCAAGGCAGCGCCGCGCATCCTCGATGCGGCCCTGCTCCGCGTGCGCGAGCCCGAGCATGGCAGTGAGCAGCAGCCACTCGCCGCCGCCGAAGTACTCGTCGTCGAGGTTCCGATGCACGCCGCCGCCGGGCGAGACGAGCCGTTCTTCCACACGTGCGACGAGCTCCGGCCTGCCGATGAAGAGCAGCGAGGCGTCGAGGCGGTCCTCCGCGCGCGCCAACGCTTCGGAGCGGATCTCGTCCGAGTCGAGGCCGTTGCCGATGCACCACAACGTCACGGCGTGGACTCCCTCTCGTTCCTCCCACCAGTCGACGCACGGCTCCTCCCAGTGGCGCTCGAGCCAGCGCCGCGCGTGCCCCACGGCGTCGTCCCAGCGAGACGAATCGCCGCGCCGCCGGAGCGCGCCCAGCCACAAGCCGATCCCGTCCGGTTGGAGCTTGGGCCAC
>Ga0137375_10011831_pt1 | contig 10327 bp, 12 predicted proteins | sample SagtaG_24_FD_104936 | JGI IMG/M metagenome (GOLD analysis project Ga0137375, IMG submission 104936) | Vadose zone soil microbial communities from Sagehorn Ranch, Mendocino, California, USA - Sage1_R_113_16 metaG | ecosystem: Environmental > Terrestrial > Soil > Vadose zone | place: USA...
ACCTCGACGAGGCGATCCGCGCGCTGCTGGCGCGCCCGTTGCGGCGCGAGGGAAAATGAAGATCGGAGGGGCATGACATGGCGTATTGGCTCATCAAGTCCGAGCCGTCGGCCTATTCGTGGGACCAGCTGGTCAAGGACAAGAAGACGTCCTGGACCGGCGTGCGCAACTTCCAGGCCCAGATCAACCTCAAGGCCATGAAGACGGGCGACCGCGCCTTCTTCTACCACTCGGGTGAGGGCAAGGAGATCGTCGGCATCGCCGAGGTCGTCAAGACGGCTTATCCCGACGCGACCGACAAGGAAGGCAAGTCCATCACCGTCGACTTCAAGGCCGTCGAGCCGGTGAAGAAGAAGGTAACGCTGGCCGAGATCAAGGCCGACCCGAAGTTCAAGGAGATGAAGCTGGTGCGCCAGTCGCGGCTCTCGGTGGCGGCCGTCAGTGACAAGCACAGGAAACTCCTGATGAAGATGGCCAGCGGCAAGTAAGTGGTCGACAACACCCGCGGCATCCTCGCGATGTCGGCGGCGGTCGTGGTCTTCATCTTCAACGATGCGCTGATCAAGCTTGCCGCGGAAAGCATGCCGTCGGTCCAGGCGATCGGCGTGCGCGGCCTGTTCGCCACCTTGTGGTGCGCGCTCGCCCTGCTGGTGACCGGCGCCTGGCGGCAGATCCGCTGGGCCGCCCATCCGCGCGTGGTGTTCCGCGGCGTGCTCGAGGCGGGTTCGGCCATCTTCTATCTGGTGGCGCTGTTCCAGATCCCCTTTGCCATCGCCACCGCGGTCAACCTGTCCACGCCGGTCATCCTCACGGTGCTGGCCGTGCTGATCCTGAAGGAGACTGTGCGCTGGCGACGTTGGAGCGCCGTCATCGTGGGCTTCGTGGGCGTGCTGATGGTGATCCAGCCGCATCCCGGCGACCTCAACGCCTGGACCTGGCTTGCCCTGGCCGGGACCATGATCGGCTCGTTCCGCGACATCTTCGTGCGCTTCCTTCCCGTCGGCGTGCCGACCCTGGTCGTGTCCTTCACGACGGCGCTGATCGTGGCGGCGGTCGGCTGCGGCTGGGCCCTGGTCGAGGGCTGGCAACCGATGAGCGCCCGCGCGCTCGGCTTCATCGCCGGTTCCTCGCTCCTGTTGGCGATGGGCTATCAGTTCGTGGTCATCGCGCTGCGCTCGGGTGGCGAGTTCTCGGTGATCGGCGCCTTCCGCTACGCCTCGATCCTGTGGGCCTTGGCGATCGGCTACGTCGTGTGGGGCGACATGCCCGACGCGCTGGCGATGGCCGGCATCGCCGTGATCGTGGCGTCAGGCCTCTACATCCTGCACCGCGAGCGCGTGCGGCGTTGAGCCTTCCGGACCGCCGGCTTCCAGCCGGCTCATGATCATGATGCCGGCTGGAAGCCGGCGGTCCGGAAGACCATGAGCGCCTACCTCGCCACCCACTTCTCGTAGTCGCGCGCGACCTCCTCGACGGCGGTGTCGTAGAAGCGCTTGCCGTGCTCGGGCGTCGCCTGGTTGGGATCCGAGCCGATGCGACCGTCCGGGAAGACGCGGCGATAGTCCTCGGCGTCGGCGAAGGAGCCGTTGGGCGCGATCTTGGGCTCCATCTCCTTCTGCTGCATCGTCTCGGGATATTTGTACCAGGTGAGCGCGACCTCCGAGGCGGTGGCGTGGCTGCCTTCGCCGCTGGGATAGAGCTCCTTCTGGAGTTGCCGGATGCCGGGCCCGTCCCACCAGTTGCGCAGCGCACACTTGATCGAAGGCTGGTTGGACATGCGCTCCATCGAGCGATCGGCATAGATCTCGGAGAAGGCCGCCGTCACGGTGGCGATGTTGCCGCCATGGCCGTTGACGAAGAAGAAGCGGGTGAAGCCGTGCCGCGCCAGCGACACCACGGTGTCGCGCACCACCGCGATCAGGGTGGTCGGCCGCAGCGTCACCGAGCCGGCGAAGGCCAGGTGATGCTGTGCCATGCCGACGGAAATGGTCGGCGCCACCAGCGCCCCCACCTTTTCGCCGGCACCGCGCGCGATCATCTCGGCGGTGAGCGCGTCGGTGCCGATGAGGCCGGTCGGGCCGTGCTGCTCGGTCGAGCCGATCGGGATCATGATGCCGGTCTTGCTCTTGAGATAGTCGTCGACGAACTGCCAAGTCTTGAGCTGAAGCTGCACGAAGCGAAACTCCTTGGGGTTTGACGGAGGATGCGTCGACGGCGGCTGTCAGTCCAGCCGCCTGAACCAGCGCGGTACAGGCAGCCGGGACTTGAGTGATGCGGCGCGTCTGCAGTCTACGATTGCAACTCCTACAACCCCGTGAGATAACAACCCTAGGGGGATTTGGGGGCAATGAGAAAATTTGTACTCGCTGTGGTGGCAGCCACCCAGGTGGCGGCGTGCGCCGGTCGGGCTCCTGCGCCAGTCGCCGTCGTGCAGGCTCAGGATCGCTTCATGGACTGCGCCGCAATCAATGCCGAGGTCCAGGCAAACAACAAGAAGATTTCTGAACTCGGCACCGAAGAGGGCAACAAGGTTGCGCAAAACGTCATAGTTGGTGCGGCAGGTATCCTGATACCGGTCCTGTGGTTTGGAATGGACTTCCAGAACGCAGCGGGCAAGGAGGTTTCGGCCCTGCAATCTCGCCAGCAATACCTCGCAACTCTTGCAGAACAACGCTGCGGGTCATCGCCGCCGGTCCCCGTGCAGACCGTGCAAATGGTGGCTTCAGCGCCGGCAACTGTTGCGACTGCGCCGGCCGCGACGACTGGCCCGCAGACCTACCGAGGCAAGGGAACCACCGAAGCCTGGTGCCAGTCACCCGCGATGGTACTGACCATCAATGGCGGCTCGGTCGAGGGACTTCTTTCTGAGACTTCAAGTGGCGCACCGACGAGCGCTGTGAAGGGCTCGGCGACCAACGGCGAAATCGCATTGTCGTTCGTCGGCAATGGGCCGGACTACTTCACCGGTCAAGTGACAGGCACCCAGAGCGGCGACGGTATTCGAGTTGCCTTCAAGACAAGGACGACGAAGGCCTGCAACTATACGTTTGACCTCAAGCCCGCCTCGACGGCGGCACCCGCGGAGTTGCTGAAGTAGGGCTATGCGGCCGCGTCTGCCGGCGCGAACACCACTTTCGTCGCATCGACGATCGGCGGCCGGCACGACATGCCGTGGCACACGTACAGCGCAGGTTTCCCGTCGACCAGCCCCTTGCCGGTCGCGGGATGATGCGCCGGCAGGCTCGCCTGCGGCGTCAGCCGCCGGACGACCTTGTTGGGCAGGCTTTGGCCATAGACCGCGCGGCGCAGCGCCTCGGTCGCGCCCGCTGTCGGATCGCCCACGATCACCAGCTCCATGGCGCGCTGTAGCAGCTCGTAGTTGTTGAGCAGCGTCATCAGCGGAAAGAAGTTGCCTTCCAGCTCGCCGGCGAAGGCGGCGAGCTGGCGCTCGGCCTTGTCGCGCCAGGCATCGTCGCCATCCAGCACCCAGAGGCGCGCAAACACGCCGAGCAGCGTGCCGTTGCCGGCGGGCGCGGCGTTGTCGTGGCAATGCTTGGTGCGCACGATCAGGTCGGCGGCGTCGTCGGCGGTGATGAAGTAGCCGCCGGCCGCATTGTCGGCGAAATGGCGGTCGAGCACCGCCACCAGGGATCTTACCTCGTCGAGATGGCGTGGCTCGCCCGTCGCCTCGAACAGGGCGATGCCGGCGCGCGCCATGTTGGCATAGTCGTCGAGCGTGCCGCGGTGCAGGCGCTTGCCGATCCGCCAGGAATGGAACAGCCGGCCGTGCTCATCGCGCATCCGCTCCATCACGAAGCGCCAGGCGCGCTTCGCGGCGGCGAGCCAGTCGTCGCGTTGGAAGACGACGGCGGCGTTGGCCAGGGCCGCGATCGCGAGCCCGTTCCAGTCGGCCAGCACCTTGTCGTCCCAGCCCGGCCACACGCGCCTGTCGCGCACAGCCTTCAGCCTGGCGCGCAAGCCCGCCAGTCGCTGCTCGTCGGCCTCGCTCAGCAGGGCCGGCGCGCGATTGCGATGCAGGATGGTGTGATGCTCCCAGTTCCCCTGGGCCGTGACGTCGTAGACCTGCTTGAAGAAGGCCGCGTCGTCGCCCAGGACCGCATCGATCTCGGCCTCGTCCCAGACGTAGAACTTGCCTTCGACGCCTTCTGAGTCGGCGTCGTAGGTCGCGGCAAAGCCGCCGCCGTCCGCCACCATCTCGCGCAACGCCCAGTCGCAGGTCTCGGCGATGCGCGTGGCGTACAGCGGGCTCTTGGTCTCCTGCCAGACCAGGGTGAGAAGATCGACGAGCTGGGCGTTGTCGTAGAGCATCTTCTCGAAGTGCGGGATCAACCATTCATTGTCGGTGGCGTAACGCGCGAAGCCGCCGCCAAGGTGATCGTAGATGCCGCCCTGGCACATGCGATCGAGCGTGACGGTGACGGCCTGGAACAGGCGCCCCTTGTCGCGGTCGCGCAGCCAGCCGCGCCACAGCATCTCGAACAGGTAGGGCGAGGGGAACTTCGGCGCCTGTCCGAGGCCGCCCCATAGCGGGTCGCATTCCTCGGCGATGCGTCGGGCGATGCGGTCCAGGAGTTCCAGTGGGATCGGCGGGCCGTCGCCCTTGAATTCGACAGCCTTGTTGGCCGCCTTGGCACTCAGGGCCTGCAGCAGGCCCGCGCGATTGGTCTCGACCTCGTCCGGCTTGTCGCGGAAGGCCTGCGAGACTCCGCGCAGCACGTCTAAAAAGCTCGGCCGGCCGTAGCGCGCAGGATAGGGGAAGTACGTGCCGCCCCAGAACGGCACGCCGGCCGGCGTGCAAAACATGGTGAGCGGCCAGCCACCGGGCTCGCCCAGCACCTGCAGGGCTTGCATGTAGATCGCGTCGACATCGGGCCGCTCCTCGCGGTCGACCTTGATGTTGACGAACAGCTCGTTCATGAGCGCCGCCACTTCCGGCGATTCGAAGCTCTCGTGCGCCATGACGTGGCACCAGTGGCAGGCGGCATAGCCGACCGACAGCAGGATCGGCCGATTGGTGCGCTTGGCCTCGGCCAGCGCCTCTTCGCCCCACGGCCACCAATGCACCGGGTTGTTGGCGTGCTGCAGCAGATAGGGGCTGGTCTCGGCGCCCAAGCGGTTCATGCCGGCTGTTCTCCGAGGTTGCCTTCGCTGTTGATCAACAGAACGCGCGAATGGCGGTCGAGTTTCAGCGCTTTGAAGGCGGCCTCGTCGGTGCAGGCGCGGGTCAGGCCGGCCATCCCGGCGCAGCCGGAGGGGCCGGAGGCGATGGCCGGATCGCCATCGAGCGGATGGGCCAACAGCCGGCGCGCCGGCATGACCTGGTCCTCCTCGATGGTCATGAACCAGTCCGTCGCCTCGCCGACCACCGGCCAGGTCACCGGCGAGATCTCGCGGCAGGCAAGCCCGCCCATCACCGTGTCGGCATTGCCGCTGGCCAGCGCCGGCTTGCCCAAAAGGTTGCTCTGGAACCAACAGTCGGCACTTTCGGGTTCGACGACGACGAAGGTCGGTCGATGCGGCAGCGTCGCCCACAGATAGCCGATCACCGCGGCCGCCAGCCCACCGACGCCGGCCTGCACGAAGACGTGCGTCGGTCCCTTTGGCCATTGCACGATCGCCTCGTGCACCAGCACGCAATAGCCGCGCATGACGCTGCGCGGCACCGAGTCATAACCTTCCCACGAGGTGTCGGAGATGATCGTCCAGCCATTCTCCTGCGAGCGGCGCTTGCACTCGGCGACGGCGGTGTCGTAGTCGCCGTCGATGCGGATCACCTCGGCGCCGCGCGCGCGGATCGCGGCTTCTTTCTCGGCCGACGTGAACTTGGGCAGGAAGATCACACAGCGGTTGCCGAACAGCTTGGCGCCGGCGGCGACGGAGCGGCCATGGTTGCCCGAGCTCGCGGTCGAGAACACGAACCGGCTGGTGATCTCCTTGTGCCGGCCGTTCATGACCTCGGCGAAGCTCGTGCTGGTGTGGTAGGCATCGCCGACGGCGCTGGACAGGACGTTGTAGACGGCCAGAACGCCGCCCAGCGCCTTGAAGGCGCCGAAGCCGAAGCGCTGGCTCTCGTCCTTGACGCGGATCTCGCCCAGGCCGAGCCGGCTGGCCAGCGCCGGCAGCGAATGGAGCGGTGTCGGTGCGTGCCGCGGGCACTGCTTCAAATCCTCGCACAGCTCGGGGATGCCGTTGGGATTGACCACGAATTGCTGATCGCGCCCGAATTTCAGGGCTTTTGCGGCGCGCGGATTGTTGGCAAGCCAGGGGGTGACCATGGCCGGTCATAGCATGGCCGGCCGGGCCTAGATCGCCTAAGGTGGGCTCAAACGGAGAGAAAGCATGAAGGTGAATGTCGAAGTGTCCTGCACGCCCGAGGAGGCGCGCGCCTTCTTCGGCCTGCCTGACATCAAGCCGATGCAGGACCGCATCATGGGCGAGATCGAGGAGCGGCTGCGCTCCAGCCTGGGCGCCATGAACCCCGAGACGGTCTTCAAGACCTGGCTGCCCGCCTCCATGCAGGGCATGGAGCAGATGCAACAGATGCAGCAGGCGTTCTGGTCTCAGCTCGCCAACATCGCCACCGGCAAGAAGGAATGAGCGCAATGAGCCCACGTGAGAAGCCAGGTGACCCCAAGCCGTACTACGAAGCTCACGTCTTCTGCTGCACCAATCGCCGGCCGGCCGGCCATCCGCGCGGCTGCTGCGCCGAGAAGAACGGCGAGGCGCTGCGCGACCACATGAAGGCCCGCGCCAAGGCGCTGGGGCTGAAGAACGTGCGTATAAACAGCGCCGGCTGTCTCGACCGCTGCGAGTTGGGGCCGAACCTGGTGATTTATCCCGAAGGCGTCTGGTATTGCTGCCCGACCAAGGAAGACATTGACGAGGTGCTGCAGAAGCATCTGGTCGAAGGTGGCCGGGTCGAGCGGCTGATGCTGCAGACCGCGGACAAGCTGCCGTCGGACAGAGCGGGGCGATAGCTCCGTCGTCCTGAGCGCAGCGAAGGACCTCATCGCCGCTTGCAACCGGCATGAGATCCTTCGCTGCGCTCAGGATGACTCTACGAGTTCAGCCAGCCTTTTGATCACCCGCGTCGGCTTGGCCGTCGCGGCTGCCGGCACGCCGGCGTCGAACGGGTCGTACCAGATGCCGCACATGCCGAGCTTCTGCGGCGCCACGACTTCCCACTCGTAATTGTCGCCCACCATCCAGGAATCGCAGGCCTCGCAGCCGAGCTTTTCCAGCGCGTGCCGGTAGACCGCGAGCTCGGGCTTGCCCTGGCCGAACTCGCCTTCGATCTGGATATGATCGAAGCGGTGCGCGAGGTCGAAGCGGGCAATCTTGTCGCGCTGGATCGCCGAGGCGCCGTTGGTGACCAGGGCGAGCCTCACGCCGGCCTGGCGCAGCGCATCGACCGTCGTGTGGGCGTCGGGGTACAGCCGGTATTCCTGGCGCCGCATCTCGGTGAAGGCATCGGCGATGCGATCGGCCAGCGCCTCGTCATCATAGCCGAGCCGGGCCAGCGCCCGCCGCGTCGACAGGCGCCGCGCGCCGGGAATGTCGAGCCGCCATTTGGCGGCAACCGCCTGGTCGGACCACAGGCTGCGCGCCTCATCCATCACCACCACGCGCACACGCTCGATCGCAGGCGCATCGTGCGCCTCGAGTGGTTCGGCGAAAGTGCCGAGCAGCCGCCGCCACGCCTCCTCGGGCTGGGCGTAGGCCCGGATCAGCGTGTCGTCGAGATCGAACAGGATCGCGCGGGGCAGAGCCATGCCAGTCGGTTCGCCCTACTCAGTACACCGGCTTGGTGAAGCTGGTGGGTGCAGGGCTCACCACCGAGCCTGGGCCGGCTTGCACCGCGATCACCGCCAGCGCGCGCTCCGAGCGGCCGTTGGGCAGGAACCGGAAGATGCCGTCGATGCCCGACCAGCCGTTGGGGTTGGTGATGGCCTCGGCCGAGAAATCGCCGCCCTGCTTCAGCCGCGCCAGGTGGCCGGCCAGCGATATGCCGTCATAGGCGAGCGTCGCCAGGCGATGTGGCGGCCGGCCGTAGGTCGACAGGAACCGCCGCTCGAAGTCGGCCCGCTTGGCCGGGTCGGGCGCGGCATACCAGGCGCCGCGCAGCATGACTTCCGAGCCGATATTGGGCACGTCCCACACGCCCGTTCCGATCAACTGCACGGACTTGTTGTCGATTCCCGCCGCCGCCAGCGCGGCCAGCGCCGCCGAGAGCCGCGGCGGCGCCACCGGCACCAGCACGGCGAGCTTGTCCTCGCCCCTGGAAGCCTCGGCCAGCCGTCGCGCCGGCGTGTTGAGGTCGGCGCTGTTGGCGTCGAACAGCTCGACCGCGGCCACCTTGCCGCCGCGGATCGTGACTTGGCTTTCCATGGTCTGGACCATCTGCTGGCCGTAGGACGTCTGCGGTGCGAAGGCGGCGAAGCGCTTGATGCCCGCATCGACGGCATGGTCGACGACGCGGCGGACCTGCGGAGGCGCCGCGATGCCCATGATCCACACACCGCGCTGGGCGGCCTGCTCGTCGTTGGAGAACGACACGACATTGGCGCCGCCTTGGCCCACCAGGGGCGCGAGCGCCGTGGCCGAGGTGCCGAACAACGGCCCCAGCACCAGCGCCGCACCGTCGACACGGGCCTTGCGGTAGGCCTCGACGGCGGTATCCGCCGTCTCGCCGCTGTCATAGGCGGCCAGCGCCAGCTCCTTGGCGCCGGTGTCGAACAGGGCCATTTCGGCGGCCTGCTGCAGGGATTGGCCGATCGGCGCGGCCCGGCCGCTGAGCGGCAGCAGCAGCGCGATGCGCATCTTGCCCGAGGCCGTGACCGGCGAACCGGCCGTCGTCGTGGTCGTGGACGGCACAGCCGGCGTGCTAGTCTTGGGTGACCCGCCACAGGCCGCCAGCAGGAAGGCCGCGGTGGCAAGCGCGAATAGAGACTGGCGCATCGGCACGAAACTCCGGCGAACGGCTGCAGATGGACGTGGACGAACGATCACAAGCTAGCGATGGGCAGGCGCCGCGTAAACCGCCGCTGGCGGCCGGCCTGCATATTGTTGCCACGCCGATCGGCAATATGCGTGACATCACGCTGCGTGCGCTTGATGTCCTGCATGCCGCCGACCTGATCGCCTGCGAGGACACCCGCGTGTTCGCCAAGCTTGCCAGTCACTACGGCATTTCCGCCCCCACCGTGGCCTACAGCGACGCCACCCAGGACGCCAACGAGCCCAGGATCGTGCGCGCCCTGGAGGCGGGCAAGCGGGTGGCGCTGGTGTCGGATGCCGGCATGCCGCTGATCTCCGATCCCGGTTATCGCCTGGTCCGTGCAGCTCTCGCGCGCGACCTTGCCGTCACGTCCGCGCCCGGCCCCTCTGCCGTGCCGATGGCGCTGGCGCTGTCGGGCCTGCCGACCGACCGCTTCTTCTTCGGCGGCTTCTTGCCGGCCAAGGAAGGTGAGCGGCGTCGCGCGATCGGCGCGGTGGCGTCGCTGCCGGCGACACTGGTGTTCTTCGAGGCGCCGCATCGGCTCGCCGCATCGCTGGCCGACCTCGCCGAGCTGCTGGGTGCGCGTCCGGCCGCGGTGGCGCGCGAGCTCACCAAGCTGTTCGAGGAGGTGCGCCGCGACTCGTTGAGCGAGCTTGCTGCGCACTATGCAAAGCACCCCGATATCAAGGGCGAGATCGCCATTGTGATCGGCGCGCCCGATGAGGAGACCGCACCCCAGGCCGGCGTGCTCGACGAGGCGCTGCGCACGGCGCTCGCCGGCGCCTCGGTCAAGGACGCGGCCGCCGAGGTCGCGGCCCGCTATGGGCTGAAGCGCCGCGACGTCTATGCCCGGGCACTGGAACTGCGGCGCGAGGCCTCATCATGACGATCCAGGCACGCCAGGCGGCTCATCGGCTGGGCCATGTCGCCGAATGGCGCGCCGTGTGGCGCCTGCGGCTCGCCGGCTATTCCGTGCTGGCACGGCGCTACAAGACCAAGCTGGGCGAGATCGACATCGTGGTGCGGCGTGGCGGCGTGCTGGCCTTCGTCGAGGTCAAGGCGCGCGCCGATTTCGTCACTGCCACCGATGCCCTGGGCAGCCGGCAGTTCGGCCGCGTGGCGCGCGCAGCCAGTCTCTACCTGGCGCGCCATCCGCACTATGCCGCGCATTCGGTGCGCTTCGATGCCGTGCTGGTGGGCGGGCTGTGGCCGCGCCATCTGCCCGACGTCTGGCGGCCGCCGGAGTGATGCCAGGAGCGATGCCAGGAGCGATGCCAGGAGCGATGCCAGGAGCGATGATTGGCCCCG
>Ga0137375_10011833_pt1 | contig 10327 bp, 11 predicted proteins | sample SagtaG_24_FD_104936 | JGI IMG/M metagenome (GOLD analysis project Ga0137375, IMG submission 104936) | Vadose zone soil microbial communities from Sagehorn Ranch, Mendocino, California, USA - Sage1_R_113_16 metaG | ecosystem: Environmental > Terrestrial > Soil > Vadose zone | place: USA...
ACGCGGTCGGGGAATTCCACTTCCGCCACCACCAGACCGGAATGTCTGCCGCGATAAATATCAATCTCGATCAGTAGATTTCGCCACGGAATTTCGTAGCGCAGCTTGCGCAATCTCCTGCCTGCGGTCGCCGGCCAGAGCGCAGCGAACTGCTTGGGACTGAGTTTGATCTCGCGCTCTTCCCGTGATCTGCCACGGCCTACTTTGAAAGTCAGCGACGCGGTCTTGCCTTTTTTGCGGATGCGAACCTGCCTGCCTGCGGGTTCTGTTGCCAGATAACCTTGTGCGATGAGATAACGTCGCGACCGGTTGAGATTTTCAGGCAGCTGCTTAAGCAAAAACTTGCGTTCGATCTCGCGACTGTTTGGCATTCCCATCTTCATTCTTGCAAGGTCAGGATGCTAAGGGCGGTCAATGTCGCGGTCGAGATTTTCGTCAACAAGAGGCTCAGCTTCTTGAATTTAATGGCGCAATCCTCAACTGTTAGCCGAGTGAAAGGAATTGTCGCTATTCTCACGATCGGAAGCTCGCTCACCATTGCTGCTTGCAGCCTCTTTGGACCGGGCGAGGCCGTTCGGCACGAGTCGGGAAGAGCTCTCTATCGAGCTGCGGAGGAAAATCCAGCCGACGCCCCGGACGTGACGCCATTGCGGGAAAAGGTGCCGGGAGAAACTCGCTGATTTCCGGCCAGAGATCGCTAGGGGCGTCGCGCGTCCCGCGACAACCCGATCTTCCCCGGCCACGCGACCTTAATTCACCCGGCTATCTGGAGAAACGCGACCTCATTGAGCCTGCGAGTGGGCGACGCGGCCGCCTAGTCTGAAGATGATAATCTTTCGCACCACTGCACCTGTCCCTTCCGGAGTATGAAATGGCTGCCGCAGCGATCCTCTGTCACCCAAAAAGAAGGCCGGACGGAGACTGATCCATCGTTTTCAAATTTCACCGCCCAAAAAGGCCCGTGCGTTTTCATCAGGTTGGCCGAGATGCGGTCGCCACAGCCACAAGGACAAAGCAGAACAAGCCATTTCAAACGTGAGGATTCGGCGACGAATGCTATTTCACGTTTCTTAACTTGATTTGCGCTGCTTAAATCGGCAACGAATCGAAATCTGTGATAGTATGGCGAGTCGCCAGTTAAGTGACGCCACAGACGCCACATTGTCTGCTTTAGTCTCACAAGAAAGCTTAATCGCCCCATAGCATGCCGAGATAATCGCGGCAATCGCCTGTACCCAGGACACTTGGATTCGCGCATTGGCAGTCAGGCAAACTCGCAACGGAGTTTCGCCTGAGTTCTGTTTGATCAAACAAGTGAATTATTTCGGTGCTCTGATGCTGATCGCCCATAAACCCGGTCAATCGGTTAAGAAGCTCTGTTACTGCCGAAGAAGCAACAGTTGTGGTAAATGGTATAACTGCAGGATCCGTTAATCGCAGCTCGCGAACGTAACCCTCTTTAATAAGAGCTTGCGATTCTTCCGGGTTAAAAAACGCACGCGATTCCTCAGCCACGCGTTGAACTGTAATTCTGTCTCGGCAGAACAAGCAGGCAGCGCCCGGATATAGTGTCGTGACGCGACCAGTGACCGAACGAATTACTTCGCCATCTGAGTCAATTTTCACACCAAGATCAAATACCGGAATTGCGTATCGGAGGGCCAGTTGATTTAGGATCGAGCGGCCAAACTCATCATCGGTGCAGCCAAAGATCAGATCGCAATCGCGCAATCTCAATGCTGTGTTCTTACGGTAAATCGAGCTTTCGAAAATTCGCAACGCTGCTGGCAAACCCACCGCGGCCAAAGATCTCTGCATGATCTTGACTTTCGGCTTACCTTCATCGTCCACTGTAGATCCATACACTCTGTTTACGTTCGACTTCTCGAACGCTTGAGGGTCGAAGATGCTAATTTGACCAACTCCCAACCGCACTACCTGCTCAAAGACAGCGGAACCAGTTCCGCCGCATCCCACAATGCCGACGTGAAGGCGACCAAGCAATCGCTGGATATCCTCGCCGAATGCACGCACCTGCCTGGCGAAAAATATCGGAATAGGTGCGTCGTCACGAACGCGGTCAACAAGATGAAATCGACGACCTATTATTCTTATGCGCTTTAACGGCACCGATTTGCCATCAACTAACCACATTCGGCCGAACGGCTCTCCGTTGCGTGGAAGAACTAAACTGCCGTGGGCGAAAACGCGCGGCGCTCGAATGAAGGCTGTTTTGAAAAGCGGCGGCTCCTCAGCATTATCTCGCGAAGAAAAATCGGATGCTCCTTGAGGGTGTGAGTGAAAAAAACAGAAGCTTTGGTTGCTTTCGTCAGCAAATTGCAGGGCGCGACAATAAGACTCGGATTCAATTGAAATATGATCTTTGCTTCGACTCAGAACGTGCTCTTCCTTAACTGGCCAAAACTCCCGTGCGATAAATCTTGTCTCGTTTTCCGTCCGACTCGTCTTCGCAAACAGAAACCCTGCCGCTTCATCGTCACCAGCGGAGACAACGTGGGCGCAGATTCGCCCGTAAACCTGTTCGAGGCACGTCAGGGTATATTCCAACTTAAATTCCCTTATCTAGCTCGCAGATCGTAGCAGCAATAAACGTGTGCAAACCGTCCGAGCCTGGCCGCCACGGAGAATTCCAATGCCGCGACCATCGCTGCCACTTTCGGCCGAGATACGTTTCCTCAACCGACGCGGCCTGGGGGTCGCCTCCTCCTACACGCCGAACGTGGGGGAACGTCCAGAACATATCGGGGTTGCCTTGAGGATAGCCAGCCGGAAGCCTAATCAGAAGATCTGCCGCGGACGGAGAATACGCCAGAGGAAGCGGAAAATCCTTGATAACTAAATTCGTAACGGAGTTCTCAAGGGTTACCTCATGGAGGTAACCCTTGCGCTTTAAGAACTCTTCATCTGCTTCAAGCAGAGACATCCGTTACCACCCTGGATTAAGTGAACTGGGAGCGCTGTAAAAGTGATCCCCGTTCTTCAATTGCACGGACTGATTGTCTTTTATCCGGTCGTCGTCTTTGCCGGGAACTTTTTTCCATAGATCGTAGTTCGCGGGAACGTTGCCGAGCTCCTTCAGTTCGTGTCCGATCATCGGATTCTTGGGCGCCTTGTAAGCCTTATCATCGATGTGAATTTCAACCGGTTTATTTTCGCCTAGTTTGTTTTTTTGATCTGGATCCATTTTGTTTTCTCCTTTTTTGGTGCGGCACGTTTCTCGCGCCAAGGAAACATCCTCCGAAACAATCGTATGTCAATGAAATAAAAAGTGATTTTTATGTAGTTTGTATTAATGACTGTTTCAGCTGTTGACACCGCGCCAAGACATGAGGATCATGGGTAGGTGAGATCGAATGACTGAACTGGCGATCTCTGCTCCCGAGATTTATCGGATAATCGGGCAGCGTGTGCGCGCTGAACGCCAAAAACGCAAGCTGACGCAAAATGAGTTAGCCGAACGGGTCGAGTTAACACGCACCTCCATCACCAATATTGAGCGCGGCCGCCAAAAACTATTACTTCACACACTGTTCGCGTTCGCAGCAGCGTTCGAAATCGACGCGAAGGAGTTGTTGACGGACGTCTCGGTGCAATATGATCAAACAATCAAAAGACAAATTCCGCCAAACCTATCACCGGAAATTCAGCGTTGGATAATTTCCGGCGCGTCCAGTGCTCACAAGAAGTTTGTCAATCAATGAACATTCGCAGGAAACTTATTCGGAATATCGTTGATAAACTGATCTCCGAGGCACATTGCACTCGACCTCCCGTTGATGTGGAAGCAATTGCTGAGCGCAACAAAACGGTCGTTCATCGCCGAGGTGTCGACGAGAACTTCTCGGGCTATTTGATCCGCAACACTGCCCAGTCGTCAGGCGTAATTGGCGTAAATTCAAAGCACCCGCTGAATCGTCAGCGTTTTACGATTGCGCACGAACTTGGGCATTTCCTGTTGCATGGAGGAAATAGCGTTCATATCGATAAACAATTCTCGGTCATGCGGAGAGACAAGGATTCGAGTAAAGGAACTAGCCCACAGGAGATGGAAGCTAATCTATTCGCTGCGGAATTACTTATTCCCGAAGCTTTTCTCGCTCGCGATATGAAGGAAGCGGGATCCTTCGACCTTCCGGAAGATGATCGCGTCGCGGAATTAGCCAACAAATATCAGGTAAGTCAGCAGGCGATGACGATCAGGCTAACGACACTCGGTTATCTGTGATCAATCCATCCCAATCCGGCGAAGCTGTTTTGACAGGGCAAGCCGAAAGGCCGCCGCGCTTGGGCGTTCTAGTTGTCAGCGAGCAATTCGTTTAGCCGCGCCTGCCACTCGTCTCCATCGACGACTTCGAATCGCATCATTTTGTTCTGCATCGTCGGAACAAGTTCGCTCCATTCACGCTTTTTCGCATGCTCGCTGCAGATGTCAAAAACAGAACGTTTGTAGTTTGTGTCGACGTTCAGCTTCAAATGAAGGCCTTTCGTTTCGATCACGAAAACGTCGTGATAAGCGTTATCACTATCGGCGCTTTGCCGAGAGGCTGTGAAAATAAAATCAGCGAAGATACGTCCGCGTTTCCAACCCTGAACGGAGTAGTCACGACGTGAGGCATTCCGATACCAGAAGAACAGATTCTCCTGTTCATCGAGATAACTGGCGACCTGATGCTCCAGTGAGTTCATCGAATCTTCCGGCACATGCTCGAACAAGCTGAGAATGAACTGATTCCCATCCAGCCGCGTTGCGCGTCTTTCTCCGGGCGGCACTCCGATTTTCTTCGGCAGCCGATTGAAGCCCAAGTCCTGCGCGACGACCATGAACCGCATCTGATCGGCGTCGAGCAATTCGTGAAAGACTTGCTCGGCCAAACGGTCTCGTTCCGCTTGCAAGCGCTTGCGCAGTTCCTCGACGACGAACACAAAATTTCCGGTAACCAGTTCGCGTTTGCCGGCGTAGCGTTTCAATAATTTCTCGAAAACGTACTTTCCAATGTCATGCCCTCGCCACGGATTTGGCAGAACGTCGAGCAGATGGCTGGCGACGAATGCATAATCGATTTCCTTCGTCGCTCCGCGGGGCAGCATTTTCACCGTGTCTTCGATGTTTGCGTCTAAAATACGTTCCTCCAATCCGGCGCGCAGCTCCACATCCTTGTCGCTCACAGGCGTAAGCGTAAGATCGCCAACCGGACTCACGTCCACATCGCCCCACGGTAATCGCGCGAGAATATCCGCTTCGTAATGCACCAACCGCCATTCGCCGCGATCTTTGATGAAAAACGCGGGCAACACGAGGTTGCGCGCCGATTTCTTGAACTGCTCCCGCGGCTCGAAGATTCGTTCCTCTCCGAGCCTCGCCGTGCCAGTTGTGTCTTGCACGATTCTGCCCTCGAGGTCACCGAGTCCTTCCAGGCCGAATCCTTTCCGAACCTGCTTGAGTAATTCCCCGGCGCGTTGTTGGAAAGAGAAGACGTAGCTTTCATCTAATGCCGGGACGTTGGTTTTACGCGCGTACGGCTGCCGCAGGATTCGCCCGACAAGTTGCGTCAACGCGTTCTTTGAGCCGGGATTCGTCAGAATCGTGAGCGCATATGCGAACGAACAATCCCATCCTTCCTGCAACGCCTGTTTCGTGATGATATAACGGATTGGACAATTGCGAGACAGCAGACCGCCGACCTCATCGACTTCCTTTAGCTCATCAAGCTGCGCCGTCTTGATCGCGATTTGTTCTCCGGGAAGACCGCGCGTCTTCAACAGATAATCCTTCACGTCGTCGGCGTGAATTACGCCGGGCTTGCGCTGGTCTTTACCGGTACGCTCCACTTGAATCAGACAGATCGGGCGAATATAAACATCGGTATTCGACTGATACGTTCGCGCTTCCGTTTCCAACCAATCACGATGCTCGATCGCCGCCAGCATCGTGTCCTTCCACGCTGGACTGGCACGATTTTGAATGTGCAGGTCGAGCTTAATCATCTCCTCTGCGAGTAATTCCTTACCGAGAATGTCCACCAGCACATTCGCAGTCTTCGGCGGCGTCGCCGACAATTCGATGATGAGGCATGGATTGAACGCTTCTAGCGTTCGCCGCGCATTCTCGCTGTAGGCCTTGTGTCCCTCATCCAGAATGATCAGCGGATTCAAAAGCCGCAGCGTGTTGCCCAAAGAAGTCTTAATCTGCCGGCCCCAAAAGCCGCTTTCTTTTTCGAAGGTATCGAGATTCGGAATCTTCGCCAAAAGCTCCGCGTGGCCGCGTTGATCGTCGTCCGCCGGGAAGAATCGGTCGAACCCACCGCTGTCGCGGAACATTCGTAGCTGCTCTTTCGTTTGGCGATTTGCTGATGGCAGCATCAGCATCAACACGCAAAGATTCTCCTGGAGATCGGCCGGCGAGAATCCGCTTTGTTTTTCCAGAATCAGCGTCCGTCCCGCGGACGCGGCGTCGAGAAATTGTCGATACGGATGATCGCGATCGCGCAAAGCGGCCAGCGTCTGATTGTAAATCTGCGTCGTCGGCACGATCCACAACACCAGGCCTGTCTGCTTTTGCCGGTAATGCAGGTTCACCAAATCCACCGCGTGCGCGGCGAGCAGCGTTTTGCCGCCGCCCGTCGGGATTTTCAGACAGAACGAGGGCAACGGTTCGCCCAAACCATTTCGTCGCGGAAAATAATTCCTTCCCGGCGCCGCCTTCTCCCAGGCCTTGACCGCGAAATCGAATTCCATCTCCGGGTCGATCTCGCGCGCCTTCGCCGTTTTCGCTTTCATCTCAGCCAGCCGCTCGAGATAAAATCGCACCGTCTCTAGTGTGCGCGTCTGATATGCCTTGAGCTGCATGGTTAACTCTCCAGCGCCTTGTAAATCTGATACGGCAACTGTTGAAATGTGATCCGCAGCGAATCGAGAAAGTACGGATCGAGATACTTCGTCGGCGCGAACACCAGCTTTTGTTTTCCGCTCATGCTCGGCAAGCCGCGCGCGACGTCGAGTGTGAGCGCCAGTTGCTTGAGCTTGTCCGCGTCGGGTTCGTAAAGCAAAAAGACATCGTGGTTTCGGCTCTCCCCAATGAACCATGTTTTCTTCTCGATCTTATTTGCATCGAACTCTTCGCCCGTGGCGGTAAAGAAAACATAACTAGCCAGTGTCTCGTATGCGGGCAGGTCTTTACCAGCGAGAATGGAGCGTAATCGCAATGGCGCACCGATTTTGAAATAGGAAAATGTTCCGCCGAGCCCATCGCGCAGATTCTCGTCCTTCGCATCAGGCACGCCGTTGATCACGCGCCTGACGCGTTCCGCTGTGATGCTTTCGCAGATGTTCTTTTTTTTCTGCTCCTGCTCCGTTGTCTCGAAAGGCATTTGGCAAAGAATGAACCGCGCCCGGGTCTGCCGGCTGGCGTTTGTTTCCAACACAGCGTGGCCTGTAGTCCCCGAGCCAGCGAAGGAGTCGAGAACAACACCATCTCCGACATTGGCAAGAAGCATTAGGTGTTGGATCAACCCTGTGGGTTTTGGATACTCAAGGACGGCTCTGCCGAACAACTGCTTCAGTTCATCCTTGCCGGTTTCATTATTAAAATCCGGGCCCTGCCAAATTGAGGGAAACAAACGAGTTGCTTGTTCCCCAGTGGTCGTTTCGAGATAGTCCTTCTCGAAAATTTCGACCTCTTCCTCACCGCTTCCACGTCGTCTCACGATTCGGGCCTCTAAATAGCGGAGATTTTCCGACGCCAAGGTCTTACTCCACCGCCAAACGCCTTCTGTTCCATCCGAAAGGCGAGGAATGACTATTACAAAACCTTTTTTTGCCGTGACAGAAACAAGTCTGCTCTTGGGATTTCCATACAGCGGATAGTGAAGATTTGGTCGATCTTTTCGCGTGGATAAGGCTCCTCTTTTTCGCAATCCCAATAAACGGTATCTCCGGCCGTCGGAGTCCCGTTCCGAATACTCGGCAAGTTGATCCTCGGTAAGGGGCAATGACCCAGCTTTGAATGCAGTAAGGTTCCGGCAGTACGTGATTAGGTATTCATGTTCCACGGCTAGCTGTGTCCCTAGCCGCCTTCCACGCGGATTGTTTCGAAACACAAATAATCGCAAATCGGTTATCGCGATCAAAGATCTCATCGCAGAGTGCCACACAATTTGCGAACTCGTTATCGTCGATGCTAATCCCGATGAGACCGTCGTCTCGCATGAGCTCCCGCAAAAACTTTAGGCGTGGAAACATCATGCAACACCATTTGTCGTGGCGCGTGAGGTCCTCGCGATCCACTACTTTCCCGAGCCACTCCTGCATCATCGGCGAGTTGACCTTGTCATTGTAAATCCAGCCTTCGTTCCCAGTGTTGTAGGGCGGATCAATGTAGATGCATTTGACCTTTCCCTGATACGTGGGCAGCAGCGCTTTGAGTGCCACGAGGTTGTCGCCCTCGATGATGAGATTGTCGTGCAGTGAGGCCTTTTTACTGAGCCCAAGTGCCTTGACCAGCGTGAGCTCGTGGAAAGGCACCGCAAGATGATGGTTCTGTACTAAAACCTTTCCTTTGAATTGAAGCGAGGGCATTACAGAACTCCGGCGTTGAGTTGTCTCTCAAAAATCGTTTCAGCGCCAAGCAAAAACGTCGGCAATGCAATGTTTTTCGACATGTTCACAGCTTCTTGTGTTTACTCGCAGTTGCTCGCTTGTTTTTCACAAAATATTCACCAGCGCTCTCGCGGATACGCGCCAGTGCCAATGCAGCCGCGGCGGGGTTATGTCCGTTGTCGTTCATGAATTTTTCGGCCATTCGCATGCTCTCCAATTCGGTGGTGGCAACTCCAAAGAATCTCGCGAGCGCAGCCGTTTGCTCTTGTGTCGGTAAGCGTTGTCCCAGCTCGATCTTGCTCAACAACGTCGAATCCATCTCCGCTGCATGCGCCACTTTCCACAGCGGCAGTTTTCGATCTTCGCGCAGATGCCGCAGCGCTCCGCCAAGCGTTTTCGGCAACGCCGATTTGAGTCCAGACTGAAATGTTCTAGCCAAGATTTGTCTAGATTGCCTTAGGCAAGAGCATCAGTCAAATCTTTTTTCAAGTTGTTGCTTTTATTCGCGGGTTCGCGAATACGCTGTGAGCGGCTCGGCCGTCTCCAGATTCTTGATCACGGTGCTGAGATAGACCGACTCGGGATAAAATGCCTTGTACTTGGTGATCTCCGCCCGATTCAATACTTTGAACCCGTAGCGTTCGAACATTTTCTCCCCGCGCCGGCTTTCGAAGGTCACGATCTGCCCGTAAACACGTTTCTCGCCCGAGCGATACAGATAACTCAAGTACGCGCTCATAAGGGCGCGGGTTGTGGATACTTTTCGGGCATCCGGCAGCAGATTGATATGAAAATGCGGGACCCGCCGCGGACGCGCGGGCACTTCGTGCCACCCATGCACCAGCGTCCAGCGGATAAAACGACGCGAGCGTTCGTGGTAGCGAAAGTAGCGAGTGAGCGCGCGGAAAAAGAGCCAAACGTTTTGATAAAGCGCGTAGAGTTGATTGCGTAATGGCTTGCGTGAACCGAGGAGGTAACCGCGAATTTCGCCCTCCACCTCCAGGAGAAAACACGACTCCTGTTCGTGATCCGTGTAATAGGTAGTTAGAAAATCGGCGAACAATTCTCGATCCTCGTAAACCGGATCGATTGCGTCGCCGAGAAATCCTGTATCGCAGCACAACTTTCTGACCGCTTCGCGATCTGATGCGCGGTAACTGCGAATAATGAACGGCTTATGATCGTCGCTCTCCATTTAAGAACGGCGGTAGTTTGCGCAAGTCTCGCGATAAATGCAAAACAGTTCTTTGAGCACGCGCGGCCAGCTATACAGGTTCTCCGCCGCACGCGCGGCACTCTGGCCCAGAATCGACACCTTTGTTGTGTTTGCTCCTTCAATCGCGTCGGCCAGTGCCTCGGCGCTGTTTGCACGCGCCCAGGATTCCTGGCCGTGGCAAATAATTTGGTCCATGCAGCTGCCGCGAATTCCTACTACCGGCGTGCCACACGCCTGACTTTCCAGCGCCACCAGGCCAAAGGTTTCCTGGACACCCGGATGAACGAAGAGATCGGCCGCTCGATAATAACGTGCGAGATCAGCGGAGTCCGTACAATACTGAATCCAGGAGACGTCTTTCCCGCAACTGCCGGACTGCAACTGTCGAAGTTCCTTGCGTTGCGGGCCATCGCCGATGATCAACAGATGGAACTCGCGTGAGCGGCCCTGCAAGAGCTCGAAGGCTCGAAAGAGTGTTTGCGTGTTCTTTTCCCT
>Ga0137375_10011836_pt1 | contig 10325 bp, 9 predicted proteins | sample SagtaG_24_FD_104936 | JGI IMG/M metagenome (GOLD analysis project Ga0137375, IMG submission 104936) | Vadose zone soil microbial communities from Sagehorn Ranch, Mendocino, California, USA - Sage1_R_113_16 metaG | ecosystem: Environmental > Terrestrial > Soil > Vadose zone | place: USA...
CATTCAGTGCAGTAAGGGGATTCGGAGAAAAGGGTTTACGGGACGTCGAGGCTGCGGCTTAATCTCGGGTAGTCCCGTCGGTTCGGCCCGACGTTAGTGGGCCGGCCGAAAGCCTTTCCGCGAGGACAACAACGAAATCGGACCAGCGCTTGTCCCGCGTCGATGACCTCGGGCGATCGCGGTCCCCTCCTGTACGCCTATCGTCCGATCCCAGCCAATCCGATGACGGTGGCGCTGTTGCTCCTCGTCCTCGTCGTGACCGTCGTCATCGGCCCGATCGCCGCCGGTCCGGAGGGTTTGTGGCCGCTCGGAGGATTCTGTTTCCTGCCGCTCGCCGTCGTCCTCCTCGCGATGGCGGTGTTCAAGCCGAGCCCGACATACGTCTTCGAGAACGGAATCGAGATTTCCGTTCCCCTATGGCGGCGGATCCTTGGCGAGCCACGGTACTTCGCGTGGTCCGAGATCCGCGCCGTCTATCCGCGCAGCTACGAGGTCGCGGGGTCCTTCCTTTCCCCGTTCGCATCGTCCGCGGGGACGCTCGTCCACACGGGAATCGGCTTGGAAACCAAAGGCGGACGACGACTGCTCGTCCGCTTCACCCCAGGATCCATTCGCGCCTTCCGCGCGGAGTCGCAAGGGTACGCGGAAGCGATGGCGGCCATTCGCGACCGGTTCGCGCGTCACGGAGAGCGCATGGTCACGACCGCACGCCCGCTCTCCGACGAGGAGGTCCTCGCGATGCAGGCGCACGCCCGCGAGCCGCTCGTCTCGATCGTCAGCGTGTTCTTCGCGTTCTTCCTCCCGCCCGCGATCGTCGCGGCGGTCCTACTCATCGCGAGCGCGGCTCGCGTCGCATTGACGCCCGTCGTGTTGGCGGCATCAATCGTCGTGGCGCTCCTCCCCCCGGCCGCCTCGATGGCCCGGACCCTGCGACAGAGCGAGCGCCGGAACGACGTGCTCTCGGAGCTGGCGAAATATCAGGAGCATCTCCGGGAGGAGGGACAGGCCGCAGGCACGACTCGAACAGTCCCGCAAGTTAACCCCGAAGAGGGTTAACGAATCCAGTTCACGGACCCGACGGTCGGCGTCCCTCGACGTCCCGGCGTCCTCCCGAGGCCACGAGCCGCACGCGGTACGGATCCCGCACGTCGTACACACGGCCCCGCCATCGGACCGTATCGGGATGCCGCGTTCGGATGAGTCCCCTTGCCATGACCCACGGGACCGCGAGGGCGGCGATGGCCGACCGCCATCCGGGGACGCTCCAAGCCGCGGCGATGTCCGGAGCGGCGGAGAACAAGGCGCGTCGGCGCAGGGACGCCTTCACAATCGCGGACGGCAACGGAGCGAGGAACAGGATCGCGGGCACGAGGTACAGGAGTCCCCACAGGGCGGCCAGCACGAACGACAACGCTCCGAATACGATCGATCCGATGAAGATGGCAAATGCGGCGACGGCGTAGCGGCGGACAATCGGCAGGTACAGCGTCGCCATCGTGATCTGCCGCTCGCACCACTCGAGGCCCGTGACGCGCGTCGCGCCCTCGAACGTCGCCACGAGGGCCGTGGGAACGTAGGCGATCTGGAGGCCGGCTTCCCGCACCGCCTGCGTCAGCACGAGGTCGTCGCTCAGGACGCCCCGCCATCGCTCACCGAGCCGTAAGGTCGCCAAGCGGTCCCGCCGCACCGCGCACGAACCGCCCCAGGCGAACGACCGGCGCGCGTCGAACAGGACGTTCGCGCTGACGCCGTTCCACTCCGCGCGGACGAGGGACCAGAACGTCGGACGGGGAGGGACGTACCAGCGGAAGCCCGTCGCGACGCCCACACTCGAGTCCGCGAGCGGCTGCACGAGCTGCCGCAACCAATCCCTCGCCGGCCGGATGTCCGAGTCCGCGAAGACGACGACCGCGTCGTCCGCCGTCAGATGGGCGAGGGCGGATCGGAGGGCGTTCACCTTGCCCCGAAGCTCGTCCGGCGCCGACGCGACGACGTCGACTCGAATCCGCGGGAATTCCGCCGCGATCTCACGAATCCGGATCGCTGCGGGGTCCTCGACATCATCCGGCACGACGAGGAGCCGAAACGACGGATAGGCCTGCGACAGCAGCGCTCGCACGTTCTCGTCGAATCCTTCGTCAAGACCGCGGACCGGCAGGATGACGACGCACGCCGGGAGGAACGCGCCGAAGGCGGTGCGCGATGCGCGCCGGACCTGGTCCCGAAGGCGCACGCCTTGCGCGATCGACGCGGCGTTCGGGAGGAGGCCGAAGAGCGCGAGGACCGTGAGGACGAGCCAGATCGGGTCCAAGGACACGCTGGCCGAGTACCGACGCCCCGGTTAAAGCTTGACCGCTCCGCCGGAATCAGTGGGGGACTTGGGCGACCGCGTGACCGCAGTAGGGGCAGTGCGCGTACTCGATGGAGAGGAACATGCCGCACGACGTGCAGGCCCGCTGACGGATCGGTTCGCGGACGATCCCCGAGCTGGCGCCGACGACGATCGCGATCGCACCCCCGGTGATCGAGAGGGCCATCCCGACGAAGAACCCGCCGAGGCTGAACATGCTCAAGGCCCCGAACACGACCGTTATGATCCCCCAGACGACCCCCTCGTTCGGCCGGACGAAAGCGAACGAGGATCCGACGAGCACGAGGACTCCGGAAACGAGCCCGAGGACGAACCCGTAACCGCCCAAGAAGAACGGTCCTCGTAGTAGGGAGAGAACAGGTAGGGCAGGTAGATGAGGCTCACCAAGAGGATGAGGATCCCCCCGACCAGGCCGAACACGAACGAGACCGCAATGCGGCTGTCGCGTATCATGGCACCCCTCGGATGGGCATCGCCGGGCCTCCATATCATCCTTCCCGAATCGGTCGGCCGCCGGCTCACGACCCCACGAGGACGTCGTCGCCCTCGATCCGCACCTCGAATGTCCGAAGTCTCGCCGCCGGATTGATCGTGTTGGCGCCCGTGCGGACGTCGTACTCCCATCCGTGCACCGGGCACGTCACGACGGGTCCATCGAGCTCCCCTTCGCCCACGGGGCCCCCTCGATGCAAACAGACGTTCGAGAGCGCATAGAACCGTCCGTCGACGTTGAAGAGGGCGACCGGATGCCCGAGTACGACGACGACGCGGCCGCTACCCGGCGGCACGTCCGCCGCCTTCGCGACGCGGACGAACGAGACCATCATGCCTGCGAGCCATGCCGCCCCCATGAAGGTTGCGACAAGTTTTATCATCGCCGCCCGGCATGGAGGGCCGGGTTCCCATGACCCGTGAGGAACAGGCGAAGTTCACGGCTCAGTGCAAGGAGTTCGTCCTCGCCATGAACCGGCTGGAGCTGCGCATTGCCAAAATCGACGACGGCTTGACGAAGGACGAGCAGCGGTCCGCGTTCAAGGAGATCTTCGAGTGGCTGGGGGCGACGAAGGAAATCCCGCCGAATTCGTACACCCGTGAGTGGGCGCGCGAGTTGCTCGCGGCCGTCGGCGCGATGGCCCAATACGGCAAGTACGAAGGCTCCACGGACGCGTACATCGTGTAACCGCCCGTTTTACTCAACTGGGTAAAATGGCGACGTCCGCTCTGCCCCGTTGGGCCGAAGGCCTAGTCTCTCCCGGTGGCGCGAGGCGAAACCTTATTCACGGCCCCGCCATCCGTCGCCGCGAGGGCGTGGGGTCGATGGACTTCCGGAACGAGCGGACGTGGCAGAACGCGGTGGAGCTCGGGAAGACGGAGGAGTTCCATGCGCACTACGAGGCCGCGGTGGACAAGGTCCGCGCGGAGTTCGGGGCGAAGCACCCATTGATCGTAGGCGGCCAAGAGGTCTGGTCCGACGCGATGTTCGAGGACACGAGCCCCGCCGACACGACGCTCGTGCTCGGGCACTTCCAGAAAGGCACGAGGGTCCACGCGAAGCAAGCGATCGAGGCGGCGAAGGCGGCGTTCCCCGGGTGGGCCGCGACGCCGTACGCGGAGCGGGTGCGCATCGTCCAGCGCGCGGCGGACCTGATCGCCGAGCGGAAGTTCGCGTACGCCGCGCTGATGTCCTTCGAGAACGGGAAGAACCGCTACGAGGCCATGGCCGACGTCGACGAAGCCGCAGACCTGATGCGCTGGTATGCCGCCGAGATGCTGCGCAACCAGGGCTACGAGCATCCGATGGGGCAGTTCCTCCCGGGCGAGACGACCCGGTCGATCCTAAAACCATACGGCGTCTGGGCCGTTGTGGCGCCGTTCAACTTTCCCCTCGCGATTGCCGCGGGGATGTCGACGGGCGCGCTCATCACGGGGAACGCGGTCGTCTTCAAACCCGCGAGCGACACGCCCTTCATGGGGCTGAGGCTCAGCGAGGTCCTCCACGAGGCAGGCCTCCCCCCGGGGGTCTTCAACTACCTCACCGGACCCGGCTCCACCGTAGGGCAGGAACTCGTCGACAACCGGGAGGTGGACGGCTTCGTCTTCACCGGATCGCGCGCCGTCGGGATGAAGGCGTTCGAGACGTTCCGCGGGGATCGACCGAAGCCCATCATCACGGAAATGGGCGGCAAGAACCCGACGATCGTCACGGCGAGCGCCGACCTGGAGAAGGCCGCGGTGGGCGTGATGCGCGCGGCATTCGGCTTCGGCGGGCAGAAGTGTTCCGCGTGCTCGCGCGTCCTCGTCGACCGATCCGTGAAGGAGGCGTTCCTCGAGCGACTCGTCGCGGAGACGCAGAAGATCAAGGTGGGCGACCCGACGGTGCGGGACGTGTACCTCGGGCCCGTCATCAACGAGGCCGCGGTCGCGACGTACGACAAGGCGATCCAGGAGATCAAGCGGGCGAAAGGCAAGATCCTCACGGGGGGCACCTCGGGCAAGGGACCCGGGCACTTCGTCGCCCCGACGATCGTCGACGGCTTGCCGCGCGACCATCGGATCAACCGGGAGGAGCTGTTCGTCCCGATCCTCTCGGTCATCGACGTCGACGGGCTCGACGACGCCGTGCGGGTCGCGAACGACATGGACTACGGGCTCACGGCGGGCATCTTCACGCGAGAGCCGGCCGACCTCCGACGCTTCTTCTCAGAAATCGAGGCGGGCGTCCTGTACGCGAACCGAGCCGCGGGGGCGACGACCGGCGCCGTCGTCGGGGTCCAACCGTTCGGCGGCTGGAAGATGTCCGGCAGCTCGGGCAAGTCGGCGGGCGGGCATTACTACCTCCCGCAATTCTTGCGGGAGCAGAGCCAGTCGGAATACGCGTGAGGTTCTCACGCGCGGATCGTGGCGGAATCGCACCTCCGACGGATGTCCCAATTCGCGCCTCCCGAGAAACGTTATATAGAATCCCATCGCATCCCCTCATGTCGCCGCATGGGGGATCGTCCTCCATGTGTCGTTCGGGTTGGGGTCGACTTGGCCGGGGAGGACCAGCGTCCTTGGGTGCGCGGAAGGCGACTGATCGTCTCACTCGTCGTTGCGGCCATGGTCCTGAGTGCGATTGCGATCGTGGCTTCTGCGTCGACGCTGCCTAGTCCCGGTGTTTCGCCGGCCGCCCCGTTCCGGTCGCTCCGGCTGGGACAGACTGGTTTGAAGGCGACCACGGTCAACCCGAACGCGATCACCCTCACTCTGGAGTTCATCGTGGTGTACAACGTCTACAGCTCGCTGCTTGCGTACGACAGCTCGTACCGCCCGGTCGGTGACTTGGCGACCCGCTGCGCGGTTGCCGCCGACAAGGTCACTTGGACATGCAACCTCGTCCGCGATGCCGTCTTCACGGATCCGACGAACCCCGCGGATACCTCCCACGCAGTCACGGCGGACGATGTGGTGTTCTCGTACCAGCTCCTAATCGATAACCCTGCCAGCGTGTTGAGCGGCTACGTGACGGCAATCAGCAGCGTCTCGAAGATCGACACGCATACCGTGCAGATCGTGACGGCCGAGCCGTACGCGCCGATGTTTTCGACCCTCACGGGCGTCCCGATCTTGCCGCAATATCTCTGGGCCTCGATCCGAAATCCGGTTGCGCAGGAGCCGCGCACGGCCGTCGGCTCCGGCCCGCTGTACTTCGACTCGAACAGCGACCTCGCCGGCGGGCTGATCATCATGCACCGGAATCCGAATTACTACGGCGCCGCAGAATACTGCCGGATATCGCGCCCGGACGAGGTCCGAATCCTTCCGTACACGACATCGGGCGCGATGGTGGACGCGTTCAAGGCGGGGCCTCCGGACAATCTGGACGGAATCTTCGACATCTCCGCGGCCACGTTCTCTGCCGTCCCGACACCCGGGAACGGAATGTTCCGCTGGCAGGTGCCGTCCGGTTTCATCGGCGAAATCGCGTTGAACCAGATGACCGACAGCCTGCGCGCTGCGCTCGGAAAGAATGCGGGCGGCGCGACAAACAATCAGGTCTTACTGAACGAAACGGTCCGCAAAGCGGTCGCGATGAGCATCGACAAGGAGGCGATCGTGCGATACGCGTACCTCGGCCTCGCCACCCTGGCCGATAGCGTTGTCCCTGCGGTGAACCCATGGCACCGGGCTTTCACGTCGGACGAGCTGTACAAGTTCGACCCGGCCGCGGCTCGCACAATGCTGAACGACGCGGGCTGGACGTACGACGCCGCCGGGAAACTCGCCCCGGATACGACCCCGCTCTATCGGACCGGAGGGACGCAGGGACTCATCTTCCGGCTGTACGCGCCTGATTCGCACCCGGAGTTCGCCGTTGCGGTCGCGAACATGAGCGTCTGGCTGCGGCAGGCGGGGATCCAGACCGTCGATAACCGCTACAACGCCGTCCCAGGATATATCGTACTGCCCACCAACCAGATGAACACGATCTGGAAGAACAGCGACTACGACCTGTGGTACTGGGATTGGGATTTCGCGACCCTCGCGGAAGTTTCGCTCGACATCCTGTACGTCCAGACGACGATGGCGATCCCGTCGTCGACGACGGACAACTGGTATGCGAATTCGACGTTCGATTCGCTGTACAACCAATCCCTCTCGGCCACGGATCCGGCTGCCCGTCGGCAGATTGTCTACACGATGCAAAAAATGGTCTACGACTACGCGTCCTACATCATCGCCAACTACCCGGACAAGTTGTACGGCGCAACGAACCGAACGGACTTGGCGTACGGATGGGAGGGTTGGCCCGACTTCGCGACTTATCCGGGCGACGCGATGGACAGCGCCCTCCCGAACCTCTTCTTCAAGCTCTCTCCGCACGACAACCCGGCCCCGGTCATCGCGTCCTTCCATTCAATCGATTACGTGAGCGGGAGTCCCGTGACAATCAACGTCGTCGCAGCCGACCCCAACAACGAACGGCTGAACTTCACCTGGGACTTCGGCGACGGCACGCCGACCGTGACCACTACGACGAACTCGGTCGACCACACGTTCGCGTCCACGGGGTCATACAACGCGAGCGTGCGCGTCACCGATTCCGAGTGGCCGGTGTGCGCGACCACGACCGCGACGATTGTGGCGCCGAGCGGCAATTTGCCGCCCGTGGCGACGCTCGACTATCAGTTCCCGAGCGGGCTTACCCACGGCTGGGTGAATCAATCGATCAGGTTCAGCGTCACCGTGCGCGATCCAGAGGGGAATCCGCTCTCGATTCAGTGGGACTTCGGGGACGGCGCGACCGCCTCGAACGCGAGCACGAACACGGCAACGGATCAGACGGTGGTGCAGGTCCACACGTATTCGCAACCGGGCGACTACACGCTGACCGTCACGGTGACCGATAGCCAGCCTGGCGCCGGACACGTGCAGACGAAGACTGCGGCGATCCCGATTCAAGCGCAAGCGGCCGGCGGCGGTGGGGGGGCCGCGGGCGGAGCGAATCCATGGATCAACTACGGCGTTCCCATTGCCATCGTCCTCGTCGCCGTCGCCGCGATCGCGACGATTCTCTTGCGTCGCCGGAAGGTTTCCCAGGAGGAAGAGGAGCGGCGAGAACAGCCGCCACCCCCGCCCCCGCAGTGACCGGGGGCCGCGATGCGCATCGCCCGGGCCCGGGAGCGTGATGCGGGACGAATCGACTCCTCCGGATCGTAGCTCGGCGGATCATCAATGCAGGCATCACAATCTTCGGGATCGTCTGCCTGAATTACGTCCTCATCCGCCTGATGCCGGGCGACCCGTCGCTCTCGATCGTTCCGCGCGAGCCGAAGTACATCGGTTTCCGGGACTACGTGATCCAGTTCTTCGGCCTCGACAAGTCGCAGTGGGAACAGTTCCTCATCTACCTGCAGAAACTGTTCACGCTCGATTGGGGCATCTCCTACAATTATAAGCGGCCCGTGGCGGACATCCTCCTCCATGACCTGAGTTGGACGCTCCTCCTGGTCGGCACATCCACCGTATTCACAATCCTAATCGGGATGTTAATCGGCGCGTATGCCGCGGTCCGCAGAGGAAAGCCGTTCGACTTCCTCTCGACGGGCATCGGGATTTTCTTGTACGGAATGCCGATCTTCTGGCTTGGCCTCGTCCTCCAAGCCCTCTTTCGGTCGAATTCGCCGCTCCGTTCCTGGTTCACATGGTGGCCTGCGCTCCCGACGTCGGGCTACTTCAACGATCGCCTCATCCCCTGGGCCTGGGACTGGGTCCACATTGCCGACGCGACGGCGCATCTCATCCTACCGGCGATGACGCTTTCGCTCGGGACGTTGGCCGGGATTTCGCTTGTGATGCGCAGCTCGCTCATCGACGTCATGACGGAGGACTTCACGATCACCGCGAAGGCGAAGGGACTGAGCGACGGTCAGGTCCTCCGGAGGCACATCCTGCCGAACGGGATGCCGCCGATGGTCTCGCTCATCGCCTTGAACACGGCGTTCATCTTGGGCGGCGCGTACCAAGTGGAGGTCGTCTTCCGGTACCAAGGGATAGGCTTCCGCACGATCGAGGCAATCGAGAATCTCGACTATCCGCTGCTCCAATTCATCATCGTCATCGGAGGCGTCGCGGTTGTGATCGCGAACCTGGTCTCGGATTTCGTCCTGCTCCTGCTCGATCCAAGGATCAAAATCTCGTGAGGTGATTCCGTGGGTACCGTCCAGGTTGTCCGGACCGCGAAGGTCGTGTCGCCGTTCCGTGCGAGGGCGACCGTCCTCACCCGCCGTTTCCGGGAAGTCGGCCTGCAGGTGCTCCATAACTACACGGCGATGACGGGGCTTTGCCTCTTGGCGTTCTTCTTCTTCCTCGCCTTCGCCGCGCCTTGGCTCGCCCCGTACGGACCGCTCCAATCTGTCCCAGACGCGCTCCCGCTCACGCCGTACACGCCGACGCACCCGCTCGGCACGAACGCTTTCGACTACGACATCTACTCGCAGGTGATTTGGGGGACGCAAATCTCCCTCATTGTCGGGATCTTTTCCGCCATGGTCGCGAGCGTCATCGGGACGGTGGTCGGACTCGTATCCGGCTTCGTGGGGGGTTGGGTCGACGAGGTGATCATGCGTTTCAACGACGTCGTCCTGTCGATCCCATGGCTCGTCCTGATGATCGTCGTCGCCGCGCGGCTCTTCTACCTGGACATCTGGGGAATCATCTTCGTCATCGGGTTCACAGGATGGTCGGTAACCGCCCGGGTCATCCGGAGCCAAGTCCTCAGCTTGAAGGAGAGGATGTTCGTCGAGCGAGGACGCATGATCGGGTCCTCAAACGCACACATCCTCATCCGTCATATCTTCCCGAACGCCTTCCCACTGATCTTCGCGAACACGATCCTCACGGTCGCCATTTCAATCCTATCCGAGAGCGTCCTCGCATTCTTGAACCTCTCCGTGAAAAACAACGTGAGCTGGGGTCGCATCATCGCGGAGGCGTACAGGAACGACGCCCTGACGATTGGCATGCCCGGCTGGATCATCGTCCCAGGTCTCTGCATCGTATTCCTCGTCTTCGGATTCTACCTGTTCGGCTATGCCCTCGATGAAATTCTGAACCCGCGCCTGCGGAGACGTTAACCGTGGCGCTCCTGGAGGTCCGCGACCTCGTGGTCGAATTCCACACCAAGGCGGGAACGGTCCACGCCGTCGACGGGGCCTCGTTCGACGTGGAACCCGGTGAAGCAATGGGGCTCGCCGGCGAGAGCGGATGCGGGAAGACGACGACGGCGCTCGCCCTGATCCGTCTCCTCCCGCCGAACGGGCGGATCGTGCGGGGCTCCGTCCGCTTCGACGGCCGCGACCTCGTCCGTCTCTCAGAGATGACGCTGCGGAAAGTCCGATGGCGGCAAATCTCGATCGTCTTCCAAGGAGCGATGAACTCGCTCAATCCGGTTCAGCGGGTCGGGAAGCAGATC